>Ga0209048_10000757_pt1 | contig 34315 bp, 29 predicted proteins | sample FrelakmetCRP12CR_FD_187146 | JGI IMG/M metagenome (GOLD analysis project Ga0209048, IMG submission 187146) | Freshwater lake sediment microbial communities from the University of Notre Dame, USA, for methane emissions studies - CRP12 CR (SPAdes)... | ecosystem: Environmental > Aquatic >...
GAAGCATCTCCCAAGGGTTGGGCTGTTCGCCCATTAAAGCGGTACGCGAGCTGGGTTTAGAACGTCGCGAGACAGTTCGGTCCCTATCCTCTGTGGGCGCAGGAAATTTGAGGGGAGCTGTCCCTAGTACGAGAGGACCGGGACGGACGCAGCTCTGGTGTGCCAGTTGTTCCGCCAGGAGCACGGCTGGTTGGCTACCTGCGGAAAGGATAAGCGCTGAAAGCATCTAAGCGCGAAACCTGCCTCAAGATGAGATTTCCCACTGGGTTAACCAGGTAAGGCCCCTGGTAGACGACCAGGTTGATAGGCCGGAGGTGTACGCACGGTGACGTGTTCAGCTGACCGGTACTAATCGGCCGAGGGCTTGGGTTTCTTGTTGTTCGTGCTCGCTATGGAGTCCTTGAATGGGCTTGAAGAAGACGTGGTGTCGTGCCGTTTCGTTCGGCGGGGCTCCACGTGTTCGACCAATACAATTGAACACAGGTTTCCGGTGGCTTTAGCGGCGGGGAAACACCCGTTCCCATTCCGAACACGGAAGTGAAGACCGCCTGCGCCGATGGTACTTGGGGGGTAGCCCCCTGGGAGAGTAGGTCGCCGCCGGATTTCTCGACAGCAGCCCCCGCAGCGCACCCGACTGGTGTGCGCTACGGGGGCGCTGCGCGTCTGCGATCACACGATGTCGACTGCCGGATCATCGCGTCGCGTTCACTACGCTCGACGAACTCCGGCACGAAGGAGAACCCAGTGGCCCGCCGCGACGACGAAGACGACGACCGAACCGGCGGCGCGCGCCGTCGCGGCGCCAGCCCGTCGAGCAGTGGGAAGCCCGGTCCGGCCCAACACGATGGCAAGTCACGCGGCACGCCTTCGGGCGGGGGGCGACGGTCGGGAGCATCCGGCGCGGCGAGCGGTCGAACGGGACGCGGCTCGGGCGCGGCGGGTCGATCGACGGGTTCGAGCGCGGGTGGACGGTCCGGCGCTTCGGGTCGATCGACCGGGTCGCGGGCCGGGGGTCGCGCCGGGGAGGGAACATCGCGAACGGGTGGCGTCACAAGGGGTTCGGGCACGCCACGCCGTGCCGCGGGTGGCGACTCGCGTGGAAGCAGTGACGTTCGAGGCACCGGACGGGGCGAGAGCCGCGGCGGTTCGGATCGCGGAGCGTCGGGAGCCCGTCGCGGCGGCACGTCCCGCGGGTCGCTCGAGGGCCGGCGTTCGGACGGAGCACCCCGGACCGGGCGAGGCGGAGCAGATCGCGGCGGCGGTCGCGACGCACGGGGTTCGTCCGGGCGGGGTTCGTCCGGGCGCGGTGCCGGCAGGGACGATGCTCGCGGCAGCGGTCGACCGGAGGCGCCTTCACGAGGAGGCGGCTTCGGTCCGTTCGCCGGACACGGAGAACGTCGCGACGACGAACGGGGCCCGGGCCGATCATCCGGTGACGAGCGCCCGACCCGACGCCGAGAATCGTCACGTGACGAAAAGTCGAGGGATCGCGGGGCGCGGCGTGATCAAACCGGGCGCGCCGAACCGAGCGGCGATCGTCGCCAACGCAGTGACGCAGGTCCGCGCGGCGAATCACGTCGTGCGAGGCCCGGTGACCGAGGACCACGTCGGGACGCGAGCGAACCGCACGGTTCTCCGCGCGTCCGCAAACCGGCACCGTTGCGCGTCGTCGGCACACGGTCCAAGAAGAAAGAGTCGGCGAAACGTGCAACCACCCGCGGCGCGCCCACTCCACGGCAGGCGACGCGGTCGCGACGCCGCAAGAACGTCGCGACCGACGTGCGCGAGGAGATTCTCCGGCTTGGCGGCCGTCGCGGGCAGCGCATCTTCAACGAGCTCGAGCGGGCAGCCGACGCCTACCGGCGCGACCACGATCGTGAGGCGTCGCGAATCCTGCGTCCGTTGCGCGACGAGCTGCCGGACGCGCCGTCGATTCGAGAGCTGCTCGGACTCGTGCAGTACCGCCTCGGCAACTATCCGGCGGCCATCAAGGAACTCGATGCGTTCGTCGAGTTGTCGGGTTCCGCCGAGCAGCATCCGGTGCTCATGGACTGCAATCGCGCCCAGAAGAAATGGCGCCGGGTCGAACAGCTCTGGCTGGAGTTGGGCGAGGCGTCGCCATCTTCGGAGTTGGTGACCGAAGGCCGGATCGTGATGGCGGGCTCGCTGGCCGATCAGGGCCGGATGACGGACGCTCTCTCGCTGCTCCGGCGACGCACCGACGGCTACAAGAACCCCAAGCCGCATCACCTTCGGCTCTGGTATGCGCTCGCCGACCTCGAGGAACGAGCCGGGAACCTCTCGGCCGCGAGGGCGCTGTTCGATCGCGTGCGGCGCAACGAGGCCGGGTTCGCGGACGTCGCCGAACGGCTGGCCGCGCTGGCGTGATCGTTGCGCCGGTTTTCGTCGAGCCGGCGTGATCGGAACGGGCGTACTCGCGGCAGTTCTCGATAGCGTGGTGTTCAGGCCCTTGTCACCGACTCACTGAATCCGGAGGCCTTCCCAATGCCAGATCTGGCGAGCCGATTGGCAGAGATCGTCGGGCCGGATCACGTGCTGACCGGCGACCGGATCAGCGTCGACTACACCCACGACGAGGGCATCACCTGCGAAGCGCACGCTCCCGACGTCGTGGTGCACCCGGAACGCGCGACGGATGTCGCGGCCATCCTGGGCGTCGCCACGGAACTTGGAGTCCCCGTGACGGCACGCGGGAGTGGTACCGGCTTGTCGGGTGCCTGTATTCCTCGTGCCGGCGGCGTGCTCGTGTCGTTCGAACGCATGAACCGGATCGTGGAGATCGATACGGAGAACCATGTCGCCGTGGTGCAACCGGGCGTAACGCTCGCGCAGCTCGACGAGGCGACCGCGGCGCGCGGGCTCGTGTATCCAGTCTTCCCCGGCGAGAACAGCGCGAGCCTCGGGGGAAACGTCGCGACCAACGCCGGTGGCATGCGTGCGGTGAAGTACGGCGTGACGCGTCATCAGGTGCTCGGCGTGGAAGCGGTCCTCCCGACGGGCGAGATCATCCGGACGGGCGGCAAGTTCGTGAAGGCCACCAGCGGCTACGACCTGACCCAGTTGATCATCGGGTCGGAGGGGACGCTCGCGCTCGTCACCGAGGCGGTGCTCAAGCTCTACCCGCGCCCGGAGTTCGCGGCGACGGTGCTCGTGCCGTTTCGTACGCTCGAAGAGGTGACGGCCGCGGTGCCGCGCATCATCGACAGCGGGGTCGGGCCGTTGATGCTCGAGTACATCGACATGCTCACGATGGGGTCTATCACTTCGAGTGCGGGGCTCGACCTCGGCGTGTCGCAGGAGATCAAGGACACCGCGCTCGCGTATCTCGTCGTCGTGTTGGAGGACACCAACTCGGATCGCCTCGACCAGGATGTCGAACAGCTCGGCGAGCTCGTGTTCGAGTTGGGCGCGATCGATGTGTACGTGCTCCCGTCGCACGCAGCCACCCAGTTGATCGAAGCCCGCGAGCGAGCGTTCTTCGTGGCCAAGGCGCTGGGTGCGAACGACATCGTCGATGTCGTGGTGCCGCGGGCACAGATCCCCGAGTACTTGGCCAAGGTCGCCGCGATCGCTCAGGAGACCGGCTCCTTCGTCGCCGGGTGTGGACATGCCGGTGATGGCAACGTGCATCTCTCGGTGTTCCAGGCCGACCCCGAGGTGAAGACGCGGGTGATGCGGGGCATCTTCGAGACGGGCATGGCGATGGGTGGCGCGATCTCGGGCGAGCACGGCATCGGTACCGAGAAGAAGCGCTATTTCCTGGAGCTCGAAGATCCCGCCAAGATCGCGCTCATGCGGCGCATCAAGGCGGCGTTCGACCCCCACGGGATCTTGAATCCCGGAGCGGTGTTCGACTGACGCGCTCCACGCGCGTCCTACGGAACGGACTCGATCGATGAATGGTGCGCAATCACTGATCCGGACGCTCGTCGCCGGTGGCGTCGACGTGTGCTTCATGAACCCCGGCACTTCCGAGATGCACTTCGTGGCTGCGCTCGACGCGGTACCCGAGATGCGCGGCGTACTCGCGCTCGCCGAAGGGGTGGCGACCGGTGCCGCTGATGGTTACGCGCGAATGGCCGACCGGCCCGGCGCCGTCTTGTTGCATCTCGGTCCGGGCCTCGGCAACGGCATCGCCAATCTGCACAACGCTCGGCGTGCCTTCACGCCCGTCGTGAACATCATCGGTGACCACGCGACCTATCACAAGCAGTACGACGCACCGCTCGAGTCCGACATCGTGAGCCTGGCCAATCCCGTCTCCAAATGGGTCCGCTCGTCGTCGAGCGCCGCCGAGCTGTCGCGCGACGCGGCCGAAGCGATCGCCGCGGCAACGAGCGCCCCCGGTGGTGTCGCCACGTTGATCCTTCCTGCCGACGTCTCGTGGAGCGAGGTGAGTGGACCGATTGCCAGTGCCTCCGCGCCGGCGCGGGTCGCCGTTGCCGACGACGTGGTCTCGACCGCGGCGAAGGCGCTGCGTTCCGGAGAACCGGCGGCGGTGTTGATCGGTGGGAGCGTGACGCGAGAGCGTGCGCTGCGGGCCGCGAGTCGCGTTGCCGCGGCGACGGGGGCAAAGTTGCTCTGCGAGACGTTCCCCGCCCGTCTCGAACGTGGTGCCGGGGTGCCGGCAGTCGAACGGCTCGGGTATCTCGCCGAGTTCATGCAGATGCAGCTGGACGGCCTGCGTCATCTGGTGATCGTGGACGCCAAGGAGCCGGTGTCGTTCTTCGCCTATCCCGGCAAGCCCAGCCAGCTCGTTCCCGACGGCTGCGAGGTGCACGTGCTCGCGTCGGGCTCGGACGATGCGCTCGGCGCGCTTGAAGCGCTGGCCGACGAGTTGGGCGCGAGCGCGGACGGTTTCGTCGATGCCGGCGCGTCCCGGCCGGAACGACCGACGGGTGAGTTGAACGCCGAGACGTTCGCAGACGCGATCGGTGCGTCGCTGCCGGAGGGTGCGATCGTCTCGGACGAGGGCAACACGTCGGGGTTGTGGGTGTCGGTGGCGACGGCGGGCGCGCCCCGGCACGACTGGTTGTGCCTCACCGGCGGCGCGATCGGCTACGGGTTGCCGGCGGCGGCCGGAGCCGCGGTGGCGTGTCCGGACCGCAAGGTCGTCGCGCTCGAGGCCGACGGTTCCGCGATGTACACGCTGTCCGCGCTGTGGACGCACGCCCGGGAAGGGCTCGACATCACGACGGTGATCCTCAACAACGGGAAGTACGCCATCTTGAACCTCGAGCTCGATCGCGTCGGCGCCGAGCCGCCCGGACCGAAGGCGAAGGCCATGCTGGATCTCGATCCACCTCGGCTCGACTTCGTGTCGCTCGGCACCGGGATGGGCATTCCGTCGACCCGGGCGACCACCGCGGACGACTTCGGCGATCAATTCGCTCGGGCCATGGCCGAGCCCGGCCCCCACCTCATCGAAGCCATGCTCCCCGCCGGCTTCTAAGCGTCTTGGTGTCGTACCCGGGCGATACGTTGCGGGCGACTTCCCCCTTCGTGATCAGAACGCCAAGGAGGAAGTCATGCCCGTGCTCGATGGCGCAGCCGCGAACGTGTCGGTGCTGCGAGGTGTCTGTTCGGCGGAGCCCGAGGTGCGAGAGCTCGCATCGGGCGACCGGGTCGCATCGTTGTCGCTGCGGGTTCCCGCCGACGGCGATCGCTCGACCTCCGTGCCGGTGATGGTCTGGGACCCGAAAGGGTGGGTGGAAGACCTCGCCGCCGGGGACGAAGTCGTGGTCGTCGGCCACGTGCGCCGGCGGTTCTTTCGGACCGCGGCCGGCGGTGCCGGGTCTCGCGTCGAGGTGGTTGCCGAGCACATCGTGCGGGCGAGGCATCAGCGAAGTGTCCAGTCGACGATCGACCGGGCCCGTCGGGCGCTCGACGATCTGGTTGCGTGACGGCGGCCGAACGCGGAGGCGCCCCGGCGTGAACCGGGGCGCCTCCGACGATCGCAACCAGTTTCAGCCGGCGTTGTAGACGTCGATCGCCTTGCGGTAGTTGGCCGAGATCTGCGCGGCCGCTTCGTCGCGCGACAGCGAACCGTCGAGGTAGCCCTTGAGCTGGTCCCACCAGATCGTGCGACCGATGGCGAAGCCGATGTAACCGGGGACCCCCGAGCCCTGGCGTAGCCAGTGGTACACCTTCTCGTCGCTCGCGCCACGACCCAGCACCACGCACGCAACGCCGTCACGCCCACCCGTGCGCGTCTGCTCGGCGATCATCTCGCAGTCCTCGCGACGGTCGATGCCTTCGATCTTCCAGATGTCGGCCTCGATCCCGGCGCCCTGCAACTCGGCGATGGCACGCTTCATGAGTCCCGGGCGGACGTTCGTGTCGTACGCCTCTTCGCCGCCCGCGGCTTCGATCTGCGCGGGCTCTCCCGGCACCAGCAGTTCCAAGAGGAACTTCCGGTCGTTCGCCTTCAGCCAGGCGTCGAGGGTCCGCATCCCCGCCACCGACTTCGCGTTGTCGTCGGCGTTGCCCTCGGGGTTGTAGCGCAGGAGGATCTTCGAGAACACGGGGTCGAAGTCGAGCACGTGTTGGCCGAAGTCGGCGCCGTACTCGAAGTCGAAGTAGTCGAGTCCGCTCTTTTCCACCGGCATGGCGAAGACGCGGCCGTCGGCCTTTGCCGTGCGGGCGACGTCGGTGCCGAACTGCTCGTCCACCAGGATGCCGGCCTCGCCGGCCGGTGCACCCTCGCTGATCGCGAGCTGGAACCCGTCGAAGATGACCGATTTGGCATCGACGATCTTGTTCGTCTCTTCCGGCGAGGGGTCACCGGGGATCCCGAACATCTTCTTCTGGAACGATCCCCGATGGTCGAACGCGAGGATGAAGAGCTTCTTGTCGTAGCCGAGGGCCATGGCGGTGCTCCTGCGAGTGGAAGTCGAAGACGTGGATTCGGTGCGTGGTGCGCCGAGCTTAGGACGGGGACCCGGCCGGACGCATACCGGGTTCCGCCCGTTTGACCGGCCCGGAGTCCCTGATCCCACAAGGGACGTCGGTATGATTCCTCCGCGCTCCGGTGTTCTCCACCGCCGGGCCGTGCCACGTCCGGACGACGTCGGCCCCTGACCACACGAGGTTCGCGTGACCACAGAGACCACCAGTCCTTCGGGAGAGCCGGAGGTGCTCCAGCGGGTCGTGATTCGCTTCGCGGGCGACTCGGGCGACGGCATGCAGCTCACCGGTGACCGTTTCACCGACGTCAGCGCCGCGTTCGGCAACGACCTCGCCACCCTGCCGAACTATCCCGCCGAGATCCGGGCCCCCGCGGGCACGATCGCCGGGGTGTCGAGCTTCCAGGTTCACATCGCCGACTACGACATCCTCACTCCCGGCGACGTTCCCAACCTGCTCGTGGCGATGAACCCCGCCGCGCTCAAGGCCAACATCCGCGATCTGCCCCCGGGTGCATCGATCATCGCCAACATCGATGCGTTCGAACCGCGCAATCTCGAGAAGGCCGGCTACGCCGCCAACCCCCTCGAAGACGGTGCGCTGGCGGCGTATCGCGTGTACCCGGTGCCGATGACGCTGCTCACCCTCGAGGCGGCCAAGGACACCGGCGCCAAGCCGCGCGACGCGGAACGGTCGAAGAACTTCTTCGCGCTCGGGCTCATCTCGTGGATGTACACCCGCCCGACCGAGCCGACGATCGAGTGGATCGAGAAGCGCTTCGGCAAGAACGACATCGTGAGGAATGCCAACCTTGCCGCGTTCAAGGCCGGGTACCACTTCGGCGAGACCGCCGAGCTCTTCGACCACCCGTACGAGGTCCAACCGGCGCAGCTCCGCCCCGGCCGCTACCGCAACATCACCGGCAACCTCGCCACCGCGTACGGACTCATCGCCGCGGCGCAACAGGCGAAGCTGCCGTTGTTCCTCGCGTCGTATCCGATCACACCGGCATCCGACATCCTCCACGAGTTGTCGAAGCACAAGAACTTCGGCGTGCGGGCGCTCCAGGCCGAAGACGAGATCGCCGCCATCAGCATGGTGATCGGCGCGGCGTTCTGCGGTCACCTCGGCGTCACCACCACGTCCGGGCCGGGGGTGGACCTGAAGTCCGAGGCGATGGGCCTCGCGTTGAGTCTCGAGTTGCCGCTCGTGCTCATCGACGTCCAGCGCGGCGGACCGTCGACGGGCCTGCCGACCAAGACCGAGCAGGCCGACCTCCTGCTCGCGATGTACGGACGCCACGGCGAGGCACCCCTGCCCATCGTGGCCGCAAGCTCGCCGAGCGGTTGCTTCGAGGCCGCGTTCGAAGGCGCCCGCCTGGCGTTGAAGTACCGCACGCCGGTGATCGTGCTGACCGACGGGTATCTCGCCAACAGCGCCGAACCGTGGTGCCTTCCGGATCTCGAAGCGTTGCCGGACATCTCGGTGCCGTTCACGACCGAACCCAATCACGACGGCGACTTCTGGCCGTACCTGCGTGACCCCGAGACGCTGGCCCGACCCTGGGCGGTGCCCGGAACGCCGGGCTTGATGCACCGCGTCGGCGGGATCGAGAAGCGCGACGGCACCGGCAATGTCGACTACGACCCCGACAACCACGACCACATGGTGCGCGTCCGGGCGGCCAAGGTCGCCGGAATCGCGAACGACATCCCCGAGATGGAGGTCGACCACGACGAGGGCGCGAACGTCCTCGTGCTCGGTTGGGGGAGCACCGAAGGCGTGATCAAAGCAGGGGTTCGTCGGGTACGAGCGAACGGCAAGCGTGTCGCGCAGGCCCACGTGCACCACCTGCACCCGTTCCCGCGGAACCTCGGTGCCGTGCTCGGGCGCTACGACCGGGTCCTGATCCCCGAGATGAACCTCGGACAGCTCTCGAAAATGATTCGCGCCGACTTCCTCGTCGACGTCGAAGGACTCAATCAAGCGAAAGGCGTGCCGTTCCGTGCCGCCGAGATCGAAGCCGCCCTCATGGAGATGATCGACCGATGACTGCTGCCGGCACCGAGGGAACCAGTGGTGAGGGAGCGGGCCGGACCGTCGCGCTGACCCGCAAGGACTTCTCCTCCGATCAGGAAGTGCGGTGGTGCCCGGGCTGCGGCGACTACTCCGTGCTCACCGCGGTGCAGCTCCTGATGCCCGAGCTCGGGATCCGGCCGGAGAACATCGTGTTCGTGTCCGGGATCGGCTGTTCGTCACGGTTCCCGTACTACATGAACACCTACGGCATTCACAGCATCCACGGTCGCGCCCCCGCCGTCGCGACGGGTGTCGCGACGGCTCGGCCCGATCTCAGTACCTGGGTCATCACCGGCGACGGCGACGCGCTCTCGATCGGCGGCAACCATCTCATCCACGCGCTCAGGCGCAACGTGAACCTCAACATCCTGTTGTTCAACAACCAGATCTACGGTCTCACCAAGGGCCAGTACTCGCCCACGAGCGAGGTCGGCAAGGTGACGAAGTCGACGCCGTTCGGTTCCGTCGATCACCCCTTCAACCCGGTGTCGGTCGCACTCGGCGCGGAGGCGAGCTTCGTCGCGCGCACGCACGACATGGACCGCAAGCACATGCAGGAGATGTTCCGGCGGGCGTACGAGCACCGCGGCTCGGCGTTCGTCGAGATCTACCAGAACTGCAACGTCTTCAACGACGGTGCGTTCGAGGGCATCACCGCCAAGGACAAGCGCGCCGACATGCTCATCCCGCTCGTGCACGGCCAACCCATCCGCTTCGGTGCCGATCTCGAGCACGGCGTCGTGATCAACCGGTACGGCGAGGCCGAGATCGTCGAGGTCTCCGCAGTCGGGGAGGACGCGCTGCTCGTGCACGACGAACACCGGCCGGAACCGTCGCTCGCGTTCGCGCTGTCGCGGGTATCCGATCACCCGGAGATGCCCACCCCGATCGGCGTGTTCCGATCCGTCGACCGACTCGTCTACGAGGACCAGGTGAGTCAACAGCTGATCGACGCGCAGGAACGGTCCGGACCCGGTGATCTCCGCACGCTCATCGAGGCCGGCCACGTCTGGGAAGTGACCGCGCCCGGATAACACCCGGACGGCCTCACCGCCGGGCGTCTCGGGTCCGGAACCCGGGGCCCGAGACGTGCAGGTCGCGTGGGCCGATGTGGTGCATCCCGACCTGGTGGGAGGGTGCCCGGCGCCGTAAGCTGCCGCGATCGGAGGGGAGATGCGCGTGCGGCGGATGGCGGCGGTGGGAACGGGAATCGCGGTCCTCGTCGCGGTCGGGGGCCTCGCGATGCCATCGCTCGCCGCAGACGCGCCGGTGACCTCCGAGTGCCCGAAGGGTGACGCCCGCACGACGCCGGCGCAACGACTGCCGCGTCCCGGAGTCGTCGGGCACGTGCCCGTGGGGCCCTGGACGCTGTATGTGCTCACGTCCGTCTTCGACGACCGGCTCGGGCTCATCGCCCTCGCGGGCCGCGGTCTGGGCGATCCCATGGTTTCGGTGTGGCAGACGGCCACCGACTGCGACGGGCTCGACGTGTCGCGCGGAACCTGGGGGGCCACACCCGACGGCCAGGTCCTGGTGCAGACGTTCTCGGCCGGCGCGCCGGCGGCGTTCTTCGGTGACATGCGGGGCAAGCGGCTGAACCAACCGATCGTGGGGATGTCGCCCACGGCCGACGGCCAGGGATATTGGCTGGTGGCGTCCGACGGCGGGATCTTCGCGTTCGGCGACGCGCAGTTCTATGGTTCGACCGGTGCCCTGACCTTGAACCGGCCCATCGTCGGGATGGCGACCACGCCGACGGGGCGCGGGTACTACCTGGTGGCGTCCGACGGTGGGATCTTCGCGTTCGGCGACGCGCAGTTCTACGGTTCCACCGGCGCGATCAAGCTCAACAAGCCGATCAGCGGCATGACGTCGACAACATCGGGACGCGGCTACTGGATGACGGCGACCGACGGTGGGATCTTCGCCTACGGTGACGCCGAGTTCCGCGGTTCGACGGGCAATCAGGTGCTCACCGCGCCCATCGCGGGCATGATCGCCAACGGTGCGGGGTACACGCTGATCGGTGAGGACGCCAAGCTCTACCCGTTCAAGTAACGAGCCGATCGGGCGCGCGAGGGTGGTCGGGTACGAAAGGGCCGCAAGCGTGTGCTACTCGTCGAGGCTGCGGAAGACGAGTCCCGTCCTCGGTTTCGGCGCGAAGAACGTGGTCTTCTGCGGCATGAGCAGACGCGCGAACGACACGTCGTGGATCTGCGTCACGGAGACGGGGTTCAGGAGCACCGCGGCAGCGGCCGCACCCTTCTCCACCAGCGCGGCGCACGTGTGGGCGTCGTCGCGGTAGGTCACATCCACGTCGGGAAGCTCGGGAAGGACGCCGGCCGCGAAGATGGTGGCGGGGATGTCGCGCAGCAGTTCGGACTCGTCCCGTGTCCGTGCCGCGAGAACATCGCCGCGTGGCGTGAGCGCAGCGAGCCCCTGCGTGTCGACGAGGCCCAGCGCGCCTGTCGTGTGCATCTCGTGACGAAGTGCGTCGACGCCGTCGGCGGTGTTCGCCCCTCGATCCGCCACGGCGAACGCGGCGCTCAACGCAGCCCGCAGGTCGAGTGCCGCGGGTAGCCTGTGGAGCAAACGGTGAATCGGCTGTACCCACAACTGGTCCTCGGCCAGCTCGACGACGAGCGCCATGATGGCGTCGGCTCCACGGTCGGCGCCGGGTCGGCGCTCGCGCTGGTAGTTGCGGGCCGTCTCGAATCGATGGTGGCCGTCGGCGAGGACGAGGGGCGTCTCGCGGACCGCGTCGCGGATCGCGACGATCGTCGCGTGGTCGCGGAGGGCGAACAGTTCGTGGTGGACGCCGTCGTCGTCCGTGGCGCGAGCGATGGGCTCGGCATCGGTGACGAGCAACGCGGAGAGCCCCTCGGTGAGCGACAGGCCCCAGATCGGATCGAGGTTCGCGCGCGTCGCCTGGAGCAACGCGAGGCGATCCGATCTTGCCTTGGGCATGGTCCGCTCGTGCGGGAGGATTCCGGTGCCGGGTTCTTCGAGCGTGAGCGCACCGAGCACGCCGAGCGAGGAGCGCGATGATCCTTCGTCGTCGACGAACTGCATGCGGTACGCGTAGAACGCGGGCTCGTCGTCGGTCGCGAGGACACCGTCGCGTTGCCAGCCGGCGAGGAGTCGAGCCGCCGCGGTGTACCGGTCGTTCTCACCTTCGTCGTGGGGAAGGATGAGTTGGACGGCATTGTGCGCGTCCCGCGACGCGAGTGAGGCGCGGAGGTCGTCGTCGATGACGTCGTACGGAGGCGCGGCGACGGCGCTCAGGTCGAGCGGTTCGCCCGAATGACCACCGGCGGCGGTCGACGGCGCGCCGGCGACGTAGCGGATCCCACGAAACGGAAGAAACTCGGGCATGGAGTGGCTGCCTCCCCACGGCGGTATCGGGCGATTCTCGCACACCGCCGACACGGCCTCCCGATCGGTGACGCGCCAGACTGAAGCCGCCATGAGACGATCCCTCCGTCGCCGAGCGTCCTCCCGGGGCGTCAGGACATGACCACGCCGGTGGTGTGCTGCGATCTCGACGGGGTGATCTGGCGCGGGGACGAGCCGATCGTCCCGGCCGTGCCGGCCGTGGCGGCGCTGCGTGATGCGGGGGCACGGGTCGCGTTCCTCACCAACAACTCGTCGATGACGGTGGCCCAGATCGTGGCCAAGCTCGGCCGCATGGGCGTCGAAGCATCGGCCGACGACGTGCTGTCGAGCGCGCAGGCCGCGGCCGACACGCTGGCGCGCTCGTTGGCCCCCGGCGCCCGCGTCCTGGCCTGCGCCGGTCCCGGTGTCGTCGAAGCCCTCGAGGCGCGCGGGTTCGTTCCGGTCGATCGCGCACCGGCGGACGCGGTGGTCGTCGGCTGGCACCGAACCTTCGATTTCGACGGGCTGGCGCGCGCGAGCGAGGCCGTGCGCGAAGGCGCGCGCTTCGTCGCGACGAACGTCGATCCCACCTACCCCGTCCCCGGGGGGTTGTTGCCGGGCAACGGCGCCCTGGTCGCGGCAGTGGCGACGGCGTCGGGCCGTGAACCCGAGGTCGCCGGGAAGCCGGAGGTGCCGACGGTCGCGCTCGTGCGGTCGCGGTTCGGCGCGTCGGGCGTGATGGTGGGCGATCGCCCGTCGACCGACGGCGCGCTCGCTACCGCGCTGGGCTGGCCGTTCGCGCTCGTGCTGTCGGGGGTGACGTCGATGGACGCCGTCGCCGGCGGCGAAGCGATCCCCGATCCCGCCCCGCGTTGGGTGGCCGCCGACCTCGGCGAGCTCGTCCCCGAACTCATCGCGTCGTCGTTCGGCTAGCCGGCCAACGACGGTGGCGGCGGCACTGCCGGTGGCGGCGGTACCGCAGGCGGCGGCGGGGCGGGGATGAGCTTCGCGAGCACGAACCCGATCGCGGCGCCCGCGACGAAGCCGCCGACGTGGGCCGTCCACGCGATGCCGGAACGCGGATCGGTCAGGAACTGCATGCCGAACCAGATCCCGAGCACGACGATCGCGGGCAATGGAATCACGATGAAGAACAACAAGGTGAGGATGCGCGCCCGCGGCCAGAGCACCACGTAGGCCCCCATGACTCCGGCGATGGCGCCCGAGGCCCCGAGCATGGGAACCGTGGAATCACTGCCGGTCAGGAAGTACGCGCCGAACGCGGCCAGTCCGACGGCGAGATAGAAGAGCAGGAAGAGGATTCGGCCGAAGCGGTCCTCGACGTTGTTGCCGAAGATCCACAGGAACAGCATGTTGCCGAACAAATGCACCCAGGAACCGTGCAGGAACATGCTGGCGAGCACCGCGACGTACACGTTCTTGTCGGCGAAGAACTCCTGGGCCGAGTCCCACCCGGTCGAGCGCAACGCCTCTTTGACGCCGCACGTTTGCGATTCGTATTCGGCGTCGGTGATCGGGTGCCCGGTGTGCACCTCGCAGGGAATCGCGGCGCGTTCGACATCGAACCGTTGGGCGGCTTCACGGCCGTGGGGTTGCCAGAAGGCGAAGATGCCGATGTTGAGCGCTATCAGCGCCAACGTGATGACCGGCACTCTCGTCGTCGGGTTCTCGTCCTTCAACGGGAGGACCATGGGGGTGCACGGTACCGCCGCCTGCCGCCGCAACCGGGGAATCTCCACGGCTAGCTTGGATGGTCTTCCCTGCGTATCCTGGCTCTGCCGTACTCGTCGGCTCAAAGGAGCATCGCGATGGCCGCAAGTCCGGATTGGAAGCAGTTTCTCGACGCCGGGATGAACTTCACCGCCGTTCGCCGCAAGGAAGCACAACGACTCGCCAAGGATCTCGTGTCGCAGGGCCAGCTCGCGCAGGAGCGCGTGCAGTCCTTCGTCGACGACCTCGTGGAGTCGAGTCGGGCCCGCACGGACCAGCTCGTCGAGATGATCCGCGCCGAGGTGCAGCGCCAGATCAAGGCGCTCAACCTCGTGACGAGGGACGACCTCACGCGCATCGCGGGTCGCTTGACCGGCCGCCCGGCGAGCAAGAAGCCGAAGGCGAAGAAGGCCGGCGCGAAGAAGACCGGCGCGAAGAAGACCGGCGCGAAGAAGACCACCGCGAAGAAGACCACCGCGAAGAAGACCACCGCGAAGAAGACCGGCGCCAAGAAGCCGGCGGCGAAGAAGGCCGGCGCGAAGAAGACCACCGCGAAGAAGGCGGCACCCGACAACACCGCCCAGCAGGTCTGATCCCGCGGGCGCCGGCGTCGCCCGTCGTCATGCGTAGACGGCTGGATGCCGAGCTCGTTCGTCGCGGTCTCGTTGCGAGCCGGGCGCGAGCCGTCGACGTGATCGAAGCCGGCCGGGTGTCGGTGGGCGGAGTGCGGGTGACCAACGCGGCAAGTCAGGTGGGCGACGACGTGGCGATCGCCGTCGCGGGACCTCCACCTCCCTTCGTCTCGCGTGGGGGTGAGAAGCTCGCCGCGGCGCTGGATCGGTTTGGGATCGTGCCGAACGGCCGGCGCGGCCTCGACGCGGGGGCGTCGACTGGGGGCTTCACCGACTGTCTGCTCCAGCGTGGGGCGGCGAGCGTGGTCGCGGTGGACGTGGGGCGGGGGCAGTTGGCGTGGCCGCTGCGCCAGGATCCGAGGGTGGAGGTGCGGGAGCGGACCAACCTCCGGCTGCTGGAGTCGATCGGCGAGCCCGCCACGCTCGGGGTCGCGGATCTCAGCTTCATCTCGCTCGTGACGGTCGCGTCGGCGCTCATCCGTTTGACCAGCGCCGACGCCGAGTTCGTGCTGCTGTGCAAGCCGCAGTTCGAGGCCGGCCGATCCCGGATCGGCAAGGGCGGGGTCGTGCGCGATCCCGAGGTCCATCGGGCGGTGCTGCACGAGGTCGTGCAGGGGCTCGGGACTGCCGGCATCGTGGTGACCGACGCCATGTGCTCACCGCTTCGCGGCGGCGACGGCAACGTAGAGTTCCTCCTGTACGCGGCCAAGGCCGGGAACCAGGTGGGAGACGACGTGCTCGACGCGGCCGTTGCGGCGGGACAGAACGGTGGCGAGCGGTGAAGCCGCCGCGGCGTGTCGGCCTCGTGCCCCATCCCCATCGGCCCTCGGCCATCGCCCTCGCGGCGCGCACGGCCGACTGGCTGCGCGAGCGCTCGGTCGAGGTGAGGCTGCCCACTGAGGAAGCGGTGGCGATCGGCCGTCCGGAGTTGGGTGTCGACTCGTCGCGATTCCCCCTCGACCTGGATCTCGCGATCTCGCTGGGCGGCGACGGCACGATGTTGCGGGCGGTCGATCAGGTGTACGCCACCGGCGCGGCGGTGCTCGGCGTCAACGTCGGCCAGCTCGGGTATCTCACCGAGGTCGAGCCCGATGATCTCGAGGGGGCGTTGACCCGCCTCCTCGCCGGTGAGGGTGCGGTGGCCGATCGCATGATGTTGCAGGTCGCGGTCCGTTCCGACGGTCCCGCCGCCGGGAAGTGGTGGGCGCTGAACGAGGCCGCGCTCGAGAAGGTCAAGCCCGGGCGTCTCGCCCGTTTGGGCGTCTCGATCAACGGCGCGTTCTTCACCACCTACGCGGCCGACGGCGTGATCGTGGCGACGCCCACCGGTTCGACCGCGTACTCGTTTTCGGCGCGCGGTCCGATCGTGTCGCCTCGCCATCGTTGCCTGGTGCTCACGCCGGTCTCCCCGCACATGCTGTTCGATCGCGCGCTGGTGCTCGCACCGGAGGAGGAGCTCGCGTTCGACGTGACCGACGATCGGTCCGTGTTGTTGACGATCGACGGCCGGGAGCTCGGCGAGCTGGCCTCGGGCGATCTGGTGACGTGTACGGCCGGCGCCGAACCGGCGCGCATCGTCACCTTCGGCGGACGCGACTTCCACCAGATCCTGAAAGCCAAGTTCGGGCTCGCGGAGCGGTAGTGCTCACGGAGCTCCACGTCGAGAACCTCGGCATCATCGACGACGTCACGGTCGTGCTCGGTCCGGGCCTGACCGCGATCACGGGGGAGACGGGTGCGGGCAAGACGCTGCTCGTGGAGGCGATCGACCTGCTCGTCGGCGGTCGCGCCGATCCCGCGCTCGTGCGCGACGGCGCGGCCGAGGCGCGCGTCGAAGGCCGATTCGTGGATGGGAGCTCGGGTGAGGAGCTCGTCCTGGCCCGCGCGATCCCGGTCGACGGGCGGAGCCGGGCGTATGTGAACGGCCGTCTCGCGACGGCCACCGAGCTGAGCGAGATCGGCGCACGGCTCGTCGACCTCCACGGCCAACACGCCCACCAGTCGCTGCTGGCGCCGTCCGTGCAGCGGGCGGCACTCGATCGGTTCGCGGGGCCGCCGGCCACGTCGTCGCTCGCCACGTACCGGGCGGCACGCGAGGAACAACGCGCCGTGGAAGCCGAACTGGCGTCGTTGGGAGGAGACGAGCGGTCGCGCGCCCGGGAGCTCGACCTCGTGCGCTTCCAGGTCGCCGAGATCGAGGCCGCCGGTGTGGTGCAGGCCGACGAGGACGTCGTGCTGGAGGCCGAAGCCGCGTTGCTGGCGAACGCGGAGTCGCACCGGGCCGCGTTGATGGATGCGTACGGCGCCATCGAGGACCCGGCGATCGAGGGGACCGGCCGCGCCGTCGCCGCGCTCACGGGCCGCGAGCCGTTCGACGCGTTGCTCCAGCGGCTACGCGCACTGCAATCGGAGTTGAGTGAGGTCGGCCACGATCTCCGTTCGGCCGCGGAGGGAATCGCCGAGGATCCCGCGCGGCTCGAGGACATCCAGCAGCGCCGTCGCGCGCTTCGTGATCTGCGACGCAAGTACGGCGACAGCCTCGAGGAGGTGCTGCAGTTCGGCGACGATGCTCGTCGTCGGCTCGTCGACCTCGAGGGGTACGAAGCACGGGCGGCCCAGCTCGAACGCTCGTCGGCCGACGCCCGTACCGCGGTCGAAAAGGCCGCCCGATCACTGACCAAGGCCCGTTCCGCCGCGGCCGCTCCCCTCGCCGATGCGATTTCTTCCCATTTGCGGGAACTCGCGATGCCGTCCGCTCGTTTTGGTATCGACATCGAGTCGACGGAAGCGGGAGACGATGGAGCGGACACCGTGACGTACATGTTCTCGGCCAACCCCGGTGAGTCCTTGCGGCCACTGTCGCGTGCGGCATCGGGAGGCGAGCTCGCTCGTTCGATGCTGGCGGTGCGTCGGGTGCTGTCGGAAGCGCCGCCGACCCTGATCTTCGACGAGGTGGATGCCGGCATCGGCGGCGAAGCCGGGATCGCGATCGGTCGCGAGCTCTCGGCCGTCGGCGCCGACCATCAGGTGTTGTGTGTCACGCACCTGGCGCAGGTGGCGGCGTTCGCGGACGCGCAGGTCGAGGTGACCAAACGCGTCGAACGCGGGCGAACCCGGGCCGGGGTCGAGCTGGTGCTCGACGACGCGCGGGTCGGTGTGCTCTCGCGGATGCTCGGCGGCGTCGAGTCGTCGGCGCACGCCCGGGCCCATGCCGGGGAGCTCCTGGATGCCGCGGCCACGCTGCGGTCCTCTCGTTCCCGGGTTCGGTGAACCGCGCGCGTCACGCGCCTCCGGAGCAACTGACGGGCACGGCGCGCGTCGATCCTCGAACCAAGGATCTCATCAAACGGCTGCAAGCCGGTGACATCGCGGTCATCCGGCACGCCGACATCGATCGGGTGGCCGCGGAAGGGCTGATCGCCGCCGGCGTGCGCGCGGTCGTGAACGCCTCGCCGTCGATCTCGGGCCGGTATCCCAACGAAGGGCCGCTGCGCATCGTCGAGGCGGGCATCACCCTCGTGGACGCGGTGACACCGGACCCACTCGAAGGTCTTCGGGAAGGCGACGAGATCCGGATCGAACGTGGCGTCGTGTGGCGCGGCGGGGAACGGGTCGCAGAGGGGCGGGAGCTCACGCCGGACGAGGTGCGGGTCGCGATGCACGAGGCGCGAGCTGCAATCGGAGTGGAGCTCGAGCGTTTCGCCGAGAACACCCTCGAGTACATCAAGCGCGAGGCGAATCTCACGTTCGAGCCGGTCGTCCTGCCTCCGGTGCGGACCGACTTCCGCGGCCGGCACGCGCTGGTCGTCGTCCGCGGTCACGACTACCGCGCGGACCTGCGGGCGCTGCGTCCGTACATCAGGGAGTACCGGCCGGTGCTCATCGGCGTGGACGGCGGCGCCGACGCGCTACTCGAGCTCGGGTTCACACCCGACCTGATCGTGGGCGACTTCGATTCGCTCTCCGAACGTGCGTTGTCAGTGGGTGCCGAGCTGATCCATCACGTGCACCCCGACGGCCGGGCTCCCGGTCGGGAACAACTCCTCGAGTGGGGGGTGCCGTACGAGGAGTTCGTCATCGACGGCACGAGCGAGGACGTCGCGATGATCCTCGCCTACGAGGCCGGTGCACAGCTCATCGTGGCCGTCGGGACGCACGCCACGATGGTCGAGTTCCTCGACAAGGGGCGTCCCGGGATGTCGTCGACGTTCCTGACCCGGTTGCGCCTCGGTCCGGTACTCGTCGACGCCAAGGGCGTGAACCGTCTCTACGAAGGACGCGTGCGTCGACGCGACCTCTTGCTCCTCGTCGCCGCGGCGTTCGTGGCCATGGTGGCGATCAGCATCGTGTCCGAACCCATTCACACCTATCTCGACGGCCTGCATCTCGCGTTCCGGGACCTGTGGTCGTCGATCTCGAACTGGTGGTGACCTCATGATCAACTTCCGTTTTCATCTCGTCTCGATCGTCGCCGTGTTCCTCGCGCTGGCCGTCGGCGTGGTGATGGGTTCCACCGTCATCGATCGCGTCATCGTCGACGGGTTGCACAGCGAGATCTCCCGTATCGAGGAGAAGGCGGATGCAGAGAAGGTCGCCAACGACGACCTGCGCAACGAAGTGCAACGCCTCCAGGGGGCGGTCCAGGCGGCGGAACCGTTCGCCGTTGCCGATCGGCTGCGGGGTGCGAGTGTCGCCGTGGTGGCGATCGACGGTGTGAACGCCGACGCGGTGCGTTCGACCGTGAAGCTCGCTCGCGGGGCCGGCGCGCAGGTTCCGGGGATCTTCTGGCTCCAAAGCCGGTGGGAGCTGCCGAACGCGGCCGACGTCGCCGCGCTGGCCGGCGCGGTCGGTGTCGCTCCTTCGGGGACGAGGACGGCCACTCGGGACGCGGCGCTGGACGCGCTCGCCGGAAGGCTGCGGGCCGGTTCGTCGACCGCCGCGGCTCGTTCCGGTGGCGACGTGCTCCGCGCGCTCGTCGATGCCGGGTTCTTGCGGTACGAGGCCGTGGCCGGGGCGCCGGTCGGTGTTGTGCTGGAGCAGTACCCCCAGGTCGGGGCGCGGGTGCTCCTCGTCGGCGGTCAATCCGAGCGGGTGCACGGGACCGAGATCATGGTCCCGGCCGTGTCGGCGCTGGTCCGGGCCGGTCTCCCGACGGTGGCGGCCGAGACGTTGCTGTCGCCCGAGTCCACCAAGGACCGGGGTGCGATCGTGGGGCTGGTGCGGGATGATGAATCGTTGCGCACGACGGTTTCGACGGTCGACGATCTCGATCGGATGGAGGGGCAACTCAGCGTCGTGCTGGCCCTGCACGATCTCGGGAAGCAACTCGTGGGTCACTACGGCTACGGCGCCGGCGCGACCCGCAGTGTTCCGGCGTGGCCGGCGTCGTGAACGCCCCGGCGGTCGTGACGGGTGCCGCGTCGCGGACCGTCACACGGGCCGCGGCGGGCATGGGCGTCGCTACGGCGGTGTCGCGGGCGTTCGGCTTCCTCCGGGTGCTCGCCATCGCCGCGATCCTCGGCACGACGTACCTCGGCAACACGTTCCAATCGTCGAACTCCGTTTCGAACGTCTTGTTCGAGCTCATTGCCGCGGGTGCGCTCTCCGCCGTGCTGGTCCCCACCTTCGTGGAGCTCTTCGAGCGCGCCGACGACGCCGAGGTCGAGCGGCTCGCCGGCGGTCTGCTCGGCCTGAGTGGTGTGGTGCTGGGCGTGGTCAGCGTCATCGGCGTGGTGGCCGCGCCGTGGCTGGCATCGCTGCTGACCGTCGGGGTTCACGACGCCCAGATCGCGGCGCAACAACGGGAGCTCACGACGTTCCTCCTCCGGTTCTTCGTACCCCAGGTGGTGCTCTACGCGTTCGGCGCGATCACGATCGCCGTGTTGCAGGCGAAGCGCCGCTTTGCGGTCGGTGCCGTGGCGCCGATCGGGAACACGGTCGTGATGGTGGCCGCGCTCCTTGTCTTCCGGTTGCTCTACGGACCGGGTGAACCCGGACTCACGCTCACGTTCGCCGAGCGGTTGGCTCTCGCGCTCGGCGGAACGCTGGGTGTCGCGGCCTTCGTCGCGATCCCCGCGATCGCGGCGCGGCGCGGTGGGCTGCGGTGGCGGCTCCACGTGCCGCGCCACGATCCGGCTGTCCGACGGCTGCTCCGCCTGTCGGCGTGGGCGGTGCTGCTCCATGTCGGCATCGGCCTGCTCCTCGGTGCCGCGATCGTCGTCGGGAACGGCGTCGAAGGTGGCGTCGTCGCGTATCAGGTGGCCTTCGTCTTCTTCCTGGCGCCATACGCGGTCCTGGCCCAGCCGGTCCACACCGCGATCCTGCCCGAGCTCTCGGTGCAGGCGTCCGGCGGGGCATGGACCGAGTTCGCGACCTCGATCCGCTGGGCGCTGGACCGCATCGCAGTGTGGGTGATCCCCAGCGCCGCGGCCCTCATCGCGTTCTCGGAGCCGATCATGCGCATCGCCTCGTTCGGCAAGGCGAGCAGCCCCGCTTCGGTCGATCTGCTCGCGGCCGCGCTCGCGTCGCTTGCCCTCGGGTTGTTCGCCTACAGCGCGTTCCTGCTCCTGGCGCGCGCGTGTTACGCGTTGGGCGACAGCCGCACCCCGGCCCTTGTGGGTCTCGCCGCGGCGCTGACGGGCGTGGTCATCATGATCGCCGGCGCGCCGGCAACCCACGGCGCGGCGCGGGTGGCCCTGCTCGGGCTCGCCCACACGGCCGCGTACACGGTGGGTGCGGGCGTGTCGGTGGCCGTCCTTTCGCGCCGGCTCGGTCAACCGATCGTCCCGCCGGGTCTCGCGGTGATCGCCGGCTCATCGGCGGTGCTGGCATTGCTCGGGTGGGCCGTGATGCAGGTGATCGATCCATCCGGCCGCGCGGCGACGGCGCTGACGCTCGCGGGCGTCGGCGGTGGACTCGCCGCCGTGTTCGCGGTCGGCATGCGCTTCCTGCGTCCCTCGCCGAACGTCGACGGCGTTCCCGCGGGCGGCGCGTGATGCGACGGGTCGTGGCGGTCGCCGCCGCGTTGACGGCCGGTCTCGGGTCGATCGCGTTCGGAGCCGCGAACGCCGAAGCGTCACCGGCTCCGGCCGATCGCGTACTGATCTTCGCGCTGCCACACGTGAGCTGGTCCGACGTCACGCCCGCGGCGATGCCCAACCTCACACGGTTCACCTCGGAAGCGGCGATCGCGGACCTGTCGCTGCGAGCGGTGCACCACGACCCGACGCCGTCCGACAGCTATACGACGCTCGGCGCTGGCACCCGGTCGGTGGGCGCGTCGAACGGGACCGGAGCGGTATTCGGGGTCAACGAGCCCGGCGTGTCTTCGTCGGTGGCGGAAACGTTCGACCAGCGGACCGGCGTGCCGGCCAACGCGGGAATCGTCGATCTGGCCGTCGCGCAGATCGTGCAGAAGAACGCGAAGTTCCTGTTCGATTCCGCGCCGGGCTCGTTGGGGGACGCAGTGGCCGCCGCCGGTGTGCGGCGAGCCGTGATCGGCAACGCGGATCGTGTCGTCGACCCGACCAATCCGTCCTCGGTCGTCTACGACCGCGCCGCGGCCGAGTTCTTCACCGGGGCCGACGGCCGGCTGCCCGACGGTCGCATCGACCCGAGTCTCTCGATCCGCGACACGACGGCGCCGTTCGGAGTGCGTCAGAACCGGCACGCGGTCGCGGTCGCGTTCGCCGACCAGTGGCGAACGCGATCGGCCGTGCTCGTCGAAGCTTCCGATCTGGAGCGCGTCGACGCGTTCCGCCGAAGCGCAACGGCCGAGCAGTACGGGTCGGCGCGCGCGAAGGCGTTGCAGTCCGCCGACGCGCTCTTCGGGGACCTGTTGACCAAGGTCGATCCCCACGCCGACGCCGTGCTCGTGATCGGCCCGACCGCGCCCGCCGCGACCAACGGGATGTCCGTTGCCGCGCTACGGGCTCCCGGCGTCCGACCCGGACTCCTCCAGTCGTCCACGACTCGTCGCGCCGGCTTCGTGAACATCGTCGACGTCGCGCCGACCGTCGTGCATCTCCTCGGGATCGACCGGCCGGAGAAGATGGAAGGCCGCGCGTTCACGCCGTCCGGATCGGGGGGAAGTGCCGCCGAGCGGGTCCAGTTCCTCGTACGCAGCGACGCCAACGCGACGTTCCGCGACGGAGTCGTGGCCAACGTGGCCGTCGTCTTCATCGTGCTCTCCGTATTGCTCGCGCTCGGCGCCGCGTGTGCGTTCGAACGCGGCGGACAACGCGGACGCAGCGTTGTGCGATGGTGCGCGCTCGTCCTGCTCGGGATGCTGCTCGGGACGTACGTCGCGACCGTGCTGGACTTTGCGACGTACGGAGCGTCGGCCTACGGGGCGTTCGTCGTGGTGATCGGCGCCGTCTTCGCGACGCTCTGCATGGCGGTGGGCCGGTGGACGCCGCTCGATCCGCTGACGATCGGGCTGGCGGTCACCGTGGGGGTCCATCTGCTCGACGCGTTGACCGGCGCTCGCCTCGAGCTCAATGCGGCCTATGGCTATTCGCCGACGGTGGGTATCCGCTACGCGGGGATCGGCAACATGACGTTCTCGATCGTGTCGGCGTCGGTCGTGCTCCTCGCGGGGCTCCTGACCGCGACGTGGCGATCGGGACGCGGCCGTTGGTTCGCGATCGGGGCGCTCGCCGCGACGCTCGTCGTGTTCGCGTCGCCGCTCTGGGGCCAGGACTTCGGCTCGGCCCTCGCGCTCGCGCCGTCGTTCGCGTTCCTCGGGTTGTTGCTCTTCGAACGCCGCGTCGGTCTGCGTCATGTCGTGCTGCTCGGCGGCGGTGTCGTCGTCAGCGGCCTCGTGTTCGGGCTGCTCGATCTCCTCCGCCCGAGCGATCAACGTACGCACGTCGGTCGTCTCTTCGAGAAGATCGGTACCGAGGGGTGGAGTGGGTTCGCGACGGTCGTTCATCGCAAACTGGCGGAGAATCTCGGCGTCCTCACCAAGTCGCCGTGGATGTTGCTCGTGCCGCTCGCCTTCGGCTTCGTCGTCTACCTGGCGGTGGGCACACCTGCTCGTCTCGAGATCCTGACGCGCCGCTTACCGGGATTTCGCGCGTCGCTGCTCGCTCTCCCTGTGCTGGCCGGACTCGGATTCGCGCTCAACGACTCGGGAATCGCGATCCCGGGGATGATGCTGCTCGTGGTGAACACATCGCTCGTCTATCTCTCGGCCGAGCTGACGTAGGCGCTGATCCGTGCGGGTGGTGCTGGCCCTGCTGGTGGGATTCCTGGCGGTCAGGTTCCTGCGCGTCGGCAGCGTCGACTTCCTTCGCACCGACGCACTGCGACGCGAGAACTACCGGGGCCGGCGGCTCCCGACCGCGGCGGGTGTGCTCGTGGTGCTCGCGGTGCTGATGGTCGAAGCGGGCCGGGCCCTTGCCGGGGCGGCGGGCGCGGGTGACAAGACGGGCCTGACCGATCAACGGGCGTTCGTGTTGTTCGCCTGCCTGGGTTTCGGTCTGCTCGGACTGGTCGACGACCTCGTCGGCTCGGGCGACGACCGCGGGTTCCGGGGCCATCTGACGGCGCTCGCACAGGGCCGGATCACCACCGGGTTCATCAAGTTGTTCGGGGGCGCGGGTGTGGCGATCGTGCTGGTGGCCACGCCGGGTTTCGCGTCGGGCCGACGGCTGGTGATCGACGCGGTCCTCATCGCGCTCGCTGCGAATCTCGGCAACCTGTTCGACCGTGCTCCCGGCCGTGCTATCAAGATGTCGATCGTCGCGTACGTCCCGCTCGCCGTGGTGTGCGGTGCCGGCGCCGTGGGTGTGGCCATCGCGCCGGTGATGGGTGCGGGACTCGGACTGTTGGTCGACGATCTCCAGGAGCACTTGATGCTCGGCGACACCGGAGCCAACGTCCTCGGTGCCGTCCTGGGCCTGGGCGCGGTGATGCAGCTCGGCGAGGATGCGCGGCTCGTCGTGATGTTCGCGCTCCTCGCGCTGAATCTCCTGTCCGAGCTGGTCTCGTTCAGTCGCCTGATCGACCGGGTGCCGCCTGCACGGGCGTTCGATCATCTGGGGCGCACGCGGTCTTGACGTAGAGGATGTGTGTGTCGTCCCAGCGCCGGGCGACCGCGTATCCCGCCTGGGAGAGCAGCTCGGGAAGCCGGCGAAAGGCGGCGTACCGTGCGGCCGTGACCGTGTCGACGTCGGGATGCTTCCCGGTGCCGCTCCAACGTGTCGACCAGACGACCACAGCGCACACATCCGGTCGACGCGCCGCGGCGGCGACGACCTCGGGGGTGACGCGGAGCGACTTCGCCTTCGCTTCGACGCGGAGGCGGGACGCATCGACGAGATTGCCGGGGATCAGGCGGTCGGCACGGTAGACGAGGCCGGGCTCGTCGCTCACCCCGCCCGCTCTATGGGGGAGCTGGGCGAGGATCCGTTCGACGAGGGCGTCGCGCCCCGTGTAGTCGTGCGGAACGAGCAGCGTGCTCAGGTGTGAGGCCCACAGCGGCAGCGTGAGGATCGCGAGGCCGAGCACGCGCCACGGCGGGCGGTAGATCGACGCGAGCAGGGCCGCGGGCACGACCATGTGAGCGATGTGGTTGCGCCACATCGGGTCCTGCCACACCACGACGCCGACCGCGAGGACGAACCACAGGACGAGCACGCGAACCCGGACGCCGGTGCACGCGGCCGGCGAGTCGCGGGCCGGAGCCGGCGTGGCCCGACGACGGAACCATCGGATCACGGCGGCGATCGCCGCCAGCGCGCCGACGGCGAGCAGCGGAAGGTCGCGCGTCCACAGCGTGCTGGTCACCTTGCGCAGGTTCTCGACCGGCTTGCGGCTGCCGGTCTTGTCGAGGTGGTAACGAACGGATTGGTCGTAGACGTCGTGGAGCCCCCAAGGAAGTGCCGCCAGCAGGAGCACGCCGGCCGCGAGCCCCGGCACGATCGCGGCATGTCGCCAACGGCGGGCGCCGAGGACGATCACGAACGCGGTGACGACCGCCGGTCCGACGAGGAGGCTCTTGGTGGAGACCGCGGCGCCGCACAACAGGCCGACGGCGAGGACGCGGGGCCACGACGGAGCTCGGCGATACCACAACGCCGCGAACACCGCCCAGCACGCCCAGGCCTCGGCGAGCCCGTCGGACGTGAGTGGTCCCGTGGTCCACAACAGCGTGCCGCTCGTCGCGACGAGGCCCGCGGCGAGTGCGGCCGTCGCCCGATCGGTGAAGGTGCACGCGATCCGGAACGTCGCGAGCGTGACGGCGACACCGGCAGCGATCGCGGCGAGCCGGGGCGCGTCGATCCAGTGCGCGCCGAGCCGGTCGAAGACGGCGACGACGGGGAGGAAGAGCGGTCCCTGACTCGAGAACACGTCCCGGAACGGCGCGCCGCCATGGCGCATCGCGTTGATCGACGCGCCGTAGACGCCGTCGTCGAATCCGAGGTGCCTCGGGCTGATCAGCGAGCCGATTCGCACCACGAGGGCGAGGATCACGAGCCCGATCACCTCTCGGCCGACGAACCGGGATGCCTCGGAGTCGTCCACGGAAACGGGATCGGGCTGGACGGGGGTCACGCTGCTCCCGGATCGCCGGTCTGCGGTCGCGGGCATGGTACCGTCGAGATCCCGAGAGCTCGCGCCGCTTCCTTCGCGCGGGCGCGGACTGGCGGAGGTCGGTGTGGCGAAGCACATCTTCGTAACCGGAGGCGTGGCGTCGAGCCTTGGAAAAGGGCTCACGGCGTCGTCACTGGGACGGTTGCTGAAGAGCCGGGGACTGCGCGTCACGCTCCAGAAGCTCGATCCGTACATCAACGTCGACCCCGGGACGATGAACCCGTTCCAGCACGGCGAGGTGTTCGTCACCGACGACGGGGGAGAGACGGACCTCGATCTCGGCCACTACGAACGCTTCGTCGACGTCCCGCTGCACCGCGATTCCAACGCCACCACGGGCTCGATCTACCAGGCCGTGCTCGGCAAGGAACGCCACGGTGCCTACCTCGGCCAGACCGTCCAGGTCATCCCTCACATCACCGACGAGATCAAGCACCGCATCCTGCGCCTGGCCGGCGAGGACGTCGACGTGGTGATCACCGAGGTCGGCGGCACGGTCGGCGACATCGAGATCCTTCCGTTCCTCGAGGCGATCCGGCAGTTCCGCAAGGACGTGGGGCGAGACAACGTCTTCTACGTCCACGTCACGCTCGTCCCGTTCATCGGTCCCTCGGGGGAGCAGAAGACCAAACCGACGCAGCACTCCGTGACCGAGCTGCGCAGCCGCGGCATCCAACCCGACGCGATCGTGTGCCGGTCGGACCGACCGATCCCGACCCGGCTCAAGGAGAAGATCTCCGAGCTGTGCGACGTGCCCCTGTCGGGCATCGTCTCCGCGGTGGACGCCAGCAGCCTGTACGAGATCCCGCTCGTGCTGCACGACGAAGGCCTCGACGACTACGTCTGCAAGATGCTGCGTCTCGAAGAGCACGAGCCGGACCTCACCGAGTGGAAGGCGCTCGTGCGGCGGGTCGAGAACGCCACGCAGGAAGTCCACATCGGGTTGGTGGGCAAGTATGTGAACCTGCCCGACGCGTATCTGTCGGTCGCGGAAGCATTGCGCCACGGTGGCTACGACTGCGGTGCGAAGGTTGTCATCGACTGGATCGCGTCCGACGACGCGGAAGGCCTGCTCGCCGACGGACGCCTTCGGGGCCTGGACGGCATCGTGATCCCCGGCGGCTTCGGGTTCCGGGGCATCGAGGGCAAGATCGCCGCCGCCGGCTATGCGCGCCAGCAGAACATCCCGTTCCTCGGGCTGTGTCTCGGCATGCAGTGCGCGGTGATCGAGTTCGCGCGCGACGAATGCGGTCTGGCCGGCGCGAACTCGAGCGAGTTCGATCCCCACACGCCGCATCCGGTCATCGATCTCATGGACGAGCAGCGCGACGTCGTCGACATGGGCGGCACGATGCGTCTGGGCGCGTACCCGGCGAAGCTCGCGGAAGGTTCGGTTGTTCGTGACGCGTACGGTTCCGAGGTGATCTACGAACGCCACCGCCACCGCTACGAGGTCAACAACCGGTATCGCCACCGGCTCGAAGACGCGGGACTGCGGTGCTCGGGGACCTCGCCCGACGATCGGCTGGTAGAGTTCGTCGAGCTGTCACCGTCGGTGCACCCGTTCTTCGTGGCGACGCAGGCCCACCCGGAGTTCAAGAGCCGGCCCGACCGTCCTCACCCGTTGTTCGCCGCGTTCCTGCGGGCCGCGAAGCACCGGGCCGACGGCCGGGCCCCGAAGCTGCCGATCGAGGCGCTCGAGACGTCGTCGTGAGCGCGCCCGGTCGTGAGCGTGCCCTGTCGGGTGAGCCGGCGTTCGTTCGCGTCAGCGAGACCCCGATCGTATGAGCGAGTTCCGAATCGTCGGCACGACGAGCGTCGCCGAGGCCGGGTTCCTGAGCGTCAGCGAAACGCACGTCGAAGGGTTCGACGAGTCGTTCAGCCGGTTCGTCGTCCATCACCCGGGTGCGGTGGTCGTGGTCCCGGTGCTCGAGGATCGGGAGACGGCGTTGCTCGTGCGCCAGTTCCGGGCGGCCGCCGGTGGGAGCCTCCTGGAGGTCGTGGCGGGAAAACGCGACGTCGAGGGCGAGGCGCCCGAGACAACTGCAGTACGGGAGCTCGAAGAGGAGATCGGCCGCCGGCCCGGTCGCCTGGTGAAACTGGCCGAGTTCTTCAACTCGCCGGGATTCTGCGACGAGTACACGCACCTGTTCCTGGCTCTCGATCTCGAACCACTCGACGTCACGCTCGGCGTCACCGCCGAAGAACGCGCGATGACCGTCGAGGCGGTCGCGCTGTCCCAGGTCGACGAGCTGATCGCGTCGGGTGAGATCATCGACGCCAAGACGATCATCGGCCTGACACTCTCGGTCCGTTACCTTTCCGGGGAATTCCGCGGATTCCGATAACGCGGCTCGGCGATTCGTCGAAAACGCCGAGTAGTTTCGCGCGGCGATGGCTCGCCCGGACCCCCTCGAGGTACTGCTCGCCGAATACGACACCTGGCTCACGGTCGAGCGCGGTCTGGCGGTCAACTCGTTGACCGCGTACCGGCGCGATCTACGGCGCTATGCCGGATATCTACGAGCGCACGGTGTCACCGATCCGAGCACGGTCGACGAGGGGACCGTCGCGGCATACGTCGAAGCGCTGAAGTCGGCCCGAGACGACGACGGCCGCCCGAAGTACGCGCCGTCCACGATCGCTCGGGCGGTGGTCTCGGTCCGATCATTTCACCGCTTCTGCGTGGACGAAGGCGCGGTGGTGGGGGACCCGAGCGAGGAGATCGGCGCGCCGCGCGTGCCGCAAGGGATTCCCAAGGCACTCACCGAACCCGAGGTGGAGGCGCTCCTCGGTGCTGTCGAGGGGGATTCGCCCCGGGCCCTGCGGGATCGGGCCATCCTCGAACTGTTGTACGCAACCGGCATGCGCATCAGCGAGCTCGTCGGGTTGGACCTCGGCGACCTCGATCTCGTGGACGGTCTCGTCCGGGTGATGGGCAAGGGGAGCAAGGAGCGCGTCGTGCCGGTCGGCCGAACGGCACGACGTGTCGTCGAGGCGTACTTGGGCAAGGGCCGGCCCGAGCTCGTGCGCCCGCGGGCCACGACCCGGGCCGATGCCGACGCGATCTTCCTGAACGCGCGGGGCGGCCGGTTGACGCGGCAGAGTTGCTGGAAGATCGTCGGCGCGGCAGGGGCGCGCGTGGAGCTCGCGGGCAAGCTGTCGCCGCACGTGCTCCGCCACTCGTGCGCGACGCACATGCTCGACCACGGCGCCGACATCCGCGTCGTCCAGGAGCTGCTCGGTCACGCGAGCCTGTCGACCACGCAGGTGTACACGAAGGTGTCGCCCGATCGTCTGCGTGCGGTCTACGAAGCCGCTCACCCGCGGGCACGGACGCAACGCCGAGCGTCGTAGCGTCCCCGACGCTCCGCGCTGCGACCAGGGACGAACGTCCCCTTCGTCCGGGCGTTTTCCCTGGTCCGTCCGAGCAGACCCCGGCGGTACACTCGCGATATGACCGAAGCCACCTACGCCACGCTGCGCGAGCAGCTCACGGAGGAACGTGACCGCCTCCGTGGCCAGCTCGTCCAGATGGGTCACGGGCCCGGTGGGTTGTCGTTCGACGAGGGCTTCGCCGACTCCGGGCAGGTCACGGCCGAACGCGGCGAGGTCGACGCGCTCGCCGGCTCCTTGCTCGAGACGCTCGCGGACGTGGAAGACGCGCTAGTGAAGTTCGACGCCGGCACCTTCGGGCAGTGTGAGTCGTGCGGGCAGGCGATCCCCGAGGCGAGGCTCGAAGCGATGCCGGCCGCTCGTCTGTGCATCGCCTGCGCGTCGAAGCGTCGGTAGCAGCTCCCGTTGAGTGGCGATGCGGAATGGAAGGTGGTCTTCTACGGCTGCCTGATCGTCGCCATCATCCTGCACGAGATCAGCCACGGAGTGGTCGCCCTGTGGTTCGGTGATGACACGGCCAAGCGAGAAGGCCGGCTCACCCTCAACCCGATCCCGCACATCGACCTCTTCGGATCGATCATCCTCCCCGCGCTGATGGTCTTCACGACCGGCTTCGCCTTCGGCTACGCGAAACCTGTGCCGGTGAATCCGACGAAGCTGCGCGATCCGCGACGACAGATGGTGTTCGTAGGGCTCGCGGGTCCGTTCTCGAACTTCCTGTTGATGTTTCTGGCCGCGGTGCCGGTCCACGTGTTCACGAACGGCAAGTACGCCTATCTCACGTCGTGGAACGATCCGCCGCTGATCGTGCAGATCCTCATGTGGTTCGCGTTCGCGAACCTGATCCTCGGTGTCTTCAACATGCTGCCGATCCCACCGCTCGACGGCTCCGCGCTCATCGAACGCGTGTTGCCCCGGAAGTGGTTGCCCAACTGGTATCGCTTCCGCCCCTACGGCATGGCCGTCCTGTTCTTCCTCATCTTCTGGACGAACGCTCTGGGCGTGATCCTTCGGCCCTTCGAAGAACACTTCTGGAAGTTCGTGCTGGGATGAGGCTGCGGCACCTCGCCGGGCGGTTCTTCGGCGCGTTGTCGTGGCGTCCGCCACCGTCGTCGGACCTCGCGTGGGTCGCGTCGGTCCTGTCGCCGGCCGAGCTCGCGTTGTGGCGACGGATGCCGAATCACGATCAACGGCACTCGATCGGTGTGGCGCGCGACGTGTGCGCTCGACTGGGCGGTACGCCGTATGCGGACGATCCCCGTTGGCCGGCGGTTGCGTTGCTGCACGACATCGGCAAGATCGATTCCGGCCTCGGCGTCTACGGTCGGGTGGTCGCGACGCTGTGCGGGCTCCTGGGCGGGCGCGAGTTGGCACGTGCGTGGTCGGCCAAGCGGGGATTCACCCGGCGCGTCGGCCTCTACCTCCGTCACGACGAGTTGGGCGCGGACATGATCCGGGTCGCCGGGGGACGCGAAGAGGCGGCGGCATGGGCCGCCGCGCACCATCACCTCGACGCGTGGTCCTCGACCGGTATCCCGCCGAACGTGACGGCCGCCCTCGACGCCGCCGACAACGACTAACCGCCCGCCGTCCACCGTCCGCCGCCCGCTCCGGTTTCGAACCTCGCGCTCCCGTGTTCCCTGCAGAAAACGACATCAAGTGTCGGACCTTGCGGGGAAAACGGATTGGGGGCGATGGGGGGCGTCGAGGATCAGGAGAGTCGGGGGAGGAGGCCGGTGGCTTCGCGGACGCGCTGCACGACGCCGTCGGCGATGGCGTGCGCTTTCACGGCACCGTGGGCGAGTTGCCGGTCGACCTCGACCGGATCCTTGGCCAACTCGTCGTAGCGCTCCTGCAACGGCCGGAGGAAGTCGACGACCGCGTCGGCCACCTCGGTCTTGAACCTCCCGTAGCCGCGTGACCCGAACTCGGCTTCGAGCTCGGGGATCGCACGCCCCGAGACCGCGGCAAGGGTGTCGAGGAGGTTCGAGATGCCGGGCTTCTCGTCGGGGTCATAGCGCACGGCGGTGTCCGAGTCGGTTACTGCGGACTTGATCTTCTTGGTGACGGCCTTGGGATCGTCGAGCAACGCGATCGTTCCTTGTGGCGAGTCGGCGGACTTCGACATCTTGTTCATCGGGTTCTGCAGGTCCATCACCCGGGCGCCGACGGGTGGGATGGCCGCCTCGGGCACCACGAGCGTGTCGCCGAAGCGGGAGTTGAAGCGGATGGCGATGTCGCGCGCGAGCTCGAGGTGCTGGCGCTGGTCGTCGCCCACGGGAACGCGGTGGGTGTCGTAGGCGAGGATGTCGGCGGCCATGAGCACCGGGTAGTCGAACAGGCCGACGCTCACCGAGTCCTGGCCGTGCGACTTCTCCTTGAACTGCGTCATGCGGCGCAGCTCGCCGAAGCTGGCCACGCAGTTGAGGATCCACGTGAGCTCGGTGTGGGCGGGCACGTGGCTCTGCACGAAGAGCAGGCAGCGCTGCGGGTCGAGGCCGGCGGCGAGAAGGAGCATGGCCGTGCGGCGGGTGCGGTCGGCCAGCTCGGCGGGTTCGTAGGCCGTGGTCATGGCGTGGAGGTCCACCACGCAGTAGACGGCGTCGTGGGTGTCCTGGTCGGCGACCCACTGGCGGACCGCGCCGAGGTAGTTGCCGAGATGCATGTCGCCGGTGGGTTGGATCCCCGAGAAGACCCGCTGCTTCCCATCGATCGTGTTCATGGCGCCAGAGGCTACCGGGCGCGCCCCGGGGTCCCTGTTCCTTTCGTGGCGACCTGTCAACCTTTTCGACGGGCGTCGCGTCGGTGGGCACGTGATCGCCGGAGTGTGGATGGACCGGGGAGGGCACGAGCCCATGGACGTGGCACCGCTCGACGGCGGGCCCGCACGCGTCGACACGATGCCCGTCGGGCACACCGTGGGGTTCGACGAGTTCTTCGAGGAGCACTACCGGCCCGCCGTTCGCCTGGCCACGCTCCTCGTCGGGAACTCGGATCGAGCCGAGGACGTCGTCTGCGACGCCTTCGCACGCGTGTACCCGCAGTGGAGGAAGGGCCGGGTCGAGGACGTCGGCGCGTACGTGCGCCGGACGGTCGTCAACCTCGTGAGGGGCGGGTGGCGGCGCCGGGCTGTGCAGCGCCGCCATCAACACGAGTTCACCACACCGGCCGCGGCGCCGAGCCGTTTCGAGGCGGACGCTGACCAGCGCGACGCCATGTGGGCGGTGCTGGCGCAGCTGCCCGAGGGGCAACGCAACGTCGTGGTGTTGCGGTACTACGAGGACCTGTCGGAAGCCGACACCGCCGCGTTGTTGGGCGTGAGTGTCGGCACGGTGAAGACGCAAGCGTCGCGTGGCCTCGCGCGGCTGCGCGAGCTGTTGGGGAGTGAAGACCATGGATGAGCGCGACGTTCGCACGATGTTGCGCGAGCTGGGCGACGGTGTGCAGCCGTCGGACGGTCTCACCACTCGCGCCCGGTCAACGCACAATCGTCGAGTGGTCCGAACTCGCGTCGCAGGCGGCATTACGACGGTGGCGGTCCTGGCCGCTGTGGCCGTCGGGATCACGGCGCTGTTGCACGACGACGGCCATCGAAAGGTCGAGACGGTAAACTCGGGGGTCGTGAACAAGGGGAACTCGCGCCCCAAGCACGCCGTCGACTCGTCGGTGTCGAATTCCGAGCGCAATCCGGGTGTCCCCGCGGCCGCCATGGAGTCGTTCTCGTTCGTGGACGCCACGCACGGCTTCGCCGTCGGCAACGCACCAGTGAGTGGCGGTTCCAAGCTCACATTGGCCGCAACCAACGATGGTGGTCGGACGTGGCGTCAGCGCCATGTCTTCGGCGATGGCGCGAGTTCAACGCTGCACCACGTGGCCTTCACGTCCGTTCGGGACGGCTTCGTGACCGAGGATTCCAGACGGATGGTCACCCACGATGGTGGGAACACGTGGCGCGCGAGCGACCCCAACTTCAATTACACCCACCTCGAGGTGCAGGGCTCGCGGGTGTGGGACTACCGGGAGTGGTCGCATTCTCAGGACAAGTGCGGGTATGTGGGCGAGGGAGTAAAGAACCCCGTCGCGTGCCGGCAGGACGGGCTCGAAGTGTCGCTTGACGGCGGTCGCACATGGCGCCGTCTCTCGAATCAGCCGTCCAAACCACCCCAAACGGTGAGTGACGTCGTCCTCGTGGGGCAGAAGGGCGCACTGGCGTACTTAGGGCTTTCGTCGGTGCTCGCTGTCAGTGCCGATGACGGCCGTCACTGGAATCAAGGCCGGATGCCGTGTGGGCTGGACAACGTACAAGGCATCGCCAGTTCGAACACGGCGACGCCGTGGTTCGTGTGCACCAACCTCAATCCGAGCACGGGCGGCGCCGTATTCCGGTCCCACGATTCAGGTCTGTCATGGGTGAAGGTCGCGGACGTCGCTTCGCCGTTGTACCAACCGAATTCTTCCTCGACCTTCTCACCGCACCGGCTCGTCGTGGCGGACGATCAGCATGCATGGCTCCTGGGCACCACGCTCCAGCACACGAGCGATGGCGGCGTCACGTGGCGCAAGGCAGGCGGGCTTCC
>Ga0209048_10000758_pt1 | contig 34286 bp, 32 predicted proteins | sample FrelakmetCRP12CR_FD_187146 | JGI IMG/M metagenome (GOLD analysis project Ga0209048, IMG submission 187146) | Freshwater lake sediment microbial communities from the University of Notre Dame, USA, for methane emissions studies - CRP12 CR (SPAdes)... | ecosystem: Environmental > Aquatic >...
AGAAGGGAAGGGGTGGGCCTCCCCGCTCGCGAAGAAGTTAGCCTACTCCCCCGAACGATGTGGTTCGAACAATGTGTAGGCCGCGTAAGCGGCCTTCCTCGCCGCTTTGAGCGGCTCACATTCTAAAGCCCCCGGCTTTGCCGGGGGATACTTACTGAAATCAATAGCCGAAATTCTTGACGGCATCCGCGTCGGGAAAACCCCGAGTCCGTGACATTTTCTTCAATTGAAACAGTATGTTAAAGGGAGTTGAAACAATTGAGTGGGAGTGAGGTATTCGGCGGTCGCTGTAATCTATCGTCTCCAGCACTATTCAGCCGCGCCGTGTCCTCCGTCGATCTGCCGGCCCATAATCGCGATGGCGCGCTGATAGACCGAAGCGGCGTTCCATGCCTGGATCGCGCCGAAATTGGCCTCTCCCGGCTGGTATCCGGCGCCCGCGCGCCAGCCATGGGCATGAAGGAAGTTGGCCGTCGAGGTCAGCGCTGCCGCTGCATTGTCGAGATTCCCGCCTGTCCCGTAATTCAGAATGTTTTTCGGCAAAAACTGGGTCTGGCCGATTTCACCGTGCATCGAGCCGCGCGCGCCCGCCGAGAGGACGCCGCGATCGACCAGCGTCAGAGCCGCAAGGAGCTGATCGGTGAAATAGGCGGATCGGCGGCAGTCATAGGCGAGAGTCGCGATCGCCGACAGAGCATGCTGATTGCCATGCACTGCGCCGAATCCCGTCTCCATTCCCCAAATCGCTATGAGCGGTCCTGGCGGGACGCCGTAGCGCTGCTGGATGGACGCGAAGAGCGCGCCTTGAGATTGCTTGAGCGAGCGACCCCGAGCGACGATGGCGGCGGCGCCGCGTTTCGCCATGAACTGATCCAGAGACAGACGGAAGCTCTTCTGGCCGCGATCGGCGGAAATGGTCGCACCATTATAGTGGGTTCCCATCAAAGCCGAGATTCCAGCGGCGCCGACGCCCTGTCCCCTCGCTTCCTGGGCGAACTGGCTCTTCCACGACTCGAAGCCCGCCGACGAGTTGCCGCATTGCGCGGCGTTCGCTTTGCCGGCCATCGACATAAGGGCCATCAAGGCTGCGACAATGACTTTCCTGAACTGTCCGTCCTTTGTCATTCGAAGCTCCTTTCGCGTCCGATTTTAACAGACGAAAGGATGGCTCACCATCCCTGCTGTGACGGCGCGATCGCCAATATCATGGCGTTTGGTCTGATTAAAGAATCGCCGGCTAGCGCTGCATAATAGCCGCTTTTAATCCCGCGCGATTCCCGCGACGTCCGATTTGCGACGCCGTGAGCAGGAAAGAACGCCGTAGGCCGTAATTTTCTACAAGCAGGCTCTCGCCACAGCGCATTGAAAGAACCTTGATCGCAGCAATTCTTACGCCGGGTTCGGCGTCCAATATGTCGGCCTTTCGCTGTAGGAAAGGACATGACCCCGCGGCGCGACCTCGATCTCGATTTCGCCGTCGCCGGACCAGGCCATCCACGAGTTGGGTCCCGCTGGCGGAAAGGGCCTCTCCCTGTAAAATTTCTGCGAGGACTTTGGCCACCGATTCCGGATTGTCTGCCGGAACGGATGCATGTGCGATGCACGTCATGCTTCATCTCCCGATTGAATATTCGTCTTGTCGTCGTCCGCCCTCGGCTTCTCGCGGATGGCGGCATGGAAACGACCATGATCTTTTGGGAAGGTCTCGAACTGCCTTATTTCGCGTCGTTTCCATTGCTCGAGACGCAAAGCGGCCAGTCGCATCTCATCGACTATTACGAAGCCTATCTGAAGATTGCGCGGAGCAGAGGACTTGGCTTCATACTCAGCACGCCGACCTGGCGCGCGAGTTCCGAAATTGGGCTATGACGCGGACGCTCTCGATCGCGTCAATCGAGAGTCGGTCAGGCTGATGGAAGAAATTCGCGCCAAATGGGAGACGCCGCGTACGCCCTGCGTCATCAGCGGGGTCATAGGTCCGCGCGGCGATGGATACAAGAGCAGCAAGATCGATCCTTCGGAAGAGCAGGACTATCACGCCGCGCAGATCGACAATTTCGCCGCGAGCGCCGCCGATATGGTCTCGGCGATGACCTTGAATATAGCGGAGGAGGCGATCGGCGTCGCGCGCGCGCGGCCAAGGCGTGCGCCATGCCATGCGTCATCTCTTTCACTGTCGAGACGGACGGAAAACTTGTGGGCGGCGCAACGCTGCAACAGGCGGTCGAGACGGTCGAACAGGCGACGGGCGCCTATCCGATTTATTACATGATCAATTGCGCACATCCGATCCATTTCGCGCCGGCGCTGGAGACAGAAGGAGCCTGGCGCGACCGAATTTACGGAATCAGGGCGAATGCGTCGAATAAAAGTCATCAAGAGCTCGATAACTCCAAGACGCTCGACTCCGGCGATCCGCTCGATCTCGCCCAGCGCTACCGCACGATCAGGGACCGGCGCCCACGGATCACAATCCTGGGCGCGTGTTGCGGCGCCGATGAAAGATGTCGCCGCCATTTGCGGAGGCGTGCGCGCCGGCGTAGTCGCTGAGAGGCGAGGACGACGTCGGCCGCTGGAGGATGTGATAAATAGTCGGCCGCAAACGTAGTGAACGCCTTGGTCCTTTATGCGAAGCGTAATATCTGTCACATTGAAAAAATAATGTTTGAATCTTGCTGTTTTCCTCTTTCCATATTGAGAGCGCACCATGGATCCGCTGGCGAACCAGACCAATTTCAAAAGCCTTTCCCTAAAAGACCTTCTCGAAGCCCGCGATCTTTATCACTGGACTCTGATCAATAAGGCCAATGTGATTGGGACCGCCGTTGGCCTTTATCTGATCCGAAAAAGCGATCCGTGGCCAAAGCAGAAGTCACATGAGGGAGATCCGCCCGAACGACCCTCGAAGGGCGTACGCACCTTTGAAAATTCGGAGGTGCGTCCATATTCATGGCCCTGCATTCTCGTTCTGGTCCGCGACTGGCTCGACGCGACTGAATTTGGCCGTGGGGGTCTCGATCCAGACCGCATGGTTCCACGCACCCTGTATCTTCCCGATGGAAGAGCCGCTCCGGTGTGCGTCGTGGCGGTCGAACCGGCCGAGCCCGTTGCAGGCGCGCCGGCCGACGTGCGTTGGCCCGACAGTTACATCGGCGGCGGATGTCCGATCGTCGCCGAAGTGCAGGGCGTTGAACGTTCCGCGAGCGTCGGCTGTCTCGTGAGCGATGGTCACAAGCTCTATGCTCTGACCAACAGGCATGTTAGCGGCGAGCCTGGCTCTGTTATGAAGGCGCGCGTGCGGGGCAATTTGGTCGAGGTGGGACGAGCATCCAAGAAACAGCTCACTCGAGAATTGTTTTCGACTGTGTTCCCGGAGTTTCCGGGCAGGCGCACTTACCTTACTCTCGATATCGGCCTCATCGAGGTGGACAACGTCAATGATTGGTCGAGCCAGCCTTATGGTCTCGACGAGAAGGTCGGCGATGTCGCCGACTTCAACGAACTTAATCTGGGTCTGCAACTTATCGATCAGCCTGTTCGCGCCTTCGGCGCTGCTTCGGGGGCGCTGGACGGCCGGATCAAAGCGCTGTTTTACAGGCATAAGTCGATGGCCGGTTACGACTATATTTCAGAGTTCCTCATCGCTCCCAAAAACGGACAGACCCAGACTCGCCCCGGCGACTCAGGAACAGTCTGGCATCTGAAAACAATGGTCAGGCAGGACAAGGATCACGTGACACGATTGTTGCGACCCATGGCGGTCGAATGGGGCGGCCAATCTCTCCTCGGTTCGGGAAGGCAGCGATTTAACTTCGCATTGGCGACGGGGCTTAGCACTGCATGCCAGCTTCTCGACGTCGATCTCGTGCGCGATCACAACACCGGACCCAATCCCTATTGGGGTCAGACCGGGCACTACAGCATCGCGACGGTCGCGATCAGCTCCGTGCAAAATCCGAACCTGAAGGCGTTCCTGCTCGCCAATGTCGAGCGGATCAGCTTCCGACCCGATCAGCTCACGCCCGAAGAAATCCGCCAGAAATTGTCCAATGGCGATTTTGTGGAGCTGGCGGATACGCCCGATCTCGTATGGAAGAAGACGCCGGACAAGATTCCGGGCGGTCGCGACGTGGCGCAAAATTCGGGACCCGAACATCCGACGCATTACGCGGATATCGACGAGCCCGACGCCAACGGGCAGACTCTCAGAGACCTTACGCTCGCCGACAATGCAAAAATGGATGTCGCGGTCTGGAGCAATTGGTATGTCGCGAACGGCAAAACCCAGGCCCACTCGCAGGGATTACTGCCGTTCCGGGTTTGGCAGTTTTTCGATGAGATGGTGCGGGCGCTACAGGCGGGAGAGGCGGAGAAGTTTCTTTGCGCCGCAGGAATTGTCTCACACTATGTAGGCGACGCCAGTCAACCGCTGCACGGTTCCTATTTTTCGGACGGATACAGGGATCCGCAAGATCCTCACGCAAAGACGTGGTCGGGCAAGGGCGTGCATTCGACTTACGAAGACAAGATGATCGACCGTCATTCGGAGGAGTTGCTGTCGCGCATCGGCCCGGAAGCTGCGGCATTTGGTGGGCAAATTCCTCCGATCGCCGACGGACGCGACGCGGCTTTCGCGACGGTCACCCTGATGGCGCAAGTGGCCGAGATCTTGCCGCCGGCGACGCTCTGTGACGAATATATCCGGCTTGGCGGCGGATCTTCGGCTCGCGTCGTCGACGGGCTGTGGGACGCTTTCGGCAAGGAGACGGCGCAAGTCATGGGCGCGGGCGCCCGATATCTGGCGACAATATGGGACGCGGCCTATGCGGCTGCGGCGTCCCCGTTACCCGCGAATGCGGGCGTCATTTCCGAACGGGCTCTCGCCGCCATCTATCAGGACAACAATTTTGTCCCATCACTGACTCTGGATAAGATCGGAGCCGTCTTGCGCTGAAGCGCGACTGTGCGATCATTCTCGCCGGAATGGCGAGCGAAGTTCTAGCCATGTCTGAAAAACATCAAGACTCGTTCTCCGAGCATTACCGCATTCTGGAAGTTCCCTTCGGCTCCTGCGGCATTGCGTGGAGCCAACGAGGCGTGACTCGTTTCCAGCTACCGGAAGGCGGCAAATCCGCTTTGCGTGCGCGAATGCAAAGAGAGGGTCGAGTCGAATGGCGCAATGCGTTGCCGCAACTGGCCGCTTATGCAGAAGCGAAGCTGCAACGCTATTTCAAGCGGGAGGAAGTCGATTTTTCCGATCTTCCGCTCGACCTTTCGAATTGTACTCCTTTTCACACGGCGGTCTATGATGCGGCGCGTTCAATCCATTGGGGCCGGACAGCGACCTATGGCGCGCTCGCGCGAAAGGTTGGATCGCCGCGCGGCGCCCGGGCCGTCGGCCATGCGATGTCAAAAAACCCGATAGCCGTAATTATTCCATGTCACCGCATTTTGGCGGCCGGCGCGAAGATCGGCGGTTTTTCGGCGCATGGCGGCGTGGCTGTGAAGACAAGATTGCTTGAATTGGAAGGCGTGCGTCCGGGCGCCGAGTCCATGCGGCAGCGCTCGCTTTTTCCATTCGACGAGTTGGTTTTCTCGAAGAACGCGCATTGAAGTCGCGAGTTTATTAAAGAAACGCCTACAGAATTTCAGGCGCATCGCCTCCTTTCCAAATTCGCAAACGCTTTGCACACTCCACGACGAGGGAGATTTACCGCGCTTGTGTGAGCGCAATCGATGAGGCGGATAGTCGTTGTCTTGCCTAACCGCGTCGAAGCCCTTATTGGCTGCCGCTCTTGCCGCAAGGGTCGACCGGGAACGTTTTTACGACAGCCATCGCCGATCCGTCCGCGCCTGCGCTCAAGGCGACAAGCCGCGAGTGGGTGGGGCTGTGGGTCATCGCGTTGCCCTGCATGGTCTATTCGATGGACCTTACAGTGCTCAATCTGGCGATTCCGTCGCTGACAGTGGATCTGCGGCCGAGCGCAGCGCCCTATGGATTATCGACACCTATCGATTCATGGTCGCCGGATTTCTGATGATCATGGGCGGTCTGGGCGACCGTATCGGCAGACGGAAACTGCTTCTGATCGGAGCGGCTGCGTTCGGCATCGTGTCCGTCCTCGCAGCCTTCTCGAAAAGCGCCGAGACGCTGATCGTCTTGCGCGGCCTTCTCGGCGTCGCGGGAGCGACGCTCGCGCCTTCGACCTTATCGTTGATCACAAATATGTTCCGCGATCCGAAGGAGCGCACATTCGCCGTCAGCATGTGGATTTCCAGTTTTTCCGCCGGCGCGATCATCGGGCCGCTCATCGGCGGATTCTTAATTCATTACTTCTGGTGGGGAGCGGCGTTCCTGACCGGCGTTCCGGTAATGGCGGCCCTGCTGCTCCTTGGGCCGATGCTTTTGCCCGAATATCGCGATCCGAACGCAGGAACGCCGAGACCGAATAATGGAGAGCGGGGAAAAAGCCCAGGCTCAGGCCTTGCGCCGACCAATCTCGCCTTTCCCGCTCCATTGTGCTAACCGCAACCGGCGGAGCCAGTGGCGCTCCGGCGCGTGCGAGGAAAGCTCGATGTCCGATATTTTTCACGAGGTCGATGAGGATGTTCGCAGAGACAGGGTCGTCAATTTCTGGAAGCGCTATCAGACGCCTATCTTTGTGATCGCTTTTCTCATTGTCGCGGCCACGGGCGCCTGGAGCTATTATCAGAACGAGCGCCTGAAGGCCGCTGAGGCGGCTAATGAGCGCTACCGCGCCGCGTCCGCGTCCGCGCAGGATGGCAAGCGCCAGGAGGCGATCGCCGCCTTCGAAGCGCTCGCCAAGGACGGCCCGAAAGGCTACGCCTCGCTTGCGCGTCTTCGCTCCGCCGGAGAATTGGCCGCCGTCGACAAAGCAAAAGCTATTGCCGCTTTCGACGCTATCGCGGACGATTCCAGAGTCGACAAGCTCACGCAGGAAGTTGCGCGTCTTCGCGCCGCGCTTCTCGTGATGGAAGACGGCGATCGCCAGAAAGCAGAGACGCGGCTTGGCCCGCTGATGACGTCGAGCGGACCCTTCCGTTATTCCGCGCAGGAGTGGACGGCTCTCGACGCCCTTGAGAACGGCGACTTCGACGAGGCGCAGAGAGTGTTCAACCTATTGCTGAGCGACCGCGACGCGCCTCAGGCTATGCGCCAGCGCGCAGCGGCCTACCAGGGCTTGCTGAAGGCGGCGCGCGGAGCGAAGCCGGAGGCGCCCGCTGGCGTTACGATTGCGCCGTCCGTCGAGTCTGAATCCGGCAAGGACGCCGGCGCCGCGGTCGACGTCTCGCCGGTGAAGTAGTCATAACCGGCGCTTGCCGCATTAAGAGAGTGACATGCCGTTCACCCTCGCAATTATCGGCAGGCCGAATGTCGGCAAGTCGACTCTTTTCAATCGTCTGACAGGCAAGCGGCTCGCGCTCGTCGACGACCGTCCCGGCGTCACGCGCGATCGCCGCGAAGGCGCGGCGCATCTTGCCGATCTCGAATTCACCATCATCGATACGGCGGGGCTTGAGGAAGGCGGCGACGCGACGCTCGAGGGTCGGATGCGCGCGCAGACAGAAGCCGCCATCGCTTCCGCGGACGCTATTTTGTTCATGATCGACGCGCGCGCCGGAGTCACGCCGGACGACAAATACTTTGCCGATCTTGTTCGACGCGCCGGTAAGCCGGTCGTGCTCGTCGTGAACAAAGCGGAGGGCAAAGCCGGAGAGGCGGGCGTGATGGAGGCGTATAGCCTCGGGCTTGGAGATCCTGCGCCCATCTCCGCCGAACATGGCGAAGGGCTGATCGACTTATACGATGCGCTTCGCGTCGCGCTTCCGGAGGCCACTGCGCTCCCCGAGGAGGCGGAAGAAGATGATTCACGGGTTGCGCTCTCCGACGACGAGGACGGCAGCGACGTCGATCTCTCGAAGCCCTTGCGCATCGCCGTGGTCGGGCGGCCTAACGCCGGCAAATCGACCTTGATCAATCGTCTTTTGGGCGAAGAGCGTCTGCTCACTGGACCGGAAGCGGGAATTACGCGCGACTCCATTGGCGTGGATTTCCTATGGCGCGAGCGCAAGATGAAGCTCTTCGACACGGCCGGTCTGCGCAGGCGCGCGCGCGTCGTTGACAAGCTGGAAAAACTCGCCGGCGCCGACGCCTTGCGCGCCGTCCAGTTTTCGGAAGTAGTCGTATTGCTTGTTGATGCGGCGATCCCGTTCGAGAAGCAGGACTTGACCATCGCAGATATCTCCGCGCGCGAGGGCAGGGCGCTCGTCATTGCGCTCGGCAAATGGGATTTGGTCGAACACCGCAGCGAAACGCTCAAACGTTTGCGGGAAGAGGCGGAACGCCTGCTGCCGCAGGTGAGGGGATGCCCGGTTGTGCCCGTGTCCGGCGCGACGGGGTTTGGACTGGATGAACTCATGCGCGCAGTTATCTCCGCGCATGAAGTATGGAACAGGCGTATCTCTACCGCTCGCCTCAATCGCTGGCTCCTCGGCGCGATCGAAGAAACGCCGCCGCCGGCGGTGTCCGGGCGGCGCATCAAGATCCGCTACATCACCCAGGCGAAATCGCGGCCGCCGCATTTCGTGCTGTTCGGCAATCAGCTCGACGAACTGCCGAAAAGCTACGAGCGTTTTCTCATCAATGGGCTGCGCAAGACCTTTGACCTGCCCGGCGCGCCGATCCGCATTTCGAAGAAAACGGGCGAGAATCCGTATGACGCTAAGCGCTAATCGAGGTCGGTCCGATCGGCGTCGCAGAATTCCGTGAGGATCGCGTCGCGGACGGCGTTTCCGAATTCTTTGCATATCAGCGCGTCGGAGAGAATTTGCAAACGCAGGGTGAGCGGCAGTTCGAGCTGAACGCCAGCGCGCCGCCGTCCTTTATTGCAGATATTTGTCGGGTCCCGACCCGCGAGACGATGCCCGTCGCCAACAGCCTTTGCAGCAAAGCCCGCCTGTTCGAGCGCGTGTGTTATTGCGTCTCGCAGGCCTTCGTCCAGACCGCCGACCCAGACCGATCCGTGATCCTCGCGGTTTTTCCGGCCATGCACGCCGACGGCGACTTCCGAGGCTTCGATTATTCTGATCGCTCGAGGCTCGTCGAAGCGCGTTGAGGTGATGTGAAGACTGGCGCCCCGGATTCTCTCGAGCCCCTCGAAGCAGTAAAGAGAAAACGTCTCCGCTGCAATTGCGGCGGCGATCTCAGACGTTCCGCGTTCGATAAGCCCGCCATGAGGCGCAACGATCGCAACAGGAGAGGGGCGCTCGAATTTGAAAATTCGATAATGTACGCCCTCCGTTTCCGCGGCCGCCAGTTTCGCGAAGCTGTCGTAGACGTCAGCCATGGCGTTACTTAATCATATTCGGATTCGAGTGGCCATTTCGACGGCCGGACCGAAGGGTAGAGGTAAGAGATCGCCCTGGATTTTAGAAACATAGGTGGACATATGGAGACGAAACTCTCGCCCGAGAAAATCCTGCAGCTCGGCATGGGCTTTTGGAACGCCAAGACGCTGCTCTCCGCGGTGGAGCTCGGCGTCTTCGATGCGCTGGCCGACGGTCCCGCGAATCTCGCTACGCTTAAATCGAGGCTCGGACTGCATGAGCGCTCCGCGCGCGACTTTCTCGACGCCCTTGTAGCGCTCGGCATGTTAAAGCGTAACGAGGGTCGTTACAGTAACACCCTAGAGACAGACTTGTTTCTCGTGCGCGCCAAGCCGACTTATGTCGGCGCCATTCTGGAAATGTCGAATGCGCGACTCTATTCAAGCTGGGGATCGCTCACGGACGCGTTGAGAACCGGCCAACGGCAGAGCGAGAACAAGGAAGAGGATGATCTCTTTGCCGCGCTCTACGCCGATCCCGAGCGGCTGCGCGGATTCCTGAGCGCCATGAGCGGCATCAGCGCCGGGCCAGCCAAAGCAATCGGCGAGAAGTTCCCATGGAAGGATTATTCGAGTTTCGTCGACGTCGGGGCGGCGCAGGGCATGGTTCCCGTCACCCTTGCGCAAATGCATCCGCATTTGAAGGGCGGCGGTTTCGACCTACCCGAGGTGAGGCTCTTTTTTGAGGAGTTCGTCGCCAAACACGGACTGTCCGGGCGCGTAAAATTCTATGCCGGCGATTTCTTCAAGGACCCCATGCCCAATGCCGATGTGATCGTCATGGGGCATATTCTTCATGACTGGGACCTGGCGCAAAAACGCATGCTGCTTGCAAAGGCCTTCGACGCCTTGCCGAAAGGCGGCGCGCTCGTCGTCTACGACGCCGTGATTGACGACGAGCGCCGCGAAAACGCTTTTGGGCTGCTCATGAGCCTCAATATGCTTATCGAAACGTCAGGCGGGTTCGATTACACGGGCGCCGACTGTCAGGGCTGGATGCGGGAAGCCGGATTTTCGCAGACGCGCGTTGAACATCTGCAAGGCCCGGATTCAATGGTGGTTGGATTGAAATAGGCGATCGCTGGCGACGGAGCTGCGTCGAAAAGCCCCGCTAACAATTGTCGATTTCAACTTGGCAGATGGTGGCTTTAGAATTATTCTAATACGGGTATGGGTGGCCATGCTCAAGCTGGCTGCGCACGCCAATTTCTGAGGAGGCATGAAAAATGGCAACGCTTAAAGGCAGCAAGACCGAAGGAAATTTGAAGGCGGCGTTCGCGGGAGAGTCGCAAGCGAATCGGCGCTATCTCTACTTCGCTCAAAAGGCCGATGTGGAAGGCTACAATGACGTCGCCGCGGTGTTCCGTTCTACGGCGGAAGGCGAGACCGGCCATGCGCATGGCCATCTTGAATTTCTGGAAGGCGTCGGCGATCCGGCGACGGGTCTTCCGATCGGAAAGACATCCGACAATCTCAAGGCGGCGGTCGCCGGCGAGACTCACGAATACACTGATATGTATCCGGGGATGGCGCGTTCGGCGCGCGAAGAAGGCTTCGACGAGATTGCAGACTGGTTCGAGACGCTCGCCAAGGCCGAGCGTTCACATGCGGGTCGCTTCCAGCGCGCGCTCGACGAGTTGAAATAACGTCAGCTTCGGCCGGCGGCCTTTCGCCGCCGGTCCGACATCTGCTGCGCGCGTCGCGCAGGCGTCTACAGACCGTTGAGAAGCTAAAACCTCGCCCTATCTTTCCAATCCCATGTCCTCGAAAACATGCGGCTTTTCAGGATTGATTTCAGATAGAGGAGGTTGCTCATGAATTCGTCTCGTCGTGACTTTATGGCGCTCGCGGCCGCTTTTGGCCTTTCGGCTTGCTGCGCCGTGCGACGATCGGAACGCTGAACAGCTTCAGCATGAGCCTTCTTGCGCACACGCAAGGGCGGCAGCAAGAACTGGGAAAAGTGACGCTGAGTTTTCCGCTGGCGGACATACTGTCGGAACTCAATGTCGATAGTCCCGACGCTTTGTCGAAAGGATTGCGGGTAACCTTCGAACCTGCGCAGTCCGAAGAGCAGGGCGGAGAAGCCGATCTGGTGAAGATCGGCGCGATAAAGATTGTCGGCTCCACATCGCCACAGCAATGAGGAGACGCAATCTGGAAGGACGGGCGTCGGCTGTGACGCCCGTCAATTATGTTTAGAAAACGTCGTCAGTAACGGTCGGTGGGCAATCCGAGCGAGGTTGTGCGCCGAAACCGGTGAAAGAGGAAAAATGCGGGAAGGTAGTCTCGAAGCGCCGACGCGGAATCCGCTGGATTGGGAAAACCCCGACTTCTACGATGAAGCGAAACTCGACGCCGAAATGCGGCGCGTGCTCGACATTTGTCACGGCTGTCGACGCTGTTTCAATCTTTGCGACAGTTTTCCGCGCTTGTTCGATCTTGTGGACGAGTCGAAAAGCGGGGAGCTCGATACGGTCGCGAGTGCGGACTTCAAGCAGGTCGTTGACGCATGCACGCTGTGCGACATGTGTTTCATGACGAAATGTCCATACGTGCCGCCACACGAGTTCAACCTCGATTTTCCGCATCTGATGCTGCGCTATCGGGCGGTCGAGGCGAAAAAGCATGGCGTTCCCTTCGCGGACCGGGCGCTTGCCGACGCCGACCGCAATGGACGCCTCGGCGTAGCGGCGTCGGGCCTCGCCAATTGGGCGACGGACCTTGGCAATAAAACGGCGCGCGCGCTGGAGCAGCGGTTTCTCGGCCTGGATCCCGAGGCCGTTCTGCCGAAATTCGCGTCCAAGTCGCTCGAGTCCTTGACGAAGGAAAACCCGCCGTTACGAGATGCGGCTGGTCCTGCGAAGGCGCGCAAGGCGGTTCTTTATGCGACCTGCTATGGCGACTATAACGACCCCTCAATCGGCGTCGCCGCGCTGAATGTGCTCGCGAAGAACGGCGTCGAAACGAAAGTGGTTCATCCGCATTGCTGCGGCATGCCGAAGCTCGAACAGGGATTGATCGCCGAGGTTGCCGAAGCCGCCAAGATCGTCGCCGCAGCGCTCGCGCCTTTCATCGAGGACGGCTACGACATAATCGCGCCGGTTCCCTCCTGCGCATTGATGCTGAAGTTCGAATGGCCTCTGATTTTGCCTAAGGACGAAAGCGTGAAGCGCCTTTCGGAGGCGACCTGGGATTTGAGCGAATATATCGTCGATATTTCGCGCAAGGAGGGTTTGGCGGAGGGGCTGACGCCAATCGAGGGCGGCGTCGCGCTGCATATTTCCTGTCACTCTCGCGCGCAGAATATCGGCCAGAAAGGCGCCGACATGCTGGCGCTGTTGCCGGAGACGGATGTGACCGTGGTCGAACGTTGTTCGGGCCACGGGGGCGCTTGGGGCTGCAAGAGCGGAAACTTCGAGGTCGCCCTCAAGGTTGGCAAGCCGGCGGCGCGCCAAATGCAAGCTGCAGGCAAACGATACATCGTATCGGAATGCCCGCTGGCGGGCGCCCATATCGCTCAGGGAATCGAACGGCTGCCGGGCGGCGCCCCAGCGTCGCAACTTGTCGCGCATCCGATCGAGCTGATCGCGCAGTCCTACCGGGGAGGCGGCGACGCTTCGCGCTCTTCGGACGAAGCGGCGGGAGACGTCGCACAAACAACAAGGGGGTCGTTATGAGCGTCCGCCAAGAACTGACGATGGCCGACATTCTGCCGATGGAGGACTACGCCAAGATCAGAAGCGAGAAGCGCCGGGAAATCGCAGCGAAAAAACGAGCGCGCCGAGTCGAGGTGGGGCCTTTCGTCACTTTTTATTTCGAGAACTTCGACACGATGTGGCTGCAGGTTCACGAGATGATCTTCATCGAGAAGGGAGGGATGGCGCAGGCCCCGGACGAGTTGGCTGCCTATAATCCGCTCATCCCGAAGGGTCGAGAGCTTGTCGCGACCTTCATGATCGAAATCGACGATCCCATTCGCCGCAAGAACGCGCTTGCCCAACTCGGCGGCGTAGAGGAGACGGCCTTTTTCCAGGTGAACGGGCAGAAAATCCCCGGGCTCGCTGAGGAAGACCAGGACAGGACAACCGCCGAGGGAAAGGCGAGCTCGGTCCAGTTCGTCCATTTTCCCTTCACCGAGGCGCAGATCGAGGCGTTCCGCGCCCCCGGCGCCCAGGTGATCCTCGGCTTCTCCCATCCGGCCTACAGCCATATGGTGGTGTTGCAGGAATCCGTGCGAGCGGAGCTCTCGCGAGATTTCGTCTAGACGCGGCCCAGTATCGCAGGCTCGGCTCCCGCTCTTTCCGTCGACCTTCGGGCGTGATAAGCGGACTTTGTTCATCCGCTCGGACATTCCCCGGGCGGCGGGCGTCGGCGGCGCTACTGCGCCAATAGCGGGATGTTTTCGGCGGCGCCGACCACTCGCGTCCGGCCTTTCCGGGCGCCGGGAGCGTCAATGAGGCCTCGCCGAACGTCGGCGCAGACCAGTTTCCTCAAGGCGCGAGGCGCCTTTCGGCATAGAGGGTAGCAATGAGCCAATCGGGTTTTTTCTCAGCTTCGCTTGCGCAGTCCGATCCGGAAATCGCCAAGGCGGTCGATCTCGAACTCGGTCGTCAGCGTCACGAGATCGAATTGATCGCCTCTGAAAATATCGTCTCGCGCGCGGTGCTGGAGGCGGATGGCTCGGTTCTGACGAACAAATACGCCGAGGGTTACCCCGGCAAGCGCTATTACGGCGGATGCCAATATGTCGATATAGCTGAAAATCTGGCGATCGAGCGCGCCAAGGAGCTTTTCAACTGCGGTTTCGCCAATGTGCAGCCCAATTCCGGAAGCCAGGCGAACCAGTCCGTTTTTCTGGCGCTCATGCAGCCCGGCGATACGTTTCTTGGCCTCGATCTTGCGGCGGGCGGCCATCTCACACATGGCTCGGCCGTCAATCTGTCCGGGCGCTGGTTCAAGCCGGTCAGCTACACCGTTCGCAAGGACGATCAGCGCATCGACATGGAGCAGGTCGAAAAGCTCGCCAAGGAGCATAAGCCCAAATGCATCATTGCGGGCGGCTCGGGATATTCCCGCCATTGGGATTTCGCCAAATTCCGGCAGATCGCCGACAGCGTCGGCGCGTTTTTCATGGTCGACATGGCGCATTTCGCCGGACTCGTGGCCGCCGGACTGCACCCGTCGCCCTTTCCGCACGCCCATGTCGTCACCACGACGACGCATAAGACCTTGCGCGGCCCGCGCGGCGGCATGGTGCTGACAAACGACGAAGACATCGCCAAGAAGATCAATTCGGCCGTTTTCCCTGGCCTCCAGGGCGGCCCGTTGATGCATGTCATCGCCGGCAAGGCGGTGGCTTTTGGCGAAGCGTTGCGGCCGGAATTCAAGGCCTATCAGCAGCGCGTCATCGACAACGCAAAGACGCTGGCGGAGACGCTTGTGGCCAGCGGCCTCGCCATCGTGTCGGGCGGGACCGACAATCATCTGATGCTCGTCGATCTGCGCCCGAAGAAAATCACCGGCAAGGCGGCGGAAGCTGCGCTCGGCCGCGCCCATATCACGGTCAACAAGAACGGCATTCCGTTCGATCCAGAGAAGCCCTTCGTGACCTCCGGCATCCGGCTCGGTTCGCCGGCCGCGACGTCGCGCGGCTTCGGAAAGCCGGAATTCAAAGAGGTCGGCCAGCTCATCGTCGAAGTGCTGGATGGGCTCGCTGCGAAGGGCGAGGCGGGGAATGCGGCGACGGAAGCCGCCGTGAAGGATAAGGTTCACGCCTTGACCGCGAAATTCCCGATTTACTGAGAAACGGCGGTTCGCTTTCCCTTGAAGGAGAAAGTCGAACCGCGTAAGCGGTTGCTGGTCTCGTTTCAAAAGGCCGTCCCGAACCGGTCGCCCCTGGCGACCGGGCTTCCGCCGGGATATTGGCCTTAGGCGCAAAGGCCACACGCATGCGCTGCCCTTATTGCGGTTCCTCCGACACGCAGGTCAAAGACTCGCGGCCGGCCGAGGATTCGTCCTGCATTCGCCGTCGAAGAGTATGCCCCGATTGCGGGGGACGCTTCACGACGTTCGAACGCGTACAGTTGCGCGAGCTTGTGGTCGTCAAGAAATCGGGACGGCGCATGCCCTTCGATCGCGACAAGCTCATGCGCTCGCTGGAAATCGCCTTGCGGAAGCGGCCCGTGGAGCCTGAGCGGGTCGAGCGAATGGTCAATGGAATCGTGCGGCAGCTCGAGAGCTCAGGCGAAGCCGAGATCGAGAGCGCCCGCATCGGAGAGCTGGTGATCATAGGGCTGAAATCGCTGGACGACGTGGCCTATGTGCGGTTCGCGTCCGTTTACCGCGATTTTCGGGAAGCCCGCGACTTCAACACGATCATCGACGAATTGGAGAGCGGGGACGACGACGATTCGAGCAAACCCGACGATGCGGGAGAGAGGCGCGATCGTTCATGACCGCTCTCATGCGACCCGCTTCGATCAGCGCCGCGCAGACGGACGAGAACTTCATGCGCGCGGCGCTGTCGCTCGGCCGGCGCAATCTCGGGCGAACCTGGCCCAATCCGTCCGTCGGCGCGCTCGTTGTCCGTGACGGAGTAATTGTCGCGCGAGGCTGGACGGAGCAGGGAGGCCGCCCTCATGCCGAAGCCAGTGCGCTCGAGGCCGCCGGCGAGCTTGCGCGCGGCGCGACTCTCTACGTGACGCTGGAGCCTTGCTCGCATCACGGCGAGACGCCGCCCTGCGTGGACGCCATTATTGCGAGCGGCGTTGCGAGAGTTGTGTCGGCCCTCGACGATCCCGATCCGCGCGTGGCGGGCCGGGGCCATCAGCGGCTGCGGGAAGCCGGAGTGGAGACGGCGGTGGGGGTTTGTGCCGAAGAGGCGCGGCGCGCGCATCGCGGCCATATCGCCCGCGTCACGAAGGGCGTTCCCGCGGTTACCCTAAAACTGGCGCAGACGGCGGACGGCTATGCGGCGGGCGGTCTTCACGATCCGCGGCTCTTCATCACTGGCGCAGTCGCCGAATCCTATACGCATATGCAACGCGCTCTGCACGATGCGATCGTAGTGGGGATCGGCACGGCGCGCATGGACGATCCGCTCATGACCGTGCGTCTGCCCGGCGTCGTGAACGTAAAGCCGCTGCGCGTCGTGCTCGATCCATCGCTGTCTCTGTCGCCGCGCTCCCGCATTGCCGTAACCGCGCGCGATTTCGCGACTCTGGCGATTGCGGGCGTTGACGAAAAGACGGCGGATGCGTTCTCGCAGGAAATGAATATCGAAGTTGCGCGCGTCCCATTAGACGAATCAGGCCGCATTGACGTTTCGGATGCGCTGCGCGCGCTGGGGCGGCGAGGAGTAACGCGCGTATTTTCCGAGGGCGGCCCGCGCATCGCCGAAAGCCTCATTGTGGACGGCTGCGCCGACGAGGTCATACTGCTGACAGGATTGAAGCCGTTAGGCCGCGCCGGAACGCCGGCCCTGTCGAAAAAGGCGCGCGCCGTTCTCGAGGATCCCGCGCATTTCAGGGTCGTTGAAGAAAATTCGCTCGGCGCAGATCGGCTGACCCGCTACGAAAGGGTTGGGTGACGATGTTCACTGGCATCGTCACCGACGTTGGCGAGGTTGTCTCCATAGAGCCTCATGGAGAGTTGAGCCGGCTGAAGATCGCTTGTTCCTACCCTGCGGAAGATATCGCGCTCGGCGCTTCCATCGCTTGTTCGGGGCCGTGTCTCACGGTCGTCGCCGTTTCCAGCTCGCTGAAAAGCGCCGTCTTTGAAGTGGACGCAGCGGCCGAGACGCTTGCGCGCACCACCGTTTCACATTGGCGCAGTGGCGCACGCATCAATCTTGAGCGCGCCTTGAAAATCGGCGACGAACTCGGCGGCCATATCGTCACCGGACATGTGGACGGCGTCGCAAAAGTGATTTCACGCGAGGATTGCGACGGCATGGCGCAGTTCTGGATCGAGACGCCGCAGGAGCTTGCCCGTTTCATCGCAAAAAAGGGCTCGGTCGCGCTCGATGGCGTTTCGCTCACCGTGAACGACGTCGAAGGCGACAGATTTTCCGTGTTGATTATTCCGCATACGTTGCGCGCAACGACATTCGGCGAACGCAAGCCGGGAGACGCCCTGAACCTGGAGGTCGATCTCATGGCGCGCTATGCGGCGCGTTTGAGCGAAAGCGCACCGATTTAGCGCACTATAGGCTCGGACCAAAAATACGTGTATCGATCGGGCGTGAGGAGTAAGATGGCTGGCACCTACCGCGCTCAAGACGAAGATCAAACGCCGCTGAACGGCGCGCCGATCCTTGTCGTTTCCGCGAAATTTAACGAACGCATCGTCGCAATGCTGCGCCGTGGAGCGCTGACGGCGCTCGAACGCGCTGGGGCGCAGACGACTGCTATCGAAGTTCCCGGCGCGCTCGAGATTGCGCCTGCGGCGGCGATCATGCTCGAGGCTGCGGCGAAGAAGGGCGATCCCTTCGACGGCGTCGTTGCGCTGGGCTGCGTTATTCGCGGTGAGACCTATCATTTCGAAATCGTCGCCAATGAAAGCGCGCGCGCGCTTACCGATCTTTCTGTGTCGCGCGGTTTGCCGCTCGGCAATGGCGTTCTCACTGTGGACAATGAAGAGCAGGCGATTCTTCGCGCCGATCCGGCGCAAGGCGACAAGGGCGGCGACGCTGCTTGTGCGGCGCTTGCGCTTGTGCGTCTCGCACGCAGCATGCGAGGCTGATGCATGAGCGTGGAGCAGAGATCCGCCGCGCGTCTTGCCATTGTGCAGGCGCTGTATCAGATGGAAGTGGCCGGCAAAGGCTTGAATGAGATATTCGCGGAGTTTGAGTCCCACTGGATCGGGCGCGAGATCGAAGGCGTACAATACAAGCCAGCCGAACTCAGCTTTTTCCGGGACATTCTGCAAGGGGTGTTGACGGACCAACGAATGATCGACCAGCACATCGACCGGGCGCTGGAGGGCGGATGGCCCTTACAACGTGTCGAAGCGGTGATGAGGGCGATATTGCGCGCGGGCGCTTTCGAATTGCACAAGCGCAAGGACGTGCCGGCGCGCGTCGTCATCAAAGAATATGTCGACGTCGCGGGCGCTTTTTTGGAGCCGACCGAGTCCGGCATGATCAATGCGGTGTTGGACAGAGTTGCGCGGGAGTCGCGTCCAGGCGAATTGTCCTGAGACGACGATTGCCCAATTCGATCTGGCGAGGCGCAAATGAAGCATCGCTACACCGAAGACGAAATAATCGCTAATGTCTTCGCGCCGATCGCGGGGCAGGGGGCGCTTGGTCTGAAGGACGACGCTGCGTTGCTGCCGCCGTCGTCGGACGAACTCGTAGCGACCACGGATGCAATCATTGCAGGCGTGCATTTCTTCGCCGATGACGCGCCGGCGCTCGTCGCCAAAAAAGCGCTGCGCGTGAATTTATCGGACCTCGCGGCGAAGGGCGCCGAGCCATTAGGGTTTTTGCTTACTCTCGCCCTACCCGCCGATTGGACGAACGAATGGCTCACAGCCTTCGCCGCGGGACTGGCGGAAGATATTCGCGCTTTTGGCGCGCCCTTGCTGGGCGGCGATACGGCGTCGACGCCGGGTCCGCTGACAATTTCGGTCGCCGCGCTCGGAAAAACGCCGCCGGGACGTTTCGTTGCGCGCTCCGGCGCTCGCGCGGGCGACGGAATTTATGTTTCGGGAACGATCGGCGACGCCGCGCTTGGATTGGCCGTGCGGCGCGATCCACGACTTGCCAAGCGTCTTTCGCCACCATCGCGCGACTATCTGCTCGATCGCTATCTCTTGCCCAGGCCGCGCCTTGCGCTTATCGGCGCCTTGCGTGCGCACGCCAGCGCCGCAATGGACATCTCCGACGGCTTGGCGGGCGATCTCGCGAAACTCGTCAAAGCCTCGAAAGTCGGCGCAGTGGTGGAGTTGCCGCGCGTTCCGCTCTCGCCTGCAGCCCGCGAAGCAATTGGCTTCGACGCCGGATTATACGATGTGGCGCTGACCGGGGGCGATGATTACGAAATTCTCTGTTGCGCGCCCGCAAGCGCCGCGGGCGCTCTTGAGGCGGCGGCCCGAGCGATTGGGACGCCATTTGAAAGAATTGGCGAAATCGTCGAGGAAGAGGGCGCGCCCGACTTTCTCGATGCGAAAAAAAACAAGAAACTTTTCAATAAGTTGTCCTATAGTCACTTTTGATTGGGGATGGCGGCGAAGGCTTTCGCCGCCATTGCCGGATGGCCCGGTTTCTGGCAAAGAAACCCTGAAATTCCACTCGCCGCGCGCCGATTCGCTTCGGCATGCGTGGCTTTGCTGTTTTCAGCAAACACATGAGGCCGCCGCGAGCGCGGTCATGGAACGAGAGGGCGGGTCACGTCATGGTATTGTTTCTAACCATCGTCTTCGGGTTACTGTCCATCGTTTACGGCGTGATAACGTCGCGCGAGTTGCTCGCGGCGGACCCAGGCACTGCGCGCATGCAGGAGATTTCCGGCGCTATCGCCGAGGGCGCTCAGGCCTATCTGAAGCGCCAATATACGACGATCGCATATGTAGGCGCGGCCATCTTTGTGCTGCTTCTCATTCTCTTTGGCTGGGCGGTCGCCTTCGGCTTTCTGGTTGGCGCGCTGCTGTCGGGAGCCGCGGGCTTTATCGGCATGAATGTTTCGGTCCGCGCCAATGTCCGCACCGCGCAGGCGGCGACCAAATCTCTTGCTGGCGGCCTCGACATCGCTTTTAAGGCGGGCGCTGTGACGGGCCTGCTGGTAGCGGGCCTGGCTTTGCTCGGCGTCGCCGTTTATTTCGCCGTTCTCACCTTGTTTGTGGGCTATTCTCCGTCGGACCGCGTTGTGGTCGACGCGCTTGTGGCGCTGGGCTTTGGCGGTTCGCTTATTTCCATCTTTGCGCGTTTGGGCGGCGGCATTTTCACCAAGGGCGCGGACGTCGGCGCCGATCTTGTCGGAAAGGTCGAAGCGGGCATTCCTGAGGATGATCCGCGCAATCCCGCCACCATCGCGGACAATGTCGGCGATAATGTTGGCGATTGCGCCGGCATGGCCGCCGACCTCTTCGAGACCTATGCGGTGACCGTCGTCGCCACCATGGTGCTCGCCTCGATCTTCTTCGCCGGGCAGGAGACGCTTTACTCGGCGATGATCTATCCGCTCGCAATCGGCGGAACGAGCATCGTGACCTCGATCATCGGCACTTACTTCGTCAAGCTCGGCAACGACGACTCCGAACTCAGCAAGCGTTTCGGTCCCTATTTCGAGAAGATCGGTATCGACGAGTCGATCATGGGCGCGCTGTACAAGGGACTCGTAGCGACCGGCGTTCTGTCGATCGCCGGCCTGTTTCTCGCGACCACATTCACCGTGGGCTGGGGTGAAATCGGCAAGGCGAATGGCGAGGCGATCCACGGCTATGGCCTGTTCGTCTGCGGGCTCATCGGCCTGGTCGTCACAGGCGCAATCGTCTACATCACCGAATATTACACCGCGACCGGAAAGCGCCCGGTGATCTCCATCGCGCAGGCGTCGGTCTCCGGCCACGGAACGAACGTCATTCAAGGTCTCGCGGTCTCGCTTGAATCGACCGCCGCGCCTGCGCTGGTGATCGTTCTGGGCATCATCCTCACCTACCAGTTCGGCGGCCTCTATGGCACCGCCATTGCGGTGACGACAATGCTCGGTCTTGCGGGCATGATCGTCGCGCTCGACGCTTTCGGGCCTGTGACCGATAACGCGGGCGGCATCGCCGAAATGGCGGGCCTGCCGAAGGAAGTGCGTCAGTCGACCGATGCGCTCGATGCGGTCGGCAACACCACAAAGGCGGTGACCAAGGGCTACGCCATCGGCTCTGCGGGGCTCGGCGCGCTGGTGCTTTTTGCGGCATACGCCAACGACCTTAGGCACTTCTCTGAGTCTGGCGCGCCTTTCTTCAAAGGAATGGGGAAGGTCGATTTCGATCTTTCCAATCCTTATGTGGTTGCGGGCCTCATCCTCGGCGGGCTTATTCCGTATCTCTTCGGCGGCATCGCCATGACGGCGGTGGGCCGCGCGGCGGGTTCCGTGGTCGAGGAAGTGCGCCGTCAGTTCAAGGAAAAGCCCGGCATAATGGCCGGAACGGATCGTCCTGATTACGGCAGGGCGGTCGACATGCTGACGCAGGCCGCGATCAAGGAAATGATCGTGCCTTCGCTGCTTCCTGTGCTCGCGCCCATCGTCGTCTTCATCTTTGTGTGGATATTGGGCGGCAAGGCCAACGCTTTTGCAGCGCTCGGGGCGCTTTTGCTCGGCGTGATCGTCAACGGCTTGTTCGTCGCCATTTCCATGACGTCAGGCGGCGGAGCCTGGGACAACGCCAAGAAGAGCTTTGAGGACGGCTTCATCGACAAGGATGGCCAAAAACACCTCAAAGGCTCGGAGGCGCATAAGGCGTCGGTGACGGGCGACACAGTCGGCGACCCCTACAAGGACACCGCTGGCCCGGCCGTTAACCCGGCCATCAAGATCACGAATATCGTTGCGTTGCTGCTGCTGGCCTTTCTGGCGAAGTGACGGGAAGCGCGAATTGAGCGATCCGAAAAAGGCGGGGGCGACCCCGCCTTTTTTGTCTCGCAGACGACGCCGTTAACCATCGACCGGCGTCTGCGTCGCCTCCATTTCCGCATCGCGCCGCAGCGGGCGTATAATCGGCCGATGAGCCATCCGTTCTATTCTATCCACACGCACGGATTGTTGCGCGTCGCGGTCGCTGCTCCGAGCGTGCGGGTCGCAGATCCGGCCTTCAATGTGGCGCGCACGATTGAAATGGCGCGCGACGCCAATGCCTGCGGCGCTTCGCTGGTCTTGTTTCCCGAACTCGGCATCAGCTCTTATGCGATCGACGATCTGCTGCATCAGCGCTCGCTGCTCGACGCCACCCAGACTGCGATCGCGCAACTTCTGGAGGCGAGCGAGCATCTTTTTCCGGTGATCTGCGTAGGCGCGCCGCTCGTCCATAACGGGCGCCTCTACAACTGCGCATTGGCGATCAGAAAGGGCGAAATACTCGCCGTTTGGCCCAAAACCTATTTGCCAAATTATCGCGAATATTATGAGCGGCGTTATTTTTCTTCAGGCGCCTTCGTGACCGGCGAGAGCATAATCGTTGCCGGTCGCCAAGCGCCATTCGGGCCGGATATTCTGCTCGAAGCGAGCGATTTTCCCGGTCTCGCCATCTACGCCGAAGTTTGCGAAGACGTATGGGTTCCGATTCCGCCATCCGCACATGCGGCGCTTGCGGGCGCGACCGTGCTTCTCAATCTCTCCGCAAGCAACGCAACTGTCGGAAAATCCGATTACCGGCACATTCTTTGCGCGTCGCATTCGTCCCGCTGCCTCGCCGCTTACCTTTATTCGGCCGCCGGCCAGGGCGAGTCGACCACCGATCTCGCCTGGGATGGCGAAGCCATTATCTTCGAGAATGGCGCGCTTTTGGCGAATGCGCCTCGTTTCGCCGACGAACCACAGCTTGTTGTCGCTGACATAGACGTCGAGCGCATGACGTCCGAGCGGATGCGGCAAGGGACATTCGGCGATTGCGCAGACTTCGAGGGAGGCGACCGCGTGTTTCGGCGCGTCGCGTTCGAGCTGGAAGCGCCGCGAGACAAGGACATCGGGCTCCTTCGCGCAGTTCCGCGCTTTCCTTTCGTGCCGGATGACGAAGCGCGGCTCGCGGAGCTGTGTTTTGAAGCCTTCAACATCCAGTCGCATGGTCTGAAGCAGCGTTTGCAGGGCGCGCAAATCGATAAAATCGTCATCGGCGTTTCCGGCGGCGTCGACTCGACGCAGGCGTTGCTGGTCGCCGTTTCGGCGATCGATTTGCTGGGCTTGCCGCGCGAAAATATTCTCGCTTATACGCTGCCTTCTTTCGCGACGAGCAAGCGCACCAAGGCCAACGCCTGGGCTTTGATGCGGGCGGTTGGCGTGAGCGCGCATGAAATCGACCTCGAGCCTGCATGCCGGCAAATGCTTGAGGATATTTCGCACCCCGCAGCGCGCGGGGAAGCCCTCTACGATGCAACATACGAGAATGTTCAGGCAGGCGCGCGAACGTCTCTGCTTTTTCGCCTAGCAAACCGGCACAATGCGATCGTGGTTGGGACCGGCGATCTTTCCGAACTTGCGCTCGGCTGGTGCACCTATGGCGTCGGCGATCAAATGTCGCATTACAACGTCAACGCCTCTGTGGCCAAGACGCTGATCCAACATCTCATTCGCTGGTGCGCGCGCGACGCGCGCTTTGGCGAAGAGACGGTGGCTGTGCTGCACGACATTCTGGCGACGGAAATTTCGCCAGAACTCGTGCCGGCTGAAAACGAGATGAAGACCCAACGCACGGAAGACATTGTTGGTCCTTATGCGCTTCAGGACTTTAATTTATTCTATGCGACCCGTTATGGATTCGCCCCGTCGAAAATCGCCTTTTTGAGCTTTCATGCATGGCGGGACGCCGCCTGCGGCGCATGGCCCTCGGTGGCGCCGCAAGAGCAGCGCATCGCCTACGATCTCGTCGAGATCAAGCGCTGGCTTGAGGTTTTCGTTAAGCGGTTTTTTTCGACCAGTCAGTTCAAACGTTCAGCGCTGCCGAATGGTCCGAAAGTAAGTTCTGGAGGCTCGCTGTCGCCGCGCGGTGATTGGCGCGCGCCAAGCGACTCATCGGCCGAGGCGTGGCTCGCGGACCTGGATGAAATTCCCTAGCCCAAGGCATTCGCGGCGAAGCGAATGCGGCGGATTGCACGAAGCGTCGAGCACATTTATGCGCTTCGGCGCTTGGCCTTACGTTCGAAGAAAAGCGCCTGGCTGATCGTCGCTTTAACCGCCTCGACTTTGTAAGGTTTCGTGATGAGGAAGGCGGGCTCCGGCCGTTCCCCAGTCAAGAACCGCTCCGGAAGGGCGGTGATGAAGATCACCGGGACAGTAAAGGATCGAAGCATCTCGTTTACGGCGTCGAGGCCGGAGCTGCCGTCCGCAAGCTCTATGTCGGCCAGGATCAGCCCCGGCGTTTTTCTTTGCGACAGCGCGACGGCCTCTCGATGAGTTCTCGCGATTCCGGTCAAGCGATGGCCGAGTTCGCGCACAAGCGCCTCAATGTCCGACGCGATGGTCTCATTGTCTTCTATGATCAGAACGTCGGTCGCCACATGCTGAGCGATCTCCTTGCCCGCTTCGCTCGTCAGCGAAAGCACGTCGCCTTCCGTCACATCGAGAATCTTGGCGACCTCTTCAATCGAGAAGCCCTCCACCGTTCTGAGAAGGAACGCCTGACGTGAGCGTGGCGTAAGGAGGCTCACGCTTTTTTGGCCAGGAGACCAGCTAAGCTCCTCGTCGAACGATCGGGAGGCGTCAACCGGAGATGAAGACCATGCTCGCATAAAGACACGATACAGCCCGACGCGCGTGGACATATCGCTCGGGAAAGACCCGGGATCGGCGACAAGCGCCTCCAGCGTCTTGATGACATAGTCGTCGCCCTCTTGCTGAGAGCCGGTCAGCGCGCGGGCATACCGCCGCAAATAAGGCAGGATGGGGGCTATTTCCTTTGAAAGCGCCATCTGTCCATCCTCGCGGGGTTGTGACAAATTGAATGATAGACGCGGGACCTCGTCAATAGGGGAAAATTACTAGGAGACGCGGTTCTGCGGCTATTTCGAGCGATGCGAACTCCTGGAGAGTGAGATGACGCGCGAAACGAACCCTCCGGGTCCATCGAACGAGAACGATGCGGCCGATCAAGGCGGGTTCACGGGCCTTGACCCCGAAGTGCAAGAAAAGCTCGGCGAGATGTTTTCTTCGTTTTGCGAAGAAATGCTGAATCAGCCAGTCCCGGACAAATTCATCGTGTTGCTTGCGCAATTGGAAGCCAAGGAGCGTGGGCTAAAATGAGCGATCAGGCATTTGGGGATCGGCTCATTGCAGAAATTCCACATCTTCGGGCTTTTGCAATCTCATTGTCCGGTTCCATGACCACGGCCGACGATCTCGTTCAAGAAACGCTGGTGAGGGCTTGGTCCTATGCGGACTCTTTCCAACCGGGAACTAATTTCCGGGCGTGGGTGATCACTATCCTCCGCAATACCTATTTTACCGCCTACCGAAAGCAGGCCCGCGAGGTGCAAGATAGCGACGGCTTTTACGCCGAGCAGAGGACTGTCGATGGAGACCAGGAAATCAAGCTCGAAGTGAAGGACATGCAGAAGGCGCTCTCGAAACTCCCGCACGACTATCGTGAAATTCTGTTGCTCGTCGGCATTGCGGAAGTTTCTTACGAAGAAGCCGCGGAGATCTGCGGCGTTCCGATCGGCACAATAAAAAGCCGTCTCAACCGCGCGCGCGCAAAACTCGCCGAAAATCTTGGGCTCACCGCTTCGAGCGCAGCAGCCGCGCCTCCCAGTGGCGAACGCGGAATGGGCTGAAAGTCGCGCTGGTCTGGCGCGCGCCGAAACCACCACTTCCGCGAAATATAGGTTCACCGCTCAGAACATTCTAGAATTTCGTTTGCAGGCGCAGCGCCGCATAGGTCGCTCGCGATCTGGCGGGGTTCCATGGGTCGACCACTTGCAGATCGGCGGAGAGGCGCAACCATGGCGTGATAGCGAAATTATAGAATGCCTCTACCCCGCCTTCGCTGCGACGGTCGACGCGGAGCGCCGCGAGTCCGCCAAGCAGGAGATTGCTCAGGCCGTAGTGGAAGAAGCCGACGCCCCAACGATCATTCTCGCGGCCGGCAAGCAAATTGTTCCCCGCGAGGCCCGCAAGCATGCTCCATTTGATAGGGTTCGGGTTTCCGTCGGACAGCGTCGCCAGCGTGAACAGACCCCAGCCAACGGCGGGATTGGTTTCGCTTTGGAAGAGATTCTGCTGAATTGCGTAAGAGGTGAACCAATAGCCTTTCTTCGTGCATACGGCGCCGCAAACGAGCAGGGACTGCCGTTCGTTGGGGATATCTTCGAGATCCACGCCACGCGCATTGCTATAGGCGACGCGCGCCGTTTGATAACCGCGAAGACCTGCAATTTCCGTCGGAACGGTGACCGCGCCGCCCACCGCCGTTCCCTTTTCGAACGGGCGTTCGATAACTCTTGGATTTTGGGCGCTGCGCGGATCGATGACGGCAAGCATAAAGGTCGCCAGCTCAGTCTTGAGCGTTACAATCCCCCCGACAAGGTAAGGGGCCGAAATGACAACCCTGTCGCTCGCGGCTCCCCTCGCGGCGGTGAACGCCACTCCGGTCGACGGCAGGGCGAAAGCTCTGTTCATAAAAGTGTCGATGCCGCCGCCGCCCAGGAGCGGCGTCCTGGATGCGAGCGTCATCATGTTGAATTTTCCGGCGCTGACGGAGAGATTCTCTCCGAAATCCTGCGTCACGCTGATGGAAAGCGCAGAGTGAAAACCGTCGCGCTCGACATAGGCTTGAGCCGTATTGACCGGTATCAGCGCAAAATCTCTCCTGTTTAAGTTTTGACCAAAATAATGCTCGTACTGCACGTTCACGTGAAAACCGCGCCATAAGCCCAGTTTCTCCGCATCTATCTTTAGAAAGGCGTCCATTTTGCCGCCATATCGCCATGTCCTGGTGGCGTCGCCCTCCGTCTGCCCCTGGTAGAATTGCGTAATCCAGACATCGGTCGAAACGCCAATACGACGTAGCTGCTCCTTGGGGCCATCGGGCGTGTCGGTTAGCGAAGGCTGGGTAAATAGAGACGAGTCTGCATCCTCCGCACGCGCCGAATCCGTCGATGTGGCGAATAGCGCCAAAGCCGTGAGCATCGATACGCCGCAAAAAACGAAACGCCTGTGCGATGAGGTTCGCACTTTCATAGCCGAACAAAAAAGTTCGTGCGCAAAAGTGGCCGCATTTGGCCCGCTGCCCGGGCTAAGCCGGTCGCGATTTCGGCCGGCGTAGGCGGAAGCAGAGTCTTCCCGGTCATAAAGTTCGCCCGCAGTTGCGACCCAATGAAGCCTGCGTCTGCTTTCGGCCGGACGCGCGTCTTCCCCATGTAGATTGCCGGGTTCGACGCATTTTTGCAATCTCGGTTCTCTTCGCTCAGTGCGCGCGGCGCCCGACGTTTACGTCTGCAACGGTGAATCGATTCCCGCTGCCTATGGAATGGATATAATCCAAAGTGCGGGCGCAAGCGTAATCAACCATGTTACGAATTTGCGCCTTGTGAGCTTTCCACGCCGGTTGATCCAGCAGGTCGAGCCAGTTGTTCGTAACACGCCGGTTGAGCCCGCGTATTTGTGCGACATGTGTCTGCAACAATGCGAGGCGTTCCTTCCAACGTGGATCGCCATTCTCCTTGATCTGGGCCAGATATGCGAGCGCCGGTCCGAGATGGCTGATCGCCGGGAGCTCGTAAAATCCGCTGGCTCGGTCGGCGCGAAATTGACCCTGGGTCAATAACGCGCCGCGAGTCGATTCGTAGACGTAAATATCGGAGCCGACCACCAGCACCAGCGGGCCGGTCGCAGCTGGCCGGCAGGATAATCAGGTTCCTCGCTGCCTGTGAAATCGAAGAACAGCTTCATAAACTCGCTGGCCGCCGAATAATCATGCGTCGTCTGCGCCACCGCCGCCGGCCTCAAAAACAACGCAACGATTACCGCAAACCAGGACAAGCGGCTGTGGCGCATATTGAGCATTCCTCAGTTGTATTGTCGTATCCCTATAAATTATTTTTTCAGCTCGTCGCCGCGGTTGCGCCATTTGAGAGATTGCCGAGCCTTTTGCAGAGACTGCTAAACTTTCCCTATTCGCGATGTCATGTCGCAGCCTATCGAGCTCGCTTCCTCCTTCAGGGAGACCCCTGTCAATCTCCGTCGTCGCGCCTCTCGACACAGATAAAGCAGTTTTGCCGTCGCATCCGCGTAAGATGTCCCTTGAGACCGAATATTGGACAGGCAATTTCGTTCGGCGTCGGTTCGGCCAATGCGAGGCGCGAAAGTGATATAGATTCCCAGGCTGTCTGGCGAAGAAAGACCCGGCCTTTCGCCTACGAGAATGGCGACAAGTTTCGCTCTGAGAATTTCTCCGATTTCGTCGCCGATCGCGACCCGCGCTTGCTCGACGATTACGATTGGCGCGACTTTCCAGAATTCCCGATTGAATGCCTGTAGCGCCTCGTCAAGCATTCGCAGCGCATGGGCGGCGATTGCGCGAGCGGAGAGCCCGTCCGCGACGACAAAAGCAATGTCGTAGTCCCCCGCGATCGGCTCCAGCCGGGCCCGCGACGCATCGTCGAGCCTGCGTCCGAGATCGGGACGCAACAAATAGGCGCGGCGATCCTGTGCGGCGCTGTGTAGAGAGACGAATTTGACGTTACGCGAGCGCAAACCGTCGACCAGCGCGTCGACGTCCATGGATTCGTTGACGGCGTCGCGGGCCTCAGCGTGAGCCAGTTGAAATTCGAGATTGGAGTTGGTCGTTAACGCCAGACCGCTTCTGGGAAGAAAAATACGCGCCGGCGTCGCAGCGCGAAGAGACGCGAGCTTTTCCCTTATCTCGATCTCCTTATCGACCATGCTTAAGCCCTTGCAAGAACCTGTGAAAAGGAAAGAGGCGGTGGTTTGGGCCTTGCCTCCCCGCGCTGGTCCATCAGGCCCATTTCGATCAGCCACTCCTGAAATTCCGGCGCTGGCGAGAGGCTAAGCATCCGGCGAATGGCGAGCACGTCATGATACGACGTGCTCTGATAATTGAGCATGACGTCATCTGCGCCCGGCACGCCCATGACGTAATTTACGCCCGCGACTGCAAGCAGCGTCAGCAGATCGTCAATATCATTTTGATCAGCTTCGGCATGATTTGTGTAGCAGGCGTCGCATCCCATCGGCAGGCCGAGCAGTTTGCCGCAGAAATGATCTTCAAGCGCGGCTCGCGTGATCTGTTTGCCGTCGAAAAGATATTCAGGTCCAATAAATCCGACGACCGTGTTGACCAATAATGGATCGAAAGCGCGCGCCACGGCATAGGCTCGCGCTTCCAATGTCTGCTCATCGCAGCCGTGATGCGCATTGGCCGACAGCGCGCTTCCCTGGCCCGTTTCAAAATACATGACATTGTCGCCAACGGTTCCGCGCCCAAGCGCCAATGCAGCTTCATGGGCCTCTCTTAAAAGAGCGAGGTCAATTCCGAAGCTCTTATTAGCGGATTCTGTTCCGCCAATAGATTGAAATACGAGATCAACCGGCGCGTTCCGTTCGATAAGCTGCAGAGTCGTCGTCACATGAGCTAGAACGCAGGATTGCGTGGGAATTCGAAGCGTCTCACGGAGCTCGTCGATCAGGCGCAACAACTCATAACATCTTTCGGGACTGTCTGACGCAGGATTAATTCCGATGACCGCATCGCCATTCGCAAGCAGAAGCCCGTCAATAACGCTCGCGAGGATGCCCTTAGGGTCGTCGGTCGGATGGTTCGGCTGAATGCGAGAAGATAGTCGGCCAGGTAGACCGAGCGTATTGCGGAATTTTGTGACAACGCGGCGTTTTGCGCCAATCGCTATGAGGTCTTGGTTGCGCGATATTTTCGCGACGGCAGCCGCCATTTCAGGGGTGAGGCCGCGGGTCAGGGCCTCAAGCGCAGAGCCATCGGCCGCGTCGGACAACAGCCAATCCCGAAATGCTCCTACAGTCAGAGAGGCGATAGGGGCGAACGACTCTTTATGGTGACTGTCTATGATCAGTCGCGTCACCTCGTCTTTTTCATATGGAACGAGAGCCTCGTTTAAAAAAACGGAGAGCGGCAGATCAGCGAGGACCATCTGAGCGGCTACTCGCTGGGCTGAGGTCTCCGCGGCGACTCCGGCTAGGCAGTCCCCGGATCTCAGAGGGGTCGCCTTCGCCATCAGCGATTTTAGATCCGGAAAGGTGTAGCGAGTTCCGCGGACCGTCGTCGCATACATGGCTGGCCATTCGCCTATCTAATAATCCAGCCTGCAAAGCTATGCCACTTGACGAAGCGTGTCACGGGCCGCGCGCCTGTTCTGCCCAGGTCCTTTTTCTGGGCCTAAGCTATGGCGTTCCCCGAAAAGACCGACATATACTCGTGAAGCTTTAGTCCTCTGGCTGTGGCGGAATCAATATGTCGGCGCCCGAAACGGATCCCGAGAGCTACATACACTCTTTCCCGATTTGGCGTGGACACATCGAAATCCAGCCCCTGCTCGGCGGCATCACAAACAAGAATTATCTGGTCATCGATCGCGAGCGTCACGCCGTTGTACGGTTGGGTGGCGACATTCCAGTGCATGGGGTCATGCGTTTCAATGAGTTAGCGGCCAGCCGGGCGGCAGGAGACGCCGGGATTTCGCCGAAGGTGATTTACGCGGCGCCGTCGGCGCTCGTGCTGGAATTTATTTCAGGGCGGACATTTGGTTCAGAAGACGTTCGCGCCGACCGAAAACGTTGCGTTGCGCTGGCCAAGCGAGTTCATCGTGAGCTGCCCAAGCACGTTCGCGGCCCGACCCTGGCCTTCAATGTGTTCCATATCATCCGAAATTACGGTCACACGCTGGTTGAAGATCAAAGCCGAATGACCTCGGACGCGCCACGCTTTCTCGCCGCGGCCGAGACTTTGGAGCGCGCCTTGGGACCGATTGACCTCGTCTTTGGACACAACGATCTTCTTGCCGCAAATTTCATAGACGATGGCAAACGCCTCTGGCTCGTCGACTGGGACTATGCGGGATGGAACACGCCTCTCTTTGATCTCGGCGGCCTGTCGTCGAACAATGGCTTCTCTCCCGTAGATAATGACGCGATGTTGGAGCAATATTTCGAGGAGCCTGCAAGCAACGCGTTGCGCTATCGATTCCAGGCCATGCTTTGCGCTTCGCTCCTGCGTGAAGCGATGTGGAGCATGGCGTCTGAGTCTCGATCGACGATCGATTTTGATTATGTCGCGTATTCTGATGAAAATTTGCGACGTTTCGACGCCGCCTGGGCTTCCTTCCAGGAACTGGATCCCACATGACCGAGCTTCCGCGCAGCGCTCAGACCATCGTCATCGGAGGCGGCATCATCGGCTGCTCGGTCGCCTATCATCTTGCGAAGCGTGGAATCGAGACGCTGCTGGTCGAGCGTCATCAGCTGACTTCGGGTTCTACCTGGCACGCTGCCGGACTAGTCGGCCAGTTGCGCACCAACGCAAACATCACGCGGCTGCTTGGCTATTCGGTCGAGCTTTACGAAAAGCTCGAGGCGGACACCGGATATGCAACCGGCTGGAGGCGAAATGGCGGTCTGCGTCTTGCGTGCAATCCCGATCGCTGGACAGAAGTCAGGCGGCAGGCGACGACGGCGCGTAGCTTCGGACTGGAAATGCAACTGCTGGGCCCGAAAGAAGCGCTCGCGCTGTGGCCATTGATGAACGTCGATGACGTCGTCGGCGCGGCCTTTCTACCGACGGACGGACAGGCAAATCCTTCGGACATCACTCAGGCGCTCGCCAAGGGGGCAAGACTTGCGGGCGCGCGATTCGTTGAGGGCGTCGCGGTTTCGGATTTCGTCATTGAGAAGGGACGCGTGCGAGGCGTCGTTACCGATCATGGCTCCGTCTCCTGCGAGAAACTTGTTTTATGCGCCGGTCTATGGACGCAGCCACTCGCCGCGCGCGCCGGCGTCAATGTTCCGCTTGCTCCGGTGCATCACCAATATGTCGTGACCGAAAAAATTGATGGCGTGACCAGCGATCTGCCGACACTGCGCGATCCGGATCGGCTGACCTATTACAAGGAAGAAGTTGGTGGATTGGTTATGGGCGGGTACGAGCCGAATCCCATTCCATGGCCGTCTTCCGCCGTTCCCGAAGATTTTGCGTTTCGGCTTCTTGCCGACGATTGGGACCATTTCGAGCCGATCATGAGCCTTGCGCTGGGACGAGTGCCTGCGCTGGGGCAGGCCGGTATCAAGCAGATGATCAATGGCCTGGAAAGTTTCACCCCAGATGGCAATTGGATGATCGGCGAGGCGCCGGAAATACGAAACTTCTTTGTCGGGGCCGGATTCAATGCTTTTGGCATCGCATCTGCAGGCGGCGCCGGAATGGCGCTTGCCGAATGGGCGGCAGACGGCGAGCCGCCGTTCGATCTATGGCCCGTAGATATTCGACGTTTTGGCGTCAACCACGCGGATCCCGCATGGGTGCGAGCCCGCACGCTGGAAGCCTATGCGCGGCACTACAGCATTGCATGGCCTAATGAGGAGTATTGCTCGGGCCGACCGCTTCGTCGGTCGCCTCTCTATGATCGATTGAAGGCGATAGGCGCCTGCTTTGGCGAAAAAATGGGTTTTGAGCGGCCCAACTGGTTCGCAGACGTTAACGCTGGAGAAGCGCCGGAAGACGTTTATTCGTTTGGAAAGCCCAATTGGTTCGACGCCGTGGGCCGCGAACATCGCGCTTGCCGCGAGTCCGCTGCGTTGTTTGACCAAACAAGTTTCGCCAAGGCGATTGTTGTCGGACGCGACGCCGAGTCGGCGTTGTCCTGGGTTGCCGCAAACAATGTCGCAAAGCCGCCTGGCGCGGTCACTTACACTCAAATGTTAAATCGCAAGGGCGGCGTCGAATGCGACCTGACGATAACGCGTCTTTCCGAAGACCGCTTTTACATTGTCACCGGGACAGGCTTCGCCACTCACGATTTTGACTGGATCAAACGATCCATCCCAAAAGGAATGGACGCTAATCTTGTCGATTTGACGTCGGCCAGGTCGGTGCTTGCATTGATGGGTCCGCGGGCGCGCGACATTTTGACCGCGTGCTGCCGAGACGATCTTTCAAATGAAGCATTTCCTTTCATGACTGCCCGCGAGATTCATTTGGCCGGCGCTCCCGTACTCGCGATCCGCGTTACCTATGTCGGCGAGCTCGGCTGGGAGCTTCATGTTCCGGTCGAATTCGCGATTACCGTATATGACGCACTTTGGGAGGCAGGCGCTGCATTCGGACTCGTGAATGCAGGTTACCGCGCGATAGAATCCTTGCGTTTAGAAAAGGGATATCGCGCCTGGGGAGCCGATATCGGTCCCGACCATATGCCTCCGATGGCAGGACTCGCGTGGGCGGTCAAACTGAAATCCAATCTTCCCTTCCAGGGCAGGGACGCCCTTGAAAAAGGCGCCGTTTCCCCGCTGCCGCGTCTTCTCGTAGGTTTCTTGGTCGACGATCCTGAAATTATTCTATTGGGACGCGAAACCATTTATCGCAATGGCGAGCGGGTAGGCTGGCTCTCGAGCGGAGGTTTTGGTTATACCGTTGGAAAGCCGATAGGCTATGGATATGTGCGAAATTCAAAGGGCGTCGACGCCGCTTTTGTGCGCTCAGGAAGTTACGAACTGGAAGTGGCGGGGGTACGAACGCCCGCGACCGCTTCTCTCACGCCGTTCTACGATCCCTTGAATGATCGCGTTCGATCCTGAGATAGCGCTGACAAACTATCGTCCGCCACATAGCCCGCATTTCGAGTTCGCTTATTCCGAAATTGCCCGCGCGTGGATCATTCGATGATTGCCGACGATGGCTCGTCTCGCCTCGTCAGCTAGCGCCGGGCATTGTTGCGGCAAGAAGTTGCCGGCATCTTTGATGCTGTGACAGGCTGCGCGTATCGCTGCTTTGTTGCATGAACCGGTTGACGCAAACCGTTTTCCCAACGGACGAATGTCAGGCGACGCGCACGCAGGCGGGATGTCCGAGTTCCAGCATATGGTTGAGCGTCTCGACCGCTATTTTCACCTCACACTCGCGACGCGCGTCTTCACGAGAACGTAATGAGTCCCCAATGACGCGCTTGTAGCGGCCAATCCCCGCTTCGACTTT
>Ga0209048_10000759_pt1 | contig 34283 bp, 31 predicted proteins | sample FrelakmetCRP12CR_FD_187146 | JGI IMG/M metagenome (GOLD analysis project Ga0209048, IMG submission 187146) | Freshwater lake sediment microbial communities from the University of Notre Dame, USA, for methane emissions studies - CRP12 CR (SPAdes)... | ecosystem: Environmental > Aquatic >...
GGTTGGTGCCGGAGGACGCGCACAGCCGCACCGTCGATGTCGACGCGTTCTGCTCGTGGTCGGCGTGGAGGGTGAAGATCCGGTCCATCGCCCGTACCAGCACGTCGTTCGACTTGTAGTCCTCGCACGGCGTCGCGAACATCATCCGCATGAAATTGGCGGCGTACGAGAGGTCGTTGCGCGGGTACATGTACGGCTGGCCGACTGAGTACTTGTATGCCATCGCCACCAGCGTCGGCATCTTCGCGATCAGGCGGATCGCCGAGATGTCGCGCTGAGCCGCGTCGTGCAGGTTGATCGAGTCGGGGTAGAACGCCGACAGCGCGCCGACGAGCCCCGTCATCACCGCCATCGGATGGGAATCCCGGCGGAAGCCACTCAGGAAGGCCTGCATCTGCTCGTTGACCATCGTGTGCTTGGTCACGCGGCCGGAGAACTCCTTCTTCTGCGGCGGGCTCGGCAGCTCGCCGTAGAGCAGCAGGTGGCAGACGTCCATGAAGTCGCACTTGACCGCCAGCTCCTCGATCGGATAGCCGCGGTAGAGGAGCTCGCCCTTGTCGCCGTCGATGTAGGTGATCGTCGAATTGCACGACGCGGTCGACAGGAAGCCCGGATCGTAGGTGAACTTGCCGGTCTTGCCGTAAAGCGTCCGGATGTCGATGACCTCCGGCCCCACGGTCCCGTTCAGGATCGGAAAGGTGACGGTCGGTGAACCATCGGAAAAGGTCAGACTTGCGCTCTTGTCGGTCATGGTGTCAGCTCCATCCAAGGTTGTTCCTTCGGTATCGGCAATGCCGATGGGATTGCGTTTCCTGATGTTGTCTACTTCCAACGATCTTCCGGCCCCTCGGATCAAGGCTCTTTCATGTTCGGCGGGAACCCGATCACGCCGCGCGCAGCGCCGCGACCAGCGGGCGCAGGGACGCGTCCTCGGGCTCGGCACGGCCTGCGAGCAGGTCCCACAATTCGTTGTCGGCGAGGTCGAGCAGGCGATCGAGCGCGACCAATTCGTCGACCGTCATCGCCGCGCCGCGCGCATCCAGGAAGCGCGCCAGGATGAGGTCGTTTTCCAGCAGACCACGCCGGCAGCGCCAGCGAAGTCGCGCGAGACAGCGATCATCGTCGCGGCTCGCAATCCGGGCCTCGGGCATCGGGCGTGAATCGGCGGACTCGCAGGGCATCGATCGGGCTCGTGGATCCTCGGTACGGGGCGCAGGGCGCTAGACCGCCCTCCTCACCATGATTTCCTTGATCTTGCCGATGGCCTTCGTCGGGTTGAGGCCCTTCGGACAAACGTCGACGCAGTTCATGATCGAGTGGCAGCGGAAGAGCCGGTAGGGATCCTCGAGGTTGTCGAGGCGCTCGTTGGTCGCCTGGTCGCGCGAGTCGGCGATGAAGCGGTAGGCGGCGAGCAGTCCGGCCGGGCCGACGAACTTGTCGGGATTCCACCAGAACGACGGGCAGGCCGTCGAACAACACGCGCAAAGGATGCACTCGTAGAGCCCGTCGAGCTCCTCGCGGTCCTCCGGCGCCTGGCGCCGCTCCTTCTCGGGCGGCGGCGTATCGTTGACGAGGTACGGCTTGATCGAATGGTACTGCTTGAAGAACTGGCTCATGTCCACGATCAGGTCGCGGATCACCGGCAGACCCGGCAGGGGACGCAGCTCGACCGGCTCCTTGAGCTCGTTCAGATTGGTGACGCACGCGAGGCCGTTCTTGCCGTTGATGTTCATCGCATCCGACCCGCAGACGCCCTCGCGGCAGCTCCGGCGAAAACTCAGCGTGTCGTCGACCGCCTTGAGCCGGATCAGGGCGTCGAGCAGCATCCGGTCGTGCGGATCGAGCGCGACATCGTATTCCTGAAGCCGTGGCTTGGCGTCCGTCTCGGGGTCGTAGCGGTATATGCGGAATTTCATCGTGTGCCGTTCAGTAGGTACGGGCCTTCGGGGGGAAGGCGTCGACGGACACCGGCTTCAGGTTCACCGGCTTGTACTCGAGCCGGTTGCCATCGCGATACCACAGCGTGTGCTTGAGCCAGTTCACGTCGTCGCGGTTCGGATAGTCGCTGCGCGCCTGGGCACCGCGTGACTCCCGCCGCGCTTCCGCCGACACGACGGTCGCCTTGGCGGTCTCGATCAGATTGTCTAGCTCGAGCGCTTCCACCCGCGCCGTGTTGAACGTCCGGCTCTTGTCCTTGATCGCGGTGCGCTTCACCCGCTCCTCGATCTCGTACACCATCCGCACCCCCTCCGACAGCAACTCCTGGTTGCGGAACACGCCGCAATGCGCCTGCATCATCTTGCGCAGGTCGCTGGCGACTTCCGACACGGATTCGCCGGACGTGGCACCCTCGAGCCGCGCGAGCCGGGCGAGCGAGGCATCCGCCGCATCCGGCGGCAGCGGCTTGTGCGATGTACGCTGCAGATTCTGCTCGACGACGAAGTCGCCGGCGGCCCGTCCGAACACGATGAGGTCGAGCAGTGAATTGGTGCCCAGCCGATTGGCTCCGTGCACCGACACGCACGCACACTCGCCGACCGCGTAGAGGCCGTTGACGACCGCCTTGTAGTCGCCGTTCTTCGGCGCGACCACCTGACCGTGCACATTCGACGGGATGCCACCCATCTGGTAGTGGATCGTCGGCACCACCGGTATCGGCTCCTTGATGCAGTCGACGTTCGCGAACTTGAGCGCGATCTCGCGGATCGACGGGAGCCGTTTCAGGATGACGTCCGGACCCAGATGGTCGAGCTTCAGGAGCACATGGTCCTTGTGCGGCCCGCAACCGCGGCCTTCCTTGATCTCCTGGTCCATCGACCGGCTGACGACGTCGCGCGACGCGAGGTCCTTCAGGTTCGGCGCGTACCGCTCCATGAAACGCTCGCCATTGCAGTTGAGCAGTATCCCGCCCTCGCCGCGCACGCCTTCGGTGATCAAGACCCCCGCACCGGCGACGCCGGTCGGATGGAATTGCCAGAACTCCATGTCCTGCAGCGGAATCCCGGCGCGCGCCACCATGCCGAGGCCGTCGCCGGTGTTTATGAACGCGTTGGTCGAGGCCGCGAAGATGCGCCCGGCGCCGCCGGTCGCGAACATCGTCGCCTTCGCCTGCAGGATCACGACTTCACTGGTCTCCATCTCCATCGCGACGACGCCGAGCACGTCGCCGTCGGCGTCGCGGATCAGGTCCAGGGCCATCCACTCGACGAAAAACTGGGTCTTCGCACGGACGTTGCGTTGGTAGAGCGTGTGCACCAGCGCGTGGCCGGTGCGGTCGGCCGCGGCACAGGCCCGCTGCACCGGCTTGTCACCGAAATTCGCCGAATGTCCGCCGAACGGCCGCTGGTAGATCGTGCCGTCGGCGTTGCGATCGAACGGCATGCCGAAGTGCTCGAGCTCATAGACGACCTGCGGCGCCATCTTGCACATGTACTCGATCGCATCCTGGTCGCCGAGCCAGTCGGAACCCTTGATCGTGTCGTACATGTGCCACAGCCAGTTGTCCTCCGACATGTTGCCGAGCGAGGCGCCGATCCCGCCCTGCGCGGCAACCGTGTGCGAGCGCGTCGGGAACACTTTCGAGAGCACCGCGACCGAGAGTCCCGCCTCGGCAAGCTGCAGCGACGCGCGCATTCCCGCGCCGCCGGCGCCAACGACGATCGCATCGAAATGGCGTACGGGCACCTTCACGGGCGCACCCCCCAGAGGATCTGGATCGTCCAGCCGAGGTACGCGACGAGCACGCCGATCGTCAGTGCCTGCAGCGTGAGCCGAACGGCGACGGGCTTGACGTAATCCATGAAGATGTTGCGCATGCCGACCCAGGCGTGCCACGCGAGCGCCACCATGAACACGAACGACGCGAGCCGGAACGCGCCGTTGCCGAACAGCGCCTTCCACAGCGTGTGGTCGATGCCGCCATTCCATAGCGCGATGCCGAGGAGCAGCAGCGTGTAGGCGGCCATCACCAGCGCGGTCAGGCGCTGCGCGAGCCAGTCGCGCAATCCGTAGTGCGCACCCACCGTGTGCCGCCGCGTCACCACAGGCGCGCCCCGAGAACCAGCGTGAGCGCAATGGCCAGCAGGCCGGCGACGGCGCTCGACCGGCGCGCCGGCGCGAGGTCGGCCCCGACGTGCAGATCGAGCAGCAGGTGCCGGATCCCGGCGAAGAAATGGTGAAGGTACGCCCAGACGAACCCGACCAGCACGAGCTTCCCGAGCGGATGGGCGAACACGGACTTCAGCGCCGCATACGACTCCGGTGACGCGAGCGACGCGCCGACCCCGGCGAGCAGCAAGGGAATCCCGAACGCGAACATCACCGCCCCCGAGAACCGGTGCAGGAACGACACGAACCCGGGCAGCGGCAGGCGAATCCGGGGCAGGTCGAGGTAAACCGGGCGCTTTTTCATGACAGGTCGCTCAATCACCGCCCCGGATGCCGTCGACGCGACGCTGCACGCGCACCGCGGAACCGGTCCGGGTCACGGATGGCGCCGCCCCGACAGGGCGCATATCCCGCGGCGGGGGCGGGATCCAGCGACTGGACGAGGACTGGTGGCTGGGCATGTGGGCGATCCGCACAAGCCCGCATGGCAGACGCGCGAGGTCTTCGCGCCGCTGACCCGACGCCATCGCGCCCATCGATGGGGATTGTGCAAAGCAGCGCGAAATTATAACGCCAGGCGCACTCTTGCGGCGAATCCGGTGCCGCCGGGGGTTGAAATCGGATGGCACCACGGCCCGCAAGCGCCTTCAGCGAAGTTCGTTCACGTAGTGGTGGTGCTTCGTCGTGCACAGTCCGCGCCGCCATTCGACCGGGCGGTCGCCATAGGTCAGGGTTATCCGATCGACAGCGAGAAGTGGATCGCCGGGCCGCACGTTCAGGACGCGCGCGCTGGCGGCATCGGCCGGGATCGCCCGGATCCGCTCCTGCGCCCTCAGCATCCGCACCCCGAACTGGGTCTCGAAGAAGCTGTACATCGAGCCGTGGTACGCCTCGGCCTTGGCCCTGGTGAGACCCCTGAAGAGCGCGGCCGGCAGCGTGATCTCGTCGAGAACGACCGGCTCGCCCGAATACTCGAGCACGCGACGGAGCAGGACGACCGGATCCCCGGGACTCAGGTCGAGAAGCCGCGCCATCTCGGTCGATGCCTTGCCGCGGCGCACGTCGAGAAGGCGGCTGGCCGGATGCTCGTCGTGCCCGTCGTTGCGACGGATGCGCAGGAACCGGAACATCGAGGACTTTTCCTCGGTATGCGTGGCGACGAATGTTCCCTTGCCCTGCCGGCGGACAACGAGGTTGTCCGCGGCAAGGACATCGATGGCCTTGCGTACCGTTCCCTGCGACACGCCGAAGCGCTGGGCGAGGACGGTCTCGCTCGGAATGGCCTCGCCGGGCCGCCACTCGCCCGCGTCGAGGCTTTTCTCGAGCAGCGCCTTGATCTGCAGGTAGAGGGGGCGGAACGACGGCGTGCTGTTCGGCATCTGGCTCTGCGACTGTTCACGCGGTATCCGCAAGGCGCCCGAAGCCGCCGCACCGGACTGCGGCCCCTTGCCCGGGCGGTCACCACCAACGGTTCATTATCGACCCCCGGCGATCGGTTGTCTATCTCATGTCTTTTATCTTATATAAGATATAGGATTTGATTGACAGGGCGCGCCGCCCAAGTCTAGAATCCCCCGGTTCGGGCAGCGATCGTGCAGGGGTATCTGTTAGGCTCGCCCGAATTGGCGCAACGCAACAATCGGCCGCAAACAACGCCTCCCGCAGAACCCCTTACAAACCGCGCGCGGTTCCCCGCGTGCACGTTCGACTCTTTCGACGGAGCCTTCCATGAAAAACCCTGTCCGTGTCGCCGTTACCGGGGCCGCCGGCCAAATCGGCTACTCGCTGCTGTTTCGCATCGCCTCCGGCCAGATGCTGGGCACGGACCAGCCCGTGATCCTGCAATTGCTCGAGTTGCCGATCGACAAGGCGCAGGCGGCGCTGAAGGGCGTGATGATGGAGGTCGAGGACTGTGCGTTTCCGCTGCTGGCCGGCATGACGGGCACCGCGGATCCGAAAGTCGCTTTCCGGGACGCCGATTACGCGCTGCTCGTCGGCGCGAAACCCCGCGGTCCCGGCATGGAACGCAAGGACCTGCTGATGGAGAACGCGAAGATCTTCACCGAACAGGGCAAGGCGCTGGATGCGGTCGCGGCTCGCGGCATACGGGTGCTGGTCGTCGGGAATCCCGCGAACACCAATGCCTACATCGCGATGAAATCCGCGCCGTCGCTGCCCAAGAAGAACTTCACCGCGATGCTGCGCCTCGACCATAACCGCGCGCTCTCGCAGCTCGCGGCGAAGTCCGGCAAGCCGGTGGGCTCGATCGAAAAGCTCTGCGTCTGGGGCAATCACTCGCCGACGATGTATGCAGACTACCGCTTCGCGACGGTCGGCGGCCAGTCGCTGAAGGCGCTGATCGGCGACGAGAACTGGAATCGCAACACGTTCCTGCCCACCGTCGGCAAGCGCGGTGCCGCGATCATCGAAGCGCGCGGCCTTTCGTCCGCGGCGTCCGCGGCCAACGCTGCGATCGACCACGTCCGCGATTGGGCCCTCGGCACGAACGGCAAGTGGGTGACGATGGGAGTCCCGTCCGACGGCAGCTACGGCATTCCGCAGGACGTGATGTACGGCGTGCCGGTGACCACCGCCAACGGGGAATACACGCGCATCACGGGCCTCGAAATCGACGCTTTCTCGCGCGAACGCATGGATGCCACGCTGAGGGAGCTCGAAGAGGAGCGCGCCGGCGTCGCATCGCTGCTCGGCTAGGCGCACGCGGCCAGCGCGAGACGGATCGCGCCGCGCCACGAGAGACCCCATGCAACGCCTGATCGGACTCGCACTGCTCGCGGCAGCTTCCGCCGCGGGCGCCCAGGATTTCCCCAAGCTCAAGCCCGGCCTGTGGGAGGTGACCACGACGAGCAACCGGCGCGAAGGCGCCGCGCCGCGGCCGACGTCGATGTGTCTCGACGACTCCGTGCAGCAGGACATGTACAGGATGTCGACGGGCATGATGGCCGGCATGTGCAGCAAGCACGATATCAAGGTCGCCGGCGGCAAGGTGACCTCGGAGGCCATCTGCGACCTCGGCGGCACGAAGATGCAATCGCGGGCGGTGATGACCCTGACCGGCAACACCGCTTACCGCACGGAGGCGCACGCGACGTTCGATCCGCCGATGATGGGCACCCGCGAATCGACGACGGTCATCGAAGGCAAGCACGTGGGCGCATGCAAGCCCGGCCAGAAGCCGGGTGACATGATCCTGCCCGGCGGGCAGACGATGAACATGCGCCAGTTTTTGGGCCAAGGAAAGAGTTGAGCGCCGCGGCGCCTCATTCACGTACAGCGAGAACCGAATGCCACACAACCTGCACGACACGTTCCAGCAATTCAAGCTCGCGTCCGGCGCCGCCGGTCGGTTCTACTCGCTCCCCGCACTCGAGAAGGCCGGCATCGGCCGCATTTCGCGACTCCCGGTGTCGATTCGGGTCGTGCTGGAAAGCGTGCTGCGCAATTGCGACGGCAAGAAGGTCACGGAAGAGCACGTGCGTCAGCTCGCGAACTGGGCGCCTACGGGCGCGCGCACGGACGAGATCCCGTTCGTCGTCGCCCGCGTCGTGCTGCAGGACTTCACCGGCGTGCCGCTGCTCGCCGACCTCGCCGCGATGCGCAACGTAGCTGCCGGCATGGGCAAGAATCCGAAGGCGATCGAGCCGCTGGTTCCCGTCGATCTCGTCGTCGACCATTCGGTGATGATCGACTACTCCCGCCGCCCCGATGCGCTCGATCTCAACATGAAGCTCGAGTTCCAGCGCAACGCCGAGCGCTACGAGTTCATGAAGTGGGGGATGCAGGCGTTCGACACGTTCAAGGTCGTGCCGCCGGGCATCGGCATCGTTCACCAGGTGAACCTCGAATACCTGGCGCGCGGCGTCCACCGCAAAGACGGCGCTCCGTTTCCGATCTACTACCCTGACTCGCTGGTCGGCACCGACAGCCACACGACGATGATCAACGGCATCGGCGTCGTCGGCTGGGGAGTGGGCGGCATCGAGGCGGAAGCCGGGATGCTGGGTCAGCCGGTGTACTTCCTCACCCCCGACGTCGTCGGCGTCGAGCTGAAGGGCCGGTTGAACGAGGGGATCACGGCGACCGATCTCGTCCTGACGGTCACGGAAATGCTGCGGCGGGAGAAGGTGGTCGGCAAGTTCGTCGAGTTTTTCGGCGAAGGCACCGCGTCGCTCGCCGTGCCCGACCGCGCGACGATTGCCAACATGGCACCGGAATACGGGGCAACCATGGGGTTCTTCCCGGTCGACGACGCGACGATCGACTATCTGACGGCGACCGGCCGCACGGCAGCGGAGATCGACGCGTTCGCCGCTTATTTCAAGGCGCAGGGACTCTATGGGATCCCCAAGGCCGGGGACATCGACTACACGAAGGTGGTGACGCTCGACCTCTCGTCGATCAAGGCCTCGGTCGCGGGTCCGAAGCGCCCGCAGGACCGCATCGAGCTCGGCAGCCTGAAGAAGACGTTCACCGAGCTCTTCAGCAAGCCGGCGGCCGAGAACGGCTTCGCGCAGCCGGCCGAAAAACTCGGTCGGCGGCTCACCACGCGCGATGGCGTCGAGCTCGGCAGCGGCGACGTCCTGATCGCGGCGATCACGTCGTGCACGAACACGTCGAACCCCGGTGTGCTGCTCGCCGCCGGCCTGCTCGCCAAGAAGGCCGTCGAGCGTGGCCTGACGGTCAAGCCGCACATCAAGACCTCGCTCGCACCCGGCTCGCGTGTCGTGACCGATTACCTGGCGAAAGCGGGCCTTCTCCCCTATCTGGAGCAACTCGGTTTCGGCGTCGCCGCATACGGCTGCACGACATGCATCGGCAATGCCGGCGACCTGCGGCCGGAATTCAACGAAGCGATCACGAGCAACGATCTCGTCTGCGCCGCGGTCCTTTCCGGCAATCGCAACTTCGAGGCGCGGATCCACCCGAACCTGAAGGCGAATTTCCTGGCGTCACCGCCGCTCGTCGTCGCCTACGCCATCGCCGGCACGGTGCTCAGGGACCTCACGACCGAACCGGTCGGCATCGGCAGCGCCGGTCCCGTGTTCCTCAGGGACCTGTGGCCGACGTCGCACGAAATCGCCGCGGTGATGCGCTTTGCCAAGGATCCCGCGATCTACCGCACTCTCTACGGCGACCTCGCCAACGCCAATCCGCTGTGGAGTTCGATCTCCGGCGCGACGGGGCAGGTGTACAACTGGCCGTCGTCGACGTACATCGCGAAGCCCCCGTTCTTCGACGGCTTCAAGATGACGTCGGGCAAGGTCGGTGACATCAAGGGCGCGCGGGCGCTTGGAATCTTCGGCGACTCGGTGACGACCGATCACATCAGCCCGGCCGGTTCGATCAAGTCGACCTCCCCCGCGGGCGTGTACCTGCTGGCGAACAAGGTCGCGGCCGCCGATTTCAATAGCTACGGCTCGCGCCGCGGCAACCACGACGTGATGATGCGCGGCACGTTCGCCAACGTCCGGATCAAGAACCTGATGCTGCCGGCGCGCCCCGACGGCACCCGTGAGGAGGGCGGCGTGACCGTGTTCCAGCCGACGGGCGGCAAGATGTCGATCTACGACGCCGCGATGAAGTACATCGCCGACGGCACGCCGACGGTCGTCTTCGGCGGCGAAGAGTACGGCACCGGCTCGTCGCGCGATTGGGCCGCGAAGGGAACGCAGCTGCTGGGCGTGAAGGCCGTGGTCGCAAAGAGTTTCGAGCGCATCCATCGGTCCAACCTCGTCGGGATGGGCGTGCTGCCCTGCCAGTTCAAGGGTAGCGACACGGTTGCCTCGCTGGGCATCCGGGGCGACGAGACGTTCGACGTCACGGGCATCGAAGCGGGAATCAGGCCGCAGATGGACGTCACGCTCACGATCCGCCGCAAGGACGGCTCTGTGAAGAGCGTGCCGGTGCTGCTGCGGATCGACACGCCGATCGAAGTCGACTACTACCAGAACGGCGGAATCCTGCCGTTCGTGCTGCGCGAGCTGATGGCGAGCGCCGCGTAGCGCGCAATCCGCGCGTCAATCGGCGGTGAAGCCCGAGGCCTTCACGATCGGGCCCCATTTTGCATAGTCCGCGGCGACGATCCGCGCGAACTCCTCGGGCGTGCTGGTCGCCGGGTCCATCCCGAGCTTGGTCAGCCGCAGCACGACGTCGGGCGAGGCCAGCGCCTTGTTGATCCCGCGATTCAGCGTGTCGATCGCCGGTTTCGGCGTATTGGCGGGCGCAAAGAAGCCGAACCAGCCCGTTGCAACGACATTCCCGAGGCCGAGCTCCGAAAACGTCGGCACGTCGGGCAGCGCGGGCGCGCGCGTTGCGCCCGACGTCGCGACGATGCGAATGCGTCCTGCCTGGTGCAGCTCCGCGAGATCGGCCACCGTGTCTATCGCCGCCGGGATCTGCCCGCCGATCAGGTCGTTGATGTACGCGGCGGACCCCTTGTACGCGACGTGCACCATGTCGACGCCAAGATCGCGCGACAACAGCACGCCGATGAAATGCGGCAGGCTGCCCGCCGCGGAGGTCGCGTAGGATGCCTTGCCGGGATTGGCCTTCGCCCACGCGGCGAACTCGTTCCAGGTCCTCGCGCCGCTGGCGGGACCCGCTGCGAACGCGAACTGGAACGTGGCGCCCAGCCCGATCGGCGTGAAGTCCTTCACGGGATCGTAGCTGATCGACTTCAGCGTGTGCGGAACCACCGCCATCGGGCCGATCGGCATCACCATGAGGGTCGTGCCGTCGGGCGCCGCAGCCTTCACCGCGTCGGCGGCGATCCGCCCGGCGGCGCCGGGCCGGTTATCGACGATCACCGGCTGTCCGATCGTGTCCTTGAGCTTGTCCGCGACGACGCGCGCGATCAGGTCGGCCGTGCCGCCCGCCGCGAAGCCCACGATGATCCGGACCGGCTTGTCCATCTTGTCCTGCGCCGGCGCGGGCACGGCGACCGCCAGAAGTCCCGCGCAGGCGCACGCCAGCAGCGAAGACAGCGGCGCGGATCGAGTTCCCATCGGATCCTCCTTCGTCATGTGGACATCGGCCGCGCTCACGGTCGCGACCCGGTCGGAAAGTATAAGAGAATGCGATGACAACGCGTCGGCTGGTCGGGTCCGTCGGCTAAACTTCACGGATGCCAGCCGCGTCATCGGTTCCGCACCTGCCGCGGGGGATCGGCAACCGCACGATGGTCGCGCTGATCGGATGCCTGCTCCTGCTGCAAGCAGTGTCCACCGATCTCTACCTCGCGTCGCTTCCCGGACTCACGCGGACGTTCGCGGCATCGATCGCGACCGTGCAGCTCACGCTGTCGGTGTGGATCGCGGCTTTCGGCGTGATGCAGCTCGTCGCCGGCCCGATGTCCGATCGCTACGGCCGCCGCCGCGTGCTCACCGTCGGCCTCGGCCTGTACGTCGCCGCCAGCATCGGTTGCGCGCTCGCGCCATCGATCGAATTGTTGATCGTCGCGCGCTTCTTCCAGGCCATCGGCTGCTGCGCCGTAATCGTCGTCGCCCGCGCGACCATCCGCGACGTCTACGATCCGATCGCCGGCGCCAGGACGCTGGCACAGGCATCGACGGTGCTTGCCGTCGGTGCGATCTTCGGCCCCATTCTCGGCAGCTTCCTCGAAGTGCGATTCGGGCACCGCGCCGCATTCGTCGCACTGACCATCTTCGCGATGGCGCTGCTGGTCGTCACGCTCGCCAGGCTGGCGGAGACCAACCACGAGCGCGACCCCGCCGCGACGCGGTCGCGCGTGCTTGCGGCGAATTACCGGCGGGTGCTGCGATCGCCGGAGTTCCGCGCATACACGCTGGTCGCCTGCGCGTCCTATGGCGGCCTGTTCGCGTTCATCTCGGGCTCGTCGTTCGTGCTGATTCGCGTGCTCTCGGTGCCCACGGCTCACTTCGGGTTCGGCTTCGCCTTCTGCGTCAGCGGCTATCTGATCGGCACGATCGTCTGCCGCCTCCTGCTGTCGCGGATGACCCTTCCGCGAACGCTGCGCACGGGAGCCGTGCTCGCCCTGGTCGGCGGCCTGACGATGGTGATCTTGGCGGGCGCCGGCATACACCACTGGGCCGCCTTGCTCGGCCCGGCATTCGTCTTCTTCCTCGCGCACGGAATCAACTTCCCCTGCGGCCAGGCCGGGAGCGTTGCGCCGTTCCCGCGGCTCGCGGGCGCGGCGGCCGGGCTGTTCGGATTCCTCGTGATGGCCGTCGCAGCACTGACCGGCGCCTGGATCGGAGCGACGTACAACGGGACCGTATATCCGCTCGCCCTCACGATCGCCGTCTATGCGGTGGTGGTGTTCGTTACCGTCTTCCGGTGGGTCGCGCGGCTCGGTCCCCGGCGCGCGACGGCCGCGAACGTCGACCCTGGCGTTTGACGCAGAGCGAACTGGCGGTCCCGTCCCGCTTTCGGCTATAATTGTCCGTTCACGGTTGTCCCGGGGAGCGACGGGGGGCGGCCGTTGCACCGGAAACCCCGAACCCAACCCCGACTGAGGAGTCGACCATGAAATCTCGTTTGCTTGTCGTATTGACCGCGCTGGCTGTCGCGACGACGCTCGCCGCATGCGGCCAGGATTCCAAACAGGCCGCCGACGCGGCGAAGAAGGCGGCGGCCGAATCCGCGGAAAAGGCGAAGGAAGCGGCAACCAAGGCCGCCGAAGCCACGAAGGACGCGGCGCAGCAGGCCGCCAAGGATGTTGCAGCGGGCGCCAGCACGGCCGCCGATGCAACCAAGGACGCGGCGGCAAAGGCTGCCGACGCTACCAAGGACGCGGCGGCAAAGGCTGCCGATGCCACCAAGGACGCAGCCGGCAAGGCCGTGGAAGCAGCCAAGGAAGCGGCGGCGCCCAAGAAGTAAGGCGCTCCCGGTACCACGAGCAAAGACGCCGGCGCAATGCCGGCGTTTTTTTTGCCTCGAGGGTAGGTCAGTCTTCCTTCGGCGCCGCATGGCGCGCTATCCAGCGCGTCAGCGGCTTCCACTGCTCCCAGTCCTGCTCGCCGCGCGATCGCGGCAGATCGAACACCGAAGCCCCGTCGCGCGCGCAATGGATGTAGACCTGCGTGTCGCGGAGGTGGCCGACGATCGGGAAGTCGAAATCCGCGAGAAACGCGTCGAGGTCGGCAGCGCTCCGCGTGCGGGCATCGACGCGCATCGCGACGATTCCGAGCGCGAGCGTCCCCTTCCTTACCGCCTTGAAATCGTGGATCGCGGCGAGGAAGTGCTGCGTCGCGGCCATGTCGAACGCCGACGGTGTCAGCGGCACCAGCATCACGTCCGCGCGCCGTACCGCGTCGCGCAGGTCGTCGCCGTGCAGGCCGGCCGGGGTGTCCACGACGAGCCACTGCACGCGGTCCTCCTTCAGTTCGCGGGACTTCGCGTCGGGCTCGACCGCGACGATTGGCGGAAACAGCGCGGGACGGCGCGCGAGCCACTCGGCCGATGACCGCTGCGGATCGAGGTCCTGCAGCGCGACCCGCTGCCGCTTGCCTGCGAGCCAGCCCGCGACGCTGGTGGCCAGTGTCGTCTTGCCGCTGCCGCCTTTGGGATTGGCGACGAGGATCGTCTGCATCGGCACCTCCGGAAGCGATGAACCGGGCGAAAGGGTTCAATGGTAGCGCCAATTCAGGTTGCCGCCGGTAGAATGGCCACTGCATCATGGACGAGCCGACCGACATCGCCGCGCCGCGCACTGTGCACCCCGCCGGCGGGCGTCCGGGTCGCGATCCGCGGAAAGCGGAGTTCGAGGCCAACAAGCTCAGGAAGCGCTTGCGCCGGCAGGTGGGCGAGGCGATCGGCACCTACGGGCTGATCGCACCGCGCGACCGCGTGATGGTCTGCGTTTCCGGCGGCAAGGACAGTCACGGCCTGCTCGACATCCTGCTTACGCTGAAGGACCGCGCGCCGTTCCCGTTCGACGTGATCGCGGTCAACCTCGATCAGAAGCAGCCGGGCTTCCCCGCGGACGTGCTTCCGCGTTACCTCGATGCCCGCGGCATTCCCTTCCGGATCGTGGAACAGGACACGTACAGCGTCGTGAAGCGCGTGATCCCCGAGGGCGGGACGCTCTGCTCGCTGTGCTCGCGGCTGCGCCGGGGCGCCCTCTATCGCGTCGCCACGGAGATCGGGGCGACCAAGATCGCGCTCGGCCACCACCGGGACGACATTCTCGCGACCTTCTTCCTCAACCTCTTCTTCGGCGGGAAGCTGAAGACGATGCCGCCGAAGCTCGTCTCCGACGACGGCCGGCACGTCGTGATCCGTCCACTCGCCTACGTGCGCGAGCGTGACCTTGCGCGCTATGCGGAACTGAACGCGTTTCCGATCATCCCGTGCAACCTCTGCGGGTCGCAGGAGCACCTGCAGCGCAAGCAGGTCACCGCGATGCTGCGCGATTGGGAGAAGAAGCATCCCGGGCGGATCGAATCCATCTACAACGCGCTCGCCAAGGTCGTGCCCTCGCACCTGATGGACGGCACATTGTTCGATTTTTCGGCCGTGCGCGCGACTTGCCGGGCGGAGCCGGACGGCGACATCGCATTCGACGACGAGCCGGCGCTCGTCGAAGCGATGCGGCGCACGATCGACGCCGCACCGGACGCGCCGCCCGCCAACGTCCAATGGGTGGCGCGGGGACGATGAACTTCTGCGGGGCCCGACTTCCCGCGAGGGAGGCACCCACGCGTGTCGTGCGGGCGGCACGCTCCCGCCCGAACCGCGCATGACCGGCTCCGCGCCGCCGGCGCCCTTCCCTCGCGCCTGGCCGTGGCTGTTCGTGCTCGCGGTCGCCGTCGGCGCGACCATCCGGTTGGACCAGTTTTCGGCGCAGGTGCTGATCGACGACGAATGGCACGCGGTGCACCAGCTGCTCCGGCTTTCCCCGGCGCAGATGTTCGTCGAATTCGGCCACGCCGACTACAGCATCCCGCTCGGCATTCTCGACTGGTTCGAATCGCGCTGGTTCGGTCTGTCCGAGACCGCGATGCGCTGGCCGATGCTCGCCTGTGGCCTGGTGACGCTCGTCGCGTTCCCGCTTTACGTCGCGCCACGCCTCGGGCACGCCACCGCGTCCGTCTTCGCGCTGCTGCTCGCCATCTCGCCGCTGCTCGACATCTACAGCCGGATCGCGCGCCCGTATGCGATCACGCTGCTGCTCGGGTGGGTCGCCCACGCCCAGTTCCAGCGCTTCCATGCCGCGCCGCGCGGCGAACTGCCGGCCGGCACCGCCTATGCCATTGCCGCGGCAATGGCGATCTGGCTCCACGTGATCGTCGCCCCCTTCGTGGCTGCGCCGTTCCTCTGGGGCCTCGCCGATCTGCGCCACACGGCGCCTGCCGGGCGCCGCGCGCGCTTCCTGCGCCTCGCCGCACTCGCGCTCGTCGCCGGCGCGATGACCGCCGCGCTGATGCTCCCTCCGCTGCTCGCGCACCCGCAGTCGCTTTCGGTGAAGGCCGCCACCGATCGGCCCGGTCTCGAAACGCTGTCGGGCGTGTGGTACGCATGGCTCGGCACGCCGTCCACTGCCGTTGTCGTGCTCTGCATCGCATTGGCCGCCGTCGGCGCGCGCGAGGTCTGGCGCGCGATGCCGATCGCGCGCACCGGTGCCCTCGGCATCGTGCTGACGCTCGCCGCCGTGATGATCACGAGCCCGGCCTGGAGCCACGTTCCGCTGACGCTCGCGCGCTACCTGCTGCCGATGCTGCCGCTGTTGCTGCTCGCCACGGCTGCCGGCAGCGTACAGATCGCCAGCCGTGTCGACGCGGTCGGAACGGGGTGGTCGCGCGCGGCGGCCGCGCTCGTCGCGGTGCTCCCGTGTGTCGCCCTCGTGGCACAGTCGCCGCTGGTGCCGCTGCTGCGGCATCCGAATGCGCAAACCGTGCATTTCGTCCATTATCTGGATTTTCGCGCCGAACATAACGCGTATCTTCCCCACATCGAATCGATTCCGATGTCTCCGTTCTGGGCGACCCTCGCGACGCAACCCGCCGGCACGCTGCGCGTCGCAGCGGCACCGTTCTACTTCGAGAGCTACGACTGGGACGCGCCCCGCTGGGAACGCGCCAGCCGCCAGACCGTGATCCCCGGCCTTCTCACCGGACTGTGCGTCGATCGGCGCTGGGGCGAAGTGCCGCAGGCCCCGGAGTTCCGCTTCCGGAACGCCGTGCATCTCGCCGACGCCACGGCACTCGCGGAGCACGGCATCGACTACGTCGTCTGGCAGAAGCCCTACGTGCCGATCGGCCGCCCGGGGAGCATGGGTGGCGAAACGGCGCATTGCGAAGCCGCGCTGCGCACCCGGTTCGGGACGCCCGCCTTCGAGGACTCCCACCTGATCGCCTTCCGCCTTCCGGGCGCGGACCGACCGCTCTCCCGTGCTCAACGGTAAGCGCATCGTCGTCGTCATGCCCGCCTACCATGCGGGCCGCACGCTGGAAGCGACATGGCGCGACCTGCCGCGCGACGTCGTCGACGCAATCGTCGTCGTCGACGATGCGAGCGACGACGACACCGTCTTGGTCGCACGTGCGCTCGGCCTCGACGTGATCCTGCATCCGCACAACCGAGGCTACGGCGCCAACCAGAAGACGTGCTATGCGGCGGCGCTTGAGCGCGGCGCCGACATCGTGGTGATGGTGCATCCCGACTACCAGTACGATCCGCGCCTCACCACGGCGATGGCCGGCATGATCGCTTCGGGCGTCTACGACATGGTCATCGGCTCGCGCATCCTCGGCGGCGGCGCGATCAGGGGCGGCATGCCGCGCTGGAAATACACGGCGAACCGGATCCTTACCCTGTTCGAGAACCTGCTGCTCGGGGCGAAGCTTTCCGAATATCACACGGGTTTTCGCGCCTATCGCCGGGAGCTGCTCGAGGCGCTCCCATGGCAAGGCAATTCCGAGGATTTCGTGTTCGACAACCAGATGCTCGCGCAGGCAATCGTCGGCGGCTACCGCATCGGCGAGATCTCGGTGCCCACGCGCTATTTCGCCGAAGCGAGCTCGATCGACTTTCCGCGCTCCGTCCGCTACGGCTTCGGCGTCGTCGCAACCACCCTCCTCGCGTTCCTCGCGCGTTGCGGCCTCTACCGGCACCGGCTGTTTCCGGCGGCGGCGCGGCGCGCCGGCTGACGCCACCTCCAGCGATCCGCAGCGTCGCGCGATGCCGGTCCGCAAGCTTCTCGCCCGTCCCGCCCCCGGCGGCGGCCTGTTCCACTGGATCCACACGTTCGCGCTGCACGTCGCGACCGGGTTCCTGGCCGTCGCCGCCCACTACGCACTGATGTACGGTCTCGTGCAGGCCGGAATGGCCGGCGTGCCCGCCAGCGCGGTCGGCTTCCTCGCCGGCGCACTGACCCGATTCGCGCTTTCCTACTGGCACATTTTCGCACCGACGCGCGGCGTCGCGGTCGCAAGCGCACGGTTCGTCGTCGTGATCGCCGTGCAGCTCGCGGCGAACAGCGCGTTGCTGGCCGGCCTGCTCGCACTCGGGATGAGCCTGTGGCCCGCGCAGATCGCGACGACGATCGCGCTCACGTTCGCCAACTACCTCGCCTACCGGCTATGGGTGTTTCGCTGACCGATCGTGTCGCGGCCGGCAGCGACGGCTTCCGCGTACCCGCACCGATCAGCTCGGACGGCGGGTCGGCGCAGGCGTAGTCGCAACCCTAGAACGTGCCGGGATAGGTACCGCCGTCGATCAGGATGTTCTGACCGACGATGAACCCCGCATGCGTACTGCAGAGAAATGCGCACGCGGCGCCGAACTCGTCGATCGTGCCGAAGCGCCCCGCTGGTGTGGCGTCGCGCCCGGCCTGCAAGACGTCCGCAAGCGGTTTCCCCGTCGCCTTTGCGCGCACCTCCATCGTGCCCCGCAGGCGATCGGTGTCGAACGGACCGGGCAGGAGGTTGTTGATCGTCACGTTGTCGGCGGCGACCTTGCGCGCGATCCCGGCGACGAAACCGGTGAGCCCGGAGCGGGCACCGTTGGAGAGGCCGAGAATGTCGATCGGGGCCTTCACCGCCGACGAAGTGATGTTCACGATGCGGCCGAAACGGCGCGCGATCATCCCGTCGACAGTCGCCTTGATGAGCTCGATCGGTGTGAGCATGTTGGCGTCGAGAGCGCGGAGCCACGCAGCGCGGTCCCAGTCGCGGAAGTCGCCCGGTGGAGGGCCGCCGGCGTTGTTGATCAGTATGTCGGGTTCCCCGCACGTCGCCAGCGCCGCCACGCGCCCTTCCGGGGTTGTGATGTCGCAGGCGACGTGGCGGACCGGCCGGCCCGCGCGGGCACCGATTTCCTCGGCGGCACGACGCAGCACATCCTCGGTGCGCGCGACGATGGTCACGTCGCAGCCCGCATCGGCGAGCGCTTGCGCGCAGCCACGGCCGAGCCCCTTGCTCGCCGCGCAGACCAGCGCGCGCCGTCCCGCGATTCCGAGGTCCATCGTCAGGTCATCTGGCCGGTGGGCGCGACCCGCCCGACGCCCGTCCGTCGAACCTGGACGACCGTGGCGATTGCGAGCATGAGGCAAGCGGCGATGGCGAAGAACATTTCGCGGGCGAGCGCATGGTCCAGCATGATGCCGAACAGGACCGGACCCAGCGTCCCGCCGACGTCCAGACCCGAGTAGACAAAACCATAGACGCGCCCGGTCGCCCCTTTGGGTGTCGCGCCGCGCACGATCAGGTCGCGCGACGGCCCGGTGATGCCGAGGGCGAAACCGATCGTGACGAACATCGGCAGGATGATCGGCGGCAGGACCACGCCGCCGGCGACCGCAATCAGCAGCACCGCGCCCCCCAGGAGCCCCGACGCCGCGATGCGGTCGTGCCGAGCCGTTCTCGCGGCCAGGAAGCCGCCCGCCAGGATCCCTGCCATTCCGCCGATGAGGTAGGCCGTGAGCGCCGAGGTCGCCAGCAGCAGCGGAATACCGAGGCCCGCGTTGAGCACGGTGGGCATGAACGTCTGCAGCCCGATGCCAGCCATCGTTTGCACGACGAAATAGGCGAAGCAGAGGGCGATCGGCGCCTGCACGAACAGCGCGACGCTGCCCCTGAGCGTATGCAGGTGCGCATCTTCCGCGTGATGCGAGACGAGCAGCGCACGCTGCGACGCGATGACGGCCAGCGCGACGCAGCCGATCGCTCCTGTCGCGGCGAGCGCGAATCGCCATCCGAACGCGGCGCCGAGCGCGAAGCTCACGACCGGCGCGAGGATGTAACCCAGGTTGCCGCCGATCCCGTGCGAGCTGTACGCGTGACCCAGCCTCCGCGACGCGACGTTGGCGTTGAGGATAGCGAAGTCGGCGGGATGAAACACGCCGTTGCCGATGCCCATCAGCGCGACGACCGGAAAGAGCCCTCCGATCCCCGGGACAAGGCTCGCGAGCATGGTGCCGCCAGCCATCAGCGCAACTCCCCCGAGCAACAGCGGGCGCGCGCCGAAGCGGTCCACCGCGAAGCCCGACGCGAATTGCGTGATGCCGCTCGCCGCGTAGAAGACGCCGACCAGCGTGCCGAGCGCTGCATAGCTCACGCCGAACTCGGCCCGGATCAACGGGAACAGCGGCGGCAGCGCGAGCTGGAAGAAGTGCGACACCGCGTGCGCGAGCCCCACGACGCCGATCACTCTTGCATCGCGGCGGAACGAGTCGGGGCGAGCGGAATCCAATGGCTTGGCCGGCAACTGCGGAAAGTCTGCACTATACTTCATCCGCGGTGCCGGGCCCGGTGGCGCGCGGTGTAAGGTCGGGGCCACGCGCTGCGACCGTGCAACTCGACCGCGCACCGAGGAGGAAGCCACGATGGCAGACAAGGTCACGAAATCGGACGCCGAATGGCGCGCCCAGCTGTCGGCGGAGCAATTCAAGGTCGCCCGCAAGAAAGGAACCGAGCGCGCCTTCAGCGGCAAGTATTGGGACAACCACGCGCCGGGCACCTACCGCTGCGTGTGCTGCGGGACGCCGCTGTTCGCCGCGGAGACCAAGTTCGATTCGGGCACCGGCTGGCCCAGTTTCTACGCACCGATCGCTCCGGAGAGCGTGCGCAGCATGGACGACTCGAGCTGGATCATGCGCCGCACCGAAGTCGTCTGCGCGGCCTGCGACGCCCATCTCGGCCACGTCTTCGACGACGGGCCCGATCCCACCGGCCTTCGATATTGCCTCAACTCGGCGTCGCTCGAGTTCGAGCCAAAGGAGTGATCGGGACGTTCCGGCCTGACGCGCGGCGGGGTCCGGCAGAGTCGTCCGTGACAACCTCCGCGCCGCCGACGGGCTCGCACTCCGCCTCTCACGCCATCCGATGCGCCTGCTCCTTGCCGAAGACGACCCGATGATCGGCGCCGGCATCCAGCGGGGCCTGAAGCAGGACGGCTTCGTGGTGGACTGGGTGCAGGATGGGCGTGCCGCAGAGCATGCGCTGGCCGAAAATGTGCACGACCTGCTGGTGCTCGATCTCGGATTGCCGCGCAGGGAAGGCCTCGACGTTCTGCGCGCGATGCGCGGGCGCGGGGATGCGCGCCCGGTGCTGATCGTCACCGCGCGCGACACCGTCGCGGACCGCGTCGCCGGCCTCGATGCGGGAGCCGATGATTACGTCGTGAAACCGTTCGAACTGACCGAGCTCGCCGCCCGCATCCGCGCACTGCTGCGGCGAAGCGCCGGACGCACCCAGCGTGTCCTCGCCCATGGCGACATCGAACTCGATCCCGTGACTCACGAAACCCGCGTGCGGGGCGAGCCGGTCGCCCTCTCGGCCCGCGAATTCGCGCTGCTCGAGGCGCTGCTCGCTCGACCCGGCGCGATTCTTTCGCGCGCGCAGCTCGAAGATCGGCTCTACGGCTGGGGCGAGGAGGTCGAGAGCAATGCGGTGGAGGTGCACATCCATGCGCTGCGCCGGAAGCTCGGCGCGGATGCGATCCGCAACGTCCGCGGCGTCGGCTGGATGATCGGGAAAGTGGCGGGAACGCAGCGATGAACCGGACCCGGTCGATCCGTCGCGAGCTCGTCCTCTGGCTATCGGCCGGCCTGCTTGCCGCGATAGCCGTCGCGGCCGTCGCGACGTATGTCCGTGCCCGCGACGAAGCCAATGACATCTTCGACTACCAGCTGACGCAGATGGCGGCCTCGCTGACCGGCGTGCCGCTCACGGGCGCGCCTCCGGGTTCCACGTCCGGTGCCGAGGCCATCGTGGTTCAGGTGTGGGACCGCGACGGCATTCGTTTGTACCTGTCGCAGCCGCGGCAGGGCTTGCCGCGACACACACAGCCGGGCTTCGACACGGTGGCCACCGATGCCGGCGAATGGCGCGTCTTCAGCACGCTCGCCGCGGGACGGATCGTGCAGGTCGCGCAGCCGATGAGCGTGCGGCGCGAGCTCGCGGCAGGCATGGCCCTGCGGACGATCGTGCCGCTGCTTGCCGTCGCGCCCTTCCTCGCGGTGCTGGTGTGGTTCGGCATCGCGCGCGGCCTGCGCCCGCTCGAACGCGTTGCCGTCGCGGTCGGCGAGCGGTCGCCGCACGCGCTCCTCCCGCTTCCCGAAGCCGGCCTGCCGACCGAGGTGCGCCCGCTGGTCCACGCGCTGAACGGACTGCTCGCGCGACTCGATCGCGCGCTGGGCGCGCAGCGTGCCTTCATCGCCGATGCCGCGCACGAACTGCGCTCGCCGCTCACCGCCGTCTACCTGCAGGCGCAGCTCGCCGAACGCGCGGGCAACGACGTCGAGCGTGCGGGCGCGCTGGCGGAGCTTCGTGCCGGCCTCGAGCGTGCGACGCACCTCGTGGAACAATTGCTCACGTTGGCGCGCGAGGAGCCCGGCGTGAACGAGCGGCCCTTCGCACCGGTCAATCTGACCGAGCTCGCGCGCCACGTGATCGGCGAGCTTGCATCCATCGCGGCCGCACGTCGCGTGGATCTCGGGATGGTCGGCAGCGAGGCACCGGCCGGCGATGCGATCGTCAGCGGCGATGCGGCGGGATTGCGCGCGATGCTATCGAACCTCGTCGACAACGCGGTGCGTTACACGCCCGCCGGTGGCCGCGTCGACGTCACGGTCCAACGCGATCGCGGCGATGCGGTGCTCCAGGTCCGGGATACCGGGCCCGGCATACCGGCAAGCGAGCGGACACGCGTCTTCGACCGCTTCTATCGCGTGCCGGGAATCGGCACCGCCGGCGCACCCGGCAGCGGGCTAGGCCTCGCCATCGTCAAACGCATCGCCGAGCGCCACGACGCCGTGATCGCGCTGGGCCCGGGGCTGCCCGGTGCCGGTGGGGAAGGCCTCGGGGTCACGGTTCGTATCCCCACCACGCAAGCCACGGGCACCGAACCCGAACGTCGAATCGCCGATTGATCGCATCGCTTGCCGGCTCTTAAGTCCGGCTTAAGTCTTCGCTCCTACCTTGTGCCTCAACCGGGGCCACACCCCGGCCCGCACGCAACCATCAAGGAGAAGGAGCGATGCAAGCGAACACGTTCAAACGCAGTCTGGTTGCCGCAGCAGTCGTCGGAGCGTTCGCCGTCGGCGCCGTTACCGCGGAACGCGCGGCCACGATCAAGCCCGCCGCAGCTGCCGCGCAACCCGCCGCGGCGGCCACGTTGGCCGCGCCCGTTCAGGCCGCCATGGCGCCCCCGGATTTCGCCGACCTCGTGGCGAGGCACGGCCCCGCCGTCGTGCAGATCAGCGTCACGCACGACACCGCGGCGGGAGTGCACAAGGGTCGCCGCGGCGGCCCGGACCCGGACGAGCTGCCGCCTTGGTTCCGCCAGTTCCCGATGCCCACCCCGCCTTCGGACGCGCCTTCGCGCGGGACGGGTTCGGGATTCATCGTCAGCAGCGACGGCGTCGTGCTCACGAACGCGCACGTCGTCGCCGACGCCGACGAGGTGATCGTCCGGCTTACGGACCGGCGCGAATTCAAGGCCAAAGTGCTCGGCAGTGACCGCACGACCGACGTCGCGGTGCTCAAGATCGAAGCGAAGGATCTGCCGACCGTGCGAATCGGCAACCCCGACACCACGCGCGTCGGCGAATGGGTCGTGGCGATCGGCACGCCGTACGGGCTGGACAACACGGTGACGTCGGGTATCGTCAGCGCCAAGTCGCGTGCACTGCCCGACGACGCTGCCGTGCCATTCATCCAGACGGATGCGGCGGTCAATCCAGGCAACTCGGGCGGCCCGCTGTTCAACCTCAAGGGCGAAGTGATCGGCATCAATTCGCAGATCTTCAGCCGTACCGGAGGTTTCCAAGGAGTCGCGTTTGCCATTCCAATCGACGTTGCCATGAACGTCAAAGACCAGATCCAGCAGCATGGCAGGGTCCAGCACGGCCGCCTTGGTGTAACCATCCAGGAAGTCAACCAGACGCTCGCCGAGAACTTCGGCATGAAGCAACCGGGCGGCGCCCTCGTCAGCACGGTCGCCAACGACGGCGCGGCCGCGAAGGCCGGCCTCGAGCCCGGCGACGTGATCCTGAAGTTCGACGGCAAGACGATCGCTCGCTCGTCCGACCTGCCTCCGCTGGTCGCGCAAGTGAAGCCCGGTGCAACAGTCGCGCTCGAGATCTGGCGCGACGGCAAGGCGAAGGAGGTCAGCGCGACCATCGGCGAACTCGAAGACAGATCGACGGTGGCCTCGGCGAAGGATGCGGCGGCGAAAGGCAAACTGGGCGTGGCGGTGCGGCCGCTGTCGCCCGATGAGAAGCGCTCCGGGGCCGTCGCCGGCGGTGTCGTCGTCGAAGACGTCGCCGGCGCCGCGGCGAAGGCCGGCGTCCGGGCGGGCGACGTGATCGTCTCGGTCAACCGGACACTGGTGAAAAGCCCCGAGCATCTGAAGGAGCTGATCGGCAGCGCCGGCAAATCCGTGGCGCTTCTCGTCCAGCGCGACAATGCGCGGATCTTCATCCCTGTCACGCTCGGTTGACGTAGCGAATCATGGCTGGGCAGGCGGGCCTTCGGGCCCGCCTTTTTTTTTGCTCGTCTCCGAGTTCGGGGCGGGAGGGTACCCGGCGGGCTTCGGTGCCGCGAAGCACGTCTGCCTGCGGGTACCCGGTGCGGCGGCGCGGCGGCACCGAAGGGCGCTTGACCTCGAACGATATTTTTGTGATATCATTTTGCTATGATCGGTCAGCGTCGCGGGATGGCAGTGACTACGCGGGCGCAGATCGGCGAGGCTCGGCGGGCCGAGATGGCCCTCGACCCGCTGTCCGAAAGGCAGGTCGTCGACCTCGGCGACGGAAAGAGACGGCGGCAGGCAACCGTATGTCCGTGTCTGTATGAAATCCGCCGCACAGCCGGCCATCGACGCCGGAACGCTACATCACTGAATCGGTCAACGGGAGACCATCGATGAACATGTTGGCGCGCAACGCAGGCGGACTCTGGATCGCGGTCGGCACGGGCATCGGCATTGCCGTCGGTGCGGCGCTCGATGTGGCCTCGGTGGGCCTCGCGGTCGGGCTTGCGTTGGGCATCGTCGCGGGTCTCCTCGCCCGACGCTGACGGCTCGTCATCGGGCGCCACACCGCGCCACGGGAACGCGTCGCGCCTCGCGCGTTCGCGTACCGGTTGCGCTTTCGTAATCCGCCGCCATCACGACGCATCGACGACCCGAGTAATGCGCTAGCGATGGCCGACAAGAAAGCCTTCCTGCTACGGCTCGACCCCGCCGTCTGGGTCGCGCTCGAGCGCCTCGCGCAGGCCGAACTGCGCAGCGTCAACGCGCAAATCGAGTTCCTGTTGCGCGACGCGCTGGCACGGCGCGGGATCCCGCTCAAGGGCGCCGTGCCACCGCGCAAGAGCTCCGCGCCGGCGCAGGGCGACTGACGTCGTCGCCGGGGCCGGTGCTTCGCGGAGCGCGCCGCGCCGATGCTACGCGAGGACGCGCGCGAGAAACGCGCTGATGGCCTCGATCTCCTCCCAGACCACCGAATGCGGCATCGCGTAAGTGTGCCATTCGACGCGATAGCCGGCGGCTGCGAGCGCACGGCGCGAGGCCTCGCCCCACTCGAGCCGTATCATCGGGTCGGCTGTCCCGTGCGCCATGAATATCGGGACGTCGCAATTCGCCGGACTGCGTTCGCCGACGAGCGATTCCGGCTGTACGACGTACGTCGACAGCGCGATGATGCCCGCGAGCCTGTCGGCGTGCCGAACCCCGGTGTGCAGCGCGATCACGCCGCCTTGCGAGAAGCCGGCGACGACGATGCGCCGGGCGGCGATCCCGCGCGCCCTTTCACGCGCGATCAGTGCCTCGAGGTGCGCCTGCGACGCGCGCACTCCCGCGAGGTCGGCGCGGGTAGTGACGTCACCGGCGGCGATGTCGTACCACGCACGCATCCGGAATCCGTTGTTGAGCGTGACCGGGCGCACCGGCGCGTGCGGAAAGACGAAACGGATCGACAGCGACTCCGGCAGTCGCATCTCCTGCACGATCGGCACGAAGTCGTTCCCGTCGGCGCCGAGGCCATGCAGCCAGATGACTGCGGCATCCGGCCGCGGCCCGGTTTCGAGTTCGATGCAGGGAAGAACTTCGGTGGTCATGGGGTTCTCGCGGAGGGGTCGTGCAGTGGTAGGCCGCGCATTTTACCTGCATGAAAGTGTTCAGCGGCGTCGGCTGTACGAACGCACCATGCACGGAGCCCTTGGCCCGCGATCCCCGAGTTGCCGGCCTCGTTGTCCGACGGCCGCCACAACGGAGATGAGATGCGAGATATCGGTGGAACGATCTGCTGCGACGTGCCTGATACTTGACGACGGTCAATTCGGTGGCGTCCGCCCGCAGGACAATGAGTACAAGTATTGCGCGATTGTGCGCGTCGCGATCGATCGACCGGGCCGCAGCGGTTCGCGTCTCCAGTCCGTACGCGACAGCCGGTCGGGCGGCGCGACGCAAAGGAGAGTGAATATGGCAACCAAGACGCACGCCAAGGCATCCACGAACAAAGGGGGGCGGAACGCGCGCCCGGCCGCGCACCCGCGCGACGTGCCGATTCTCGGCCCGGACACGGACGAAGAGCGGGATCCCGATCAGCCCTTCGAGGAAGGCGTGCGGGACTCGATCGATCCCGATCTGCGGCAGCGCATGGTGAGCGAAACGGCGTATCGGCTGTATCTGGATCGGGGTTGCGCCGATGGGTACGAACTCGACGATTGGCTGCAGGCCGAAGCGGCGATCGACCATCTCCTGCTCAATCCCAAGACGCCCGGCGCATCCGAGCGCTGAGCGCGCGGCGCCCGGCGTACCTGCGGTTTCCGGCGAAAGTCGACGCCGGGTCCGGTGTCGTTGCACACCCTGCGTGCGCGGCGCCGCGCAATGCGCTCATGAACCGACCCGGCATCGCGACCGCGGGTCCGGCGTCTGACTTTGGCGATGTATCAACCCCTCGAAACCCCCTCCGCACGCGCCGACCCCGAAGCCACGGAGGCGGCGCCGCGTGTGCTGCGGATCGTCGCTGAATTCTGCCGCGAAGTGCGCGAGAGTTCCGGAGCACCGCGCACGGAGCTCGACAGCAACCTGGAGCGCGACCTCGGCCTCGACAGCCTCGAGCGCGCCGAATTGCTGCTGCGGCTCGAGCGTGCCTTCGACGTGCGTCTCCCCGCGCGCACGCTTGCCATCGCCGAAACCCCTCGCGATCTCGTGCGCGCGGCGCTGGCGGGCACGGAGCGGTCGCCGCAGCCGTCCCGGCTCATCGTCACGCCCATTGTCGAGCAGGAGAGTGCGATCCCGGACGACGCGACGACGCTGCCCGAAGTCCTCGAATGGCACGCACGCGCGCATCCGCGGCGGACATTGCTCACGCTGCTGGCCGAAACGGACACCGGGCCGAGCGAACAGCCGCTGACCTACGGCGATCTGCTCGAGGAGGCGGCCCGCGTGGCCTCCGGCCTTGGCAGCCGCGGCATCGAGCCGGGCCAGACCGTCGCGCTGATGCTGCCGACCGCGCGCGATTTCTTCGTTGCCTTCTTCGGCATTCTCCTGGCCGGCGGTATTCCGGTTCCTCTCTACCCGCCGGCGCGCCGATCCCAGCTCGAAGATCACCTGCGGCGACAATCCGGCATTCTGGCGAACTGCCTGGCGGTGATGCTGATCACAGTGCCCGAGGCGCTCGGAGTAGCTCGGCTCCTGCGTGCGTCCACGCGCTCGCTTCGAGAGATCGTGTCGGTCGCGGAACTGGATGCGGCGCAATCGTCGCGGACGTCCTTCAGGCCGGCGGCGCGGGACATCGCATTCCTGCAGTACACGTCCGGCAGCACCGGCAGCCCGAAGGGCGTCATTCTCAGCCATGCGAATCTGCTCGCCAACATCCGTGCAATGGGACGCGCCGCCGGTGCGCTGCCGACCGACGTGTTCGTGAGTTGGCTGCCGCTCTACCACGACATGGGTCTCATCGGCGCCTGGCTCGGCACCCTTTATCACGGGGTACCGCTGGTCGTGATGTCGCCGACGGATTTTCTCGGCCGCCCGGAAAGCTGGCTCTGGGCCATTCATCGCTATCGCGGCACGCTGTCGGGCGCCCCGAACTTCGCCTACGAGATTTGCGCCACGCGACTCGACGACCGCCGAATCGCCGGTCTCGATCTCTCCTCATGGCGCGTCGCGTACAACGGAGCGGAACCGGTAAGCCCGGACACCCTCCTCCGGTTCGGCCAGCGATTCGCTGCCTACGGGTTCAATCCGCGCACACAGGCGCCCGTGTACGGGCTCGCCGAATCGGCGGTCGGACTGACGTTCCCGCCGCTGGAGCGGGGTCCGCTGATCGACCGTGTCGACCGCGGCCGGCTCGCGAGTGCCGGCGAGGCGATTCCGGTGCCCGAGGACGCGGCGAACGCGCGGCGCATCGTCTGCTGCGGGGGCCCGCTGCCGGGGCACGAGATCCGCGTGATCGATGACGCGGGCCACGAATGTCCGGATCGGCACGAAGGCCGGATCGAGTTCCGCGGCCCCTCGGCCACCAGCGGCTACTTCCGCAACCCGGACGCGACCCGGCGCCTGTTCGACGGCGGCTGGCTCGACACCGGCGACCTCGGTTACGTCGCGGAAGGCGAGCTCTACGTAACCGGGCGCGCGAAGGACATCATCATCCGCGGTGGACAGCACATCCATCCGCAGGAGGCCGAGGCGGCGATCGGGAACATTCCGGGTATCCGCAAGGGCTGCGTAACCCTGTTCGGAACGCCGGACCCCGCCGCCGGAACGGAGAAGGTCGTCGTGCTCGCCGAAACCCGCGAGTCCGACCCGGAGAAGAGGGAAGCGCTGCGCATCGCGGTCGTCGAGCTCGCGACGACACTGCTCGGCGCACCTCCGGACGACGTCGTGCTGGCGCCACCCCATACCGTGCTGAAGACCTCCAGCGGCAAGGTACGTCGCGCCGCTTGCGGGGAGCTCTATCGCCGGGGTATGACGGGCGCGGGGCCGCGCGCGTTGTGGCCCCAGGTCGCGCGGCTCCTCTGGACCGGCGCGGCGGGCTGGACGCGGGGTGCGCTGGTTCGAATCGGCGATGTCGCGTTCGGCGTCTATGTGTGGTTGCTGATCGCGTTGGCGGTTCCGGTTGCGCTCACGCTCGCCGTGGTGCTGCCGCGCCTCGCGTGGCGGCGACACGCCGCGGCGATGCTCGCCCGCGCACTCGTCCGGGCGTCGACGCTGCCCGTGCAGGTCCGCGGGACCGAGCATTTTCCGGCAGTCGGGCCGCTGATCGTCGTCGCCAATCATGCGAGCTACATCGACGGCCTCATGCTGACAACCTGTCTGCCGGAGCGCTGCAACTTCGTCGCGAAACGCGAATTGACCGAGAATTTCGCGACCCGGCTGGTGCTGCGCGGCATCGGCACGCGCTTCGTCGAGCGCTTCGACGTCGAGGCGAGCGTCGAGTCGGCGCACGACCTCAACCTGCGTGCCGCGCAAGGCGAGTCGTTCGCATTCTTTTCCGAGGGCACGTTCCGACGGGAGTCGGGGTTGCGCGAATTTCACCTGGGCGCGTTCGTCGCCGCGGCGAGCGCCGGCATCCCCGTCGTTCCCGTCGCACTGCGCGGGACGCGCTCGGTGTTGCGCGACGGCCAGTGGCTCCCCCGCCGCGGCCTGATTCAGATCGTCGTAATGCCGCCACTCGTGGCCGAAGGTCGCGATTGGGCCGCCGCGGTGCGGCTGCGGGAGCGCACGCGCACCGCGATTCTCGGCGTGTGCGGCGAGCCTGATCTGGCGGAGCGGCGCCCCTAGGCGTCGTCCCCGGTGGCAAACGCTCGCTCCATGCCGCGGTAGCCGTCATTGACGCGCATCAATGCGCGGCGTCCGTTGCCGAGTAACGTGGTATCAGGATGTCGAGCCCGCAGTCGGGGCGGAAGCGCCTCGGACGGGCTCGCCGGTAGGCAGTCAGGAGACATCATGCACGTACCTCTGCAAATCACGATGCGGCATATGCCGCAGTCCGAGGCGCTGGAAGCGCGGATTCGCCAGAAGGCGGCCAAGCTCGACGAGTTCCACCCGAATGTCACGGGATGCCACGTGACCATCGAAGAGCAGAGACGCCATCATCAACAGGGGCATTGGTTCAACGTGCGCGTCGCGGTGCACGTCCCCAGCCACGAGATCGTGGTGAACCGCGACCACGACGAGGATCCCTACGTCGCGCTGCGCGACGCCTTCGACGCGGTCACGCGGCGGCTCGAGGACATCGCCCGCCTGCAACGCGGCGACGTGAAATTGCACGCGACCGCGCCGCAGGACATCGTGCGCTGATCACCCCCGCCTGTCCGCGCTCGCTGCCACGGTTCGGGAAGCCCGACCCCGGCGGCTCGCACGTCCGGTCCGCGTCGGTTGCGTGATGCCGCGCTGCGCGTTTGCGCGGACGTATCCGGGACGTTCCCTACATCGTCGGCGTGGCGAGCGTCACGTAGGTTTTCTCGTGCTGGCTCTGGCAGGTGATGCAGCGCGTGGCCGTCGGGAACGCCATCAGGCGCTCGAAGCCGATTTCCCCGCCGCAGTCGAGACAGCTGCCGAAGTCGGGACTTGCGAGGCGCAGCAATGCTGCGTCGATATCACGAATCGTCTCGTCGTGGCGCCGTGCGATTTCGTTGTCGAAGTCGGTCAGCGCCGTGGCCGTTGCCTGGTCCCCGACGTCCGGCACTTCTCCCGCGATCGACGCGTACTGCTGCTCTTCTCCGCGAAGCAACTCGTCGTGGGCGGCACTCAGCAGGCCCGCTCGCTGCGCGCGTAGCCTGCTCTCCAATTGCCGGCGTTGCTGCGCGGTCATCGATGCCGTGCCTGTTTTTCCGGTGGCCATCGTGGATGTCTTCATCGTATCCCCTCTTCTGTCCGGCCGTTGTTCGCGCTTTCAGCGTAACGTGCCGCGGGCGCCCGAAGTTGACCAGAATCAACAATTGCGTTCCCCGGGGCCCGGCGACGCCGATTGCCGCCGCGTCGGCTGCGGTCACCGATGGCCGCCGGCCGCGACCGCCGGCTCGCGGGTGGACGGCAGACCTTGCGGATCGTCCGGCGAAGCCCGGGTCTTTGAAGGCAAGCCAAACAAGGGGATGATGTCGGCTTTCCGAGGATCATCGATCATGATTACGTCCCTCGTCGTAACGATCATTGGCGAAGACAGGCCCGGACTCGTCAGTCTGCTCTCCGATCGGGCGATGGCCTTCGGCGCGAACTGGGCCGAGAGCCGCATGGCGAACCTCGCAGGGCAATTCGCCGGCATCGTCCATTTCCAGGTACCGTCGCAGAATGCGAAGGCATTGGAAGCCGCCTTGCGCGAGCTGGAGGTGCAAGGCCTCGGCGTGCTGATCGCGAAAAGCGAGAAGCCCGCGACCTCCGCCGGTCAGCATCGGCTGAAGCTCGACCTCGTCGGGCACGACCGCCCGGGGATCATCCGCGACGTCTCGCGCGCCTTGGCCGAACGCGGCGTCAGCATCGGCGAGCTTCACACGCAGATCGTGAGCGGGGCAATGTCGGGCGAGTCGCTGTTTCAGGCGAACGCCCTTCTTGTGGCCCCGGCCACGCTTTCCAGCGACGACCTGCGCCGGGGACTCGAGGCGTTGGCCAACGAATTGATGGTCGACGTCACGCTCGACGAAACGCCCGGCGTCTGACCTGTCCACGATTTCGCGGAGACCGCTCGATGCCATCTGCCGCCATTGCGCTGCGCAACGTCACGCTGGACGACAAGTACGCCCTCGACTCGGGCCGCGTCTATCTCACCGGCGCTCAGGCGTTCGTCCGGCTCCTATTACTGCAGCGCCAGCGCGATGCGCTCGCCGGGCTCAATACGGCGGGGTTCGTTTCCGGCTACCGGGGCTCGCCGCTGGGTGCGCTGGACCAGTCGCTGTGGAAGGCGCAGAAGTTCCTCGAGCGCGCGCACGTCAAGTTTCAGCCCGGGTTGAACGAGGACCTTGCCGCGACCGCGATCTGGGGCTCGCAGCAGGTGAACCTGTACCCGCGCGCGAAATACGACGGCGTGTTCTCGATGTGGTACGGCAAGGGACCCGGCGTGGACCGCTGCGGCGACGTGTTCAAGCACGCCAACCACGCGGGCACCTCGAAGCATGGTGGCGTGCTGGTGTTGGCCGGCGACGACCACGGCGCGAAGTCGTCGACGCTCCCGCATCAGTCCGATCACCAGTTCTCGGCGGCGCTGATGCCGGTGCTGTACCCGTCGAGCGTGCAGGAAATCCTCGATCTGGGGCTGCACGGCTGGGCGATGTCGCGGTACTCGGGCTGCTGGGTCGGCTTCAAGTGCGTGGCCGACACGGTCGAGACCTCGTCGTCGGTGACGATCGATCCAGGGCGCACGCAGATCATCGTGCCCGACGACTTCCCGATGCCTCGCGACGGACTGTCGATCCGCTGGCCCGACGGCTTCCTCGAGACCGAAGCGCGGATGCAGGACTACAAGATCTACGCGGCGTTGCACTACTGCCGCGTCAACAAGCTCAATCGGATCGTCATCGATTCGCCCCGGCCGCGCCTCGGCATCATCACCAGCGGCAAGAGCTACCTCGACGTGCGACAGGCGCTCGACGATCTCGGCATCACCGAGACCGACGCCGCCGAGATCGGTCTTCGCGTCTTCAAGGTGGCGATGCCCTGGCCCCTCGAGCCCGAGGGCGTCCGGCAATTCGCCGAAGGCCTGGAGGAGATCCTGGTCGTCGAGGAAAAGCGGCAGGTCGTCGAGTACCAGCTGAAGGAACAGCTCTACAACTGGCGCGACGACGTGCGACCGCGCGTCGTCGGCAAGTTCGACGAAAAGGGCGAGTGGGTGCGCCCGCACGGCGACTGGCTGCTTCCGGCGCTTTCGGAACTTACGCCGGCGATGATCGCGCGCGTGATCGCGCAGCGGATCCGGCGCCTCGAGCTCCACCCGCGCGCCGCCGAGAAGCTCAATGCGCGCGTGGACTGGATCAACGCCAAGGAAGCGGCGCTCTCGCGGCCGAAGATCACGCTCGAGCGGATACCCTATTTCTGCTCCGGCTGCCCGCACAACACGTCGACCAACGTGCCGGAAGGCAGCCGTGCCACCGCGGGCATCGGCTGCCACGTGATGGCGATCTGGATGGATCGCAGGACCTCGACCTTCACGCACATGGGTGGCGAAGGCGTGCCGTGGATAGGCCAGGCCCCGTTCACCGACGAAAAGCACATCTTCGCCAACCTTGGCGACGGAACCTACTACCACAGCGGGATCCTCGCGATCCGCGCCGCGGTGGCAGCCGGGGTCAACATCACGTACAAGATCCTCTACAACGACGCGGTGGCGATGACCGGCGGCCAGCCGATCGACGGCCCGCTGACGCCAGCCGACATCGCGCGTCAGGTCGCGGCCGAGGGTGTCGGCAAGATCGTCGTCGTCTCCGACGAGCCGGACAAGTATCCGGCGGGATATTTTGCAGGCGACATCGCGATTCACCACCGCGACGGGCTCGACGCCGTCCAGCGCCAGTTGCGCGACACGCCGGGCTGCACCGTGCTGCTCTACGACCAGACCTGCGCCGCCGAGAAGCGCCGCCGGCGCAAGCGCGGCAAGTTTCCCGATCCGGCCAAGCGGGTCGTCATCAACGAGCTCGTCTGCGAGGGCTGCGGCGACTGCGGCATCAAGTCGAACTGCGTTTCGGTCGGCCCGGTCGAGACCGAGTTCGGGCGCAAACGGACGATCGATCAGAGCTCGTGCAACAAGGACTATTCGTGCGTGAAGGGCTTCTGCCCGAGCTTTGTCACCGTCGAGGGCGGCACGCTCCGGAAGCCGAAAATGGCGGCGGCCGGTGAGTTTCCCGCGTTGCCCGACCCGGTGCGGCCCGCGACGACGGAACCCTACGGAATCCTCGTCACCGGCATCGGCGGCACGGGTGTCGTCACGATCGGCGCGCTCATCGGCATGGCTGCGCATCTGGAGGGCAAAGGCTGCAGCGTGCTCGACATGACGGGGCTCGCGCAGAAGAACGGCGCGGTCGTCTCGCACGTACGCATCGCCGATACCCCGGAACAGCTCCACGCCACCCGGATCGCCGCGGGCGATGCGAAGCTCGTGCTCGCCTGCGACATTCTGACGGGCGTCGGCTACGATGCGCTGGCGAAGATGCAGAAGGGCGTCACCAAAGCGCTCGTCAACACGGCGCTGGTGATGCCGGCGGGCTTTACCCGCAATCCCGACCTGGCGTTTCCGAGAGGATCGATGGAGCGGGAAATCGACGATGCGGTCGGACCCGGGGACGCCGAATTCCTCGACGCGACCCGGCTCGCGACCGGCCTGATGGGCGACTCGATCGCGACCAACCTGTTCATGGTCGGCTTCGCCTACCAGCGCGGCCTGTTGCCGGTCAGCGAACAGGCGATCCTGCGCTCGATCGAACTCAACGCGACGGCGATCGAATCGAACACGCAGAGCTTCCGTTGGGGCAGGCTTGCCGCCGTCGATCCGGCTCGCGTGGCCGCCGCCGCGATCCCTTCGGCGGTGCCCGAATCGCAGCGACTGTCGGTGTCGCAGGACGAGCGGATCGGCCGCCGCGCGGAATTCCTGACCGCGTATCAGGACGCGGCGTACGCGAAACGCTACACGGATCTTGTGGCCCGCGTGCGGGCCGCCGAGACGGTGAAGATGCCCGGCACGACGGCGCTGACGGAGGCCGTCGCCCGCTATCATTTCAAGCTGCTCGCGGTGAAGG
>Ga0209048_10000760_pt1 | contig 34257 bp, 30 predicted proteins | sample FrelakmetCRP12CR_FD_187146 | JGI IMG/M metagenome (GOLD analysis project Ga0209048, IMG submission 187146) | Freshwater lake sediment microbial communities from the University of Notre Dame, USA, for methane emissions studies - CRP12 CR (SPAdes)... | ecosystem: Environmental > Aquatic >...
ACAGGGGCCATCCCTGTTTGAATTCGCCGAGGGTCAGGTGCAGGAAGGCCAACTCGAGGCTCGCCGTGGGATCATCGGGCTTGCGGTCGAGCGCCCGCCGGAAGCTTCCGTCGGCCTCAGGATACTGGCCGAGCGTCTTTTGCACCACGCCCATATTGATGTAAGTTTCCGCCGCCGCGCCGTTCAGAACCAAGGATCGCACGAAGCTGTCGAGCGCCTCCTTGGGGCGGCCGAGTGCCGCGAGCGCGACTCCGCGGTTGTTCAGCACTTCGGGCAGATCGGCGCGCAGGGCGAGCGCTCGATCGAAACTCACCAGGGCCTCGGCATGCCGATTGAGGCGCAGCAGCGCAACGCCGCGCTGAATGTGCGGCTCCGCATCACCCGGCAGCGCGGCGATCGCGTCATCCAGGGGCGCGAGGGCCTCCTCGTGTCGGCCGAGCGCGACCAATGCGGCTCCGCGGCCGATCAGATCGGCTGCCTGCGGTGTGTCATGGCGGGCGATCAGCTCGTCATAGTCGCGCAAGGCCTCCGCGTACTGACCAAGGAGAGAGCGCACCACCGCACGGTTGTGCACCGTCTCCAAGTTCTTGGGGTCGATCGCGAGCGCCGTCGCGTAGCTCTCGAGCGCCTCGGGCAGACGGCCGAGCTCTTTCAGGGCATTGCCGCGATTGTTGTATAGACCGGCCTGTTGGGGCTGCAGGGCGATTGCCGCATCGAGGCTCTTGAGCGCGCGTTCGTGATGCTTGAGCTGCGCCGCCAGGGTGGCGAGGTTCAAGTGCGCGGCGGTCAGGTTGGGATCGAGCTCGACCGCGCGCTCGAAGCAGCTCAGCGCATCCTGCATCCGTCCCGCCCCCGCCAGGCCGACGCCGAGCTCGACATGCGATGCCGCATCCCGGGGCGCAAGGCGCACCGCCTGGCCGCTGCTCGCCAGAGCTTCGTCGCGGCGTCCGAGCTTGAGGAGCACCATGGACCGGAGACGGTGGCCTGCGGCCACATTGGCATCGAGGCTAAGCGCCCGGTCGCAACTGCGCAGCGCATCCTCCTCGCGTCCAAGGGCGTGCAGGGCGCGTGCAAGATTCAACAGCACGCTCGGCCGATCCGGCTCCACCGCGAGCGAGCCCGAAAGCAGGAATGCCCCTTCTTCATGGCGCCCGACCTGTGCCAGCGCCACCCCGAGCCGCTGCATGATGTCCGCATCCGACGGATCGCTTCGCAGCAGGTCCTCGTAGGCCGCTATCGCCGCCTGCAAACGGCCGGCACGGTGCTCGCCTACCGCGGCTTCGAGGCGCTTACGGTTTTCGTTGTCTCGCACTGTCACCGTCGATTGGCCCTATCCTGAAGAATCCGCGGCAGACACCGTAGCTTTGCCGAGGACTTTCAGTTGCATGCGTGCGCCGTGCATGGCGGAGGCACTGAAAAAAACGGCGGGCCTCAAAGGCCCGCCGTCGCTTTCCGCAGCGCTCTTAAAGTCGATCTGCCTAGAAATCCACCGTCACGTTGAGGAATATGTACCGGCCCAGCATGTCATACACGCCCGGATTGCTGTTGCTCTCGGCGTAGATCTGATTGCCGCCCGTGACCACCGTATCGAACAAGGGCGGATCCTTGTCAAGCACGTTGTTCACACCCAGCCGGAATGTCGCCTTGTTCCATACATAAGCGGTGTGCAGGTCGAAGTAGCTGATCGACGACAAGTGGCCATCGGTCGGATTGTAGCCTGGTACGAAGTCAACCGGAACCTGGGTCGAGGTCTTCGAGTTGGTGGCCGCTCCAGAGTATCGCCAGCTCATGCCCACCCCGAACCCTTGAATCGGCGTGTCCCAATCTGCCGTGAATACATGACGCCACTTGGCTGTTCCCGGTTGGCAGTCCGGACCGACCATTCCGGCGCAGTTGTAGCTTTGCCCGCCTACGCCCCCCAAGGCGCCCGGCGTGAACAGGAGCTTCGCGAGATAGCTGCCGACCATGCGCGTGCGCACATCGCCATATTTACCCATGTCGATCTTGTAATTCATCGCAATGTCGTAGGACTTGCTCTCTTGCCCACCCTCGTTGACGAGGTTGTCGATGCTATACGCCTGCGGGCTCGCCCACAGCGTTCCTCCTGAATCGCGGTGGATGAGCTGGCACCAGGGGCTGGCGACGCTGCCGCTCGCGACGCAATTCGACTCGATGAGGCTCGAACCGTAGGAGTTGATGAGATTCGTGATCTTGATATCGACCCAGTCGAAAGTCGCGGAGAAATTCGGCAGGAATGTGGGTGTGAACACCAAACCGAAGATCCGCGTCGTCGCCGTCTCCGGCTGCAGATTCGTGTTGCCGCCGATTCTTCCGTTGTACTGACCCGCCGGCGAAGCTGGCGAGGGATATTGGCTGGGATTGAGGCCCGTCAATGCGCACTCGGCCTTGGTAAACGTCGCATAGGCGCATCCGTCGATACCGGAATCGAGCCCCACGTGCTGCGGCTGGTACAACTCCTGGATGTTGGGCGCTCGCACCGCCCGGTTGTAGCCGCCTCGCAGGCGGAAATCGCTTATCGGCTGCCACTCGAGACCGAACTTGTAGGTGTTGGTGCTGTAGCCCACCGTGTAGTTCGAGTAGCGATAGCCGGTCTCGAAGTCCAGCGCCTTCGCGAACACGCCATCCTTGATGATCGGCAGGCGCGCTTCGGTGTAGCCCTCCCAGACATGGTAGCCCGCGTTCACCGGCGGGGTTGGTGAGCCCAATCCGGCGAGGTCGGCCGTCAAATACTCATTGTCCGGGAATGTTTGCAGCGTCTCGGACCGATATTCCGTACCGAACACGACTTTGAGTCCGCTGTCGGCCCAGGGCGATTTGATCCCATCGCGGGTCAGATCGCCGCTCACGAAGCCGTCCACGATGTATTGGGTCAGCGTGCCGTTGAAGATGCCGGGCACGCTGATGTAAGCGGTCTGATCCGGGGTGACGGGGATCGTCGGGTTAAAGATATTCCAGGGAACGCAACCCGCCTGGCCGCCGAGGCACACGATCTTGCCGGTCTTGGGATCCCTGATCGCCTGCAGCGCATTATTAATTCTCTGCGAGGAGGTGTCGTTGGCGTGGTAATCGCTGCTGTTGGTCGTGCCATACAGTCCGTACACGTCGTAGTTCCAATCCTGCACGATCTCGCCACGAACCCCGAGAACGCCGCGATAGGCCTCGTGATTGTAGTTGTCCTGACGCGGTCCACCCTCGATGTTGCGGCGTCCGAGGAGCAGCTGCGCCTCACCCGTGGTGGCATTCAAATACTGGGCGCCGTTGCCTTTGCAGATCGAGGCATATGCGGCCGCCGTCATATACGGGTTCATGCCCGGATTTTTGTATGCTCCCACACCGCAATTCGTCGCGTAGTTACCGTCTTTGAGCCCCGTGACGGGGCTGATGGTCGGGCCGCTGCCCAGGAACGCGCCCGCCGGCGCGTAGAAGGCGCCGGTGTTGTCGTTCAAGAACTGGAATTCGGTATAGGCCTCGGCATGGTCGTTGAATTTCATCTTGCCGAAGAAACCGGCCGTCCAGCGCTGATCCTCTCGGTTCAAATAGTGTGAGGCGGCGTAATTGTACTTCTGGTAGCGGGGTAACACTTCGCCGTTCGGGCCAACTTGCAACGGAGTAAAGGTCTGGTCGTAGAAAACGGCAGGAGCCGAATTGCTCGACCCGGAGCAGCCCCACGGCTTTTGTGGGCTGCCAGCAGAGGCCACGCAGGCCGTGAAGTCGCGCTGGTTTGCAGTTGCGTTCACCTGATGATTCCAGCCGAGATAGGCCACCATGTTCCCCATGCCGTCTGCGAAGTTGTGGCCCATGATCGCGGTGATATTCTGATTCGGCGCGTCCCAATTGGTGCCAGACACCGGCGTAAAGCCATAAGACTGGAGCACCGGATTCCAATAGCTTTGATGGTTCGTGTGGTTGTAGATGCTCAGATTGGTGTCGAGCCGAAAGCCCTCGAAATGATCGTTCATGACGAAGTTGACGACGCCAGCGACGGCATCGGCGCCGTAGGTCGAGGAGGCGCCGCCTGAGAGCACATCGATGCGTTCGATCAGCGCCACCGGAACCATGTTGATGTCGGCTGCGGACGCATAACCCGGGGTCGCGCCTTGGGCGCCGCCCGGGTCGCCACCCATCAGACGCCGGCCATTGATCAGCACCAGGGTGCGCTGGGCTCCCAATCCGCGTAGGTTGACGGTCGCAGTACCGTTCGAGCCCATCGACAGGCCCGAGCCCTGGTCGGCCACCACTTGGGGCAGGGCGTTGAGGATGTCCTCAACCCGCGTCACGCCGCTGTTGGCGATTTCCCCCGCGCTGATCACGGTGATGGGACTGATCGAATCCAGATTCGGTGTGGCAATGCGTGAACCGGTGACCACGACCTCTTCCAATGTGGTGGAAGACGTATCCGTTGCCGTGGCCGCCGCGGCCTGTGCCGTCGAATTGGTCGCGACGCTGGCCGCAAAGGCGCCTCCGCCAAACAGCGCCATGCGCACAAAGCGTCCAACGATAGGATTCAGTTCCGTAGGCATTTATGGTTGCTCCCTAAATTTACGTATGCCGCCCCGCGGTCGCGCGGGGCGGATCCCCAGTTATTTATCGAAATCCCAAAGCGGCTACAGATCTTCGCTGTAGCGATACAAATCTTCGCAGTGCGGTAAGTATACGTATTTCCCCTTACGCCACAATAGAAAGTAGCAAGAAAATAAGATGGAAGCACCCTTGTTGCTCAATCGCAACAACAAGGGCCGTCGGACCCGGGACGATATCTTCTAAGGAATGTGATAGGCGTTGGCCACCAGCGCGCCAATCTGCTCCCCCATTTTCTTGCCGGCCTCGGCCGAACTTCGAAAGTGCACGCCATCGTAAATGCGCGCTTCCGAGACCTCGCGCGCCATGTCCTCCGGGCGAGTCCATTCGCGGGTGACGCCGGGTGCGGTGTTGCTCGTCGCGCGCAAAGTCGGCATGGCTGCGGAACCGACCTCCAAGCGAATCACCGTGGCCACCGTCGAGGACAGAATGCAGTGCCCGCAGGGATATTCCGGTTGGATGGGCGTGACGATCATCGGAGACCAGCCGGCGTCGCGCTCGGTCGCGGGGTTGCCGTCACGGTCTCCATTGCGGATGGCGGTGATCGGCCGCCAAAACTGATAGTGATACTTGGCCTCGAACACGGCGATCTCGGCTTCGTTCAGCGCCGCGGTCAGCGCGGCGTAGAATCGCGCGTTGCGCGTCACCTCGCGTCCCGGGGCGGTGTCCACCGAGCGCAAAATCCCCGAATACACGTCGGGCAACGCGGTGGCCCAAAACCGCGCGATCTCCGTTTGTTGCGGGGTGCGCGCCGTACTTGCCAAAGCGCCCAGGGATTTTGTTTCGTTGTAGTCCCGCGCCCAGGCCGCGCTTTTGAGATCAGGCGGGGGACCGGGACGAAACTGCGCCGCGCTGGTCATGAACCACGGCCGATACTGCCAGACCGCGACGCCGAGCGGGAGAGTCGTGGGGACAAATACGCCGGGCGTCGTCAGCGGGCGGTAAGGCTCGATGTCGCCGACATCGTGGGCGTGTTTAGCCAGCACGTCCGCCGCGGCCCGCTCGCCCACGGCGATGCCTCGACTGCGCGCGTCGTTCGCATCGATCACGCCGAGCACCGTCCCGTAGACGGTCTCGATCCTCGCGCCAAGCGCGGGCGCCTCGTGCAGCAGCACCGTGCGGCTCGCCGCTGCAATGGCGGCATCGACCGAGGCGCCGCTCGCCGGCCCGAAATCGACGCGATCACGGGGAAACTGTCCGCTGATCGCATTCACCGCCTCATACACCGCCTGTTGGGCCAGGGCCATGGTGCGAATCGTATTCGGACCGTCGGTGGCGATATCGATGGTCATATCCGCCCAGTCGGCGACAGTATCGGCGTGCGCGCCGAGCGCCATCAAACACAGTGCGATCGCCGCCAAGCGGCCATGGAACAGGCTCATGAAGACCCCCGATTCTTAAGAATCGCCAATACTGAACCTCTTGCCGAGCCCCGCGGGCGAGACCGGACTTGTATAAGTAGTGTATCGCATTGACATTGGCATGCCGTTTGATCATGGTTGGATCCACTTTTTCGGGGCCAGCGCACACTATGAACAACGACGCCACCCACAGCGCACTGTCCGGACGCGACGAGGTGCGGATCATGACGCTGCAATCGCACATTTTGAGCGAGCAGGCCCAACACCCTAACGCCGGCGGCACGTTCTCGTGGATTCTCTCCGCACTGTCGATTTCCGCCAAGATCATCGCCGACAAGGTGCGGCGTGCTCGGCTGGAGAATGTGCTCGGCAGCGTCGGCACCGAGAACGTGCAAGGCGAAGTGCAGCAAAAGCTCGACGTGCTCGCGAACGACGTCCTGATGGGCACGCTCGGCGGCCGCGAGGGCGTCGCCATCGTGGCGTCCGAGGAAAACGAGGAACCCGTGATTTTGCGCGACGAGGGGCCCGGCGTTCCGCGCTACTGCGTGCTGTTCGATCCCCTGGACGGCTCCTCGAATCTCGATGTCTGCGGCGGCGTCGGCACCATCTTCAGTATTCTCGCGCACACGGGCCAGGGGACGCGGGCCCATGACTCGCTGTTGCAGACAGGCTCGCGGCAGATCGCCGCAGGCTATGTGATCTACGGGTCATCCACCGTTTTCGTCTTGACGCTCGGCAAAGGCGTGGACATGTTCGTCCTCGATCCGGGCATCGGCGCCTTCATGCGGGTCGAGCGCAATCTAAAGATACCCTCGGGCAACCAGACCTATTCGGTCAACGAAGGCAATCGCAAGAGCTTCCCCGAAGGCTATCAGCGCTACCTCGATTGGGCGCAGAGCAACGGCTACTCGAGCCGCTATGCGGGCGCCATGGTGGCAGACGTCCACCGCATCCTGCTCAAGGGAGGCGTGTTCCTGTATCCGCCCACCGGAAAATCGCCGGAAGGAAAGCTGCGCCTGATGTACGAAGCGAACCCCATGGCCATGATCATCGAACAGGCGGGCGGCAAAACTCTGGCCTCCGCAAAGCAGCGGGTGCTCGACATCCAGCCCACGGCGATTCACCAACGCACCCCGGTGATTTTGGGATCCGCGGACCAGGTGGATTTGGTGACTGCGCACCTGTAGCCAAAGCGCGGGCTTCGATCGCCGGCAGCCGAATGGAATCAGTGCCCGCCCTTGACGATGAGCCCGGCCGCCGCGAGTGCCTCGGCCAATTCGATCTCGATGCGCAGCGCGTCCGCCCGCTTGATGAACTGCAAGTGCAGCGTCGGTCCGGTGAGAACCTCCAATCCCCGCTTCAGCACACTGCCCGCCGCGCGAATTCCCGCCTTGTGCTGATCGAAGCGCTGTGCCGGAGAGTACTTGCTCATGCCCACATACGCGCCGTAGGCGCCCGCGCCGCGGTCGCCATAATCGAGGAGCGCCAAATAGATGTTCGACCGGCCCGTGCCTGAGGCGCGAAACCCAAGCGCCACCTCGTACGCTCGCGGCAGCCAATCGACATAGCGCATCGGCAGCCAATCCGGAATGGATGCGGCGGAGCGGGCCCACAGGTGTTCGAGCGCGCGCTCGATGTGGATGGGCATTTCGTCGCGCATCCACAATTCGTGAACGCAGTGCGCCCCCGTGATGCCGTCGGCATCCGCCAGGGCGCGCTCGAATCGAGCCGAGATCGCGGCGCGGCTCTCGCTCTGCAGCGGGCGGTCACTGGGATGTGTTTTGGGGTCGGTGATATCCAACTGATGCTGCTGTCGATCTGTAGTATTCACTCAGCGCACCGGCATCTGGCGCAGTAGCCCTTCCAGCACCGGTAATGGGGCGCGGGTACCCATCGAAGCATTATCTTAGACGCATCGGTGATCGAATATGGCGAGGCCTAGGGCTTCTTGCCTAGTGCAGCGGTGAAGCCGATACCGCGGCGGTCCGGTTCCGGTGCGTGCATCAGTTGTCGAATGACGGAAAGGATGGTGGCGATCGCATCATCGTGAGCGGTAACTTTTCTATCAATCCGAGCTTCGAGCTGCGCGAAGCGGCGGGCCAGTTCATAGTTGGAGGCAAGCAACCCGCGAAGCTTAACGAATGCACGCATGATCTGAATGTTGACCGCAATTGCGCGATCGTTATTGACCACGGAAGACAACATGGCAATGCCCTGTTCGGTAAAGGCATAAGGTAAATATTTGCGGTACTGACCACGACCTGGCTTTAAGGTCACAATTTGTGACCTTAAAGCGCCCCATTCCTCAGCGCTCAACTGCATCATGAAGTCCTCCGGGAAGCGCTCGGACTTTCGCCGTACCGCCTGCAACAGCACTTTGGTCGCAACTCCATAGAGTGCCGCGATTTCGGCATCGAGAAGCACCCGACGACCACGCAGTACCAGAATGGCTCCTGCAATATTCTCGGTCGGGATTGGATCGCTAGAACTCTCCATATGTCATGGAATTTACTTGTGTTTTTTCATGTTTAAGGGATTTGCAATAGGGACCTACGGATTCCGGTGCGCATCCCCGGCTTTCCATCGGATTTCCCCGACGACCGGGTCAAGCAATCGATTGACCTCCGGAACCAGTCCCATGGTCCGCAGCAACGCAAACGCACGAATCCGGGCGCATGGGAATGCTTCTTGTAGCCGTGCCGCCGCGGCCAATAAGGTCCTTCCCTTGGTCACGACATCATCAACGAGCACGAATTGTCGGGATGTGGACAGGGAATCTGCGCATGCCACTGCAAAGGAGTCGTAATGCTTGGCGACGGTCGGTCGCTCACCCGGCGCCGCCGTGGCGGATTTGCCCACGGCTCGAACCCTGCGAAGGCCCGCCCATGCAACGCTGCCAAGCCGCTCTCGTATCAGTGCCGCCGCCAGGCGTTCGGTGACGGATACGATATCGGGGCCTTGAGGCTGGCTGCCGGGCACCGGCACCAGCACGGCGGTTGAATCAAAGAAGTCGGTGAGTTGCGGCATTTCTTCGGTCTGCTGCCGGACGCGCGAGACGTACTTGATGATCGACCGGTCTTCGCCCGCTTTGAGCAGGGCGCGCAGCAGGCGCGAGCGCGCCGAAACTTCGCAGGAACCGATGGGCGAGTACACGTAACAGGACGCAAACGCGACCGTGCGAATCATGAACTTCTCCGGACAACGGGTCGTCGCCCTAGGGCGATGCCGACGGCGCAATTGTCAGCGCGCAAGATCGTCATCGAGTCCACGATCCGCGCCGCTTGCCGCCTGTTCCCTGCCGTCGGTCACGGGGCCCTTTGCCGATTCCCGGCGCATCCGCAGCCAGTTTTCCCGTGCCTGGCGCCGGATCTCCTCGAGTGTGAGGGGCCGCATGGCGCTGCCATCGTTGCGCCCGTCTGCCTGATCGGCAACGGGTTGCGAAGCGGCGCGGTCCCGGCGCGCCTGCACCCGCATTTCGTATTCTTCGCGCAACTTCTCGGCCAGCACACTGCGGTATCCGCGTCGTTCCAATTCATATGCCACCCGAGGAATATGCAGCTTCGGCTCGCGATCGATACCCTGCGCCTCGAGCGTTCGATGATCCACTCGCGCTTCGATGTGAGCACTACGAAACGCCTCGTTGGTGACCGACGCCCAGCGTTCGCGAACGTACAAGAGCTCATTGATGGCGGGACCGAGTCCCAGCTGCTGCCGGCGCGCGTCGCTGAGCTCCAACGTGGTTTTGGAAGCCAGTCCGGTCGTGGTCACCTCGCGCGTGGTCGCCAGAAGATGTGCATGAAAATTTCGCGGATCGCTTCCCGGAAAATCCCGCGGCGCGTGAATGGACAGATCCACCGCAAATCCGTAGCGATCGGACAGCTCCTGCGAAAATGCACGGGCCAGTCCGCGGCGCTGCTCCGGCGCGAGCTCCACGGGCAATACCACCAGATACTCGCGCGCCACTCTCGCGTTCTTTCGCGACTCCGCTTCTTCGGCCGCGTTCCAAAGACTCGCGCGATCCTGCGCCCACGCCATGCCCTCGTCCGCAAATCGGCGCGGCAGCACGATCTCCTTGTGCATGACGTCGCGGCGGTTCGTGTGATCGTAGGTTCGCCCCGTCCGCTCGTCCCGGATACGTTCACCGGCGCGGTACGCCGCAGCACTGGGTGCACTGCTGCCGCCGGATCGTCCAAAGGTCTTGAGATTCAAGAAATACAGGGCCATGGCGCTTCAAGTCCCGCCCGCGGATGCGTAGAACGCTGGGTCGCATGAATATCCACCCGCTTGTGCTTCGATGAATTCGTCGATCCAAATCAGCTCCAGATCAGGAGTGCTTGCGCCGCTCCCTGGCAGGAACGCGCCGTCCGGCTCGCAGAACAAGTCGTGATCCTCCAACAGCGAACCGCAACGCTCGCAGTGATTTGCCCAGTAGGATTCCTGGGTCGCGGCACTGTAGGCATGGCGGTAATGCCGCGAGAGTTCCGCAACGCGGTGTTTGACCGAATCCGGCAGGTCGGCAACGTAAAATAACAATGCACCGCAACCGGCAACCTCCCAGGTCTCCGGCGCCGGGTTCCCGCTCCGCTCTTCCGCCTCCGTGGAGAGAATTTCGTGTTCCGGCGGAACGGCCAATGCGATCAGCGGGGTCGATTCACCACAGCAGGGGCACTTGCCGCTGGTTCGCACGACGCAATAGCCGCGGCATCGAACGTTGCCATCCGGCCCAAGTTTGCCATCCATGCCAAATTTGAAATCCGGCATTCGGACTACTGCACGATGGGCTGCATGGGGCGATTACCTGGATTTCGAGCCGGACGGATCGCGACCCTTGTCCAGGCGCGCGATGAGGCCACCTTCAAATAGCCGCTGAAGTCCGGCAATTGTTCGATCTGCGACGCCATGACGGCCGTCTCGGTCACAAGCTGCTCGCTGGTGTTCCGGGATCGGCGTGAACCGCGCGCTGAAAACGCCGCCTCGCGATCACTGCCTCGGGATATTTGCTTTCTCAAGACCTCGCGCTCGCCGATGAGCCGTGACGCAAACTGGGAAGTGCCGCCGTTTTCGCTGCCGGAGCAGCGCAGAACGAGCGTGTTTGCGCAATTCTCAATGATTGTCTGTGCGTCGGCCGCACCGTACGTGCCGGAGACTTGCGCGACGGATTGAAATCCAAGCACGCAGCGGCCGCCAAACTTGCGCAGGCGCGCGAGCGCGTCCTTCAGTCCATCGATTGCCCCCAACGCGTCGAGCTCGTCGATTACGAACCACAGGCGCTGATCGCTGTTCTCCTCGGCGCTCATCGCTTCGAATATCGCGAGGCGCACCCAGGTCGCAATCATCGATTTGAGCGCCGCTATCTGCCCGGCCTTGTAGGGGATGAACAACACGCCGCAGTTCGATGTCGACCTTACCCACTCTCGAACCGAGAACGAGGCGGCGCGCTGAGCCTGGATATATTCGAAGGCGGCGATGGCTGACATCGCCACCGAGCGTATCGAGCCGAACATACGGGCGTTCTCCGGGTCAAGAAATGACTGCGCCGGCGTGCCGGCGACGAGGGGCTGCAACTCATCGCTGGGCGCCACCGCCAGGAGGCGCCATAGTTCGGCGCAATCGCGGCGCCTTTCGCCGATGCAGCGGCGAATTACGGCGCAAAGGAAGGTACGCGCATAGCCGCGCCACTCGCTGGCCGAGGGGTCATTGCTGCAAGGTATCAAGCCGCTTGCGAGCTGCTCCACGTCGTACGGGTCATTGAGCTCGGCAAACAAATCCCATTTCACCGAGCCTTGCTCGAAAGGATTCAGGACGATATCGCCGCGATAGCGGTCGAAGAACACGCGGCAGTATCCGCCGTCCGGATCGGCGAATACCGCCCGATCGCCTCGTGCCAGGGCTCCGCCCAGTAATTCGCGTATTGCCGTCGATTTTCCGGTTCCGGTGGTGCCAATGAACTTGAAATGCTTGGTCTCGTCGTGAAGCGGTATGGCCACTCCCGCGAGAGTCGGTCCTCCATGGCGTGAATTCTTGGTCCACAGTCCACGCCGCCGGACTTCCCCGTCTCGGATGAGCGCGCCGCGTTTGTGTACCTCCGAAGAGGTACGCCTCAGCGCTCTGGCGCAGCCGATGAATACGGCCATCAGGCCGGCAACGGCCGCGACTGCGCCTGGGCGATTCAAGAAACCAAGGAGCGCCGGCCAATGAGCCACTTCAATATCCCCGAACCACGTAATACTCGGCCTTCTCGCCATAGGCCGGTGCGCCGCGGTCGACCTGAACACACAGCCGCGCGGCATCGCCGCAATAGCGCCAGTTGACCAGGCCTCCTTGTTGCTTAAGCCGGGCAACGCTTGCGGCAAGTTGCTCGCGCTCGCCTCGCAAGGTTGCAACCTCGGCTGCCGAAGGCAGCAGCCAGCGTGCCATGGCGCTCGGAATGGCGGTGCACACGACGGCGATTGCGGCGCTCCAGAGCAATGCTCGCAGATTGGCTTCACGCTTCAGGCGGTTCAGCGCCTGCGCCGTACGCCTGTATTCCGCCGATAGCGATTGGAATTCCTCGATGAGAGTCCGCCGTATCTCCTCGCGCACGATTGCATCGAGACCTTGGGTGTATGCCCGCAAGCGTTCCAATTGCGTGTCAACCAGCTTTTGATGTGCTTGCGCACTCTCCATCAATAGCCCCACTTTCATGGTGACCTCATCCGCCGCCCGCACACCCTCATTCACGCGCGCTGCCCTCACGCGATTTGGCCGGGGTGCGAGTGACGCCGGGCGCATCCGCCACAAGCTGCCGGGCCTGAGTCATCCCCCGCACCTGCGCCGTTGCTGCGGTTTCAGCCGTTTCCGACCGGTTTCTCGCATGCCCGATCTCGAGCCGGACCCGTTCCCATTGCGGGTCGGATGCCAATTTCAAATAGCCGACAAGATCGGGCAGCTGCTCGATCTGCGAGGGCAGTACCGCGGGCTCGACATTGAGGTGCTCGCTGTGCGATATCGAGCCCGTGAATTCGGAAAGGCGGCGGCTTCGCGACACGGAGGTTCGCAGCACTTCACGCTCGCCGATGAGCTGGGATGCGAACCGCGCCGTGCCGCCGCCCTCGCTCGCCGAACAGCGCAGGATCAAGGTGTTCCCGCAGTTCTCGACAAGGGTGTGCGCATCCCCGTGGCCGTAGGTGCTGGAGACTTGCGCGATCGATTGGAGACCGAGCACACATCGGCCACCGAACTTCCGCAGCCGCGCAAGCGCGTCCTTCAGGCCGTCGATTGGCCCGAGCGCATCCAGTTCATCGATCACGAACCACAGGGGTTCCGTCGCATCCTGCGAATGGCCGGCATCAGGCACATCACGATCCATGGTTTCGAAGATTGCAAGACGCATCCAGGCGGAAATCGTCGATCCCAATGCCGCTATCTGGCCTGCCTTGTACGGAAGGAAAAGCACCCCCGGACGCTGTTGTGACACCCACTGGCGGATCGAAAACTCACCCGCCTTTTGCTGTGCGATGTAGTCGAGCGCGCCAACCGCGGAACTGGTGACCGATCGAATCGAGTCGAACATCTTGCTGTTGTGCTCGTCGAGAAACGGCTGGGCCGCGGTCCCGCTCACCAAAGTCCGCAATTCATTGACATTGGCCGCCACCAGCAGCCGGTACAGTTCCGACGTGTCGGTTTGTCCGGCCTCGTGCATTTGCCGCGTGACCGCCGAAACAAAGGTGCGGGCATAGCCGCGCCAGCTGCGCTCCGAGCCCTCGTGATCCGGAATGAGCGAACGCGCGAGCTGCTCGACGTCGTACGGGCTTCTTAGTTCAGAGAACGGATTCCATTTCAGGGATCGCCGGTCGAACGGATTGAGAATCACATCTCCGCGCGAGGCCGAGTAGAATCGCTGTAGATAGCCGCCATCGGGGTCGGCGATGACCGCCCGGTCGCCCCGAAGGAGTGCGGCATGCAAGATTTCCTGAATCGCGGTGCTTTTTCCGGTGCCCGTCGTACCGATGAATTTGAAATGCTTGGTCTCATCCTGCTCAGGAACGAGGCGGCCGGCCAAGGTAATTTCGTGCGATGCGCCCCTGCCGCTGCGGCGCTCCCGGACCGGGCGCGCATGATCCGCCACCATCGCGCCGCGCTGGTAGACGCTCCCCGCCCGCATGCTCCTCGACATGGCGCGCCCGCCGGCGTAACCGACCAGCGTACTTAGCGAGGCGGCGAAAGAAAAAGACACGATGCCGTTTGGCGCGGCCCCAAGACCGGCAAGAAGGGGTGCTGCCGCAGCCATGCCGGCGCCCACCGCAATGGTGAGCGGCGCCGCCACGGCCGGGGAAAGCAGAAATTTGTGTAGCCCCGCGCGCCCGCGCGCCAGGCCGGCGAGCATCGGCGCCTGGACCGCGGCATAGGAAACCGCGAGACCGGACCATCCTTGCGTCAACGCCGCGCTCATTGTCATGTGACACCCGCCAATTGGGCGATTCGGCGCTTACGCTCGGGGTCGAACCATATCTCCTTGATGAACCGATCATGAGACTCGAAACCGAATTGGATCACCACGTCGATGAGCATGTACAACAGGCTCTTGATATCGCTGCGCGCCAGATCGCGGCCGCCCTGGTTTTGCTTCACCAGCAGCACCAGCTGCTCGAACGCCAGGTCGGCGCTCGCAGCGTGCACGCTGGTGATGGATCCAGGATGTCCCGAATTGACGTTGCGCAGATAATCAAAGGCCTCGGCTGCGCGCAGTTCGGCCAGCAGAATCCGGTCGGGCTTCATGCGCAGGCAGGAATCCAAGAGCTGCTTCGGCGTAACCCGAGCGACGCCCTGATCATCCTTTGAATAGAACAGGCGCACGTGGTTTGGATGCCCATCGAGCACCAATTCCTTGGCGTCCTCGATGGTGATCAGGCGCTCGCCGCCGGGTATTTCCCGAATCAAAGCCTTTGTCCAAGTCGTCTTGCCCGACCCCGTGGGTCCGGACACCAGGATGTTCTTTCGGCTGCGCACCGCGAGCCGCATGAATGCCGGGTGGTCGCCGACGGACAGGAGGCGCAGTAATTCTCCTTCGGTGTCGTCGGCGGCGTGGGTTGCGCGCCGCGTATGCCTAAAAATCCCGCGCTGCGCCAATTCATCGATGCTCCAGACCTCATCCGCGGGCCGGCGGATGGCAAGCGCCACGGTGCCGGCGGACGTTGCGGGCGGCAGCACGATTTGCACCCGCTCACCCGTGGGCAGCGATGCCGAGAGCAGCGGCGAGGTCGCATCGATGCGCTGCTGCGTCGAGTTGGCGACCAATTTGGCGAACCGGTTGCACCACTCGAAGTCCGCATACGCCAGGCGCTCGCAATGCCATCCGCTGCGAGTCTCCAGGAACACCTCTTGCGGGCGGTTGATGCACAGCTCCGTGACCTCTGAATTCGCGAGCAAGGGCCGGAGCGCACGCATGGTCAACGCGAGCGCGGACGAGTCGGGCGATTGACTAACGGCCGGGCGCAATGGAGCGCAGCTCATAAACCGACCGGAAATCCAAATCCCGTGCGACCAATACCTGAATGCGGTCTCCGTTTTTCTTGACCACCGTGGGGGGAATGTTCACCGTGCTCTTGAAGATCTCGGTCAGGATCCCCTGGGACGCGCTCGGCTCGATGATGACCGTGCCGCTGCTGTTTCGCGAGGACTGCGCGGCCGCGGTCACGGCACCATCGATGACGGACACGAGCAACGCTGCACCGAATCGCTCCCAAAAATGATTGTTGACCTCCCCGGGAAGACCGGATCGCCCCAATTGGTCCGCACCCGGGGAAGCAAGGGGCACCATCACACCGGCCGGCGTGCGTGCTTCGGTCCACAACACGAATACGCGTGCCGAGCCCTGCTGCACCTGGCCTCTGGTTTCTCCGATGAGCTTGGTGCCTCGCTCCAAAAGGACCACGTTGCCATCCACGCCGAAGGCATCCGTCGCCATGACGCACGTTGTCATTCCCGGCAGGGTCGAATCGATGGCCGTTTCCAGAGTGCAGTCGATAAAGGCGCCCTTCGGCAGCAGCAGGCGCTGCGCCGGCAGCATCTGTGCGTGCACCGCCGGGGCGGCACTGGGCCGCAGCAGTGCCGACAGTTCGCCGGAGTCCGGTGCACGTGCGGCCGGCGTTGCGCTTGAGGCGGTACCTGCCGTTGGCGGAGCGCTCGCGGTCGTGGACGCGCTTTGCGATCCGAATACCGCGCCCGACAACTCGCGCTCCTGTGCGACTTCCGCCGCGCTCTTGGGCGGCGGCGCACCGTAAGTGCCGTTCGCGGGCCAGCCACCCGAGGGAATCTCCGGCAGGGTACTGGGCCCCAGCGGAACTCCAATGACCGGCAGTTCGGGCGGAGGCACCGGCGATGAGGGCGGCACCGGTGGATCGATCCTTCCCAGGCTTGGCAGAGCCGCGTCCCCCTGGGCGCGACTGGCCGATGCGCTTTGCAAGCTTTGCCGCGCACGGCTTTGGCGCATCATCGTGTTCGCGTAATACCAGGTCAGGGAGCCCAGCCCCAACACGCTCATGAGCGAAATGGCGAGAACGCTGCTCAGCCGCGAATGCAGTGAAATCGAGCGATTCACAGCCGCCACGCCCCGCTCTCCGGCAACCTCGCGAGCATCCTTGTCTTCCGGAATCATGGCACGACTCCGGGAACCGCACGCTCGACGTCAGGGGCAACGGTGCCCGACTCCAGTCGCAGACCGCCGCCGCCGAATCCGCGGTTGACGATGCAGCCGGTGAGCGTACCGCGCCGCAGAATGAACTGGCGTGCGAGCCGATGCACGATGACATCGCCGGCATCCATATTGAAATTGAGCAGCGACTCGCTGCCGTCGGCATTGCGCACGAAAATCGCGGGCAGCTCGGCATTTGCCGCAAATCGCAATCGCGTGTGAACCCCGTCATCGGATGCGGCGACGGGCTTGAGCGTCGAATCGCCGCAAAACCAATAATCGTTGTTCTGCGGCCGCCTCCCCGATGCATCTTCGAGAGCGGCATCGATGCGCTTTCCCGACGCATCCGCAAGCGTTTGCGCGGCAGTGGGCGCATAAGCGAATCGCAGGGCGAAGATCGCATCACGGTCGTCGCCGACCGATCGCGGCGGTACGGCGGTGTAGTCGAACTGATAGCGCCGGCGGTTGGTGAGCACGGTCAGATTGGTCGAGACTTTTGCGGCCTTCGGCTTCAGAAACAAGTGATTGTCCTGGCCAAAAAAGGCGAGCCCTTCGATGTCGCCGGCGCCCAGGCCGACGAAGGTCTCTCCCGGTTCGAATTCGAGATCGATCTGATATCCGACCAGGCCGCGAAGCCGGTAAACCTGCTCACTGTCATAGGGTGCGGTCCGGATCCGGCTATCGACAATGCCCCGCGGGGGGACGATCTCTGCGTGCGGCTGCATCGCATGCGAAGTGACCAGCAGTGCTAATCCCCACGCGCCCAGTTTGGCGGTCGCGCGTATCGGCGTTCTACGAGTCATGGCGGTGCTCCTTTTCGACCGGCTGTTCGATGGATACTTCGGGCTCCGATTTGAAGTCGACGATCTTGAAGCCCAGAGGATTCCAGCGGCGCGTCTTCGGATCCATTGCCGGGTTGGCGTACGTGTATTGGATTGTCGCGACCCAGTGACTGAAGGCCTCGGTCGAACCTGCGCCCTGGCGGGTAGCCTTCAGATAACGGACTTGTGCGAGATCCGATAAACCGTTTGCGCGCGTGAAGAAGCTCACCGACGTGACCTGCACCCGCACGCAGCTGCCGTCCTTATGGACGTTCAGGGGCGAATCCGGATTGGTTGCCGTCCATAACGCGTACCACGCCTGATTGCGCTGCGCGGAATGAAACGCGCCGCATTCCTCGTAGTCGCTTTCGGCCGTGGCAAAGTTGAACCGTTCGCAAACCGTGAGATAGTGGGTCAAGAAATAGCGTGTAACCGCCTCTTGCTGCGTCGCACCGCCCTCATACACCGGAACCACATCGACCACACCCGTGGTGTTGTCCACTCTCACAACGAAGGGCTCGACACGCTTCAGCGGCATGAGCATGGCCATCGAGACCGCACCGGCCACCGCACAGATCCATCCCGCTGCGGCGACCCACCAGGCCGCTCGTACGCTGCGCCGGAATTGACCCACCCGGTCCGCGTCCCAGGACTCGGCCTCGCGAAAGTACGGTTCAAGCTCGGCATCTGCACTCATCGATTGCCTCGCCCCGGAGTCACCGCCGGAGCCGGCGCTACAGATACCTGCGCATTTGAGGCAGCGTGATTGATTCGCTGCAATCGACCGTCGCAGCGCATTTCATGCGACGCGCACGCGGTGAGCAGTAGCAGCAAACAAATAATCGGTCGCATGTTTCACCTTCCTTGGTGTTTCGGATCACATCGTCAATCTGGCGCTCTCGCAGCCCGGCCGGGCGCCTCGACACCGCTGCTTCGCACCCCACCGGGGGCTGTCGCCAGCTTCACCGCCCTGCGGTACACATCACGCCCCTGCTGCAGGCCGCCGCTGAGCGAACGGCTCACCATGCCGAACGAATTCAGCGCCACGCCACCCGCCAGGCCGGCGGCGATCGGCATGATCTGACGCATAATCAAGAATACGAGCACGGCAACCAGCACCATGTTCAGTGCATCCACGGTCAATATCGCCGCGCCCAGGGCCGCTGTCTGAGCCGCATATGAGTGAACTATCTGCAGCAAGAGCGCCGAAACCATGATGGTGAGAACCGTGATGAGCCCGTAGTTCGCGAGCTGCGCAACCCACGCGGAAAAGATCTTCTTGGTGGTGTCAAAGAACAGCAAGGGAACGAACAGCGGTCCCAGGGCCAGCAGCACGGCCAGGGCGATATTGGAGAGGGCGATGAGGAACATCGCGTAGACGCACAACATTCCCATCAGGCACCACACTGCGGCGCCGGCGATAAGGAAACCGACGCCGCCGGATGATATGCCTCCCTTGATGAACAGATTGCCGGCTACCGATCCGCCGGCCTCCCAGATCGCATCAATGGTGGTGACCGGGTCGACGGCGCCAATCACGGCGGCCGCCAACTGCGCCGGCGCGTTATAAAAGGTATCCACGATGAGTGCGTTGTAGAGCCAAAGATGCAGCCCCACGCCGAAGATGACAGCCAGCATGATGATGCGTTTGAGCCCCGCGGCGAACGGCTCCTCGAGTTGACCCGTGAGATGCAGATATCCCCATGCCATGACATAGAGCGTCCCCAACGTCACCACCGCAGGCTCCAAAACCGCCGCCAGACGCGCCGTATTGTTCCCAATGTAGATGCCCAGCTGCCCATTGAGCCAGACCCAGAAAGTGGCGAAGAATCCCATGCGATCACCCCGGCGTTGCGACAAGGAACCCGGCATTGGGAGCGGAAAGCGACGCGCTGCGATTCATCTGGCGGGACCTACGGTGCCGGCCGGAAGCGGCTGGAGAATCGACCCTGCCCCGCGATCACCAGCTCGCGTTCGCGCTGCGCAAGCGCGGAGTCCTGCGCCTGGCTGGCCTGAGCCAGAATCTGGAGTTTGGTTTGCTCGTTCTGCAACATGCCGAGCTCTGCGGTGATTCGAGTCTGCAGATCCAGGATCGCCTTTTGATCGCCCGCCGTGCCGATTGTCGCGATCAAACTCTGGATGGCGGCGAAACGGCCGCTCGCATTGACCAGCGCCTCCTCGGCCAGAGCCTGGCGCAAAGCGGCCGCCTGACGAGCGGCGACAAGCTGTTGCTGATCGGTCGCCGACAGGTTTGACAATTGCGCGGGCGACAGCACCGCAATGGAATTGACCGCATTGCGCACGTCCGAGGCGAGGCCCGCGAAAGCGCCGCCCGCTTGCGCCGCATCCGCCAATTGCACCCAGTTTGTCGGCAGGTAATTGCGGGTGGTGCCGCCAAGAAGAAGCTCCATGCCGCGATCGCCGGTCATCGACTGCAATGCCTGCTTCGCCTGCAGGAGTTGCGCTTGCGCAAGCTGCAATTGTTGGCGCACGGTTTGAACTTCCTGTGCCAGCTGGGCGACCGCAGGCGCATCGAACACCGCCAATTGCGCCCGCGCAGTCGACGCCACGCTCATTGAGATGATCAGACACGCCAGAGGCAATCGGCAATTTTGCGTTGACATGAGAATCTCCTACTTATCGGGAACGGTGTATTGCTGCGCCTGATCGGCTGCGCCGTTGGCGGCGATAAACAACGGCAGCCAATCCTTAGGGTCCGGGCCCGCCGCCGACATCATTTGGCGCATTTGCTCGAGCGGCTGCGAACGGCCCGAAATGACGGCGAGTTCGGCGTCGAATCCCCTTAGATCCAGCTCGCATACCACGCTGTGATGCGCCTGCTTCACCAGAAACATGCGCGAGCCGGGTTCGAGCCGATCCTTTATGAGCCTGAACTCCCGCTCGGTGAGCCCAAGTCCTTCGGTGTATTCGCGCCGATTCGCATCGGCATTGGGGAATATGATCTTGGTGGGCGTCTGTTCGATCAGCGTGCGGCTGATTGAGCTATCGAGCACATCGCTTGGACTTTGTGTCGCAAGACACATCACGCCGTTTAATTTTCGCCAAGTCTTTGGACCGTCCTTGGCAAAGCCCGCAAAGGCCGGATCCGCGAGGAGCCGCCAAAATTCATCGATCCAGCACACCAGTTTGCGGCCATCCAGAAGCTGGCGAACCACGTGAAACAGATACAGCGTGATCGCGGAACGAGTCAGGGGGTGGTCGAGGAATTCCGTGACGTCGAATCCGATGATTGAACGGCCGTTGATGCGCGCGGCGAGCGTATCGACGGGATTGTCGAAGGCCCACCCATAGGCGCCGCCTGATCCTTCGCACCACGGCCTCAGGCGCGCGTACAGTCCCTCGGGATCCGTAGGATCCAGAAATTCAACCAGCCGCGACAGTCTGCGCGCCGGCGGATCGAGAGCCAGCGTGCCTCGCAGCGCTTGCTCGAGATCAGCCTGCTCGCGCGCGGTGGGCGCATGACGGCCGCCATCACGAGTGGGTACCCGGCTCAGTTCGCCCAGCCAGATTTTGAGAAATTCCACGTTGAATGGTGTCGCCGGCAGCTGCAGGGGATTGAACCCGGTCGGTTCTCCGTTCTTGAGCGGAAAATATTCGCCGTTCAATGCGCGCACCAGAATCTCGAGGCCGAGATCCTTGTCGAAGACCACCTGAGTTACCCCCTGGCGGTCCAGCATCGCGATCAGAAAGCCGATGAATACCGTTTTTCCGGAACCCGTCGGACCGCATATGAGCGTATGGCCGGTGTCCTTGCGGCTTCCCCCCAGAGGATCGCCCGGATCGCTGGCATGCAGGGAAAAGTAGTAAGGTGATCTGGCGCCGGTCACCAGAATGGTCATCGCCTTGCCCCAGTGGTTGCCGTCGGCGCGGCCCAACGGATAGTTGTGGAACGGCGCCATCGCCGCCAAATTGCGCGAGGTGATCGGCGACTTGCGCGGACGAAACGGAAAGTTTCCCGGCAGCTGCGCCCAGAAGGCGGCTTCGAGCGCCAAATCCTCGCGGGCCACCAGCATTCCCGTGTCGGCAAGGAGGCTCCGTGCCAGAGCAACCTGATCGTTGAGCTCATTTAGCCGTGCTGCACCCGGTTCGCGATTGTTCGAAGTCGCAATGTCCGACATCAATTGCAGAGAAAAGTGGTGGTCGCCCATCACGAATTCATTGCTGGTCAAGGCATCGAGTGCATCTTTGAGTTCGGCGGCCTGCGACACCGCGAAATCTCCGGCATTGGCCATGCGATTGAATTGACGCTGCAACAAGGACTGTCCGGCGGCCTTGCTGAGAAAGGCGAACGACTGGGTGAGTACGAACGACAGCGGCGCCGACAGCAAACGGTCGTACATGCCGACAACCGTCGGCGTCGGGTACTCCTTGATGCCGAGCATGGCGCCCACTCGGGTCTGGTGAGCCGACCGGTATTCGACGGCTTCGGTTCCGAAAAGCAACCGACTGCCGGCCAGTGCGGAGTTCAAGGGTCCGCTCGGCAACGGCATGCGCTGAGATTCGCCATTAATTAGGAGCCCGAGGTATTCGAGCAGCGACGAACACCAGATTTTCCCCCGGCGGTAGGTTCCCAATTTCTCAGGCTCATAGCGCGCCAACGAAGCCGCCAGCGTTTGCGACAATTTTTCGCAGGCATCGAGCGAATCCGCCAATTCGACCCGTCGCCCATCGCGCTGCGCCTTGGCAAGCGTGCGCGACAGCAGACCCGTTGCCATGCCGGTCATCGGCCGATATAGCACCGACAAGTACAACTCATTGAGCATCAATGTCTCATGCGCGAGTCTGTGTCCGTAGCGTGTGCGCAGCCGCCACGCAAAACCGGTTGCGGCCTGCGATTGCACGGCAAGGGCATGCTCGGGGACGGAGACCCGGGCGCGGCGGCGTATGACGTGCGTCCAAAGGGCCACATTGGGGCTCGCGATATTCCGCCACAGCACATTGAGCCTTTGGTGCCAGCTGTTCAGATCCGCGTCCTCGGCGCTTTCGAAACCGGCGCCTCCCAGGCGAAATGCTTGAAGATAGTCTCCGAACGCCGTGCGAACGACGCAGGGGGCCACGTGGGCACTGTAGGGAATGCGCTCAGCGGCGCAGAGCTCCCGCCGCAGCGCGGCGCCGCGCTTCAATTCCGGCATCACGGTTCACTCCGACCCGCATGCGTGACTCGAAAGGCCGTGGGTTCGCTTCTGCGGCGCCCGCGTCGATTCGGCATGTCCGCCGGCAGCGGCGAGTAACTGCTTGCCTTCCACACGCGCAGATTCGCGAACAGCGCCGGCAATCGAGTACGCGCCCACAACAAGACCAGATCAAAGAACCGTGCATCGCGGGCGCACAACAGCATGCAAATGCCGTGAATAGGAGCGCTCAGGAGAAGTGTGAGGAGATTCTTGGTCAACAAGAACGCCTCCATCGTGAACATCATGTTGAACAGCAGCGCCGAGTACGTCACTCCCCACCGAATCGGCGGTCGCGTAGCTCCGACGAACAGCGGGTCCACATGCAGTCCAGCGATCAATTCGTTCACGACGCGCTCCTAGACACCGAACATGCCGCGAACCCAGGTGACGATTTGCGGCGCGCCGAACGCAATGGCGATGCCGAGAATCGCGCCGATGCACCACCCCCACGACATCCGGTTTGCCATTGCCATTCCGCCCAACAGCATGACCAAGATGACGGCGACGGGTGTCAGCCACGCAAGGATGTTGGTTTGAAGGGCGGTCGCTCCGGTCATGAATGGAGACGTCGCTTGCGCCATCGATGGACCGGGGACGCACAAAGCAGCAACGAGGAGCATTGACGGGAGGGCGACACGCGTAAGACGAGGAGCCGGCGAGCAAGGGTGATGCATGGCGGAATTCCTTTTCCGAATGAGTCAGAAATTCAAAAACGCTAAATTTCCGTTTCCAGCACACCGATATCGCGATCTTCGCGCTGGGCGAGCTCCTCGCGTTTTGCCTTGCCTGGGGCGCCAAATCGAAAGCCCTGCACGACGAAGGAATAGTCGTATTGCTTTTCCCCCTCCTTGTCGGTCCAATTATTGGCGCGAACCTGCGCCTGCAAGATCAACTGGTCGCCCTTGCGAGCATTTTTTGCAATTGCTTCCCCCAGTCCTTCGAACGCCACGAACCATAGACTGGTGACCGCTTCGCGGGCGTTTCCTTGTTCATCCTTGCCGGCGTAGTCGTTACCGACCAGGCATATCCGGGTATAGGTGGTATCTCCCTTGACGGCCAGCTCCGGATTCTTGGCGAGGTTGCCGACGGCAACGAGGTTAAAGCTGTTCATGAATCTTCTCCTTGACGGTTAGTGTTCGCGACGGCGCAGTCGGCGTCATTCGCGTGAGAGGCAGTCTGAAACAGGCGGCAAAAAACTAGAATGAAATTAAATAACGGAAATGCCGATTTAGTAGCGCCACCGATTCGGACAAAACTGGGCATAATCACCCGATGCCCGCATTGACCGACCACTCGCATATCCAAGACGTCGGCTCCGCCGCCGATGCGCCCGCGCTGCGCGTGGTCAATCTGCGCAAGCGCTATGCCAACATCACCGCGGTCGATGACGTCTCCTTTACCGTCAATCGCGGTGAAATCGTCGGCCTGTTGGGGCCCAACGGTGCCGGCAAGACCACCACCATCAATATGGTTCTGGGCGTGCTCGAACCGAGCGGCGGCCGCGTGGTCATCGATGAAATCGACATTGCCAAGGACCGCGCACTGGCCCTGAAGCGGGCTAATTTCGCCGCCGTGTATGCCTCGCTGCCCGGGAATTTGACCGTCAGGGAGAATTTGCGCTTTTTTGGTCTGCTCTATTCCATTCCCGAGCTGCGCGCCCGCGTCGATGAGTTGCTCGAGGAGTTCGATCTTCAGCGTTTGCGGGATACCAAGTGCGGTTTGCTGTCGTCGGGTGAACAAACTCGCGCCGCGCTTGCGAAAGCGGTGCTCAACAAGCCGCAATTGCTCCTGCTCGACGAACCCACCGCGTCCTTGGACCCGTCCGCCGCGCAGATCATTCGCGAACGAATCAGGAACTTGGCGTCGCGGGACCGCTGCGGGATTTTATGGACCTCGCACAATATGGTCGAGGTCGAGGCGGTTTGCGATCGGGTGCTGTTCTTGTCGCACGGCAAACTGCTGCTCGCGGGGAATCCGAAAACCCTTCCCGGCGAGCACGGGTCGGCGAGCTTGGAGGATCTGTTCATCCGCGTGGCGCGCGAACCGTTGAGCCGCGGCATGGGCATCGAGCCGTGAATCTGCGGCCCATTGCCGGCATTGTCTTGCGCCAGATCTATCTGCTGCGCGGCAGTCCGGTGCGGGTTGCGCCCATGGTGAGCTGGGTGGCGATCGACATCGTGTTGTGGGGATTCATCACTCGGTACCTGAATACGGTGAGCGGGGGCAGCCATGATTTCGTGCCGACACTGCTCGGCGGGGTGCTCTTATGGGATTTTTGCACGCGCATCATGATGGGCGTGAGCACCGCGTTTCTCGAGGATGTTTGGTCGCGAAACTTTCTCAATTTGTTTGCCTCGCCGCTCTCGATATCCGAATACATTGCGGGCCTAGTCATCACCAGCGTCATGACCAGTGTTCTCGGGCTCCTCACCATGCTGCTGCTCGCCAGCGGCGTGTTCCATCTGCAGTTCTTCGCACTCGGATTGCCGCTGGTGGCGTTTCTCATGGTGCTGTTCGTGTTCGGCATTACGCTCGGGATATTCGGCAGCGGCATCGTGCTGCGGCACGGGCCGGCTTCCGAGTGGCTGCTGTGGCCGCTGCCGGCTCTGCTGTCGCCATTCGCCGCGGTCTTTTATCCGCTGTCGACGCTGCCGCATTGGATGCAGTGGATGGCGCTCGCACTGCCGCCCTCCTATGTGTTCGAGGGAATGCGAGCCCTGCTTGACGGCGGCCCGTTCCCGGGCACCCTACTGTTGCAAGGCAGTGCAGTGGCGGCGGCGGAATTGCTGCTGGCGGGCTATTTTTACAAGCGCGTCTATCGGCATGCGGTGCGTACCGGGCTGCTCGCGCGCTACAGCGCGGAGGGCGCCGCTTGACGGCGCAGGGCCACTCCGTCTCCGGCGCCGGCGCCGGCGTCAAAATCGGCATTCCTTGGCGCGTGGCGCCGCCGCTCGTCAGCACGGCGCTGATCATGCTCGGCGCAGGCGTCATGGGATCGCTACTGCCGCTGCGGTTCTCGGCGATGGGGTTGTCGCCAGGCGTCATCGGTCTGATCGCGACGGCGGAAGCACTGGGGTTCTTGTTCGGCTGTCTGTACGCCAACAAAATCATTGCCCCGGTCGGTCTCGAACGCGCATACGCCACCTTCGCGGGCGTGAAGGCCGTTGCCATTCTCGGCCTGCATTTCGCCCACGGCGTCCCGATGCTGGCGGTGCTGCGATTCCTGATCGGCTTGAATGCCGCGGGCTTGTCCATCATCGTCGAAAGCTGGCTGAACGCTCTCGTGCCGAACGAGCAGCGCGGCCGGATCCTCACCATTTACGTGCTGGTGTACGGATTGTTCTTCGGTGCCGGTCAACTGCTGGGGCAAAACCTCGATGTCAGGGGCCCCGAACTCATATTCATTGCGGGCATGGCGACCACGCTCGCGCTGATTCCGATGGTGGCGATCGACGTGCGCGCCCCGGTCCTGCCGCAGCGCGTAAGGCTCGATATCTTGAAGGCGCTGCGCACCTCGCCGGCCAGCGTGCTGGCGTGCCTGCTGAACGGTTTGATCTTGACGGGTTTTTTCACGGTCGGACCCCTGTTCGGCGAACGCATCGGATTCGATCAACAGCACATTGTGCTGTTGATGGCGTGCGTATCGCTCGGCGGACTGTTCTTGCAGTGGCCCATCGGCTATTTTTCCGACAAGGTCGATCGGCTGTACGCCCTGATCGGGCTGGGGGCGGGCGTCCTCGCCGTCGCCGCCGCTCTGGCGACCGTCGACCGGCAGACGCCGTTTCTGGTATTGGCCGGCCTGTTCTCGATATTCGGCGGTCTCGCCGAAAGTCTGTATGCGGTCGCCGTGGCGCATGCGAACGATCGCGCGGTTTCGGCGGACTACGTGGCGCTGTCCTCGACGCTCTTGTTCGTCTGGGCTCTCGGCGCCGCGATCGGACCCACCACCGGCACCTACGCCATCGAACTCATCGCGCCGCGTGCGTTCTTTATCTATGCGTTCGCGCTCACCCTCGCGTTCACAGCCTTCGCCATTTGGCGGCTGTACCGGCGCAAGGTCGACCAGGTGGTCGAGACGCGCGAGGGTTTCCTCACCTATCCGCAAACATCGCCGGAAATCTATGCCTGGCTGCCGTATCACCGCGAGACGCAGGAGGAAGCGCTCGCCCGCTCCGCGGCCGGCGATGCGGAACAGAGCGATCAGGCGCGCACCGATTGTGCACCGCCTCCTTGAGGTTCGCCCCACCCTAATATGCACGCCATAAGGGATTGCTGCGGAGCGCTTCGTGGCCTCCCCCCGCGGGCGCATCAAATGCGACGGGAATTGGACTAAACTACTAGGCGGACATCTAGAGGCCAAATCCGTTCTAACCGTTTTACCCATGTGCGGCAGGTACGTATCACCCGATGAAGCCTCGATCGAGCGCGAGTTCAACCTCGTGCACGCCGAGTGGCAATTCGCCGCGAGCTTCAATGTCGCTCCCACCCAGAAGGTCCCGGTGGTGCGCATGCACCAAGGCCGGCGCTCGGGGGCGCGGCTGCATTGGGGCCTGATCCCTTTCTTTGCGCACGGCATAGCGCCGAAATACTCGACCATCAACGCCCGCATCGAGACCGTGCAAACGGCGGCCTCCTATCGAGGCCCCTGGAAGCGCGCTCAGCGCTGCCTCATTGTCGCGCAGGGTTTCTATGAATGGCAGTTGCAGGCCGACGGCAAGACCAAGGTGCCCTACTACATTCATTTGAACGATCAGGACATTTTCGCGTTCGCCGGTCTATGGGACTCTTCGAGGACCGGCGAAGGCGAAGTCGTCGAGTCCTGCGTGCACATCACCATGCCCGCCAATCGCGTGGTCGGGGAAATTCACAACACCAAGCACCGCATGCCCGCCATATTGGCCAAGGGCGCGCGCGACGCCTGGCTGGCCGGATCGCCCGACGAGGCGTGGGCGGCGCTGCAGCCCTACCCGGACGAGCATATGGCGGCCTGGCCGGTGAGCACCCGCGTCAACAAGCCGGCCAACAACGACCCGAAGCTGATTACGCCCGTGGCTTGAGCGCGATCTCGGCGCTGCGCCGATCGACGCCAAGTTCGCGCCGATATAATTGGCCGCGTTCGACATAGTGCTTGGCGATGAAGTCGATCATCGCGAGGTCCTTCTCGTTGACTTCGCGAACGATCTTGCCCGGCATGCCCATGACCACGGATCCGTCCGGGATGACCTTGCCCGGCGGCAGCATCGCGCCGGCGGCGATGAGGCAATGCTTGCCGACGCGGACGCGGTCGAGAATCATCGCGCCGTTGGCGATGAGCGTCGAATCGCCAACGGTGCAGCCGTGCACCATCGCCCGATGTCCGATCGACACATTCGAACCCAGCGTCACCGGCTCGCCCTCGTCGGCGTGGATGATGGTTCCGTCCTGCACGTTGGTGCCGCTGCCGAGGATGATCCAATCGCTGTCGCCGCGCAGTACGCAGTTGAACCAGACGCTCGCGCCCGCGCCGAACCGCACGTTGCCGATCACGCTGGCGCCTGGCGCAACGTAATAATCATCGCCGGCTGTCTGAATCTTCTTCTCGCCAAGCACGTAAATCACAGGCACCTCCAAGGAATCGAACTTGCCCTCGAGCGAATATCGATCTACGGGTCGCGGAGCGGCGCCACCTCGAGCGAAGGCGCCCGCCTCGTCCGGTACGACAGAACGAAAAAATACAAGATGCCGATCCCGATCCAGCAGGCGCCGAGAACCTTCGCCGCACGGTCCATCTCGTACAGCACGTAGAGAATGACGGCCAGCCCGGTGAGCGGGAACACAAGATGGCGCATCCAGTCGCCGCTGCGCCCCCGTATGAGGTAGTGATTGATCACCGACAAGTGCAGCAGCACGAACCCGCTCAGCGCGCCAAAATTCACGATGCGCGTCAGGTCATCGACACGCTCTGAAAACAGCAGGCCGACCAACATCGATACCCCCGCGACCGCCAGGGTGCTCACGTACGGGGTCTTGAAGCGCGGGTGCACTTTCGCGAGCACTGCGGGCAGCTTGCCGTCGCGGGCCATCGCGAAAAGAATGCGCGCCACCGCCGCCTGAGCGGCCATGGCATTGGCGACCGCAGAAGCGAGCACCACGGCGACGATGGTGACGAGCCGCAGCCAGGCGCCGCCGGCGCGCTCGGCGATCTCATAGAATGCGGTGTCGGCCGAGGAGAATTGCATGCCTCGCGCCAGATCGCTGGCGACCCAGGTTTGCAGCATGAACAGAGCGCCCACCAGCACCAGCGCCAGGAGAGTCGCCCGGCCGATGGCGTCCTTGGCGCCGCTGCTTTCCTCCGACAAGGTCGACACGCCGTCGAAGCCGAGAAACGACAGCACCGCGATCGAGGTGGCGCCCGCCACGGTGGCGAAGGAGAACACCGAGGGGTCATAGATGGGTTTTAGAGTCAGCCTCCCGGCGCCCGCCCCACCGTAAAGGGCCATCAAGCCGAGCACTAGGAACAGTCCCAGGGTCACCAGTTCCATGGTGAGCATGTAGCGATTGACGCGCGCGGTGAACTGAATGCCGATCAGATTCACCAGCGCATTGAACGAGACGAAGCCGCCGAGCCAGATCCAGGCGGGGATCCCCGGCAGGATCGGCCGCAGCGCCACGGCGCTGAACAAATAGAGCAGCGACGGTATCAAGATGTAATCGAGCAGGATCAGCCAGCCGGAGAAGAAGCCCGCGGCCGGGTGCAATCCGCGCTGCGCATAGGTGTACACGGATCCGGCCAGAGGAAACGCGCGCGACATGGCCGCATAGCTCAGCGCGGTGAAGAACATGCCGAAAAGACCCAGCAGATATGCGAGCGGCACCATGCCTTTGGCGTCGTGCCAGACGAACCCGTATACCGCGTAGGGGGCGATGGGCACCATGAAGATCATCCCGTAGATCACCAGGTCCTTGGTGCTCAGCACCCGGCGCAGTTGCTCCTGATAACCGAATTCCTGTAGCGACATGGGTTGCTGGTACGCCGGGGGTTCACGATTTGATCTCACCTTAACGTATTCGATGCTCGCTTTCCTCAAGATCCGCCGGCCGCGGGCGGCCTCGCGGCGATGCGCACCGCGGAAGAGACTCGGTACAATATGCCCTGCTCGAGGGCGACCGGTGGATTGAGGGACCGACGATGCACCGACACACGATTCATCGACATCACTGCGGCTGGGATAACGCCCTGGTCCCGGCGGCCCACGTCGCACCGACCGAGTCGCTGGAATTCGAGGTGATCGACGCATCCGGCGGCCAGCTTTGTACGACCTCGACTGCCCTGGATGTGGGCCGTCTGGACTTCGCCAAGGCCAATCCGGTGACCGGACCGGTGTTCATCGACGGTGCCGCTCCCGGGGACGTCCTGAAGGTGACGCTTCTGTCGTTTGCGCCCTCGGGCTGGGGATGGACCGCCAATATCCCGGGCTTCGGCCTGTTGGCCGAGGACTTCAAGGAGCCCGCGCTGCATCTGTGGCAATACGAAGCCGCGACCCTAGCGCCCGCATTGTTCGGCCGGTGGGGCAAGGTGCCGCTGAAGCCCTTTACCGGGACCATCGGCCTGGCGCCGGCCGAGCCCGGATTGCACAGCGTGGTGCCGCCGCGCCGTGTCGGCGGCAACATGGATATTCGCGACCTGGCGCAGGGCGCCGAATTGTTCCTGCCCGTCGAAGTCGAAGGCGCCCTCTTTTCCGTGGGCGATACCCACGCGGCGCAGGGCGACGGCGAGGTGTGCGGCACCGCCATCGAAAGTCCGATGCGCGTGGCGCTGCGCTTCGATGTGATCAAGGGACAACCGCTGAGCTTTCCGCGGTTCAGGACGCCCGGACCCGTGACCCGCCATCTCGATGCCAAGGGCTACGAGGTCACGACCGGGATCGGACCTGATCTGATGCTGGCGGCGCGCGCGTCGGTGCGTTCGATGATCGACCTCTTGACCCGCGAGCACGGCATGCCCGCAATGGAGGCGTACCTGCTATGCAGCGTTTGCGGGGATCTTCGCGTCAGTGAAATCGTCGATCTGCCGAACTGGACGGTCTCCTTCTATTTTCCGCGCGCGGTGTTCGATTGAGCGCGGCTGGTCATCGGGACTCGTTTGCCGGTAAAATTAGATGCCCTCAACGCTCGGCCGGTCACCGGAGCCACGCTGCGTTCGGGGGCCAGCCGGAACAAGATAGCGCCGAACGCCGGACAGTCCCTCAACGGTCAAAAGGTACAACGTGGCCAATAACTCGCCCCTGCACACCGAACCGGCCGGGCGCCATCCAGGACGCGCGGGAGACCGGCTTTCGCCGGCATCCTAATGGCGAACGAGCATCCGAAGCTCGACCGGCAGTTGATGGGCCTGGTGCTCGAACTCATCCGCCCGTACCGCGGGTGGCTCATCATCGTATTCGCGGCAATGATCGTGGAGATCGCCATGAGCCTCGCGGCGCCGTGGCCGCTCAAGCTCGTGCTCGACGATGCGCTCCAGAACCACAAGCTGCCCGAATGGCTCGCCTGGGCGCATAACTACGGGATCGGACGGCACGCGCTCGGAGTCGCGCTGTTCGCGGGAATCTCGACCCTGCTGATTGCCATTTTCGCGGCAGTGGCGGCCTACATCGACAACTATTACAGCACCAGCGTCGGTCAATGGGTAGCGAATGACCTGCGCATCCGCATCTACGAACACCTTCACCGGCTCTCGCTGCGTTTCTACGATACCGCGAAGACCGGATCGCTGATGTCCACCATCACCAGCGATGTGTCGACCGTGCAGAGTTTTGCCTCCTCCTCGACGCTCGGCATCGTGGTCGACCTCCTCACCATCGTCTTTATGCTGGGCCTGATGATTTGGCTCGACTGGGACTTCACGCTGATCGCCATCGGCGTCACGCCGTTTTTGCTGCTGTTCGTCATGCGCTTCAAAAAGGCGGTCAAAGAAGTGACGAAAGTCGTGCGCGTCAAGCAAAGCGAAGTGGTCGCGGTCGTCCAGGAGGGCCTGGGCTCGGTGCGGGCGGTCAAGGCATTCGGGCGCCAGGATCTCGAGGTGGCGCACATGGAGGCGGCGAGCCACGCGACCGTCGAAGCCGCACTCAAGGCGCGTCAGGTCAAATCCCTGCTCTCGCCCGTGGTCAGCGTCGTGGTCGCGATCTGCACCGCCATCGTTCTGTGGAAGGGAACCTCGCTGATCGTGGCCGGGACCATGACGGCCGGAGCGCTGACGGTGTACCTCGCCTACCTCACCAAGTTCTTCAAGCCGGTGAAGGATCTCGCCAGCATGACCACCGTGATCGCCCAGACGACGGTGGCGCTCGAGCGCATCCAGACGATACTGTGCGCCGATGACATCGTGCCGGAGCGCGCGGACGCCGTCGATCCCGGCCAGGTCAAGGGCGCGATCGCCTTGGAGCACGTGGCGTTCGGATACGAGGATGCTGCGCCGGTGCTCAAGGACGTGTCCTTCACGATCGCGCCGGGCCAGGTGGTGGGCGTGGTTGGGCCCACCGGCTCCGGCAAGTCCACGGTATTGAGTCTGATCCCCCGCTTCTACGACCCGAGTGCCGGGCGCGTCCTGATCGACGGCAAGGACGTCAACACCTTCAAGCTGGCGGCACTGCGCTCGCAGGTCGGGTTCGTGCTGCAGGAAACCGTGCTGTTTCGCGGCACGATCAAGGAAAACATCGCCTACGGACGCCCTGGAGCGAGCCATGAGGAAATCATCGCCGCGGCCAAGCTCGCCAATGCCGATGAATTCATCACCCGCATGCCGAATGGTTATGATTCGGTGGTGGGCGAGCGCGGCGACACGCTCTCGGGCGGCCAGCGCCAGCGCATCGGCATCGCCCGCGCGGTGATCCGCAACAGCCCGATCATGATCCTCGACGAACCGACCGCGGCGCTCGACACCGAGTCCGAGCGCCTGGTGATCGAGGGTCTCGAGAGGCTGATGAAGGGCCGCACGGTCATCATGATCGCGCACCGCTTGAGCACGCTGCGCGATGCGGACAAGATCATCGTGCTGAAAGACGGCGTGGTGGCCGAAGAAGGAACCAACGACGAGCTGATCGCGCGCGGCGGCGTCTACGCCGAACTGCATCGCGCTCAATACGACGCATCGCCGGCGCCGCCCACCGGCACGGCGTGAGCGCCGCGTATCGCCGCTCCGGCCGCCGAAATCCCATCATGTCGAGGAAATTCAAACCATGTCGCACACACTGATCGTCCTGCCCGATGACACCGCCAAACCCATCACCGACGCGATCGACGGCGCCGTGCGCAAGCTCAACATCCGGATGTTCCTGTTCACCGATCCGACCTTGATCAATGTCGTGATCGCGGCGAAAAGGCGCGGTGTCCACGTCCGAGTGATGCTGAATCCGGCACGCCGCAGCGGAGAGAACGAGAACGAGGAATCGCGCAAGACGCTCGAAGCCGCCGGAATCGAGGTCCGAGACAGCAGCCCGAAATTCGCCCTCACCCACCAGAAATCCATGGTGATCGATGAAACAACCGGATTCGTGGAATCCCTCAACTGGGAAACGCGCGATCTCACCGAGACGCGCGATTATGCCGTCGTGACCACCCACAAGATCGAAGTGGACGAGATGGTGAAGTGCTTCGAGGCCGACTGGCACCAGAAGAAGTTCGAACCCGACCCCAAATCGCCCCTCATCTGGTGCCCGGATAACGGCCGCGATCGCATCGCGGCGTTCATCGACTCGGCCAAGAAATCGCTCTGGCTGCAGAACGAGCGCTACCAGGACACCGTGATCATCGAGCGGCTGGTGCAGGCGGCGAACCGCGGCGTCAAGGTTCATATCATGGCGCGGCCGCCGCATAAGCTAAAGAAGGAGAAGCTGGTCGAGGCCGTCGGCGGCCTGCGCATCATGCACGATGTCGGGGCGAAGGTTCACAAGCTGAAGCACCTGAAGCTGCACGGCAAGATGCTGCTCGCGGACGAGGAACGCGCCGTCGTCGGGTCGATCAATCTCGCCCCCGGAAGTTTCGATGCGCGGCGCGAGCTCGCGGTCCAGACCGACGCCGGCCACGTGATCAGGCGCCTGATCAAGGTCACTCATGAGGACTGGGAGAATTCGCGCCCGCTCGACCTGTCCGACGAGGGCTTGCTCGCCGATCTTGAAAAGCACGGCGCCGAGGGCGCGGACAAGCTCGCGATCGGCGGGGATCACGACAAGAAGAAGAATTCGAAGGACTGAGGCCTGCGGGCAGCCGCGGGTTGATGTCCGTGCGTGATCCGCACGGGCGTTACGAGTTGGATCAGCTTGGCCCTAATACGTGGTCCTGCGATTCGTTGTATTGGCTCAGACTCGATCTGACATGCGATGTCGGTGAGTCCGACCGCCTGACTCAAGCTGAATGGTCTTCGATGGGATTGCCGTAGGGCCGGTCATCAGCCACTGAATTTCGGTTGGCTGAACTGAGGCTACCTATCGCTGAACTTATAGCTGAAGCGCAAACCGATAGTTCGGGGGCGACTCACCGTGATGGCCCTGTACCACTGATGGTTGTTCTCATACAGCTCGGCTCGCGTGTCGGTCAGGTTCTCTCCGTAGATCTGCGCGAGCCACCCGTTCTTT
>Ga0209048_10000761_pt1 | contig 34167 bp, 34 predicted proteins | sample FrelakmetCRP12CR_FD_187146 | JGI IMG/M metagenome (GOLD analysis project Ga0209048, IMG submission 187146) | Freshwater lake sediment microbial communities from the University of Notre Dame, USA, for methane emissions studies - CRP12 CR (SPAdes)... | ecosystem: Environmental > Aquatic >...
GTCTGGAAAATGGCGCCAAGAAAAATGGCCACCATGTAGGTGGGGAAGGAGAGCTGCACATCCGCCGTGCGCATGAGAAAGGAGTCCATACGCCGGCCGCAGTAGCCGGCAGTGAGACCGATGATGATGCCGATGGCCGCCTGGAGCAGCGTTGCACCGAAGCCGATGATGATGGAAACTCGCATGCCGTATAGCATCGTGGAGAGGATATCGCGGCCCTGGGCGTCGGTGCCGAGCAAAAACCTCCGATCGCCGCCTTCGCTCTAAACCGGCGGGGTCCTGGCGTCCATGATGTCAATGGTCGTCGGATCGTAGGGGTCGTGTGGAGCAATGAGAGGCGATGCAAAGGCGGTGAGCATCAGCACCGCGAGGACGCCGAAGCTTCCCAGCGCCACCGGATCGCGAAGGAAGCCATAGAGAAAATAGGATTCTTTGAAACGGCGCCAGGTGTTCACGGTTCACTTCCTGGTTGAGATGCGGACCATGGGATTGACCAGGCCGTAGACGACATCTACAATCGTGTTCACGAACACAAATACAAACCCAACGAACACCAGGTAGGCGCTCATGAGCGAAGTGTCGGCCCTTTGCAGCGCCTCCAGGAACATAAAGCCCATGCCCTGCCACTGGAAGACAGTCTCGGTGAGGATGGTGTAGGCGATCATCACCCCCAACTGAACACCGCCCACCGTGATTACCGGAAGAAGCGTGTTCTTGAAGGCATGGACGTAGAGCACCCTCTTGGGTTTAAGGCCCTTGGCGCGGGCGAATTTGACATAGTCACTTTCGAGCACCTCTTTCATCTCGGCGCGAATGAGCCTGATGAAAAGCGGCAACATGATGGAGGACAGGGAAATGGAGGGGAGGATGAGATGGGAAAGACCATCCCACGTAAAGAAACCAGACAGCCAGGCCCCTCCGAAAAGAGGGGTGAGGTTTTGCCCTCGGCCAAAAGAGGGAAGCCACTTAAGATGCACGGAAAAAACGGAGATGAGTACTATTGCCGTGAGAAAAACCGGGATGGAGACCCCGATCACGCTTGATCCCATGAGGAAACGCGAAAACCAGGAGTTGGGCTTGACGGCTGCATAGATGCCGATGGCACCGAGAGGAGCACAATGATGATGGACGTGGCGAGGACCAGTTCGAGGGTTGCCAGGGCCTTGCCCAGAATGATTTGCATGGCCGGCCTCTTATAGAAGTACGACATGCCGAGATCGCCGTGAAGTGCACCCTTTAGGAAACGACCCCACTGAACCAAAAAGGGGTCGTTGAGGCCAAGCTCACGGCGAATGTTATCGCGTTCCTCGGCGGAGATGCTCATGCCGGCCAGTTCACGCACCGGATCGCCGAAAGAATGTTTGATGGCGAACCCTATGCAGCTGATGACCAGCATGACGACGAAGGCCTGAATAACCCGGCGGATGATGAAGGCAACCATCTAAACAATCCGGGGGCCGGGCAAAGGCCGGGCCCCCTCGTATCGGTCGATGCAACTTATTGGATGACAATGTCCCCAATGTAGGGGAAGTCCATAACGTTGATGATAGCCTCGGTGTTCAGATTCTTCTTGGAACCCCAGGAGAGCGGCTCGCAGTGCAGTGGGATGAAGGCTGCGTCGTCGTAGGCGATCTTCTCGACGTCCTGTAGCATTCTCGCGCGCGTACCCATGTCGGTTTCCGATTGGGCAGTGATCAGAAGCTCGTCGATTTTCGGGTTGCAGTAATCGGCGCTGTTTTATTGGCCGTACCCTTTTTCCTTGTTCTTGCACATCAGAAGGTATTCCCCGTAGTTGCCGGAATCCTCGGTGTCCGGATGCCAGCCGATTATCTGCATGTCACCCGCCTGAGCTTCGAATTGGTCACAGTACTGGGATTTGGGCATGGTCTTGAGATCGACTTTGATGTTGATCTTGGAGAGCATTCCGGCCACGGCCTGGGCGATCTTTTCATCGTTGGTGTAGCGGTCGTTGGTGGAGATCATGGTTAGCGAGAAACCATTCTCATATCCGGCCTCCTTCATGAGGGCCTTGGCTTTTTCCATGTTGAAGCGGGGCTGGAGTCCTTCCGCATAACCGGCAAAGCCCTTGGGACTGTTCTGCTGAGAGGGCGTGGTGGTCTTGTCCATGATCTTCTCGACAATGCCTGCGTTATCCACAGCGGCGATGATGGCCTGCCGCACCTTCAGGTTGGTAAGCTCGGGCTTTTTTTTCTGGTTCATCTGGAAGGTGATGATGCGGGAACTGGCCATGGTGAGGAGCTTGAAGTCGGGGTTCCCACGGATGCGCTCATAGTCCTGGGGAGGAACCGGGGAGATGAAGTCGACGTCGCCGGAAAGGAGGGCTGAGACTCGCGTAGCGTTCTCCTTGATCGGCGTGAGGAGAATCTCGTCAACATTGCCTTTGCCGGGCTTTTCCCAGTAGTCGGGAAAACGCTTGAGCACCCACTTAACACCCGGCTCGCGGCTCACCACCACAAATTTGCCTGTGCCCGATTCATGCTCGTTGGCAAAGGAATAGCCGGTCTTGGCAATGACGTCCTTGGATTGGCCCTTCTCGTCGGTCCCGGAATAGAACTTGCTGTCCATGACGAATATTTAAGTGGCCATGTTATCGAGTAACGGGTAGGGTTTGGAGGTCTTGATGTCCACGGTATAGTCGTCGATCACGACGGGACTTTCGAAGGCGTCAAAGAGTGCTTTAAAATCCTTGGAGGTCTTGACGCGCTCGATCGTCCACTTCACGTCCTTGGCAGTCATGGGGTTACCGGAGTGAAACTTGACGTCCTTGTGCAGGTAAAACCTCACAGTCAGAGGATCCGTACGCTCCCACCGCTCGGCCAGACGCCCCTCGAATTTCATGTCCTGGGTCCAACGGATGAGAGGATCAAAAACAAGGTGGGAATACCGGATCATTGGGCCCGACAGCTGATGTTGCGGATCCAGGGCTTCGGGATCTGTGCCCCAGGCCAACTTGAGGACTTTTCCCTGGGCTAGGGCCGAACTGGTGAGACACAGGAACAAAGCCATTGTGATCAAGATAATACGTTTCATGAGACTCCCCCTTTGAATGATTTCAAAACTTTAACCGTTCGGGTTTGCCACATTCATGTAGATGACGTCACTGCCGCTGTAAAAGGGCTGATACCAGACCCCGCCATATTGGAAATACCGGGCGCCGTTCACGGTTGTTGCCACGGCGCCGTCGGGCTGGCAGGACAATATGTTTCTTCATAACACTCCTCCTTTGGGCTCTAGTGCCTAAAATGATGAATTCACAGCGATATGCTACCTTTTGTTAGCGCTGCACGTCACCAATGGGGATATCCACGGAAGGCTCCGAGCGTTTCCATGATGCTGGAATCCGCAGGCCTCAATCACGCATACGTGCTATCGCAGTTTCTGACGGATACCTTCCAATCGCTATCAAGGTTTCCCGCTCAAGCATATGCTCGATGGCGTAAAGCTGGAGAATCGAAAGCGTTACCTTTCCGATTTATGTCGCAAATCATCCTGCAATGGCAATTCATTTATAGGCCCTTCTGAAACCCATTGCAAATTCAGTACGTGCATTGTGAAGACATCAAGAAAGTACAGGAACCTTACCTCCAATCCCCATGTAAGTCTCTTTGTGGACACAAGGACTGATGCAAAAGGTGGTACAGTCAGTATCCTTCCATTGACAACCCGAAGATTCCAAAGTGACAATGGACGGATCATGTACCCATGGCAGGTGATAGATTCAGGCGAAAGAGCTCCCGTTGAGCTATACTCGTTGAGGTTAAGAATCTTCGTTTTTGAAAAACTAAATTTAATCGCAGAGGCCGCCGAGGACGCAGAGAATTAAACCTTCTTCATCTCTGCGATCCCCGCGATCTCTGCGGTAAAAAAGAATGATTTCAAGCTTAACGCGTATATCTACGCTGAAGAGGCGCCATATCGATTCAAGTAGCCTTCAAGGTCCAGTTTTCGAGCCGTGCTCTTGGAGCTCATGTACCGAACCTTGCCAAATATGGGCCTTGACGGTCCAAAGGGCCTGTCGTATCGACCAAGAATCCAGAAAATGCCTGTGTAGGAATTGGGATCACGTCCGTCAAGCGCATATTTATTGTTAAGTTCGATCATGATCCCAAGGGCCTCGCCGGCGGAGGATGACCATTCGAGAATTTTCTTACCCCAAAGCATTCGCAGGTAGCTATGAATTTGCCCTTCCTCCAGGAGCTCTCGCTGCGCTGCATTCCAGAGCTCGTCATGGGTCTTGGCGGCTTCGAATTCATCCAACGAGTAAAGGAATGGGCGCTGATCTTTCTCATGATCGAGGAACTCTTTCACCGACCAAGCGGGAAGGGATTCGTACCGGTCATAGTCGTCTCTCTTCGAACACATATTGAATCCGAGTTCACGCCAAGTGACAAGCTGATCGAGAAATGACTCTGCTCCCTCGCTCATCCCCCACCATCCTGCGCGCTGCCCCGACACCGTGCTGGGGAGACGTTCTGGGGACCACTCCTCTGCCTCACCAATAGCATGGAAGATCTCGTGAACAGAGATATGACCAAAATGAAGATACGGCGAAAACCCGCTTGTGGTATTCCTGTCCGGATGATTCCGGTCAAGATGGTACTGGCGCAATTTGAAACGAAGAAAAGCTTTCAATCTCTCCTTTGCCGCTTCGGTCCCCCCCTGGACTTGCACCGCGCCGACGCTGTGGTCGATCGGGAGGCCTCTCAATATCTCAGGTGTTGCCTTAAGAACCTCATCGGAAGCCAGAGGCCACTGGGTCGTAATCTTTGGAGCGGGCGCAGGCATAAAGGGTACGGAAAGAGCAGCAAGTGGATCTTTCTTCGGGAACCTGTCGAATTCACCAGGAAGTCTCTTTTGGAGAAATCTTCTGAAGGAAAAAGCAGTTGAAAAAAATCTATCTGCCTCTCCAAGAGGCAAAAGACCGTTTGAGTCGACCGTCTCTACCCTCACGGATAGTTTTCTTGCTGCTCCTTTTACCATATGAGGCAAGAAAAAAGCTGGGAAGTAATCGGTTACTATTATGGAAGCATCGGATGCAAGGGCTCGGAGGAGCCCCTTTCCCTCATCCTTCTTCGCCTCAACATACGGATAGTAGCAGACTGTACTTCCTTTGAGGCTTTCCCTATTATCCCTCATTCCCTGCAATATGAACGAGTGAAGTCTATCGCTTGCCCAAGGGTAATCGCAGCGGAGCCCTTCCAGAATTAAAAGGGGCTTTCCAAGCTCTTTGGTCCACTCTATTGCACGCTCAAGGCTGAAGTTCCAGCGTACCCGCCGATTGGCAACCATCCAGTAAAGCACATAGCTGCCATTAATATTGATCGGAGCTAAATTCGCCCGAGATATTCTAATATCGGGGACTCTGCTCACCATCTTTTCCACCTATGCACAGGTAAAGTCACTTGCGCTCTGAGAAAGCTAGATTGTTTTGAGGGAAATTTCGCTTGTAAGAAAGACATTCAAAACAAAAATGGCCACGCCTGTTTCCTGGTTCTGACAATAGGGCAGCGCCTCGGTCGCATCGGTAAGGGATATAAGCTTAGATTCAGGCTTGCGATATTCGGACCGCGACACAAAAGCATCTGGCTATGTACTCTTCTCCCCTGCCTGTGAGCCCGGTTGGAGAACCTTGAGAAGGGAAGCGGCAAAGACGACGGCACCCTTCTCCTGCTTCAGGTAAAGATGGCCGCCCATGTCCCTAAGCAGCCGAAAGCAGACCGGCACCGAGATGTCTTGCTGGTCTTCGGAAAAAGGCAGAAGCGAGTGTTCGGGGTCTTGGATCTTCACTCCGTGGACAGGAGCCCGGACACAAATGTGTATGTTCTGGTCGCTTTCGAAGGTCTCTATGGTGATCCTTCCCTCCCTGTCCATCACTCTTGCGGCATTGCGAATAACATTGATGAGGACCTGGATCAAGATGCCGGGATCCACATAAGCGGGGGAAATCAGCGGAGCTAAATCCAGGTCCAGCTTAACCGCCTCCCGATTCAACTCGGGGGAGAGCAATTCGACGGCTTCCCTGGTGATCTCATTTACGGAACACTCCCGCGGGCGCATTTCAACGGGCTTCAGGTAATTCTCTATCCGTTTGAGGATTCCCTCAAGGCGTCCGGATTCCTGCACGACGATCCCAATCTCAGGCACATCAGGAAACTTCTTTTGAAGCCTGCGGGCAAAGCCTCCGATGGACATCAAGGGGTTTCTGATCTCATGGGCCATCTCCGCGGAGATAGTCCCGAGCATCTTGAGTTTCTCATCATGAAGCAAGGCTTTGTGAGCCTCTTCCAACTGCCGGGTCCGCTCCAGAACCATCTGCTCAAGGTGATCACGGTATTCCTCAAGCTCTTTTTGCGCCCGCTTTCTTTCAGTGATGTCACGGATTACGCCAACAAACCCGCGGACGGTTCCATCCGGGTCTCTTATCGCTGAAAGACTCTGTTCGGTTGGAACCAGCGCACCGTCTTTTCGTATGAACTCCCACTCAGTCCTGAACCAGCCTGCGGACTCAATGGCCGGGTAAGCTTTTTCGCCAAAAGTGACAAAGGATTCGTCCGAGGGGTGAATGAGCCTCACCGACTCACCTTCGACCTTCCCCGGCTCAAAGCCGAACAGATCAAGAAAGGCCTGGTTGCAGGAGATGATCCGCCGGCCCTTGTCCAACATAAAAATGGCATCTGAGGAGCTTTGAACAAGCGCCCGGTGTCTTTCCTCTGAAAACCGGAGAGCCTCCTCGGCACGTTTTCGCTCAGTAATGTCTCTTCCATAGATGTTAACGTCTTCTTCATTGGCAATAGGGGTGACGATAAGCGAATATAGGATCTCTCCGCATTGGACTTCAGTTTCTCTGTTCATCCCCGATCGAAGCGACTCGAGGACGATCTCTCGCCATGAATCCGGAAGGTATTGCCCCACTTCACAGGCCCAAGTCCCAAGCAGACATTTGCTGGTTGGATTGGCATAGAGAAGCCTTCCGTCCCTTGCTACCCTGAGTGTTGGATGAGGGTTTTCTTGCGGGAACCTTGCAAGGCTCTTTATTTCCTCGCTAGCCTTTTTTTGCTCGGAGATGTCCCGGACAATGCCGGTAAAGTACCTCTCTCCTCCCACCCAGACTTCGCTCACTGCCAGGTACAAGGGAAATGTGCTCCCATCCTTCCTTTGCCCTGTTACCTCTCGGCCAATACCGATGATCTTTGGCTTGCCCGTGCCAAGGTAATTGGCGATGTATGCATCGTGGTTTACCCGGAAAGGAGAAGGCTGAAGCATGCTAACGTTTCGTCCAATGACCTCTCCAACCGAATAGCCGAAGATGTGCTCCGCCGCTTTGCTAAACGACTGAATGATGCCCTGCTCGTTGATGGTGATGATGCCATCGACCGTAGTATCCATGATGGCTTGAAGCCTTGCTGCTTTCTCCACAAGAGCCATCTCGCCAGGCCCGGATTCGGTAGCCGTTCTTTCCAGTTTGACGGCTTCTTGATGTGGCCGCATGGATTTGTCGGTGGGAGGCTGTCTCAGACTATCTGTATACATAACGCCAGCTCCTCAGTTACAATTTATCGACTACCGTTCAATTTCACTTTCAAACTATAATCACCTGATTGACTTACTGCATGGGCTCTGCCGGGACAATTCGCACTCCGCCGACCATGCTGTGATGCCGAGAGTGCCTACTCTCTCGGAAGAAAGTAAAGATCAAATTGAGCTTTGCCTCTTGAATCATGTTCAGCAATGTCTGGAGGCAGGTAGATCGTTTTGCCGTCAGGAGAACCCATGGAAATCGAAGACCTCTACGGGCTGATTCCAACTTTTCAGTGCAATCCCGGGTGCATCGAGTGTTGCGTAAATTTCGGAGTGCCGTCTCGAACCCGGATCGAAGAGGAGCGGATAAGGGAATATGTTCGGGCTAATGGCGTTGAGCGCCGTAACGTGAAAGGCCTCCGTTGCCCCTATGTCACCACTTCTGGATGTGCCATCTATGAAGTCCGGCCACTCATTTGCCGGCTCTACGGCACTTCACCAAACTACCTTTGCAAGATCCAGGTCCAGCCGGTGCGCCTCTTGCACGAAGACGAGGAGGCGGACATTTTCCATTTCTACTATGCGCATTTCTCCTGAATGTTTGGAGGAGCCGTATTATTCCAGCCGATCGTGCGATTCGGCCTCTTATACCACAAAATGATGAAGAATTCTTTAGGGTTGAACTAAAATCGGTTTGATGATAGATGTTTTTTAGATCCCTTCCGAATCGGCTGTAGCCGAAGTTTGAAGAGATGGCGCTGCTTTCCTTTTTGAGCAGCCTGCACCACCACGGGGACCGCTAGACGAGTCGATTTGTCATGCAGTATAGCGAAGGAAGCGTTGGCCGTGTTTTTGTGTTGCGGCTGGAAGACGGCGATCTGCTGCCCGAGGTAATTGAGGATTTTGCCGGCGATCACGAGCTCGCAAGCGCCATGGTTCTCTATGTTGGGGGAGCGCAGGATCGAAGCCGTCTTGTGGTTGGGCCCGAGGAGGGTCATGGAGACGCAATTATTCCCATGATTCACACCCTGCAGGGCATCCAGGAAGTGCTGGCCGTGGGAACGCTCTTTCCCGATGAGGCCGGGAAGCCTATCCTGCACATGCATGCCGCAACAGGACGGGGAGGGGATGCCACGGTGGGCTGCACTCGGGCGGGTGTTGAAGTCTGGCTGGTAGGCGAGGTGGTCCTGCTTGAGATTCTGGGAGCAGGGGGACAACGAAAGAAAACCCCGGGGAGTGAATTCAAACTTCTCGAACTGGCCCACACCAAATAACACGGTCTTTTAACCACTAGTTTGCCGGAGGAGACTCGCTAAAAATCTTTTTGCAGAGCCACTCTTTTTGATTATCGGTCATGGTTTCCGGGTCAAAAAAGAGCATGGCGGACTCAACGACTCTTTCCGGAGGTCCTCCGTCTTTCATGCATTCCGCACAGATTTTGATCGAATCTCCATCCGATTGTGTCAGGAAGTGCTCTATTGGTCCAGTCTGATCCCCATTTTCATCAAAAGGCCCCCCCTGCATGCAGTCGCAGCTGAGGACAAGATATGCCACTCCAATGGCATTGGGGTTCGTGTGCTTGATGTGTTTTGCAAAATTTTCAACCGTCCTCTGTTGCTTTTCGTTCATCAGTCTCCACCTCGAATCTAAAATTGATGCTCTCCGTCATGTCATGCCAAGAGAAAGCTCCTGTGTCAATTCATCACGCTGATTTCGATTTTGTGGTAATAATTATCATATTGCAGCACGATATGCGAAGAATGTTTGAGTGGCATAACGTCATAACGCAACAGCTGACCCCGCGTGCTCCCGTCCTGCGTAGAAGGCTCTGCGCCAGGCTTCGAAGCGGCCGTTTTCAAGGGCTTGGCGCATTGCTGCTGTGAGGCTCAGGTAGTAGTAAAGGTTGTGGAGGGTGTTCAGGCGGTAAGCGAGGAGTTCCCGCGCTATGAAAAGATGCCGCAAATAGGCCCGGGAAAAACGCTGGCAGGTATAACAAGTGCACCCTGCCTCAATTGGGGCATCGTCATCCGCATAGCAGCTGTTCTTGATCTGGATACTCCCCCATGACGTAAACAGCATTCCGTTGCGGGCGTTCCGCGTCGGCATGACGCAGTCAAACATGTCCACACCCAGCCTCACCCCTTCCACAATATCCTCGGGGGTTCCGACTCCCATCAGATAACGGGGGCTTGAGGCAAGCATCGAGGGAATCAGGGCTTCCATAACGGCCAGCATCTCTTCCTTGGATTCCCCCACTGACAGGCTGCCCAAGGCATACCCATCGAAGCCGATTGTCGCCAGTTGTTCGAGGCACGCTTTTCTGAGGTCGGGGAAAACACTTCCCTGAATGATCCCGAACAGGGCCTGCTCCGGCTGATCATGGGCCGCTTTTGAGCGCTCAGCCCAACGCACGGTGCGTCGCATGGACTCGGAGGCGTAAGCATAGGACACCGGATAGGAGTTGCATTCATCAAAAGCCATTGCGATATCTGAGCCCAACTGCATCTGAATCTGCACGGCAGTCTCGGGGCTGAGCAAATGCCGGGAACCGTCTATGTGTGACTGAAAAAGAACGCCATCCTCTTCGATCTTATTGATCCTGGCCAGACTGAACACTTGAAAACCACCGCTGTCCGTCAGGATTGGCCGAGGCCAGTGCATGAATGCATGCAGGCCGCCAAGACGGGCGATTCGCTCCGCGCCAGGCCGCATATGAAGATGGTAGGTGTTCCCCAGGATGATCTCGGCTCCCAAGGCTTCCAATTCATCAGGGGTGAGGCTCTTGACCGTCGCCTGAGTCCCGACGGGCATGAAAACCGGCGTATCAATCACACCATGGGCAGTCACCAGGCGACCACGCCGAGCTTCGCTGCCGGTATCCGTAGCGAGGACTTCAAAGAACAACGTTAGGATCCTTCCATATGGAAACGGCGATTTTATGCGGTCTGTTGTGCCCCAAGTTCCGTAGTTCCGTAGGCTGGGTTGAGGCACGAAACCCAGCAATCTAGTGTTGGGTTTCGCTCCGCTCAATCCAACCTACCCCAAACACATTATCTTCAACCTATAGAACCATTTACTTACAGGATCAGCATGGCATCGCCATAACTGAAGAACCGATACTTCTCCCTTATCGCCTCGTGGTAAGCCTGTAGCATTGCCTCCCGCCCGGCAAAAGCGGAAACTAAAAGCAGCAGAGTCGTTTTGGGCAGGTGAAAGTTGGTGATCATACCGTCCACTACCCGGAATCGAAACCCTGGATAGATATATAAATCACAGTTCCCGGAAAACCCAGTAATGGCTCCCTGTTTGAGTGCGACCCATTCCATGATCCGCACCGAGGTCGTTCCGACAGCCACAATGCGCCGTCCTTGGTTTTTCGCTGATGCAATTCTCTGCGCAGAATCCGGGGAGATTTCCGCGTACTCGGGATGCATGAAATGCTGCCGAATATCTGTAACCCGCATGGGAGCGAAGGTGCCATAGCCGACGTGGAGGGTCATCTTAACGACTTCAACGCCGCGTCTCTCCAATTCCTGGAGAAGGCCTGTGGTAAAATGGAGCCCGGCCGTGGGGGCGGCAACCGAGCCGGGTTCCCGGGCATAAACAGTTTGATAGTAAGTTGCATCATCGAGTCGAGGGCGTGCGCCATCACGATGGATATAGGGCGGCAGGGGAACCTCCCCGGCCCGTTCCAGCAACTTTGGGAGGGGGTCTGAGGTGAGGAAACGGACCTGGACTTTGCCCTCTTCAGGCAGGGTAAGAATCTCTGCTTGAAAGCCGTTTCTCAGAGTGACCACGCTCTGCGGCTTCGGAGGTTTGGCGGCCCGAACCAGGCATGAGTATACTCTATCATCATCAGGCTCCGAAGGTCTGAACGGTTCCAAAACCAGAAGTTCAATTCTACCTCCGGTTTGTTTCGTGCCTGACAGCCGGGCAGGGACAACCCGTGTATCGTTGAGGACCAGAACATCGCCTGGCTGAAGATAGGAGCTGATCTCGGAAAAGAGCGTATGTTCCAGCCTTTCTTGCTTCTGCCGCATGACCAGGAGCCGGCAGCTTTCCCGCTTTTCCAGAGGTTCCTGAGCAATCAGGGACTCTGGAAGGTCATAATGATAATCTTCCAGGTCGAAATGGAGATCCGAGTTACCCTCCATGCCTGCGACCCCAAAAGACAAGCAGGAGTCCGACTACCATCAGCACCCCGCCGATGGTGCGGAGTTGGGCGCTGGGCATGAGAATGAGCTTTTGAAGCCAGGCCTTGAGTTGTCTGGGGAAAGCAAAGTAAGGCAAACCCTCAAGGAAGCAAATCAATCCGATGACCGTAAGGAAATATCCGCCAGGCATGTTTCTCCTTCCTCTTCTCTCGGGACGATCAAAGATCTTCTTCCCATTCTTCGGAGATTCGCCTAACATATTTTGAGTGGTTTGCAAAGAGAGGCATCACCTAGTGGCTTATATGCAAGTCCTCCCGTCATACCGGCGGACGCTGGTAGACAGCGAGTTTTTCTGGATTCCTGCTTCCGCGGGCTGGAACTCGCATAAGTCTGCGATTCTGCAAGGATAGACTTGATCACCAGTCGATGCTGATATATAAACGAATACCACCGGAAAGAGTCACAAGAATTAGGAGGATTTACCAGTCATGGCCTTTGTTCGGAACCGGCTCATCGAAATGCTCTCTGACGCCATATTGCCGCTGCTGCAGTCGGTGGCGGAGAGCGCGCCGGTATCCTTTCCCATCGAGCTCGAGATTCCCAATCTGGAACAGCACGGTGACTACGCGACCAATGTTGCCTTCGGCCTGAGCCGTCAAATGAGACGGAACCCTCGCGAAGTCGCGGCGCAAATTTTAGCCAATATCAAGGATTCTGAACGGGTCATCCAACGGACGGAAATCGCGGGCCCAGGATTTATCAACTTTTTCATTCAGCCGCCTGCCTGGCACAAGGTCCTCTTGCAAATCCTCAGAGATCCGACAGCTTACGGATACCAGGATCTGGGCAAGGGGAAGAGGGTCCAGGTGGAATTTGTCAGCGCCAATCCGACCGGGCCGTTGCATATAGGTCATGGGCGCGGGGCCGCAACGGGGGATGTGCTTGCCAACATCCTGGAAGCCTGCGGCTATCAGGTGGAACGAGAGTACTACATCAACGATGCCGGAAACCAGATGGATACCCTGGGAAGGAGCCTCTATTATCGTTATCGGGAAGCCCTCGGCGAGAATGTCGAATTTCCCGAAGGTCATTACCAGGGCGATTACATGTGCGACTTAGCTCGCGACTTACTGCAGCAGGCCGGAAAACAATACCAGAATAGCCCAATAGATGATGTGCTGCCGGTTTTCACTCGCTTTGCCGGTAATCGGATACTGGATGGCATCAAAGATGATCTAGAGAGCTTCGGGGTACATTTCAAGAGCTGGTTCAGCGAACAAACCCTCCATGACGCTGATGCGATTCACCGTACGATCGATTCCCTGGCAGCCCGAGGCTACGTGTATGAAAGCGACTCGGCAAAGTGGTTTCGAAGCACCGCCTTTGGTGATGAAAAGGACCGGGTGGTCATTCGCTCAAATGGCGTCAGCACTTATTTTGCTTCCGATTTAGCGTATCATAGGGATAAGTTTGAACGTGGTTTTGACATTGTCATTGATATCTGGGGGGCCGATCACCACGGCTATGTCGAGCGCATGCTTGCGGGTGCGCAGGCCCTTGGCCGCGAACGGGATGACCTGCGGATCATCCTGGTCCAGCTAGTCAACCTCCTGCGTGCAGGCAAACCTGTTGCCATGTCCACCCGTGCCGGGGAGTTCGTGACCCTGCAGGAAGTCATAGATGAAGTGGGAAAGGATGCGGCACGCTTCATCTTTCTCACTCGCCGCTCGGACAGCCCGCTGGATTTTGACCTTGATGTTGCCAAGAGTCAGAGTAACGATAATCCGGTCTATTATGTTCAATATGCTCATGCCCGACTTTGCAGTATTTTTGAAGTGGCACGAGAGCGTGGTATTGAATACCACAAACCCAATGGGGGAGATCCTGGCATCCTGAAAAGTCTGACCCTTCCCGAGGAACTGAACATCATCAAGTTGCTGGGTGAATACCCGCAAGTGCTGACCAAATGTGCAACCGCTCTGGAACCACATGTGATACCCTACTACCTGCATGAGCTGGTGTCTCTTTTCCACAGCTACTACAACCATAATCGCATCCTTGGTGATGATCCGGAATTGACACAGGCCCGCCTGGCTATGGCGGATGCCATCCGGATAGTCATCCATAATGCCATGGAACTCCTTGGAGTGAGCGCACCAGAAAAAATGTGAACCACCTTGATTGACAGGGTTACGGCTTAATGACCCGCCCGGCGAAGAACGACATCAACCACGAGCAGGCCGAAACAGACAAGAAACCGAAGCGCTTTCAGTTCGAACTCGGTTTCAAGGAGCTGTTCTTCTATGCCTTTGGGCTGCTCCTCGCGTTTTCCTGGATGTTCGTCCTTGGAATCCTTATAGGAAGGGGAATTCCACTCGTGAACCCGGACGATATCTCGGTGCGTGCTCACTTGATGCGCTTTCTTGGGCTGGGAAGCCAAGCCGCCCAGCAACCTCAGCCCGCAGCCACAGCAGATTGGGACAGCCCCAGGAAAATGCTGGAGTCTCTTAATTATTACGAAGACTTAACTCAGAAGAACTCGGCCAGTCCCCCGGCTCTAAGGCCGGTGCCGCCAGTGCCCACCCCTGCCCCCAAGCAGCCCGGCGGCGAGACAACATCTCAAAAAACAAAGTCCCCTCCGGGGCAACCTCCGAAACCCGCCGTGGAACCGGGGAGTCCCCCCTCACTTCAAGCCTCCACGCATGAACCCGGTCCGCCAGTGAACGCTTCCGAGCATTTTAGCCTGTTGGTTTCTTCCTTGAAGGACTCAGACAACGCTCAACGGCTGGTCGACCAACTTCGCTCCAAGGGCTATTCTCCCAGGATTGAGAGCCTGAACCTGAGTGGCAGTGGCCGATGGAATCGCGTTTTGGTCGGATTCTTCCAAAGTCGGGAGGAGGCCCTTCGCTTCGCTGCCGAATTCAATCGCAAAGAGCATATGGAAGGATTGGTCATTCGCGAATCACAATGATGGGGTAATAGTGCTCCGAATTGACAGAAGCCCCATTCTCGGTTATATAAAAGAAGAAAAGGTATAATATAGCATAAGCTCCAACTTGTACTGTTGTAGTGCTCCTTTACATTATCCTGCGTTTCTCAGTGAGACGGGAAGCTCGAAGTTCCAACGCAAGGTTTCTTCCACCACCTATGACCTTTAGATAAAGAAGGGAGGGTGTACTATGAAAGAAATCAAGAAGATTTTGTTTCCGGTTGATCTTTCAGCGGTCTCCTCGATGCTTGCCCCCGATGCGATCGCCCTGGCGGTGAAGTTCGATGCCGAGGTTCACCTGCTCTTTGTGGCAGGCAGCTTTGAGAAGTTCAAGACCTTTTACATCCCCCACCCATCCTTGAAGAGCTTTGGCGAGGAAGTGTTGCGAGGTGGTGAGAAGAAGCTGAAGGAGTTTGTGGAGGAGTTTTTCAGCGAATACCCGAGGCTGAAGACTGCCGTCGTACAGGGCGACCCGGCGGAAGAGATTCTCAAATATATCTCATCAGAGAAAGTCGACCTCGTCATTATGGGTACCCATGGCAGAAAGGGTCTTGACCGTATCCTCTTTGGCAGCGTTGCCAATCAAGTGGTGCAACACTCTCCTGCTCCGGTTTTGACCATCAATCCATATCGACACGTATAGCAGACCCTAATGCTGAGTACAACGCCTCACAAATGGGTGTACGATATCCAACCGTCATGGCCGCGAAGGCGGGCATCCAGGCTTTTTTTCTGGATTCCCGCCAGAAGCATGCGGGAATGACGAGTGGTATTTTGGTCACTTTGTTTTATGGAGCTGTACTGAGTAGTGAGTGTGATGCCTATAGACGGGGCTGCTCGGCCGCCGACATTCTGGCGGCCAAAGCGGCGGCTTGTCTCCATATCGGTCCACGGCGGAGAGATAATGGAAATGCAAGGCGAACTGCAGGAAGCATACGAGAGGAGTGTTAGCACATCTTGGGCAATGGTTGCCGCCTTGGTGCTTTGTCCCATAATGGTTGAGATCGTGAGGATGTACGACGTCTCATTCACGGGATTTGCCCCTCAGTCGGCAGGTCGAATAAGGGACTTCGTCTACGGATTGGCGATCATTTTGCCCCTTTGCATAAGGAGTATACGGAAAGCCATTTTGAAGCGAAACAAGTCCTCGGACCTGCGCACTCTGGCCCGGAAAATGCGGACAGCGACCGCCATTACGATCCTTGCTGCAGAACTACCTGCGCTCCTGGGCCTTTTGATGTTTCTTCTGGGCGGTGTCTATAGAGAATTCTACATCGCTCTTGCCTTTTCTCTGTTGGTGCTATTCGTTTATTTTCCGCGGCAGTACCATTGGGAGATGTTGATCGGAAAAGGTGTTATCTTTTGAAAGATCGTGCAATAAAAAGAGCTTCGCTGAAAAGGACCAGTTCGTCCGAGTTAGGGGCCAAATCGTGGAGGAGGGGGAGATTTATGATCAAGCGGTATTCTCGAAATGTTGTCGGGCTTTTGTTACTGACTGCTGCATTATTATTCTCAGGCTGCGCCGGCAAGGACTCTTACATGGGTTTCAAGCTTGGCCAACCCGAGAATCCCTGGTGCCAAGGGGAAATGACATCGCCTTTCCCGCCTTACTGCCATCCCGAGTACTAGTATTGCGTAAACGTTCTGCGGACACGGATACACACAGATGAACACCGATCTCTTTTACATGTCAATCCGCGTCAATCCGTGGCCTTGTACCACGAAAGGAAGGCAGGAAGGGAGACACAATTCTCTTTGGGCTTTGGCGGTTAAAAGAGCAATTTCTCAATAAGTTACTGCAGATGAATCCGTGCCCAGGCCCTTAAGCCGGTTGCCCGGGCACGAGGCTCTTTTTCCGCCTTGGCTTATTGAGAAGTTACTTCACAAGTGATGTCTTTAGGCTCTGCCAAGCTGTATCCGACCACCTGCTCAAAGGCGGCATTACATCTCGAGAACTTCCCATCCATGCTGGTTTCAACAAAGCCATCCCTGAGCCATTCGAACAATTTGACTAATTGTGCTCATGACATCAATTTAGAGGCTCGAAGAAAGAACACATGCTCCACCAGGGAGCCCTGAATACTCTTTGCGTGACCACCTCCTGGTCGGGCGCTGCCGGCGCGGCTGCCATATCAAAACAGGATATGTAACGGATGGAAAATCTGAGGAACGAGGAATCAGGAATTGAACAAGCAGGAGAGGATCTATTCAATTTTGCGGTTGACCGCGAAGACGTAAAAAAGCTTCTGGAGTATCTGCCGAAAGAGGCCGATATCATGCGGAGCAGGGTCGAATACGAACTAATGATACTGAGGATTATCATTGTAGGCTGGAGCATTTCCTATTTCCTTGAGAACTCCCATCACAAGAATCGGCTTGCAGAGCTATACTGGAAGACTGTTCATGCATTCTCGCAGAGCATATCTTCAACAGCCGGGCTGATGATCGGTCGGGACATTGACTATTTTCAGATGCTCAGAGATCGTCTAGATGCTTACATCGAGGCGATGCGCAGAAAGCCCGACCCACCGGAGCCCGCCGTTGTCATAGGACCGGAATTTGCCCGGGTTTGCGGGAATGTGAATGATGTCTATACGGTTATGGCCGGCACCAGGATGTTTATCGCAACGCTAGGCGGTGTGAAGGAATACCTCGAGGTGATCAAATGGATAAAGGTCTCAACGTGAGACGCAAAACCTTGGAGCATCCCACTGCCGCCGCAGACCAGTTCATATCAGGGGGCAGGCTGGTGGACATCCGGGAACATGGGAATGGCAATGTCCATGACACTTTCTTGGTAACCCTGCAAGCCGAAGGGGAAGAGCACTTTATCCTGCAGCGGATCAATACGCAGGTGTTTCGTCAGCCGGAACTGGTCATGCGGAACATGAGCACCTTGAGCGAGCACGTTCACAAACGTCTGCAGCGTACTCCCATCAGCGGAGGCCGTCGCTGGGTGGCGCCGCGCGTGCTCTTGGCACGGGATGCCCGGGATTACTGGATTGACCCGGGCGGGGCTTTCTGGCGTGCGATCAGCTTTGTTGACGGCGCACAATCCTTTGACACCATCCAGGATGAGGAGCACGCAAGAGAAGTCGGCTATGCGCTCGGCATGTTCCAGAGTCTCATCAGCGACCTGCCCACAGAAAAGCTGGCCGATACCCTGCCATGGTTCCACATTACGCCACAGTACCTCCGGCATTATGATCAGGTGGTGGGGAAAAAGGGGGCCGGCCAATTGCCTGAAGTGGATTACGCGGTGCGGTTTGTGAAAGAGAGAAGAGCCTTTGCCAACGTCCTCGAGGAGGCAAAGGCGCAGGGCAAGCTTTGTCTTCGCCCGATACACGGCGACCCCAAGGTCAACAACGTCATGATCGATACCGCTACCAGGCAGGCCGTTAGCATTGTTGACCTTGACACCGTCAAGCCCGGCCTGGTTCTATATGATATTGGCGACTGCCTTCGATCGTCCTGCAATCCTCTGGGAGAAGCAACAGAGCGGTGGGAGGAGGTTCGCTTCGAACCCTTGCTTTGCCGGGCTATCCTCAAGGGCTATCTCTCGCTGGCAAAAGATTTTCTTACCGAGAACGATTATGAATACCTGTATGACGCGATGCGCCTCATAGCTTTGGAGCTGGGACTGAGATTCTTGACCGACTATCTGGAAGGTGATGTTTATTTCAAGGTCAGGCACCGGGAACATAATCTTGCCAGGGCCCTCATCCAATTCAAGCTCACCGAGAGTATTGAATTCCAGGAAAAGGCCATCTGCTCCATCATTCAGGATCTGAGATGAACGACCGTCGATCTTGATCCAGCACCGGTGACGAGTATTGTTCAGAGTGTTTTTTTGAGGGCCTATGAACCACTTGGAGGTAAAATATGCAACAAGAACCGAATTCTTACCCCGGCGGCCGGATGCAATCCAACCCTGAGAATGTCAGAACGGGTTTCTCTTCGGATTCTCTAACGCAAGCACTTGTGGATAACCTCTATTGTCTCCAGGGTAGGATCCCTGAACTTGCCACAACCAACGATTGGTATATGGCACTGGCCTATACGGTGCGCGACCGCATGCTGGAGGATTGGATCAAGTCGCTTCAGAAGTACCGGACGAAGGATATACGAATTGTCAGCTATCTTTCCGCCGAATTTCTCATGGGCCCGTACCTTGGCAACAACCTGATTAACCTCGGTCTTTATGAACCAATGCGGCAGGCTGTTGCCAGGCTTGGGCTGGATCTGGATCGGCTCATCGCTCATGAAGAAGAACCAGGCCTTGGTAATGGTGGTCTTGGAAGACTGGCAGCCTGCTACCTGGATTCCCTCGCCACGCTGGAAGTGCCGGCAATCGGTTATGGACTCCGCTATGAATTCGGGATTTTTGACCAGGATATCCGCGACGGCTGGCAGGTGGAAATGACGGACAAATGGTTGCGACTTGGCAACCCCTGGGAGATTCACCGACCGGAGATCACGGTCGACGTAAAGCTGGGCGGGCGCACGGAGTCATATCGCGATAGCCAAGGCCGCTACCGGGTAAAATGGGTTCCCCATCGGGTGGTGAAGGGCGAAGCCTATGATACTCCGGTGGTGGGATATGGGGTCACGGCGGTCAATATGCTGCGCCTGTGGAGGGCAGAGGCCGTAGAATCCTTTGATTTTCAGTGCTTTAACGTTGGTGACTACTATGGCGCCGTGGAGGAGAAGATCTTCTCTGAGAATTTGACCAAAGTCCTCTACCCGAATGATGAAGCTTTGCAGGGAAAGGAGCTACGCCTCGAGCAGCAATACTTTCTGGTTTCCTGCGCCCTTCAGGATATGATCCGAATTCAGTCCCTCAAAGGCAACACCCTGACGGACTGTCACAGGACCTTTACCGTACAGCTCAATGATACTCATCCCTCACTTGCAGTGCCGGAACTGATGAGGCTGCTGGTCGATGATTATCTCATGGAGTGGGAGCAGGCCTGGGAGATTACACGAAGCACTTTTGCCTACACCAATCATACGCTCCTGCCTGAAGCTCTGGAAAAGTGGCCGCTGCCACTCTTTGAAAGTCTTCTCCCCAGACACCTCGAGATCATTTATGAAATCAACCGGCGTTTCCTGGATGAGGTGCGTTTGCGTTGTCCCGGGGATGAGCGGAAAATGGAGCGGCTGTCGCTCATCGATGAAGCGGGCGTTAAGTACGTCCGCATGGCTCACCTGGCTAGTGTTGGCAGTCACGCCATCAATGGGGTCGCAGCCCTGCACACGGAATTGCTGAAACGGGATGTGCTGCGCGATTTCTTTGAGCTCTACCCGGAGCGGTTCCATAACATAACGAATGGAGTTACCCCGCGGCGCTGGATGGTGCTCTGCAACCCGAGACTGGCAGACTTGATCACCCGCAAAATCGGAGACCGCTGGGTTCGGCGCCTGGAGGAAGATTTGAAAGGGTTGGAAGCGTTTGCAAGCGACCCTGATTTCCAGGATGAGTGGCGCCAGGTTAAACTGCAGAACAAGCGCGACCTTGCCCTTCTCATCAAAGAACGCACCGACGTTGCTGTGAATCCTGAGACACTGTTTGACGTACAGGTGAAACGTTTGCATGAGTACAAACGGCAACACTTGAATATCCTGCACATCATCACGCTCTACCAAAGGATCAAGCGTAACCCTGAAGCGGATATCACGCCCCGCACCGTCATTTTCGGCGGCAAGGCGGCCCCGGGTTATTTCATGGCTAAGCTGATCATAAAACTGATCCATTCAGTAGCTGAGGTTGTGAACAGTGATCCGGACGTTGCCGATCGCCTCAAGGTCGTTTTCTTTCCCGACTTTAATGTCAAAAACGGTCAGCGCATTTACCCTGCCGCCGATCTCTCCGAACAGATCTCAACAGCCGGCAAAGAAGCCTCGGGCACGGGAAACATGAAGTTTGCCATGAATGGGGCGCTGACCATAGGGACGTTGGATGGCGCCAACATCGAGATTCGCGAAGAAGTGGGAACCGAGAATTTCTTCCTCTTCGGGCTGACAGCGCGGGAAGTCTCTGACCTGACAGGCCGTGGCTACAACCCCATGGATTATTACAACTCCAACCCTGAGTTGCGGGAGGTCGTCGGCAGCATACGTTCGGGCTTCTTCTCGAGAGGCGATCAGAGCCTTTTCAGACCACTCATTGACTCGCTGCTGAACCATGATGAGTACCAGCTTTTCGCCGACTACCAGGCGTATGTGGAGTGTCAGGATCGGGTAAGCAGGGCCTTTCGTGACCGCGATCACTGGACGCGGATGTCCATTCTTAATGTGGCTCGGGTGGGCAAGTTCTCTTCGGACCGCTCCATCAGGGAGTACTGTGAGAAGATCTGGAAGGTAAAGCCAGAGAGCGATCAAATGAATAAGTGAGGCTGAACCTGATCGACGGACATGGGCTTTAGCTTTCCAGATAAGTACCCATAGTTTCAATATATTGTTGCGTCACGGCATCTCAAGAAGGTGTGCGAAACTCTAGTTAGCGTGTATGAGCTCGATCTGGAATCTGGCCTTTGGACTTGGTTCGGTGGCCATTTTGATGGTGATAAAATGAGAGCTGTGCCCTTCCATGAAATAGAATTGGAGTTTGGTGCCCTTTTCCATAAACTCGCAGTCATCGTGACCAGAAGGCGACATATCTCCAAATCCGAAGTTCTTTCGAGACTTCGCGCTTTGCTCGAAGAGGGGCTTTCCGACACAGAACCCGAGGAGCCCGGTTTCCCAAGGTGAGCTGAACGAGGAGCAAGATACGATTTGATATTCAATTTGTTTGGTCCGATGCGGGGCCAAGCCAGTCTAAGGAGGTACAAACCAGGACTTGGTATCTGTAGGATCACTTGCTTGGTATGCATCTGCATCAGTGGTTGCTCCTACAGAACTAAAATCTCTGGTAAAAGAGCCTCTTGCAAAAGTCCTTTTCACCCTTCTCAGGGCGAACGGACTTTTGCAACTGTAACATGTTGAATTCCCGTTCGTGGTGAGGTATCGAACCATGAACGGAAATAGTTTTGCAAGAGGCTCATTGGATAACAAAAAGCGAGACTGTCTATTCAACACCACAGCCTAAATCCTTGTGGACACTCAGTTCTTGTACTCATGCTTAGCGATATCGGCTCGATTTTGTTATCGACATAGTGCCCGCGAAAATCGGTGATAAGGATAACGAGCCTGGAGAAAATCGATGCGATTGCTGGAGACCAAATAGACGACACGATGTTCCTGCGTGAGTCGGCGCGCCCGGGCGCCCGGTGCAAGATATTTTAAAGGTTCTGGTCTTCCAATCCCTGAAAAGGGATCCCGCAGGACCGTCTCGATGAGATCAAATGCACCCAGGGCAACCCTGCGAACCGTTTCTACCCAGTAGCACAGATCCTCTCCTCACCTGGAACATCCTCGGATCACCGGTACCGATCCTCCTCTTTTCCTCGAACCATGCACCTTCCATCGCTCCATGGCATCAGCTTTGCCCTGTGCCTTACACAAAAATTCTTGCACTCTGAAGGGTTTTGGAGAAATGTTTCCGTGAGTACGACCATCATGCGGAAATCCATTGAAATCTACAACGTGCGATACGAAGATTCGGTTGAGGATAGAGTCCACTAATTGCTTTCCGAGCGTTTGCAGCACAGCCATGAACTCTTCGGTCAGGTGCCGGACGTGCTTGGAGATGTCTGTGTGCATCTCGCTCTGGGTGTAAAGGAAGCGGCATTGAAAGTCATTGATGCATTTTCCAGTATGCATCCGTTTGCACTTCGCTACGGCCGAGTCGAAAAGGTGGATTGGAAGTCTTGCACTCTGGTGCTCTCTAGGCAGGAAAAGCACCGAGTGCTCACTGAAAAATGGTCCCCCAATACAACCTCCAGAAGAGACTGGAGGTCTTTTATCTTGTGGAAGTGCAGGATATCATAACCGTAACGGCTTACGTATTCTGCGGGAAATGGGAGTACCAGGATGAACATTCAGTATAATGACAAGACCGACCTACTCTATATCCGCCTTGATGACTCCGGGCATGAGATTATTAACAGGCGGATCTCAGAGGATGTTGTCCTTGATGTTGGAGAAGGAGACGGAATCGTCGGGATCGAGATCATGAATGCTTCCATACATGTTAATCTCGGGCGTTTGCTGCCTGTTAAGTACGAACTCACCCGAACGGCTGTTTAGAGTTGAGCGTACGGACAATTGGCCTGCGCAGGCTTGCTTCTGCTTTGGGCTGCCGACCGACTCGCAGAGTTACCCCCGCATCACGAGGGGTTTAACTTGCATCATTCCTCGCAGGCACAGAGGGACATTGTTTCCCTCGAACCTTACGGAGCAAGCCAAGGGTGTTTATAGGGTTCGAACTCAAACCCAACTTGTTGAGAAGTTGCTAAAACACTACTGATTAACGAAGGGAGATCCGTCAGGAACCCCAAATCTCCCCGGCGTTTGGACGAGCTAATCAAAGAGCTACTCGATATTCAATTGGTGCTGGATATCAATGCAGCCGATAACGCTTTGTGCTGCCGGGCATTGTGAGAGGTAGGTTGCAAAGGCGTCCTGCGCATCCTGCTTCTTTTCCTCAGAGATTTTGAGAAGGTAATTGACCCGGATCCTCGTTATCTTCAGGATTCCGTTCACCTCTTCAATGTCACCAGTGACCTCTGCCCGATATACTTCCTCGTGACTTTTGATTCCCCTTTTGGCCAGCGCCGCGGCCAAAGTTCCCATCATTCAGCCTCCAACCGCTCCCACAATATGGTCCAAGGTGGCTGCATGCTCCTTGTCCGGTTCCACCTTGTAGAAGTGCTTGATTCCCCCATGGACCCCGTAAAATACCGGCTCATCGAACCCCTCGATGACCGCCTTTCGTGTAGGGCCCCTCTCTCTGGTGATGGTGATGCGCGATGTGTGAATCACGTTACTCATGGTGTTGCCTCCTTTTTTTACCATCAAAATTACCCATCCTGCATCGGCTCTCTAGAGCTCGGTAAATCTCACTGCGGAGATGACTCAATCCATCTTATAGCAAATTGGAGGAATTCTTTTCCCGAGTTATTGCCAAAGTACCAAAAATCTGCCCACCTTCGCACCCATTCCTGAGGATGTGCCGGGTTCTGAGAGGCAGGCCAAGGAGGTTAGTCCGGCGGGGGTTGGTGTTCGGGTTTGAGCAGATCAAAAACAGTCTTGACTGGATTGAAGGTGATTCTGGGGACTTCCACAGCCATCGTGAGCCATCCGGCCATAGCGCCATTCCATAGACCGGGAAGTTCGAGGGCCTTGAGACTTCTTCCCTCCACGGATTTTTTTGAAATGAATACGGCATCATGATCGACGTAGCGGTCCAGAGCAAAAGGCTTACCTTCGTAATTCCTCATGGAACAGACCAGATCGACGGGATTGAAATGGGTGGATAAATTCCAAATCTCCTGCTGTTCCGGAGAGCTGAAATCCACCTGAGCTTTTTCCACAATCTGCAGCGAAAGCTCACCTGACCGGCCTTCCACCCAGAAAGGAGCCCCTCCCGGTTCGCCCACATTCCGGACGACACCACAGACGCGGATCGGCCGGTCCAGTTTCTGACGCATGTAGGCATGCCTCTTTTCGAGAGACCACGTGGTATAGGCTTCAGGAAATTTTGCTTGAAGTCGTCCTGCGGTGAATGCCTCAGCCTGCTCCACAGAGCTCGGTGACAACCGATCGTTCAGTTGCCTCACATGCTCGTGAACCGCCGCCTCAAGCGCCACCAGGCAACCCCCGAGGACCCGCTTCCACAAGCCGATCGTCTCAAGGAAACGTTCCTGAACCACGTTATCGACGTTCTTGATGTAGACCAGGTCTCCCTGGAGATCGTTCACATTGGCGAGCAATGCCCCGTGCCCTCCCGGCCTGAATACAAGGCGCCCGAAACGGTCACGGAAGCACCTGTTGCGCGTATCGGCAGCGATGGTATTGGTGGACGGCGGTTGGTGGGAGAAACTGACCTGATACACAACACCGTGCCGCTTTTCATAATGGGGCCGAATCTCCTCAAAAAGCCGCCTGAAGCCGTCTTCATGTTCCGGAGAGGCGGTGAAATGAAGACGACACTTTCCATTGGCACAGGTGAGGTAATGAACGGCCTCTTCCAGGTGTTCCTCAAAGGCGGTGCGGCATCCTTCCCGGTGATGGTGAAACTTCAACAAGCCTTTGGGTAAACTCCCATAATTCAGGCCGATGTCGGTGAGGAGATAGTCCAGAATGGTGCGGTAGCGATGAGATTCGATGAGGGCTCCAAGATCCAAACCGTCTCCGGCAAGAGCCTCCTGCAGATCCTCAATAAAGGCAAACCGGTAAATTCCTTCCACAAATTTCAAGAAATCGCAGGCAACTGCTACTCCCAATTTTGCATTCCGATGCAACTCTTGTGGTTCCAGATATTGAGGGAGATGGTAAATTTGCAGGAGGGATTGGAACATGCGGGTGGCCGCCCCGGAGGCTGGGACAAACTTGAGGAAGCGTCCCTTTTGCGCGGCTTTCTCATGGAGTTCAAGATATCTTTGGCTTTCAGCGAGGTCGATGCGTCGCACCCCGTCACCCAAGATGCAGGGGCGTTGCAAGTGCATGAATGCGGAGGATTTCCGGAATAGGGCGATTTGGGCCTTTACCTGAGCCTCGGAGATATCGAGAGCTTTCATCTGTTGTAGATCTGTTTCGGTGAAGTGAAACCGCTCCATTGTGCATTCTCCGGTTAGGCGGTGCTCATGCGAAAATCAATCCAATTCACTCTCTTTGCAGCAGAAAAAAGGTTTATCCCCTCCAAAAAATCAATGCAATCAAAAAAACGGGCGGGCATAAAGCCCGCCCTTACAGGTAAGTGAATTGCAGGGGTAAGATGATTTTTTTGAGTTTGCCCGAAGGGCGTTAGTTTAAGAAGGTCTCGATCTTGGCGCCCGTTTTCAGCTGGCCAACATATTGGCCCAACTGCTCGTTGATTTTCTGCTGTTTCATGTAGTCTTCGAGCTTAACCTTGACATCATCAAAAGAGACGGTGGATGCATCCTTTTTGTCCGTTACCTTGATCAAGTGGTAGCCGAACTGGGTTTCCACAATCTCACTCACCGTACCGGGCTTTAAGGAAAAAGCCACTTCTTCAAAAGGCGCAACCATCTGCCCGCGCTGGAAATAGTCCAGGTCTCCGCCATTGGCGGCACTGGGACATTCGGAAGATTCCTTGGCAATCGTGGCAAAATCCTCGCCCTTCTTGATCCGCTGCTGAATGGCAACAATGCGCTCACGAGCCTTTGCCTTGTCGGCATCGCTTGCGTTTGGTTCTACTTTGATAAGAATATGGCTGGCACGGACCATTTCGGGCGCCTTAAAAAGCTCTGAATGGCTATTATAGAACTCTTTCATTTCTTCCGGAGTGATGGTCACTTTGGAAGCTACTTGCTGATCGATTAATTTCTTGATGGTCAGATCCTGCCGCAACTGTGACTTTAGGTCAGCCTCTGTGAGATTCATCTTGGCCAGAGTATCGGAGAATTCCTTCTCAGTGGAAAACTTCTGTTTCAGAGTCGCCACTTGCTGGTTAACATCAGTATCACTGACGCTAATGCCCTGCTTTTTGCTCTCCTGCTTGAGCAACTCCCGATCCACAAGGCCCTCCAGTACGCGTTGTTTCATTTCGGTCATTTCCGCAGGATTCGGCGTACGCCCACTCATGGCCATTTGCCTTTCGAAGCGGCTGAACTCCGTATCATAATCTGCCCGGGTGATCACTGTCCCGTTTACGACTGCCACCTTGTCCTTTTTCGCAACATCTTTGGGCATCGCCGGTTTCTCTTTTTTCGTGTCTTTGCTGCCGGCAGCCGAGACATTCTCCTTCTTCGGATCTTTCTCGCCGGCCCCATAGCTCACAGAGAACCCGAAAGAGCTCAAAATAAACAAGACAACCAAACCCACAACATAAACCATCCTTTTTGTTGCCATTATCATGCTCCTTTATGCGGACAAAAAAAATAACCCACAAAGGTTGGCGGACATCCTCCGTGGGCTTACCCTCTAGAGAGGCTTTGGTCATAAGCAGCACTCAAAGAAACTCTCAGGAGACCTTTCACGCTTCACTATAAACTTCGGAAGTCTAGCGGTCAATCAAACATTTTGACCGGACATCCTGAAATGCTAACGACACGAAACATTTTGACGACTCCCGTGGGTGCTTGAAGTTCGATCTTTCCCTGTCTATTGAGCCTGGGAGTGTCGCTGCTCTTTCCGACGACGGAGGACGAAGCGGAGCGCCATCTCCTGATGGATAGCATCGCAGTCGCCCGGGATGCCAACCAGACCTGGCTGGTATTCGGTGGAGGCGCACTGCTCGAAAGTTTTCCCATTGTGTATAGGGAGAGCATCAGGGAGAAATGCCCTGGAAATACTTCTGATAAAGCTCCTGGTAGCGACCGTCGGACTTGATCGTTTCCAGCAAGAGATTGAGCCAGCCCAGGAAGTCAGCGTCTCCTTTGCGAATCGCAATGGCATAAGGCTCGTAGGTAAATGGCTTCAACAGCGCCCGCGTGGTATCAGGATTTTCTTTCTGGTGCTTGCTGATGGACAACTGATCGTAGAGAAAAGCATCGGCGCGGCCCGTCACCACTTCACGTGCACAGGCCGTTTCTTCTTTGTAACGGTTCACCTGGGCTTTCGGGAAAAGCTTTGCGGTAACCAAGTCCCCTGTAGTTCCGAGTTTGACGGCGAGAATTCGATCGGGGGAGTTGAGTTCCTTCACGTCCTGAGTGTCCGGAGCTTTTTTCTTGCTGAGCAGAGCACACAGGCCGGTCACAAAATAAGGCTCAGTGAAGCTGACCGTTTTGGACCGAGTCAGAGTTCGCGTCATGCCGGAAATGATCATGTCAATCTTGCCGCTTTGAAGGGCTGGAATCAGACCACTGAATTGCATGTCCTTGATTTCGATCTCGACCCCCAACTCCTTCGCAGCAAGCTGAGCAATATCCACATCAAAACCGATCGGTTCCCCTTTCTCATTAGCATATTCAAAAGGGAAGAACGACACTTCCATGCCGACGATCAGTTTGTTCCGCTTAACGATTTGATTGAGATTGCTCCCATCAAAGATATCGAAAGGGTTGGTCGCCGTACAAGCCACATCAACAGCGCATGCAAAGATGGCCAAAGCCAGAAGCAGCAGAGCAAACCTTTTCATTTCCGTCTCCCTCCTGAAAGCAAAGTGGTTGTTGGTAGAAATCTACCGAGCCTCTTGCAAAACTATTTCCGTTGATGGTTCGATACCTCACCACGAACGGGAATTCAACACGTTACAGTTCCAAAAGTGCGTTCGCCCTGAGGTATCGAAGCCTGTCCTGAGCGTGTCGAAGGGGGTGAAAAAAATTCTTGCAAGAGGTTTCACCGTCCAGCGAAGGGTGCTCGCTAGACGGGCGGAACTTTCTATCGAGCGGCAATCGTTCTCGCCAGTTCTTCGGCCCGGTTCATGATCTCCTGGCGTCCTTCCGCTTCACCCGGACCGAACACTCCGCAGGCTCGAAGAAGGTGATTGTGTTCGAATCCGTACCATCGGAAAAAGCTCTCATACCTTGGAAAAACATCGGCATACTTCTCTTCGCCCGGATCACCCTGGGCCAGAATCATGACCAGTTTTTTGCCGGGAGCCAGACGGCTCGGGTGAGGATTGGTGGGAAAGTCCGGAACCAGGTAGGAGAAGGTGCGATCGATGAATGCCTTCAATTGGCTTGAAACTTCCCCGTAGTAGATGGGGGAAGCCATAACCAAAACCTGGGCATCGCGAATCGCATCCAGAACCTGAGTCAGGTCATCTTTCAGTACACACCGGTCCAGCTTGGTTTTACAGGTCATACATGCCTGGCAGCCCCGATATTTAAGCTTGTTCAAAGGAAACGTTTGGACCTCCGCCCCCAATACTTCAGCCGCTTTGCAAAAACGGTCGGCAATGAAAGCACTGTTCCCCTTCGGTCTTGGACTTCCCAAAAGACACACAATTCTCATCTCGGTTGCTCCATTCTCCTATTGCACCAACAATGATGCGGCGTTGTCCTTCATCAAACTGTTCATTGAGCTGAATGAAGTAAGCTCCTTCGGTACGGATACCAACCCTATGTTGGGTTTCGCTCCGCTCAACCCAACCTACGGTATGCTACAGTATGACAAGTGAGTTCCTTCCGTACGGACATCAACTCCACCACATAGCAGTGAGTATCATACTAAATACCGGACGATGTAGCAAGCGTGTGGAGCCAGGAGGGTGTTAATCAAAAGTGGGATCCAATGCATGCCACCTTATCGGTTAGGCCGCACTCGTATGCCATTCAGCTTCGTAGGTTGGGTTGAGTTCCTCGCCCGAATCGTGATTGATAGCGGCGGGCCATATCGAGGAACGAAACCCAACAATCCGGGGCCTTCAGGTAAGGGGTGTGGAAAGACGCCAACACCCGGGAATCTTGCTCTCACATTTCATCGCGCACGGTCGTTCGTTGGTATGGAATCTGTAGCCGACGAGTGATATAAATAAACCTTTATAGTGGATCATAGAAGCTCCGCTAAACAGACGGATTCTACCCCCAATGGTGGTTCGTTCTTAAACTGTGAGACACATGAGGATAGTATCGCATGAGCGGTTTCGGGGAGCAAGCAACTGAAGGCAAGGCAAAGTGGTGGAAGCGGCAGCGGTATACTTGCGCGACTTGTAGGCAGGAACAGCTTTTCTGTTGGACCTGCCAGTGTGGGTTTATGATCTGTTCGGACTGTATGGAGGAGAACTTCTGGGGTATGACCTGCAATGGCATCACCTGGACGTGTCCGGATTGTGGAGCCATACGCGGTTTTGGAAACGATTGAGTCAATCGAGAGGTGAAAGGATAAGAGAATGTCAGGAAAGCGCGTGGTCATTATCGGGGCGGTAGCGCTCGGGCCTAAGGTTGCGTGTCGTTTCAAACGCTTGCAGCCGGACGCTGAAGTCACCCTGATCGACCAGGACGAACATATTTCTTACGGGGGATGCGGCATGCCCTATTTTATCATGGGCGATGTCAGTGATGTCCGTGAGCTCATGAGCACGAGCTTCCACATGGTCAGGACCCCGCAGTTCTTTGAGGATGCAAAGGGAGTTTCCGTAAGGGTCCGAACGCGAGCGATCGAGATCGACCGGAAGGCAAAGAAAGTCAGAATTCGGGACCTGGTTTCAGGAGAGGAAGAAGACCTTCCCTATGACCAACTGGTGCTGGCCACAGGCAGCAAGCCTAATCAACTCTCCATTCCCGGGGCAGACCTTCCCGCCGTAATGAGCCTGTCCAATCTTCGGTCTGCGATAACCATCAAAGACCTCATTGCAGGGGGTAAGGTTGGAAAGGCTGTGATCATAGGGGCAGGGGCGATTGGCTGCGAAATGGCGGAGGCTATCAGCGATCTCTGGGGGATTGAAACCAGCGTCGTGGAAATCGCCGACCAGGTGCTTCCCGTTATTCTTGACACCGGTCTTGCCCGCATGGTGCAAAAACACATGGAAGAAAAGGGCGTGGCGGTATATCTCAACGAGAAGGTTCAGGAAATCCGCCATGACGGGGGGGATGCAGCCTTGCGGGTTGTCACCTCACAGCGCAGATTAGATGCGGACCTGGTAATTACGGCAGTGGGTGTTCGACCCAATTCGGAACTGGCGCGGCAGGCCGGCTTGCTGGTTTCTCCCCGGGGAGCGATCGTGGTCAACCGCCGCCTCCAAACCTCCGACCCTTTTATCTATGCCGGTGGAGACTGCATCGAAACCATGCACCTGGTGACTGGCAAACCGACATTTTTCCCGCAGGGTTCTCTTGCAAACCGGCAGGGTCGAGTGATCGGCACCAATCTTGCCGGAGGATTTGCAGCATTCAACGGGGTGGTAGGTAGTTTTGCCATCAAGATTTTCGACCTGGCGGTGGCTTCAACGGGTATTCCCTTGCAGACTGCCATTCGGGAAGGTTTTGACGGGGCCCACGCCCTGGTGATCCAGGCAGATCGGGCCCATTTCTATCCCGAAAATGACCTCATCTATCTGCTGTTGATCGTCGACCGCAAGACCCGACGCATCCTGGGCGCTCAGGGGCTTGCTCATCATGGTGACGCTCTGGTCGGCAGAATCAACAGCATTGCCGCCATGCTCCCCTACCGGGCAACGCTGGAGGACCTTTCCAATCTTGAGGTTGCCTATTCGCCACCATTTGCTTCCGCACTTGACATCGTGAATGCGGCAGCCAACACCGCCGAAAATATCCTCGATGGTTACAACAAGCCTCTGGATGCGGATCAGTTCGAGAAATGCTTTCTCGAGAGCGAGACTGACGAGACCATCTGTCTGGACGTTCGAGGCCCGGCCAACGCAGCTCCTTATGTGGCTCACTTTGGTGAACGCTGGCTGAATATCCCGCAGGAAACCCTTAGACATCGTCTTCAAGAAGTCCCCAAAGACAAACGCCTGGTTGTGGTCTGCAATGCCGGAGCGCGTTCCTATGAGACTTTGCGCCAACTGGAAAGCACGGGCGTCTGCGAAGCCGTCAATCTGCAGGGAGGGGTAGCGGCACTCAAGAAAGCGGGTATGTTGAACCTCGGTGATGACCAGGAACACCATTAGCGATTGGTAATTGAGTAAGGTTCTGTCCAAGAACAACTGGCAAGTATTTCGGGCGACATTGATGCTTCGATACCTCAGCATGAACGCCAGTCCTTCTTGCACGTTCGCCCTGAGCTATCGAAGGGCGAACACTCTAATCTGCAACCATTATTTTTTGACAGGCCTAAGCATATGAAAAGACCACCCCAAGCCCTTGCCGGTCATACAGAAGAGTGGGCTGCTCCCGCGATTGCCGTTTTTTGGGACCAGTCGCTGGTATGGGGTCTCATCTGCCTGGAGACGCTGCATCATCTGAGTGTGCCCTTCCATTTGCTGAGTGCCGAAGAAATAGCAGGCGGGGCTCTCGATCGACACAGAGTATTGCTCGTTCCGGGAGGATGGGCTGCTCACAAGGTGCGGGCTCTTGGCGAAGCAGGGAAAACACGAGTAAAGCAGTTTGTTCAAAGTGGCGGGAGCTACCTTGGTCTTTGTGGTGGGGCGGGAGTTGCCCTTTCCAGTCCGCCCTCGCTCGGGCTTGTGACGCTGAAGCGAATGCCCCTTTCGGAACGGCTGCCTAATGCCAGTGGCGAAATATGGATTCAAGGAGCACCGGACCACCCGCTCTGGGAAGGTTTGCCGCTAGCCCTTCCGGTCTCTATCTGGTGGCCTTCGCAGTTCATGGATAAACAGGTTCCGGAGTCTCTTTGCCTGGCAACTTACAAGGCTCCAGGAGCGGGCTTCTTGGTAGCCGATCTGTCCCTCTCAGACCTACAACACACCATGGTTCCCTGGAAGGAATGGGAAAGGATCTACGGCATCAATCTTAATCCGGCCAGACTGCTCGGGCATGCTGCGATGATGGAGGCCATGTCGGGTAAGGGTAGGTTGATTCTGTCGTATCCCCATCTGGAAACCCCTGGCGATGTCTGGGCGAACCGTCTGTTCTCGAGATGTCTGCAATACCTGGATAAAGAGGCCAGTCAGCATGTATTCCGGAACTGTGTGGAGGAGAATGCACCGGCCAGACCATTGGCACGTCCCGGAAAAGAAACGGTCAAGCACATCGCGGATGCCAAGGAAGCGGCGGACGCCCTTATTGACTTCGGGGAACGGCATCTACTCTGGCAGTGGCGGCTTCCGTGGTTGTTGAACTGGCGCCGTGGAATTCGTGGTCTAGAATATGGTACGCTTGCGGTGGTTCTGGCTCATCTTCTTGGCCGCCTGGATAAAATAAGTGGTGAAGCCGATGGACCGGGTGATCCCTGGCTTGAGACGGCACAGCGGATCAAAGAGCAGGTTGTCCGTTTCTGCCAAGCTGCCAGGGAACTTCTTATGGAAGAAAAGCTTGCCACGCAGACCAGGAACCTAACCAAGTTGGGGAAAGTCAACGCCACAGTGGACCAATTGAGGGCCGACCTCTTCGGGCGCAAAATGAATCACGGCGGACTTTGCCGCGAGCTTTTTGATGAACTGGATGGGTTCCTTCTGAAAGCCCTCCGCATGAATGAAGATAGTGGAAATTACACGTTGAAACGGAAGTTGATGACATCGCCATCCCGGACCGGGTAAGTCTTCCCTTCCAGACGAACATGACCTTGTTTCCTGGCGGATGCATAGTCGCCGGCTCGGCGCAAATCGTCGTAAGCGACCACTTCTGCTCTGATGAAGCCCCTCTGCATATCGGTATGCACTACCCCAGCGGCTTCCAGCGCCGGTAAATTCCCGGGGATGGTCCAGGCTCGCGCTTCATCATCGCCAACCGTGAAGAAGACGGCCCGCTGAAGCAGAGTGAAAGAACGTGCTATGACGCGATCCAGAGCGCTTTCAGCAAGCCCAAAGTCCTGCCTGAATGCATCCCCCTCCAATTCCGGAAGCTGGGCCAGCTCCATTTCGAGCTTCCCGCGGACGACCATCGCTTCGGCATAATCAAAGTCAACATCCGGAAGCCCATCATCCTCGTCGGTATTATTCACGATGACCAGGAGAGGTTTTGCGGACAGCAAAGTAAATCCACGGATTTCCGGTGCAGCCACAAGGTCTGGTTTGGCTCTCACTGGTTTTCCTGCATTGATTATTTCCAGACAGGATTCGAGAATGTCCTTTTCTGCGCCGAAAATCTTCTTTCCCTTTTTGTCCTCCGCGGCAATTCTTTCCAGGCGTTTTTCAATGGTCCCGAGATCGGCGATGAGAAATTCATCCTCCAATTCTCTGAAATCTCGTCTGACATCCGGTGCTCCAAGAGAAGGGTCCGTGAAATTCCGGGCCACCATAAGAAAGGCATCAACCGGGCGCATGTGGGTCAGCAGCAGAGACATGTATTCCTGTTGGCTTTCCAAAACACCTGGAAGACCCTGAAGGTCCAAATAAGTCACCTGAGCATGGGTGGTTTTTTTGGGCTTGTAGAGTTGGCTCAACCAATCCAGCCTGGAGTCGGCAACGGAAACGACACCCAAAACAGGGACCGCGTGTCCTCCGGGTGGCACAGATTCACCTGTTCTTTTTGTGAGGGCATTGAAGATGGTGGTCTTGCCCGCTCGCGCCAGGCCCGTAATTCCAAGTTTCATGCATATCTCCTTCCGTCTCTAGACGGTTCTCCGGCGGGTTACCATTGTCCAGAACACGGAAGCGGGCGTCACCTCTGCTAAAGGACGCACATGAAGATGGTTGGTAGACAATGCCTTCGCCCGTCGTCATGCAGGGGTGCCACCTGCAAACGACTCAAGTTACGGCAACCCGCAACCTGCAACAGAGCTTTGCTTTATGTACACTTGACATTCTCCACATGCAACCGGTAACTTCTTGCAGCAAGCTTGAACCCTGGCAAGTACCCTCGAACCTGATTAATGGATGGGTTGTGCCGATTATGTCCC
>Ga0209048_10000762_pt1 | contig 34164 bp, 27 predicted proteins | sample FrelakmetCRP12CR_FD_187146 | JGI IMG/M metagenome (GOLD analysis project Ga0209048, IMG submission 187146) | Freshwater lake sediment microbial communities from the University of Notre Dame, USA, for methane emissions studies - CRP12 CR (SPAdes)... | ecosystem: Environmental > Aquatic >...
GAGCCTGAAGGGCGAGAGCCGCGGGGGGCGGAAGGGGCACAGCCGCGGGGGGCGGCAGCGGCAGAGCCGCGGTGGCCCGCTCGACGGTCGCCTCGGCCATCGGCTCGGGTGTCGCCTCGGCCATCGGCTCGGGTGTCGCCTCGGCCTCGTGCTCGATGTTCGCCATGATCTCGTGCGATGTGGGCTCCATCGCTTCGCCGCGCGGGCGACGGCGGAACAGGCGCGCGAAGAAGCCTCTGCGCGATTCGGGCTCCCGCTCGGGCTCGGAGGGGTCCTGCTCTGCTGTGATGGCGGGTCGCGGCTGGGCCGTCGGGCCGGATTGCAGCGCCTGCGCCGGCTCGGGCGCGGCTTGGGGCGCGGGCGCGGACTCCTCAGGTGTCCACGGCGTGGCGGTGGGCGCGGGCTCGGCTTGGGGCGCGGGCGCGGACTCCTCAGGTATCCACGGCGTGGCGGTGGGCGCGGGCTCGGCTTGGGCCGCGGGCGCGGACTCCTCAGGTGTCCACGGCGCCGCGGCGTGCTCGGGCTCGGCTTGGGCCGCGAGCTCGGAGTGGGCGAACGGCGCGGGTGTGATCTGGGGCTCCTGCTCGGAACGCGCAGGGGACTCCGGCTCGGAATGCGGTGCAGGGGACTCCGGCTGGGAACGCGGCGCTGACTCGGACTCGGCAGATGGCGTGGGTGCGAGCGCGGAGCCGGGCCCGGCAGCCTGCGCCGGCGGGGAGGGCGGGTCGGGTTCGGGAATCTCCCGGATGACGGTGAGCGTCACCTTCGTGCCCCAGCCGGAGGGCTTGATGAGCACCTTGCCGCTGGTGTGCTCGGCCTCCCATTCGACCAGCTTCTCCGGGTCCAGGCGGGTGATGCGGATCGTCCCGAGCTCGCCGAGGTGGCGGGTAAGCCTGGCGGGGTCGCTCAGCTCCGCCCACAGCTCAGGTGCAGACTTGACCAGCGTGCGGTGAGCCTCCGAGGAGATCACACCCTCCATTTCGAGCGCTCTGGCGCTACTCCTGCTAACCGAGCCGGGTCGAGGGCGGCGCAGCCGCGGCTCGGCAGGCTGGGGTGCTACACGGCCGAGCGTGCCGGGCGATCTCCGACCGACCGCGTGCCGATCAGCCCGCGTGCGTCCAGCAGCTCCGCAAGCTGGACCGCGTTCGTGGCGGCGCCCTTGCGCAGGTTGTCGGCGACGATCCACAGGTCGAGCGCGCGCTCGTGGCCGGGGTCGCGGCGAATGCGCCCGACGAACACGTCGTCGTGGCCGGAGGCGTTGATCGCCAGCGGGTAGAGCGCCGAGGCGGGGTCGTCGAGGACCGCGACGCCGGGCGCCGCCGCGAGCAGCTCGCGTGCGCGCTCGGGGGAGAGGGGATCGCGCGTCTGCACGTTCACGGCCTCAGAGTGGCCGTTGAGCACGGGCACGCGCACACATGTTGCGCTGATGCGGATGGAAGGGTCGCCGAGGATCTTGCGGGTCTCGTCCATCAGCTTGCGCTCCTCGTCGGTGTGATCCTCCCCTTCGGCGAAGCTGCCGGCGTGGGGGAGCACGTTGAAGGCGATCTGATGCTCGTACTCGCTCGGCGATTCGATATCGCGGTCGTGCAGTAGCGCGTGGGACTGATCGAGCAACTCGTCGACCGCACGCCTGCCGGTGCCGGAGACTGCCTGGTAGGTACAGACGACGAGCCGCTCGATCGTGGCCTCGTCGTGGAGCGGCTTGAGCGCCACCACCATCTGCATCGTCGAGCAGTTCGGGTTGGCGATGATTCCGTGGTGGGCGTCTAGGGCCTCGGGATTGACCTCGCTGACGACCAGCGGAACGTCCTCCTGCATGCGCCAGCGGGAGGAGTTGTCGATCACTATCGCCCCGGCCTGTGCGAACTTCGGCGCCCACTCCCCGGAGGTGGAACCCCCGGCCGAGAACAGCGCCAGGTCGAAGCCCTGGATCGCGTCGTCGCTCAGAGCCTGCACGACGAGGCCGCCCTCAAGCACGCGTCCCACCGAGCGCTCCGAGGCGAACGGGACGATCTCACGAGCGGGAAACCCGCGCTCGCGCAACAGCGCCAGCATCAGCGTTCCCACCTGCCCGGTGGCACCGACGACGGCGACTCGATATCCCTGGCTGGTCACCTGGATGAGGGTACCGCGGCGGGGCCGGCCTGCTAGGGCTGGATGACCATGAACAGGATCGTGACCAGCACCAGCACGCTGAGCAGCGTGCCGACCGTCGAGAGCCGGCGCACGAGCCCGCTGTACTCCTCGCTGAGCTCCGCCCCGTCGCCGCCCGCGGCCAGGTCGCGTTCGGCTATCTGCTCGGCTCGTTTGCTCGTGGGAATCATCACCGCGCCGACCAGCGCCCCGATGACGATCGCGGCTGCCAGGCCCCACTGGACGAAGAACTCCCCCCAGTGGTGTCCGTCGCTGGCCAGGTAGGCCCCGGCCAGGACCACCAGGAGCAGCCCCGGGTTGACGAGCAGGCGCTCGATCGTGTACTCGACGCGGTGCAGAAGGGGCAGGCTGCGCGGGTCGCGCCGGGCGGCCACCGCGAACATCACCGGGTAGGCGAACGTCACGCCGAAGCCCGCGACCACGGCCATGATGTGAATCGCGAGAACGACTTCATAGAGGGACGTGGCGGGGGTTGCGGTCACGCGAGGACCTTAGCCTCTCGCACCCGTCCGCGGCCCGCGCCTGCCAGCGCGGGAGTCGGGGCGGGTGGCCGGTACGAGCTCAGAACTTCGGCGCGTAGGAGCCGAAGACGTCACGCATCGCGCCGCACACCTCGCCCAGCGAGCAGCGGTCCTTCAGCGCTTCGCGGATCGGGGGCAGCAGGTTCTCGCGGCCGCGGGCGACCTCGCGCAGCTCCTCCAGGCGGGTCTGCACCAGCGCTTGGCCGCGGTGCGCCTTGAACTCGGTCAGTCGGGCCACCTGCTCGCGCTCGGACGCGGGATCGACCCGCAGCAGGTCCGGGACCTCGATGTCCTCCTCCTGGTAGGCGTTCACGCCGACGACGATGTCCTGGCCGAGCCGGTAGCGCTCCTGGTAGCCCCAGGCCGACTCGTCGATCTCGCGGGTGATGAACTCGATCGCGTTGACCGAGCCGCCGAGACCGTCGACCTTTGCGATCAGCTCGTTGGCGCGCAGTTCGATCTCGTCGGTGAGAGCCTCGACGAAGTAGGACCCCGCAAACGGGTCGACGGTGTCCGCCGCGCCGGACTCGTGCGCAAGGATCTGCTGGGTGCGCAGGGCGATCTTGGCGGCGCGCTCGGTGGGGAGCGCGAGCGCCTCGTCGAAGCCGTTCGTGTGCAACGACTGGGTGCCGCCGCAGACCGCGGCAAAGCCCTGGAGGGCGACACGGACGATGTTGTTCTCCGGCTGCTGCGCCGTCAAGGTCACGCCGCCGGTCTGGGTGTGGAAGCGGAGCATCGTCGCCTTCGGGTTGGTGGCGCCGAAGCGCTCGCGCATGATGTGCGCCCACATCCGCCGTGCGGCGCGGAACTTCGCGACCTCCTGAAAGACGTTGTTGTGACCGTTGAAGAAGAACGCGAGCCGCGGCGCGAACTCATCCACCGACAGCCCCGTCTCGACCGCCGCCTGCACGTAGGCGATCCCTGAGCAAAGCGTGAAGGCGACCTCCTGGACGGCCGAGCAACCCTTCTCGCGGAAGTGGTAGCCGGAGATCGAGATCGTGTTCCACTTGGGCACGTGCTCCTGGCAGTACTGGAACAGGTCGGTCGTCAGGCGCATCGTGGGTACGGGTGGGTAGATGTAGTTGCCGCGCGCGATGTACTCCTTGAGCACGTCGTTCTGGGTCGTGCCGCGGAGCTTCTCCGAGCTGACGCCCTGCTCGGCGGCGACGAGCTCGTAGAGCAGCAGAAGACACGCGGCGGGCGCGTTGATCGTCATCGAAGTGGACACCTGGTCGAGGGGGATCCCGTCGAACGCGGCGCGCATGTCGTCGATCGTGTCGATCGCCACGCCGGTGCGCCCCACCTCGCCGAGGCAGCGCGGGTCATCGGAGTCGAGGCCCAGCTGCGTGGGCAGGTCGAAGGCCATCGACAGGCCGGTCGAGCCCTTGGAGAGCAGGTAGCGGTAGCGCTCGTTGGACTCCTTCGCCGAGGCATAGCCCGCGTACTGACGCATCGTCCACGTCTGCTTGCGATACATCTCGCGATGGACGCCGCGGGTGTAGGGAAACTCACCGGGGCTCCCGAGGTCGATCCGCTCGGGCAGATCGGCCTCGGTGTAGAGCTCGGAGATCTCGATGCCCGAGTCGGTGAAGTGTCGCGGGTCCTCAGGCCCGACCACGGGCGCGACGGTCAGGTGCTCTTCGGTGGCGGCCATCTGCGGAAGGATAGTCGCGGGGAACCTCTAAGCTCTGCCTGATGGCGACCTGTCTGGTCACCGGCGGTGCCGGCTTCCTCGGCTCGCATCTGTGCGACGAGTTGCTGGCACGCGGGCACCGCGTCATCTGCGCGGACAACTTCGAGACCGGCTCGCTGGCGAACATAGAGCACATCCGCGATCCGGACCGGTTCGTCCATGTCGGCGTGGACATCATCGAGCCCTACTTCATCGAGGAGCCCGTGGACTTCGTCTATCACCTGGCCTCGCCGGCGTCGCCGATCGATTACCTGCGCCTGCCGCTGCACACGCTGAAGGTCGGCTCCTATGGGACACACCACACGCTGGGGCTCGCGAAGGCCAAGCGCGCCCGCTTCCTGATCGCCTCGACCAGCGAGGTGTATGGCGATCCGCAGGAGCATCCGCAGTCGGAGAGCTACTGGGGCCACGTCAACCCGATCGGCCCGCGCGGCGTGTACGACGAGGCGAAGCGCTACGCGGAGGCGCTTACGATGGCCTATCACCGCCAACAGGGGGTGGACACGGCGATCGTGAGGATCTTCAACACCTATGGGAGCCGGATGCGTCCCCACGACGGCCGCGCCATCCCCACGTTCCTGCGCCAGGCGCTTGCCAACCGCCCCATGACCGTGTTCGGCGACGGCCGGCAGACCCGGTCGTTCTGCTACGTGAGCGACCTCATCAACGGGATGATCGCACTGGCCGAATCCGGTTATCACGACCCGGTTAACCTCGGCAACCCCGACGAGTTCACGCTGCTGGAACTGGCTGAAACGGTGAGGGAGCTGACGAGGTCGACCTCCGAGATCTTGCATGAGGCGCTGCCGATCGACGACCCCAAGCAGCGCAAGCCCGACATCACGCTGGCCCGAGAGCTGCTGGGCTGGTCGCCGGAGGTACCGCTGCGGGAGGGGCTTCAGCGCACGATCGAGCAGGCCGGCGTCGAGTTGCTCGTCGGCGGTGGGCCACGCTGAGCCTTCTTCGAGCTCGAGGGCCGGGCCCGGCTCGGTGTGGGCGCCCGGTCTCTCCCACGCACCCGTCATTACCGCCGCGCTCAGATCACCCGATCTTCTCCGTGGGACCGCCGATCAGGACCCGGCCTGAGCGCCCGGCCTCTCCCAAGCCCCGTCATCACGACCCCGTTCGGCCCGCCCGTCCTCCTCATTGGGACCGCCGATTCGGGTCCGAGCGGGCCGGCGGATCGCCCCAGGCCTACCCGACCGGTCGCATCCATCGACCGCCCGACCGCTACATCTGCGAGTCTGACGCGTTGTGAACGGTGAGATGCGATCACGTTCTGGGGGAACGTCGGCACCACCCGCGCGGCGCGCGTCTTACCCTTCGCCGGGCCCGACGCCCGCGGGGTCGATGCGGGCGAGGGCCCTGATGTCGGAGAGCACGGTGCGCCGAGAGGTCTCCGATCGGGACATCCGCCGCAAGCGCCCGCCGGTCATGTCCTTCCTGCTGCGCATGTCCACGGCCAGGCGAGTGGCTCGCGTGCTCTCGCTGCTCGCCCTCGACTTCATTGGTGTGGCGCTCGCCGTGTTCACCGCGCTCATGCTCAAGGCGGCCGTGCTCGGCAACGCGGAGTTGGCCCCGGCGCTGCACGAAACCGAACGTATCCTGGCCTTCGCGTATCTGCTGACCGCGCTCTTGTTCGCGCGCTCGGGCCTGTACGCGGAGCGGGCCCAGCGCCCGGGCCTGTCGCGGATCGTCGGGTCGCTGTTCCAGGTGGCCTTCGTCGCGCTCGTGTTCGCGGTGGTGAGCGGTGAACACTTCTCCAGCTACTACCTCTTCTACGGCTCGCTCGCGTTTGCGCTGCTGTACGTGTCCTCGCTGCGCTACCTGTATGAGCGACTCACGGGTGCCATGCTGCGTGCCGCCGGGTATCGGCGCCGGGCTGTGCTCGTGGGTACGGGCAAGCACATCGGTGACCTCGCCCACGCCCTCGGAGACGCCCCGAACTCGCCGATCGAGGTCGTCGGGTTCCTCGCGCCCAAGAGGCTGTCCGCCAACGGCCTGCGTCCCCTCGGTTCGCTGGCCGAGCTGAAGAAGGTGCTGGACAGCGAGCGGATCGACGAGGTGATCATCGCCGACCCCGACTTCCCCCAGGTGGAGGCGCTGGAGCTCGTCGACCAGTGCCATCAACGTGGCGTGCGCGTTCGGCTCGCGCCGTCCACGATGGAGGTCCTGATCCACCACGCCGAGTTCGTGCCAGGGCAGTCGGTGCCGCTCTTCGAGCTGGGCCCCCCCGTGTTCGAGGGGATCGACTTCGCGCTCAAGCGCTCCTTCGACATCTTGGGTGCGACGCTCCTGCTGATCTTGCTGAGCCCCCTGCTGCTGGCGATCGTGATCGCGGTTCGCGTGTCCTCGCGCGGGCCGATCCTGTTCCGCTCGACACGCCGCGGGATCGGTCAGCGGCCGTTCCCGTGCCTGAAGTTCCGGACCATGCACACCAACGCCGAGCAGCTGCAGGACGACCTGGAAGAGCTGAACGAGGCTTCGGGGGCGCTCTTCAAGATCCGCGACGACCCGCGTCTGACACCTGTCGGGCGCGTGCTCCGGCGCTTCTCGCTGGACGAGCTGCCGCAGCTGGTGAACGTGCTCCGTGGCGACATGTCGCTCGTCGGCCCGCGTCCGCTGCCCGAGCGCGACTACGAGATGCTCGAGGACTGGCACCGCAAGCGCTACCTGGTGCTGCCCGGGATCACGGGGCTGTGGCAGGTCTCGGGCCGCTCGGAGCTCGACTTCGACGACCTCGTGCACCTGGACTTCATCTACCTCGAGCGCTGGTCGCTGGCGCTCGACCTGACGATCCTGCTGAAGACGATCCCCGCGGTGCTCTCCCAGCGCGGGGCCTACTGAGCACCCCGCCTACTGAGCCTGCCCGTCTGACCCCCGCACGGGGCGCCTGCGGCGGCCCCGGCCGGCGGTGCGCGGCCCGTCCGCGCCGATGACCGCCTGCCGATAGACCTCCGAGGTGGCGCGCGCGGCGTCCTCCCAGGTCCAGGCGGGGGGCGCGGGGGCTGGGCGCCGCGCCGACTGGGCCGCGCCGATCAGCGCCTCCAGGTCCCCGGGCTCGACGAAGGTGGCCCTCTCGTCCAGGACCTCGCGGAGCGCCGGGACCTCGCAGGCGACCACCGGCGTACCGCAGGCCAGCGCCTCGACGGCCGGCAGGCCGAAGCCCTCGTCCTCGGAGGGGAGCACGAGCGCGTGCGCCCCGCTGTAGATGGCGGCGAGGTGCTCGTCGGAGACCTGCCCGGTCAGGGTCACGTCGGGAAGCTCGTGCGCCCACTCGCGCGTCGGGCCGACGAGCACCAGCGGCAGATCGCGCGGGGTGGCGGCGAGCTTGGCGACGTGCTTGCCCGGGTCGGGGTGCTGCAGGCCACCGACCCACACCAGATAGCGCTCGGGCAGGTCGAAGCGGTCGCGCGTCCGGGCGATCTCATCCGCCGGGCGCGGGTACATCGCCGAGTCGGGTGCCTCGGGGATGACCACGATGCGTTCGCGCTCGAGACCGAGCCGGGCCACGGCGTCACGGGCGATCGCCTCGGTGGGCACGATCACCCGCACCGCACGCTGCACGGCCAGGTGGCGCAGGCGCAGGCGCAGGCCCGCGCGCAGGTGCTCGCTGCGGCGCTTGAGCGCCGCCAGGTCGTGGACCGTGACCACCATCGGGCACGGGCTGTGCAGCATCGCGCCCTGCATCCAGGGCGAATGGAAGACGTCGGCCCGCCGCGGACGATGGGTCTCGATGATCTCCCTGGACCCGTCGGCGGTGTCACGCAGCGCGCGCAGCAGGCAGCGCGAATAGCGTCCCACGCCATTCGGATCGGTGAGGGGACGGGTGTCGAACGCGACCCTCATCGGAGGTCGCTCGCCTTCGCCCCGAGCATGCACGCAGGCAACATAGTCGGTTCGGGCGGGCCCGTGCGCAGATGGCAGCCGCCCTGCAGCGCAAAACGCGCCCGACGTGACCTGTCTAGCCTTGCTGGCCGGTGGCTTCGCGCGATTACCACGAGAGTCTCTGGGAAGGCGTGCCCGAGGACTCCACACCGTCGGATCTCGACCTGCGGCGAGCGTTCCTGCTGGAGCATGTGCACGCAGTCGACGCCCGGACCGACCCGGACGGCACGCGCTCCCGACGCGCTGCTTCGCCGGCTGGCGCGCCGAGGCGGGTGTTGGATGTCGGCTGCGGCGAAGGACACTTCGCCGCCGAGCTGGCGCGGGCGGGGATGACGGTCGTGGGCATCGACGTGGCCGAGGAGCCGCTCCGCCGCGCACGGGCGAGTCACCCTGGCCTTGACCTCCGGGTCGTTCCGGCCGAAGGCCCGTGGCCGCTCGAGGACGCCGGCTTCGACGTCGTCTGGGCGGGAGAGACGATCGAGCACGTAGCCGACACCGCGGGCTGGCTGTCAGAGGTGCGGCGCGTGCTGCGCTCGGGGGGCAGCCTGCTGCTCAGCACCCCCGCCCACGGACCGCTCATGGTGCTCGGCCTGGCGCTGTCCGGTCGTGCGTTCGACGCCCACTTCGACCCGCGCGGCGACCACCTGCGCTTCTACACGCGCCGCACCCTCGCGCGGTTGCTCGGGGACTTCGGCTTCCAGGACGTCGAGGTGCGTGGGGCCGGAGGGGTTCCCGGCGCGCGGCGGCTGCTGCTGGCCTCGGCGCGGCGCTCGCGCTTCTGAACGGACGCCCGCGCGGCGATCAGGGCTGGCTCAGTGAGCTTGCGCGCAGTGCTCGGACGTAGTCGTTCTGGATGGCGATCGCTTCGGGGCTGCCGTAGGCGATCGCTTCGGGGGCGATCGACTCAGGGTCCAGGTAGATGGCAGCTTCGATCTCCCTGAGGGCTACGCGCGGATCGCCAGTCGAGAGGTCGTACCGGCCGAGCGCAAGCCACGTCTGCGGGTTGGAGGGTTGCAGGCGCACCGCCTGCTGGAGGGTGCCTTTCGCCTGACCGAACTGGCCGGTGGCCTGCTCGATCGTGGCGAGCGTGAACAGCGCCTGAGCCGACAGGGGGTCGCGCGCGACGCCCGTCTGGGCCTGCGCCAACGCGCCCGTCGGGTTGTGCGCCAGAAGTGCGAGCGCCTGCTGGCTGGCATCCGCCGATCGCTGCGGCTGCAATTGCGACCAGGCGGCCAGCAGGGCTCCGGCCACCGCGGCCGCGGCCACCCCCTTGCGCATCGGGCTGAGCTCCCGCAGGGAGGTCGGCCGGCGCAGCCCGCCGGGAGCGCCTGCCTCCCCGCCCGGCGTCGGTGCTCCGGCCGGCAGGACGGTCGGCCAGGGCTCGTCCTGCTGCGCGTCGCCCCGCGCGCCGGCGGATGCGTCGCCCCGGGCGTCGGCGGATGCGTCGGCCGGCTCGGGGCGCAGCGGGCCGCGCCCGGCCAGCCAACCGGCGCACAGCAGTGCTACGCAGGCGTTCCCGGGCACGTACCAGGTCCAGTCGATCAGCGAGTGGACGCCGAACACGACCACCAGGCACAGCATGCTCAGCGTGCCGATCCGCTCGGGTGTGTAGGGGGAGGGGGCGCGCCGCCAGCCCGGCCGCGCGGCCGCTGTGGGATCGGACAGGGCGCGCCAGCTCGTCCATCGGCGGTTGAACGGGTGCGTGGAGCGCCCGGCGGCGGCCATCCATACGGCGAGCAGTGCCAGGGTGAGCGTCAGGCCGACCAGGCCGAGGTCGGCAAGCGTCTGCACGACGAAGCCGTGGGCGTGCTTGACGTTGAGCGTCTCGGTGCGATAGCGCAGCCGCGCCGTGTCGTACCCTGCCGCTCCCACACCCACAGCCGGGTGGTCTTGGAAGATCTGTAGCGCCTCGTTCCAGTAGCGTGCACGCACGCTGCCTATCGCGGTCAGGCGACCGGGGGTGTTCGGTGGAGGCTTCGCATGCGGGTCGGTGAGCGAGTTAACCGCGTGGGAGATGCTCCCGTACAGCCCGCGGTGGCTGGCGGCTAGTCCCCCGACGAGCGCCAGCCCGACCAGGGCCAGCGACGCCAAGAGGACGGCTCCGGCCCGTCGGCGCGTCCTGCGCGAGGGCGCGTGCAGGCCGGTGAAGAAGCCGATCGCGACGCCGACCAGCGTGAGCACGACCAGCAGCGCGGCGAGCAGCACCCCCAGCTGGTGGCCGGCGGTCGATCGTGCGGCGAGGGCGACGCTGTCGCTGCTGAGCGCATGCCTGGAGAAGTCCCACGCCACCACCACGCCGGCGCCGACAGCGCCGGTGAGCAGCACGGCGGCTCCGCGCAGGCGCAGGGGCACCGCGCAGAACCACAGCGTCAGGCCCACCGCCAGCGCGACGAGGGCGCCGCGCGAGTAGGCGAGCAGCAGCGTGACCAGCATCAGCCCCATCGCCGGATAGGCCAGGGCGCTCAGCAGCGCGTGGCCCGCACGGCGCGCTCCGAGCCACATGCAGCAGACGGCGCCCATGGCCGCGGTCAGGCCGATGGCGTTCCAGTAGTCGTAGGGTGCCCGCAGGCGTGCGTAGATGTCCTTGGCGTCGAGCTGGGCGGGGAAGACCTTGGTGAGCAGCGCGTAGCAGCACACGGCCACGGCTGCGAGCAACACGCCGCCCAGCACAGCGGGCCAGCGGTCGGGCGTCGCGCGCGCGAGCGCCACGGAGGCGGCGAAGACGCCGCTGTAGGCGAGCAGGCGCCCGGCGTCCTGCCAACTGCCGTCGGGCTGCACCGACCATGCCACCGACAGCCCAGAAAGGGCGGCGAGAGCGAGCAGCAGCCCCACCGACCACAGCCCGTACGCGCGGGCCCCGACGGGCGCGAGCAGAACGGCGCCCGCGACGACGAGGCCGGAGCCGATTGTCAGGACGACCTCCACGACCGTGATCGACCTCAGCCTCAGGCCGCCCCCGGCGAGGAACGTCACGAAGCAGAGGATCGCGGCCGTGAGCAGCGTCGGCCACCACAGTGCCGGGCGAGCTCCGAATCTCGGACGCGAAGGCCGGTCCGCAGCGGCGCTGGTGATCGCCGTGGCAGCGTCCGCGCTGGGCGCATCGGCCAGCGACCGCGACGCATCGGTCGGGACGTCCGGGCGGTCAGTTGGAACGGTTTGTGCGGACACGGTTTCGGAGCGCCCTGACCGCAACGAGCAGGCCGCACGCGAGTAGGAAGGCCAGGGTCGCGAGCAGCGGGTCGGGAAGCGAGCTCAGCGCCGAGGCGATGTTGGCGTGCACGACGCCGGGCCGGATGACCTGGCTGCCCACCACGATCGGGGGTGCGCCGGCCTTGAGCACGCGTTTCAGCGCAGTGCGCTCAGCCGGTGTGAGGGGTATGGGCGTCACGCTGCCGGGGCTCGACCCCCCGCCGGCTCCGCCCGCCATGGCGAGCTGGGCTCGGTGGATGAGATTCGCGCAGTCGGAATACTCTTCGACTTCGGTGGGCAGCTCCTGCAACGCCTGGCGATAGGCCTGCTGGCTGAAGCCACTCACCGATTGGCCGTGCGTGCACTTTTCGATGACCGTGGAGCCTTCGTCGGCGCCGGCGCTGGGAGCGGTGCAGAGCACGAGCAACGACACGGCCAGCGAGGCGATCGACAGCCGATGGGGGGCAAGTCTGATCATTGCTGATCGCCGCACGCTACCAGCGGCTCCCGAGCGAGGCCGAGGGTCATGAGGGCACGGGAGAAGCCGGCCGCCCAGGCGTCGTGGCTGAAGGCGCGCACGTCCCGAGCGCCGGCGCGGCCCAAGCGCGTGCGCATCGGCGCGTCCTCGGCCAGCCTGCGGATCGCGCTCGCGAGCGCCGCACGGTCACCCGCGGGGACCACAAGGCCGTTGACGCCATCGCGCACCAGGCCTCCGGCGGCGGCGCCGACGGCATCGCTTGCGATGACCGCCAGCCCCCGGTTCATCGCCTCGTTGACCACAAGGCCCCAGGGCTCCCTGAAGGTGCGCGTCGCGATCGATGGGACCACCAGCACATCGCAGCCGGCGTACAGGCGCCGAAGATCCTGCTGCGGGATGCTGCCCAGGCGGAGCACTCCTTCGTGTGCCCGCCCCGTCGCGCGGGCCGCACCGGCCGGCGCGGAGCCCGACCCCACCCCCACCAGGATGAGAGCGGCAACGGGGCGCTCGAGGCCCGAAGCGCGCCAGGCCTCCATCAGCACCGCCACGCCCTTCTCCCGGACGGGGCGGCCCACGAACAGGAACCTCGTCTGCGCCTCCGCCGGCCATGACGGGTCGCTCGGGGCTGCGATCCCGGGGGCGCTCCAGAAGTCGTTGTCGACCGACTGCAAGGCGACGTGCACGTTGCGCGCGCCACGCGCCGCCACGTAGGCGCTGACGTGGGGCCCGTAGGTCACGACGGCGTCGGCTGAGCGGTAGAGACGTCGCAGCGGCAGGTAGCTGAAGGCGTGGGCCACGCTGCGAGGGTGTGACCACAACGAAGCCCACAGGATCAGCGGAACGTGGGCGCGGCGGGCGCCCGCCCAACTCGCGGCCGGCGCCAGGCGACCGCCCGTCGGAGCGCAAACGGCGCGGTAGCGCCCGCTCGCGGCCAGCGCCGCCAGCTCGCGCGGGCGGGTGTGTCGGTGCGGGAAGGGCAGCTCCCCCTCGAAGGCGCTCCCGCCGTGCTTGTAACGGCCTCCGAACAGCGCGACCTCGATGCCCTCGCGCTCGTGCAGCCGTGCGAACGCGCCGACGCGGTAGCCAGGAGCGTGTCCGGTGACGAACAGGACGGGCTTCATCCCGACAGGGCCGGCTTCATCGGAACGCGTGCTCGTAGGCGGCGACCGTCTGTCGCCCGCAACGCTCCCAGGTGAAGTGGGCGGCGACGGTGGCCCGCGCTCGCTGCCCGACCTCGCGCAGCCGATGGGAGTCCGACAGGAGCTCGTCGATGCGCTGGGTCAGCCTCTCGATGTCGCCGGGGGGGACGAGCAGGAACCCGTCGCCGGCCGCGGCGATCTCCTCGGGCCCGGGCTCGCCCCGGCATCCGATCGCCGGCACGCCGCCGGCCATCGCCTCTATGTAGGCCACGCCGAACGCCTCCTCGGTCGAGGGCATCACGAACAGGCTGCACCGCCGCGCCTCCTCGACGGCCTGCGCCGGCGGCAGCTGTCCGCGAAACTCGACCCGGTTGGCGATGCCCAGACGGGCGGCGAGGCCCTCGAGCGCGATCCGCTCGGGGCCTTCGCCGACGATCGTGTAGCGCAGCGTCGGATACCTAGATCCGAGCACCGCCAGGGCGCGCAGCACGTCGGCGTGGCGCTTGCGCGCGATCAGGTGCCCAACGGTGACCAGTGTCGGCGGGCCGTCGCCTCGCGGTGGGCGTGGGGTCGTGGGCAGGTCGGCGCCGAGGTGCACCACGCGCGTCTCCGCGGCGCCGTGGGCACGCGCAAGCTCGGCGATGCCCTGGCTGTTGGCAAGCACCAGGCGGGCGGCCCTGAGCCCATGCGCGACCGCCTCCGCGCCGGCCCGGCTGCGGCCGGCCGTGTAGAGCACATCCCCGCCGTGCACGGAGACCACCAGCGGGACCTCGAGCGACAGGGGTCCGTGCAGCACGCGGCGCGCCGCATCGCCGGCCGGCACGGCATTGTGCGCGTGCAGCAGGTCGAACGGGAACGAGCGGCGCAGCCGGCGCAGGGCCAGGGCCAGCGCCGGCGCGGCCCACGCACCCCACGAGGCATAGGAGCGCTGCCGCGACGGTGAGACGTAGGGCACGTAGGTGACCGACAGCCCGTCGCGCGTCTGCCTGCGCGGCTCGCGCAGGAGGCTCGCCAGCGTGCTCGCGGCCTCGGCCGGGCCGGACCGCAGCGAGGCGCGGGGCGGGACCAGGCGGTGCAGGACCAGCACGCGCACCTCCGCGCCGGCGTCGCGCGCGGCGAGCGCCTGGCGATGGGCCCAGACCCCCAGCACCGGGTCGCGGCGACTCGGGTAGAACTCGGCTAGCACGGCGACCCTCACCAGCGGCGGTGGATCGTCAGGGTGCGTTGCGCCTCGTCGGCGCTCACATAGGGTCGGTCGGCGAGGAAGGCGCGTGCCTCGGCGATGGCGGCATCGCGCGAGTATGCGTCGGCTGCGGGGGCCGCGCGGTGGCGGATCGAAACGCCGTCGATCACGCCGCAGCGCCATCCGTGCTCGCGGGCGAGGGCCGCCCAGTGGACGTCCAGACCCCAGCCCATGCGCAGCTCGGGGAACGGCAGCATCGCGGGGAAGGTCACGCGGGCCAGCGCGGTGACCGGTCCGATCTCGACGAAGCAGGTCTCGCGCGCGACGCTCAGTGCCCGGCGGCGTGTCACCTGCCAGGCCGCGTGCGAGCTCAGGCGGTGGGCAGGCTGGGCGAGCTGCAGCGAGAAGCGCTCGCACAGGAACAGGAACCGGTCGAGGAAGCCGCGGGGCAGTTCGACGTCGTCATCGACCATCAGCAGCCAGTCGCGATCGTCGGCCGGGTGGGCTGCGAGCAGGCGGTTCAGGTTCTCGAACTTCCCCCGCCCGTCGGGTGGGCACGTGTGCAGCTCGACGGAGTGGCGGGACCTCGACAGCTCGGCGCGCATCGCCTCTGCGAGGGCCCGGCGCTCGGGGCGCTCGACGCCGAGGACGAGCACCCGTCGCAGGGGCGGGTCCCGACGCGCGGCGAGAGCGAGGCGCAGGCGCCGGCCGCTGGCAAGCTCCCAGGCGTTCACGCCCCGGTCGCGCATCCCGCGGCAGCGGGCATCCATGCCGCCGATCGTTCCGCTGGCGCCCGACAGGAAGTCGTCCTCGGAGCCGCCGCGCCCGGCCGGGGTCGAGACCCGGGGGGCACGCCGATGTTCGTGCACGCCTTCCCGCAGGCGCCCCGCGCTGTGGGCGACCATCGTCAGCCCCGCGGGGCAGCGCCGGCGGATCACGTGGCCGAGGCAGCCGGCGAGCGTTCGCAGCTCGCGCCCGAGCGAGGGCTGCTCCCCGCGCCGGGCGTCGAAGCGGCGGCTGGCGCGCCCGCGGGCATGGGCGGCGCGCGCGAGCGAGCCGAGGCGCGCGTCGGGTCCGACGCGACGGTGCTCGACCTCCGCGCGGGCCACGTACAGGACGCGTGCGTCGCGCACCTGGGTGCGCAGTCGATCCTGCCACTCCTGCTCGTCGCCACCCTGCACGAGCGAGGGGTCGAACGGGCCGACTCGCTCGAGTGCGCCGCGGCGGATCGCCATGTTGGCTCCCCATGCGTAGCGTGCGTCAGTGTCCACCGCGCCGAGGTCGAGCGAGGTGATGGGGGGGCCCTCGCGCCCGCAGCCGCGCAGCGGGGAGCCCTCCAGCCGGGGTCGTATGGGGCCGGCGAACACCTCTACCCCGGGGTTCTCCCGCGCTGCGTCCAGCAGCGTCCGCAGCCACCGCGGGCTTGCCCGGATGTCGTCGTCGACGAACACCACGAGCTCGCCGTGCGAGCGCTCTACACCCGTGTTGCGCGCGACGTTCAGCCCGCGGGGCCCGCTGTGGGGCTCGTAGCGCGCACCGAAGCGCTCGGCCAGGGCCCGGACCTGCTGGGACGGTCCGGCGTCGTCGATGACGAGCACCTCTGCGCCGGCCTCCTCGGCCTGGGGGGCGATCGAGGCCAGCGCCACCTGCAGGTAGGAGGGGCGCGCGCGTGTGGGGATCAGGATGGACGCCGGCGGGGTCACAGCCGAACAGTCTAGGTTTCGGTCGGGTCCTGCCCGGGGCGGGCGGCGCCCATCTGAATAGGCTCCCGACGCAGAGATGGTTCTGTTCCTGCACAACCGCTACCGCACGACCGGCGGTGAGGAACGCGTGGTGGAGGACCTCTTGTGGCTGGTGCGCGAGCGCCTGGCCGAGCCTGCCGAGCTGCTGGCGCGGGACTCTGCGAAGCTGGGGAGGGGTCGCGCGGCGGCTGGGCTGCTGCGCGGTGGGCTCGAGCCGCAGGACGTGGCCCGGGCGGTGCGCCGGACGGGCGCGCGCGTGGTCCACGCGCACAACCTCCACCCCAGCTTCGGCTGGCGGGCACTGGCCGCCGCGCGCGCCGCCGGGGCGCGTGTCGTGCTGCACCTGCACCAGTATCGCCTCGTGTGCGCGATCGGCGTGTGCTTCACGCGGGGCGCGGAGTGCACGCGTTGCCACGGGCGCGACACGATCCCGGGCGTGCGCCTCAACTGTCGCTCGAACCTGCCCGAGGCCGCCGCCTACGGCGCGTCGCTGGCCCTGTGGCAGCGGCGCCTGGTCGCGCAGGCCGACACGGTGATCGTGCCGAGCGCGTTCGCGCGCGAGCGGCTGCGGGTGCTCGGGGCGCCGCTGCCCTGGGAGCGCGTGCGCGTGCTGGCTCCCCCGGTGCGGACACTGGCGAGCGACCCGTCGCAGCCTCGGCCGGGTTCCTACGCCCTGGTCGTCTCCCGCCTTGCGCCCGAGAAGGGGGTCGAGGTTGCGGTGGATGCTTGCCGGATTGCGGGCATATCGCTGGTGGTGGCCGGGGAGGGGCCCGAGCGGGCCGCGCTGGGCGCGCGCGCCGGCGACGCAGAGGTGCGCTTCGTCGGTCGTGCGGACGACCGCCAGCTGGCTGAGCTGCGCTCAGGGGCGGCGATCGCGCTGGCGCCGTCGCGCTCGGCCGAGACCTTCGGGCTGGCCGTGGCCGAGGCGATGGCCGCGGGCCTGCCGGTGGCCGCCAGCCGCGTCGGGGCGCTTCCGGAGCTGGTCGAGCCCGACGGGCTCGTGCCGGCGGGCGACCCCGAGGCGCTGGCCCGGGCGATAGCTCGCCTGGCCGGCGATCGGGCGGCGGGCGAACGGGGTCTTGCACGGGTTCGCGCCCTGTGCGCGCCCGCGGTCGTGGCGGGCGCGCTCGCGGAGGTCTACGACGACGGCAAGGCTCGCGCACCGAGGACCTAAGCTCGGGTCGTGACGAACTCCACTGCCCTGATCACGGGACTGACCGGCCAGGACGGCTCGTTCCTGGCGGAGCTGCTGCTGGAGAAGGAGTACGCGGTCACCGGCCTGGTCAGAGGCGCGCCCGAGCGGTCGCTGGGCTCATCGGAGCATCTGCGCGGGCAGGTGCAGCTGGTGCATGGCGATCTGCTCGAGCCGGCCACCCTCAGAGCAGCGATCGAGCAGGTGCGTCCCGCCGAGCTCTACCACCTCGCCGGGCCCTCCTTCGTCCCCGCCTCGTGGGAACACCCGGGAGAGACGATCGACGCGATCGCGGGCTCGGCCGCGGCGATCCTCGAGGCGGTTCGGGATCTCAGCCGATCGACACGGGTGTTCATGTCCGCCTCCGGCTCGATCTTCGGCCAGGCGCCCGAGAGCCCGCAGCGGGAGGAGACGCCCTGCCGGCCCGCGACCCCGTACGCGATCGCCAAGCTGGCCGCGCACGAGCTGGTGGGAGTCATGCGGGCCCACGACAGCTTGCACCTGAGCTCGGGCATCCTCTTCAACCACGAGTCCGAGCGCAGGCCGGAGCAGTTCGTGACGCGCCGGATCACGCGGGGGGCGGCCGCGATAGCGCTGGGATTGAAGGATGAGCTGACGCTGGGGTCGCTCGAGGCCGTCCGCGACTGGTCGTTCGCAGGGGACATCGTGCGTGGCGCCTGGCTGATGCTCCAGCAGGACCGTCCCGACGACTACGTACTGGCGAGCGGCGTGCCGCGCACGGTGGCCGAGTTGGCGCGCGCGGCGTTCGCGTGCGTTGAACTGGACTCAGAGCGCTACCTGCGGGTGGATCCCGCATTGGTCCGGCCCGCCGAGAGCACTCCGAGTGTGGGCGACCCCCGCCGGGCGCGCCAGCGACTGGGGTGGGAGCCGCAGGTCGGCTTTCAAGAGCTGGTGGAGCGCATGGTGCAGGCAGACCTGCGCTCGCTGCAGGCCGGCGCAGCCGGCTCCGGACAGGCGCGGTCGTAAGGCTGGCGGACCGATCGCAGATCGGCCGGCGCCGCGTCCAAGTCAGCCCTTACACTGGCGGTCTGGATGGCAACCGTCGGCATCATCGGGCTCGGCTACGTCGGTCTGCCGCTGGCCGTTGCGTTTGCGCAGGAGGGCTGCGACGTGGTCGCGGTCGACCTCGACGCGCGCAAGATCGCGGCGATCGAGGCGGGAGAGTCCTACATCGAGGACGTCTCCTCCGAGCAGTTGAGGGAGGTCTCGGGGCGCATCCACGCGACGCCGCGCTATGCGCGTCTGGCCAAGGCGGATGCGGTGCTGATCTGCGTTCCGACCCCCCTGACCGGCAACCGCGAGCCCGATCTGGGACCGCTTCTGGACGCCACCCGGGCACTTTCGGAGGTGCTGCAGAGCGATCAGCTCGTGGTGCTCGAGTCCACCACCTACCCGGGCACGACGCGCGAGCGGGTGGCGCCGCTGCTCGAGGAGTCCGGGCTGGCGGCCGGCAGGGACTTCCATCTGGCGTTCTCGCCCGAGCGGGTGGACCCGGGCCGCGAGGACTTCACCCTGCGCAACACCCCGAAGGTGCTGGGCGGTCTCACCGAGGCCTGCGCCGAGCGCGCCGAAGCGCTCTACGGGCTCGTTTGCGAGCAGCTCGTGCGCGTATCCAGCCCCGAGGCGGCCGAGCTGACGAAGCTTCTGGAGAACATCTTCCGCTCGGTGAACATCGCGCTCGTCAACGAGCTGGCTATGCTCACCGACCGCATGGGGATCGACATCTGGGAGGTCGTCGAGGCGTCCGCGACCAAGCCCTACGGCTTCATGCGCTTCGACCCCGGCCCGGGCATGGGCGGGCACTGCCTGCCCGTCGACCCCTTCTACCTGAGCTGGCGGGCGCGCGAGTTCGACATGGCCACCGAGTTCATCGAGCTGGCGGGCAAGGTCAACCAGCAGATGCCCTACCACTGCGTGGCCAAGGCGCAGCGTGCCCTGAACGACGCCGGGCTGCCCGTCAAAGGGGCGCGCGTGGCCGTGCTGGGTGTCAGCTACAAGCCCGGGGTCGGAGACATTCGTGGATCGCCCGCGCTGAAGATCATCTCGCTGCTGCGGGACCTGGGCGCGGACGTCTCCTACCACGACCCGCACGTGCCCGCCCTCGCGGATTTCGAGCTCACCAGCAGGCCCCTGGAGCAGGCGCTCACCGATGCTGACCTCGCGATGATCGTCACCGCCCATCCGAGCCTCGACCCCGAGCTCGTCGCCAAGCGCGCGCGCCTGGTGGTCGATCTGCGCGGGGTCACACGAGGCTCGCACGTCGGCAACGTCGTGCGTCTGTGAGAGGCGGGCGCCGCGCTCCCGTGTGCCCGCCCCGCGCCGGGATCCGGGGAGGCGCGGGATGTCGCTGAGCGCCGGCCCGCGCGCGCCCGGCCTGACGGTCGGAGAGGACGTTCGGATCGGTCAGGGCGTCTCGTTCGGCGCCTACGTCGTGGTGCATGACGGCACCACGATCGGTGACGGCTGCACGCTCGAGGACCATGTCGTCCTCGGCAAGCGACCGCGGCTGGCCGGGCGCTCTGCGGCGCGGGGGGACGTCGGTCCCCTGCGGCTGGGTGAGCGCGTGACGGTGTGCGCCGGCGCGGTCGTGCTCGCCGGCGCGACCGTGGGCGAGGGGGTGATCCTCGGCGACCAGTCGTTCGTGCGAGAGCGCTCCTCGATCGGGGCGGGCTCGCTGATCGGCCGGGGCAGCGCCGTGGACAATGACGTCGAGATCGGCGCGCGGGTGCGGGTGCAGACGGGGGTCTACCTGACGGCGCGCTCGGTGGTCGAGGACGATGTCTTCATCGGCCCCGGCGCGACCACCACCAACGACGACACGATGGGACGCCACGCCCCCGGCATGCCGTTGCGGGGCGTGATCCTAAGGCGTGCCTGCAGGGTGGGCGGCGGCGCCGTGCTCACCCCCGGCGTCGAGATCGGCGAAGAGGCGTTCGTGGCCGCCGGTGCGGTGGTGACCGGCGACGTGCCCGCCCGCGCGGTGGTCATGGGGGTCCCCGCCCGTCAGGTGCGCGAGGTCCCGGGCGAAGACCTGCTCGAGCGCTGGCACTAGCCCGAGGCGCGGCCACGCGCGGCCGCCACGACCTCCGCGGCCTGCCCACTGCTCAGCACGGGCGACATCGGAATCGCCAGGTGGGTGCGGGCGGCGTGCTCGGTCGCGGGCAGCTCGACACCCGTTCCCCACTCGCGCATGGCGGCCTGGCGGTGGACCGGCGTGCGGTAGTAGGGCTTGTGCCCTATGTCGGCGGCCGCGAGTGCGCTTTCGAGGCTCTCCACCTCCGGGTGACTGACGACGTAGAGGTGCCAGGCGGGCGAGGCACCCTGCACCGGGGTCGGCAACCCGACCAGCTCGCCGAGCCCGGCCTGCTCGTAGTGGCGCCCGGCCCGGCGGCGCCCCTCGGCCCACTCGTCTAGATGCGGCAGCTGCGCGCGCAGGATGGCCGCTTGGAGCTCGTCCAGGCGAGAGTTGTAGCCGACCTGCTCGTAGGTGATCTTGTCGCGGGAGCCGTGAAAGCGCAGCGTCCGCGCGCGCTCGGCGATTCGCTCGTCGGAGGTGGTGATCATGCCGCCGTCGCCGAAGCACCCGAGGTTCTTGGAGGGAAAGAACGAGAACGTCGCCGCGCGGCCGATCGCCCCGGGGCGCCCGCCGCTCGTGGTCGAGCCCGCGGCCTGGGCGGAGTCCTCCAGCACGGGTACGCCCAGCGCTTCGATCTCGGCCACCGGAGCAACGTTGCCGAACAGGTGTACGGCGATCACCGCCTTCGTGCGCGGCGTGAGCGCGGCGCGCACGCAGTCGGCGGTCACGCAGAAGGTGTCCGGGTCGATGTCGCAGAACACGGGCCTCGCTCCGGTCGGGGGAATCGCCTCCGCCGAGGCGTAGAACGTGAATGAGGGTACGACCACCTCGTCGCCCGGCCCGACGCCCATCGCACGCAGGGCGATCGTGATCGCCTCCGTCCCGTTTGCGACGCCGACGCCATGCGCGGCGCCGCAGTAGGCGGCAAACTCCTGCTCGAACGCGCTCACCTCCGGCCCGAGGATGTAGCGCTCGGACTCCAGTACCCGGTCGATCGCGCCGCGCAGCTCCGCGCGCAGCGGGGCCAGGGGCGCCGAGGTGTCGAACAGGGGCACCGCCATGGCACTCAGAGCGGTGCGAGCAGTTGGAGGTCGGAGCGCGTCATCAGTCGGATCAGCTCCTCGAACGAGGTGCGCGGGCGCCAGCCGAGGTCGCGTTCGGCCTTGGCCGGGTTGCCGATCAGGTGGTCCACCTCGGCGGGCCGGACGAACGCGGGATCGATCACCACCCACCGCTCGAAGTCCCCCAGCCCGGCCTCGTCGAAGGCGATCTCGCAGCATTCGCGCACCGAGTGCGCCCGGCCGGTGGCGATCACGTAGTCCTCGGGTATGTCCCGTTGGAGCATCAGCCACATCGCCTCGACGTAGTCCTTGGCGTAGCCCCAGTCGCGTTCGGCATCGAGGTTGCCCAGGCGCAGCTCCTGCGCCAGCCCGTGCCTGATCGCGGCAGCGTGCCAGGTGATCTTGCGCGTGACGAACTCGAGGCCGCGGCGCGGGCTCTCGTGGTTGAAGAGGATTCCCGAGCTCGCGCGCAGGTCATAGGACTCGCGGTAGTTGACGGTGATGAAGTGGCCGTAGGCCTTGGCCACGCCGTAGGGCGAGCGCGGGTAGAAGGGGGTGGTCTCGGTCTGGGGGACCTCGAGCACCTTGCCGAACATCTCGCTCGAGGAGGCCTGGTAGAAGCGCGCCTCGGGACACACTTCGCGCATCGCCTCGAGCATGCGCGTGACCCCGACGCCGGTGAACTCGGCCGTTAGCGTCGGCTGCACCCAGGAGACCGCTACGAACGACATCGCCGCGAGGTTGTAGATCTCCTCGGGGCGGGAGGCGCGCATCGTGTCCACCAGCGAGCGCTGGTCGAGCAGGTCGCCCTGATGGAGGGTGATGCGGTCGCGGATGTGCTCGATGCGGTCGAACTTCTCGGTCGAGGCGCGGCGCACCATGCCGTGCACCTCGTAGCCCTTCTCGAGCAGCAGCTCGGCCAGGTAGGAGCCGTCCTGGCCGGTGACACCGGTGATGAGCGCCGAGCGGCGGCCGTCGGTCATGGGTCGCAGCCTAGCGGGCGTCGCCGATGCGCCAGCGCCCAGCCCGGCGCGCCCTCATGACAGGGCCGAGGCGGACGCTTCCACCGCCCGCGCCCGCCCGCGCAACCACCGCACCGTCGCGGCGATCCCGTCCTCGGCCCCGATCCGCGCCTGCCAGCCGAGCAGCCTGCGGGCCTTCTCCACCGAGGGCCAGCGTCGCTGGACGTCGACCGCGAAGCTGGGCAGGTGCTCGAGGGCGAACGCGTCGGGGTCCTCGCCGCAGGCCTCCCATACGATGCGTGCGATCTCTCTGACCGTCAGCTCGCGCGAGGCCGAGATGTTGAAGTCCTCGTTCAGCCCCGCGGGCGAGCTCATCGCGGTGACGATGCCGTCGGCGATGTCATCGACGTGCGTGAGCGTCCTGGTCTGCTCGCCCGAGCCGAAGATCTCAAGCGGCCGGCGCCCGGAGAGCACCTTGTTGATCAGGTCGGGCACCGCGTGGGCGATCCCGGGCTCGCTGTCGGGAACCTCGCCCGGGCCATACGCGTTGAACGGGCGGCAGATCGTGTAGGGGAGTCCGTGCTCGTCGTGGGCCGCGCGGCAGTACACCTCGCCGGTGAGCTTGGAGAAGCCGTAGGCCGACAGCGGCACCGGGCAGTCGGGCAGGTAGTCCTCAGGCGTGGGGAACAGCTCGGCTCGCTCGAACACCATCGAAGACGACACGTACACGAAGCGCCTCACGTCGAGGTCGATGGCCGCGCGGATGACGGCGTTGTAGAGCGCGTTGTTCACCTCGGTCAGCGTGTGGGGCAGACGGTGGAAGTTGGCGATCCCGCCGACGATCGCCGCGAGGTGGATCACGTGCGTGCACCCCTTCGTCGCAGCTACGGCCTCGGCGGGCACACGCAGATCGCCGGTATGCACCTCACAGCCCTCGCGCATCCATTGGGGCGCCGGCCGCTGGTCGGAGGCGCGCACCTCATACTCGGGATCGGCGAGCAGTCGCCTGCAGACGGCGGTGCCGATCGTGCCGGCCGCGCCGGTGACAAGCACCCTCGTCATCGGCGGGCCCCGAGCGCTGCGAGCTCCGCCGCGTAGGCGAACACCTGGGCCCCGCCCCAGCAGTTCCACGGGTCCACCACCAGGCAGTCGCCGCCGGCTCGCTCTGCGATTGCGGCGAGCGTGCGGTGGTCGCGGAACTCCGAGTGGTCGGCGGCGACCATGACCGCATCGGCCCCGTCGAGCGCCTCCCCGAGGGAAACGGTCGGCGTGGGCACGTGCGGGTCGTGCACAGCGACGTCGGCCAGCTCGCGCTCGAGCAGGCGGATCAGCTTGTGCGCCAACGAGTCGCGCTCGTCGTCGGTGTCGGCCTTGAAGGCCAGCCCCAGCACGGCGACCTTGCGGTCGGCCAGCGTGCCCAGGCGCCGCTTGGCCCCTTCCAGGAGGAAGAGCGGCACGGACTCGTTGACGCGTGAGACCGCGAGCAGCATGCCGGGCGCGGCCGAGCGCTCCTCCGAGAAGGTGAAGTCCTTGCGCAGGCAGGTGCCGGCCGTCAGGCCGGGCTTCGCGATCCCACCGCGAGGATAGTCGCGGTTGATCAGGTCGATCACCTCGAACACGTTTGCGGAGGAGCGCTCGCAGTCCATCATCAGCAGATTGGGCAGCGCGAACTGGGTGTAGCGCAGGATGTTCGTCCAGATCTTGGCCAGCTCCGCCTGCACGGGGGTCGTCTGCACGATCGGGGCGCGGAAGGCGCCGAACAGCTCCGCCACGACCTCTCCGGAGCGAGGACCGACACCGCCGACGATGCAGGGAAGCGTGTCGATCTCCTCGAGGAACCGCCCGGCCGCGATGCGCTCGGGAGCGTGCGCCACGAAGACCTCTTCGCCGACGTCGAAGCCGCGGTGCTTGGCCAGATACCCGGCGACGAAGTCGGTCGTGCCCGGCGCGACCGTCGAGCGCAGGATCAGGGAGTGCCCGGGCGCGAGCACGCCGAGCAGGTCGTCGAGCGCGGAGCGGATGTCGCGCATGTCGATCTCGATGTGGGAGAAGGAGGGTGTGCCGAGCGTGATCACGATGTGGCGCGCGCGCGCAGCGTCGGCGACGCGCTCGGACAGCGACAGGCGATCGCCTGCGTGGACCCGCTCGAGCAGCTCCTGCGCGCCGGTCTCCGCGAAGGGCATCCTCCCTTCGCGGACGGAGCCGAGGCGAGCCGGGTCGTTGTCGATCCCGATCACCTGAAGGCCGCGGTCGGCAAACGAGAGAGCGAGCGGCAGCCCCACGCGGCCGAGGCCGACTACCGACACCTCAGCGGTACTCTGCGAGGGGGTCATTCAAGCCAAGAGGTTAGCGGCGCCCGCATGCCGCTGGGAGCGACTCATCTAGAGTCGGAGCGATGAGCATGGGCCAAGTAGTTGAGGTGGACCCGTCCTCCGACGCGCGATGGGACCGCTTCGTGCTGGCCCAGCCCTCGGCGAGCGGTCATCACCTCGCCGGCTGGGCCGGGATCCTGCGTGAATGCTACGGCTACAGGCCGCGATACCTGGCCCTCGAAGAAGCCGGGGCGCTCGTCGGAGTGCTGCCCTTGGTCCACGGGTCGCGCCGTCTGTTCGGATCGCGGCTCTCCTCGCTGCCGACCTCGAAGTCGGCCGGTCCGCTCGCTCTCAGCGTGGCCGGTGAGCGGGAGTTGCTGCGCGTCGCGGCCGAGATCAGTCTTCGTGAGTCGGCCGGCGCGCTGATCGTGCGCTCCGAACATGCCGGCCTCCAGGGCGGCTCGATCGGGCTCGGCTCGCCGGGCCGAACCTACCGACTGACTCCCGGGGACGAGGACGAGCTGCTCGACCGCTACCGGCGAGGAGCAAAGAACCTCTATCGAAGCATCCTCAAGGCGGAAAGGGCGCGCCTGAGCATCGGCGAGACGCGCTCGGCCGCCGACCTGCGCGACTGGTATCGGCTCTATCTGGTGACGATCCGGCGCCACCGCAGCCTGCCGCGCCGCCTGCGGCAGTTCCAGGCGTCGATGTCTCGACTCGGCAGCGCCTGGCGATTCGCGGTGGTCAAGAAGCATGGACGGGTGGTCGCCGGTGGCGTCTTCCACGATGTCGGTGACACGGTCGAGCTCGTGTACAGCGCCATGGACAGCGCGTATCGCTCCGAGTGCCCAACCCACGCGCTGTATTGGCGGGCTCTGCGCGACGCCGCGCGTCGTGGACAGGGCTTCGACTTCGGTGTGGCGGGGAGCGAGGGCCTGCGCGCCTTCAAGCGGCGCTGGGGCGCCGAGCCCGCTCCCATCTACCTGTACACCCACCGGGCGGAGAGCTCTCCTGCCGGCGAGTCGGGTACCCCGCTGTGCCGGGCTCGCACGGCCTGGACGAGCCACCGGGCGAGCGCGGCCGCCGAGTCGCTGGGCATCGAGGCGCTCGGCCGGCTGCCGCTCGCGGTCAACCGTCTTGCCGGGACGCTGGCCTATCGGTTCGCCTGACCGGGTGGCTCAGCGGCCCCGCCGGCGTCGGTCCCGTAGATACTGTCGGGTGAAGGCGGCGATGAAGAGTGGGTTCTGACGGGCGTAGCGACGCCACAGGCGCCGCGGCTCGCGCGACAGGCGGTAGGCCCACTCGAGGCCGTTGCGCTGCATCCAGGGTGGGGCCTGGGAGACCAGGCCAGCGTGGAAATCGAAGGCGGCGCCGACCCCGACGAGCAGCGGGACGGACAGGCGGGGGCGCATGTGGAGCATCCACTTCTCCTGCTTGGGCTGCCCCGTGCCGACCCATACGACCGCGGCACCCGAGGAGTCGATCTCGGCGATCGCACGCTCCTCCTCTGCGGCGGTGGGCGCCCGGAAGGGCGGTGAGAAGCCGCCCGCGATGCGCAGGCCAGGGAAGCGCTCACCCAGCCGCCGTTCGAGCTGCGCGAGCGCCTCGGGGGAGCGACCCCCGTAGAGGTAGATCGGCGTGCCCGCGCGGGCGGCGCGGGCACAGAAGCGGGCCATCAGCTCGGGGCCGTAGACGCGGGTCGCACGGGTGTGTCCGAGCGCGCGCAGCGCCCAGACCAGCGGCTGACCGTCGGGCACCGCCAGCGTGGCACCGAGTGCGGCCGCACGCGCGACGGGGTCATCCTGGGCGGACATCACCAGGTTGACCGCCGCCGCCGTGACATAGCCGCGCTGGCCGCCGGCGATCATCGCGTCCATCCAGTCGATCACCTGCTCGTAGTCGGACACCGCCAGCGGGATGCCGAGGATCTCGGCGGTCTGGGGAGCGAGCAGGGGGGTGGATGCACCGAAAGTGGAGATTGCGTGAAGATAGCCGCCGCCGTGGCGATAGATGCCGACTTCTGGGCGCAGCGACGCGTGCTGGTCACCGGCCACACGGGCTTCAAGGGCGCATGGCTGTCGCTGTGGCTGCAATCGCTCGGCGCTCAGGTGACGGGCCTGGCAGCGGGACCGCCGACCCGGCCGTCGCTGTACGAGCTGGCCGGAATCGCCGCGAACATGCGCGAGCGCCCAGCCGATGTGCGCGACGCCGGGGCGGTGCACGCGGCGCTCGTGGAGGCACGCCCGGAGATCGTGATGCACCTCGCGGCCCAGCCGATGGTCAGGCGCTCGCTCCGCGACCCGGCGTTCACCTACGAGGTGAACGTGATGGGCACGGTCAACGTGCTCGAGGCCGTCCGCCGCGCGGGACGCGAGGTCAGAGCCGTGGTGGTCGTGACCTCGGACAAGTGTTACGCGAACCCGCCGCAGGCGTCGCGGCGGTTCGCTGAGTCGGACCCTCTGGGGGGAGAGGACCCGTATTCGAGCTCGAAGGCCTGCGCCGAGCTGGTGACCGGCGCCTACCGCGCGTCCTTCTTCTCCACGGAGGGCTCAGCTCGTGTCGGGAGCGCTCGCGCGGGCAACGTCATCGGTGGCGGGGATTGGGGTGAGGACAGGCTGGTGGCGGACATCGTGCGCGCCGTGGCGGGAGGGCAGCCGGTGACGGTGCGCAACCCGGGCGCGGTGCGTCCCTGGCAGCACGTGCTGAATCCGTTGAGCGGGTACCTGCGCCTGGCGCAGGAGCTGTGGCGGACGGAAGCTGTGGCGCGGGCATGGAACTTCGGGCCGATCGAAGAGCAGGAGCGGACGGTCGGCTGGATAGTGGAGCGCCTGGCCGCACTGTGGGACGGGGCGTTCACGTGGGAGCTCGACGAAGGCGCGAGCCCATCGGAGGCCACGCGCCTGGCGCTGGACTCGGGCGCGGCGGAGCGCCTGCTCGGATGGCGGCCCGGATGGGATCTCGAGGACGCGCTTCGGAGGGTCGTCGAGTGGCACGAGGCGCAGCTGAGGGGTGAGGACATGCGGCGCTTCAGCATCGGGCAGATAGAGCAGTTCGCCCAGAGCTCGCGCGGCGCTGAGTATCCATAATCTTTGGGCGATGAGCCCGATGACGCTGCGTCGCTACCGTGCCGAGCGTCTGCTCCGCCAGGAGTTCGAGAGCCTGCGCGCGCGGGTGATCGGGACGGTCAGGGGACGCCTGCGGGCGATCGGCGTGAGCCTCGACCCCAGCGACCTGGAGGCCTGCTACGCCCAGGCATGGCACGGCTTGTACACGGCCATGCTGGAGGGCCAGGAGATCGCGAACCCCGGTGGCTGGCTGGCGGTGGTGACGTTCCGACGAGCCATCGAGGAGCACCGGGCGCGCGGGCGTCTGGACCGCGCGGGTGCCCATCCCGGGGGCGGCCCCCACAGTGGCATGCGCACGGTCGCCCGGAACGACCGACAGCTCGCGGGCGGGACCGCCGGGCACACCGGCGTCGGGAACGTCCGCCAGGCCCGCGCTCCGGCCGAGCTCGGTGTCGAGGACCGGGATCTCGCCGGGGAGCTCGACGACCGGATGAGGCTGCGCCAGCTCTTCGAGGCGTTGCGTGGCCGCTTGAGCGCCCGCGAGCAGGAGGCGGCTGCCCTCTGCTATCTGCAAGGGCTCTCGCGCGCGGAGGCGGCCGCGCGCATGGGCATCAGCGAGACACGGATGCGCAAGCTGATGGAGGGCCCGGGGGCGGGCCGGCCGGGGGTTGCCGGCAAGGTTGGCATGCTGGTGGAGACGATCCGCAGCGGCGGCTGGTGTGAGCAGCAGGCCTCGCTCATGCGCGGCCTGGCCTACGGCATCCTTGACCCCCAGGGAGAGCGCTACCGACTGGCCCTGATCCACAGCAGCGAGTGTCCGGCGTGTCGCGCCTACGTCGTCTCCCTGCGCGGCCTGGCCGCGGTGCTCCCCGTTCCCGCGCAGGCGATCCTGCACTGGGCCCTTGGCGCGGCGGCGGTCGGGGGAACGGGCGCCGGAGCTGTCGGGGCGTCGGGCGTGGGCATGCCGGCGGGCGCCGGTGCCGGTGCCGGCGCGGGCGCGGGCGCACAGGCCGGCCCCGGGCTCGGCGGCGCTCTGTCGGCGTCGGGGGCTGCGAGCGCGAGCGCCGCGGGTGGCGGCTGGCTGCTGGCGGGCGGACCGCTGAGCGCGAAGCTGGCGGTCGGCTGCCTGCTGGCGTTGGGGGTTGGGGCAGGCTGCGTCGCGCTCACCGACCACACCGGCCGCGATCGGACGCCGGTCCACAGGCGCGACTCGGCCGTCGCCGGCCGCGCAGGCGCTGCAGCCGCCGCGACCGGCGGCGCGGCGCCGGCGACCTACCTGCCAGCGGGCGGCGCGCCCGGTGCGCGGGGCGCGAAGGCTGCCGTGCTGGGCCGATCACCTTCGATGTCGGTGCGGAGCCCCGTGAGCGCGGCCAGCCGCGAGTTTGGACCGGAGCGGGCGATCGCGCGCCCGGCCGCCGGCGCCTACGCGGCGCCGGCCAGCAGACCGGCAGCCGCGGCCGCGGCGGCGGAGTTCTCCTCCGCGGGGCCCTCGGCGGCGGGGTCGGCAGGGGGATCTTCCGGCTCCGGGTCGGTTCGCTCCGGGTCGCTGGCTCCCGCCGCCGGTCGGCCGCCCGCCCCGCCGGCCGTCGGGCGGATGGTGACGGGCGCGCCCGCCGCCAGGACGGCTACGGGCGCCTCCGCAGCCCAACGCGAGTTCGGGGTCGGGTAGTCCACCGCCCCGCGCGGGGGCGGCTGCCAGGTGTCCGGGCGGTCAGCCGCGCGGGAACACCTTGGTCAGCCGAGCCAGAGCGAGCGGGTTGCCGCGCGGGCGCAACCTGCCCGTGGCGAGGGCGCGGACGGGGTCGAGGCGCTGGCCGACGATGTCCACCCAGTCCTGGTAGGAGAGCCGCAGGCGCAGGTCGGGGCCGGGCGCCTCGCCCTGCTCCACGACGCTTGAGCCGTTGTCGACCGTCAGATGCCAGGTGGGGATGTCGGGGTCGGTGAACTCCCACTGGAAGGTGGTCGGCCGCGTCAGGCCGTGGCTGGGGCTGACCTGGCGGCGGACGGTGTCGAAGATCAGCGCGACCGTCTCGGGGTCGCGTGAGGAGGGGCCTTCGCGCACGCCGACGACGCCCGCCTTGGCCAGTGCGCGGCCGCGCTTGGAGATCTCCAGAGGCTCCAGGCCGGGCGGCATGAGCGGCGGCCCGGGCAGGGTCTCGATCGCCAGGCCCGCAGAGCGCAGCTTCGTCGTCATCGAGGTGAGGCCCTCGACGCCGATCGTGTCGAAGGTGTAGTTGAAGACCGTCAGGTAGCGCTCGTCCCAGCCGGGCGGCATCAGCACCTGGGAGGTGTACCGGGTGACGTCGCGCAGGATCCGGGCGACCGCCTTGGGGACTCCGACCGGGTCTTCGCGGTTGAGGTCGGACAGGAGCTTGACGCCGAAGCCGATGTGGCGCTGCTCGTCTGCGGCGATGTTCTGCATGCCGCTGCGGAATGCCGGAAGCTGGTCGCGTTCCTCCAGGTAGCTGCAGATGAAGTGCTGGCCGGGCTGGGCGAGCGCCGCCTCGATGACGATGTGGTAGAGGGTCACCGCGGCGGCGAGCTGGGAGGGCGAGCGGTCGGCGCGCAGCTCGTCGGCCATGGTGTCCAGGCGATCGAAGATCTTGCGGAAGCCCGAGGTCAGCTGGGGCTTGATCGCCATCAGTCCGCTCGACGCGGAGCCGTCGCCGACGCCGCAGACCTCCTGCATGAAGCGCTTGAAGAAGACCGCGTGGCGGGCCTCGTCGACCTGCTGGGTGGTCAGGAAGTACTTCTGCTCCTCCAGCGGGGCAGCGTCGATGTAGGGGGAGAGGTTGTCGGCGACGGCGTCCTCGCCCCAGAAGAAGAGGCAGTAGTTCCACATCGCCGCATGGCGCTCGAACTCGGTGAACTCCTCGCGCCATTGGCGCGCGTCCTCGGTGAAGTCGAGCTCGGTGGCGCACCAGTTTCCGCGCTCCCAGCGCGAGTAGAGGTCGCTGTAGGAGATCGCGTCCGCGGGAAGGCTGGCCAGGTTGGAGTCCGTCGTGCTGGAGGTCGGTGTGGCGGTCGCCATGAAGCAGCTCCTATCGGGCGTATCTGCCCATGTCGCTCGGGTTTGCCGTGTCGCGGCCAAGGCCGCTCTGCGCAGCCGAACGTACCCCCGAAGGCGCGGGACCCGTCTGCGCGGATAACGAACGCTATCGAAATAGCGAACGCTCTGTCAAGTAGTATGCGATGCATGTCGACGGCCCGGACCGTCCCCGCCACGCAGCCTGGCACACCGCAGAGGGCTGCGCGGATGACGCGCGAGCAGAGCCGGGCGATCACCCGCGAGCGTCTGCTCGGCGCCGCGCGGAGCGTGTTTGCGAACCGCGGCTTCCACGGGGCGTCGGTGGACGAGATCGCGTCGAAGGCCGGGTTTTCGACCGGGGCGCTGTACTCGAACTTCGACGGCAAGGAGGACCTCTTCCTGGTGTTGATGGAGCGTGAGATCAACGAGCACGCGCGTGAGATCTCCGAAGCGGTCGGCAAACGTGCGTCGATGGCCGAGCGTGCCACCGGCGGGGCGCGCCAATGGATGACGACGATCGAGCGGGAGCCCGAGCTGCTCCTGCTGTTCATGGAGTTCTGGGCATACGGTGTGCGCGACGCGCAGGTGCGCCCGAAGGTGGCCGCGCGGTTTGCGCAGATGCGCGAGCTGCTGACCGGGCTGATACTCGACGGCGTTCGTGATCTCGAGCTCGAGCTCGAGATCCCCGCCGAGCAGCTCGCCGTGGCGGTGGACGCGCTGGCCGACGGCATCGCCCGCCAGAAGCTGGCCGACCCGGACGCGGTCCCCGACGAGCTGATGGGCAGGGTGCTTTCGCTGCTGTTCGCGGGCGCTACGCGGCCGGCACGCACAGGCACGCGTAGTGGACCGTGAACAGACGCCGGGCCAGTGACGGTGAGAGGCGGTGAAGGCCGGCCCTCGCCGCCCACTTGGCGTCGCCGGCAAGCCGTGCACGGCGCGTGGTGGCGAAGAAGCTGTGGACCTCCCGCGGCAGCGGATCGTCGAGCTCTGAGGCGATCGACAGGCCGGCGCGCGCGATCATCCCGCGCGCCGCCGTGCGATCGAGACGCTGCAGGTGCCCGACCTCTGCTGCGTGCCCGCGCTTGCCTGCCCGTCGCGCTGACAGGTTGGCCTCCAGCGGCACCTCCACGAGCACCGCTGCGCAGGCCCGGGCGACCTCGGCCAGGAGGGTCGCTGGTGCGGGCACGTGCTCGAGCACGTGGGAGAGGATGCCGAGGTCGTAGGCGCGGTCGCCGACCGGAAGATGCAGCCCGTCGTAGAGGTCCACGGCGGCGATCTCCGGCCGATCGCGGGCGATCGCGACGGCCGCCTCGGTGATCTCCACGCCCGACAGCCGCCCGCCGAAGCCGCGGCGATGAAGCTCACACAGCAGCGCGCCGTCACCGCAGCCGACCTCGAGCGTGCTCGCAGGCCGCACGCCCGCGCGCGCACAGAGGGCGATCACATGGTCGGCCTTGCCGACGGCTCCCAGTGCGCGCCAGCTCGCGTAAAGCGCCGACCGTGCGGGATCCTGCGAGTAGGCCTCGTCGTAGAAGTGGACCAGCTGGGCGGGGTCGGGCACGCCGGGGATTATTGTGCCCGCGATGACGAGCAAGGTCACCGCGTCGCTGCGCGAGACGCCCGCGACGGTGCCGGCGCTGGCGGCGTTGCTGCTGTTCGCCGCCTGGGCGACCGACCAGGCCGGCTACCCGGTCACCCACTGGGGCCCGGGGGGGCTGATCGTACTGGCGCTGCTCGCTTTGACGATCGGGATCGTCGGCGTGCGCGTCGCGGAGGTCCCCGTACCCGTGCGGATCGCGCTCGGCTGCTTCGCCGGCTACACGGCACTCAGCTTCCTCTCGATCTCGTGGGCGGCGGTTCCCGGCGACGCCTGGGAAGGGGCTAACCGCACGCTGCTCTATCTGCTGGTGTTCGCACTGCTCGCATGCTGGCGCCAGCGGGGCAACAGCGCGGCGCTCTTGCTCGGGGCGTGGACGTTGGCGATGATCGGGCTGGCGGCGTTCGTGGCCCTGCACGTGAGCCTCGCCACGGGCGCGAGCCTGCAGCGCATGTTCCCCGGCGGGCGCCTGGTCTACCCCAGCGGCTACGCCAACGCCAACGCCGCCCAGTGGCTGATGGCGTTCTGGCCGGCGCTGCTGCTGGCGCGCAGCGCGCGCCTGCCCTGGGGCATCCGCGGCGCGCTCGCCGGTGGAGCCGTGCTGCTGGCGGAGGTCGCGCTGCTCAGCCAGAGCCGTGGCTCGCTGTACGCCACGCCCATCATGCTCGTTCTGGTGTTCGCGTTGCTGCCCGGGCGGGTGCGTACGTTCGCCGTGCTCGTGCCGGTGGCGCTCGGCATCGGGGCCGCGGCGCCGGCGGTGCTCCGCGTCGGGAACAACCTGGGCAATGGCGATGTCGTGCCCGCGACGATGCAGCGGGCGACCGCGGCGATGTTCGCTGCCGCGCTGGCGGTGGCGCTGGTGGTGGCGCTGGGCGCGGCGATCGAGAGCCGGCGATCGTTCTCGCAGAGCACCGTCAGGCGTACGCGCCGGGGCGTCGCCGCGATCGGGATCGCGACGCTCGTGGTGGTGCTTGCGGGAGGCTGGGTTGCTGCCGGTGACCCGGCGGCCCGAGTCAGGCACGGCTGGGAGACCTTCAAGGGCGGCTATGCGGCCAATAGCGCGGGGGGCAACCGACTGACGAGCGGGCTGGGCAGCAACCGCTACGACTTCTACCGGGTGGCCCTGGATGAGTTCACCGCCCATCCCCTGCTCGGGATCGGCGCAGACAACTTCCAGCAGCAGTACCTCCAGTACGGTCGCAGCACCGAGACCCCCCACTACCCGCACAGCGTCGAGCTGCGCACGCTGGCCCAGACGGGCCTGGCGGGGGCGCTGCTGGCGGTTGTCGGCCTCGTCGCCGCGCTCCTGGCCGGGTGGCGCGCCCTGCGGACGGACGATCGGCTCGGCGGAGCGGTGGCGGCGGCCGCGCTGGGAGGGTTCGCCTACTGGGGCGTGCACGGATCGTTCGACTGGTTCTGGGAGTTCGCCGGTCTTGGCGCGCCGGCGTTTGCGCTGCTCGGCCTGGCGTGTTCGCTGGCGCCCGCTGGGCGACCCGCGCGCCCTGCACGCTCGGCAGCCGGCAGGAGGGCGGGCATCGCCCTCGGCGCGCTCCTCGGCCTGGCGGCAGCAGCGTCTTTGGCGGCTCCGTGGCTGAGTCAGCGCCAGCTCCAGATCGCCGCGCGCATCTGGGTCCAGGCGCCACGAAGGGCGTACGCTCGCCTGGACGATGCGGCGCGGCTGAACCCGCTCAGCGACCAGGCCTATCTCCTGGCGGGAAGCATCGCCCTGCGCTTCGGCGATCTGGCGCGCGCCGATCACGAGTTCCGGCAGGCGCTGGCGCGGGCGCCCGGTGATGCGTATGCGACTTTGGAGCGGGGCGCGATCGCCTCGAACAGGGGCGAACGCCAGGGTGCGCTCGTTCT
>Ga0209048_10000763_pt1 | contig 34019 bp, 29 predicted proteins | sample FrelakmetCRP12CR_FD_187146 | JGI IMG/M metagenome (GOLD analysis project Ga0209048, IMG submission 187146) | Freshwater lake sediment microbial communities from the University of Notre Dame, USA, for methane emissions studies - CRP12 CR (SPAdes)... | ecosystem: Environmental > Aquatic >...
CCGCAAAGGTCGAGGCCGCACGGGTCGAGGCCGCAAAGGTCGAAGCCGCACGGGTCGAGGCTGCAAAGGTTGAGGCCGCACGGTTCGAAGTTGCGCAAGAGGCCGCCGCAAGACGGGAAGCGGCGCTTCGGGCGATAGGACGACAGCTGGACGAGGAGGCCGCCCGGCGTGAAGCTGCAACGGCTGCAGCGCGATTGTTACCCTCGTCGAGCAGCGCACGTCGATACTGGCTCTTCGGTCGCACTGACCCCAACGCGGAACTCATCCAGTACGTGGAAGCCTGGAGCCGGAAGATCGAGATGAACATGACGTTCGACATGGTTCGCGAAGCGGCGAAGCAGCCTCACACCGATCCCCTCGTGACGGTGGCCATTCGTAGCGATGGCTCGGTGGAGTCGGTGACCTTTGTTCTATCCAGCGGCGTGGCGGCCATCGACGAAGCGATACGACGCGTCGTGGACAGCCAGAGGCCTTACCAGGCATTCCCGCCGGGCCTGGCCCGCGAGTTCGACGTGATCATGATCCGCCGAACCTGGTACTTCGACATGGCGATCCGGCTGTACTGATGGGACAGTGACAAGCGTCAGGCGATGCTCAACGCGTTGGCCTGAGTGCCAACCTGCCCCTCAAGTTGGACCAGTGTCATGATCAATGAACGCACCACCGCAGCCCGATCCTCACCTAGACAGCTGCTTTGGCTCGAACGCAGTCGCAATATGAAATGCGCCGCCAGTCAATCGGACATTGGTTGCCCGGCCGAGTCCGGGCCAGGACCATCAGGAACGACGCCGGAACGTCGCCCAGCGCTCGAGCACGGCGCAAACGGACGCGGTGTCGGCATCGGCAAAACCCTGGGCCATCGCCGCGTTGTAAATCGCTGTCGTCGCCGCGAACAAGGGCGTCGGGCACTCGAGCGCGCGCGCGAATTCGGCAATGATCTGCATGTCCTTCTGCCAGACGCCGACTTTCATCGTCGCGTCGGCGTAGCTGCCCCGAACCATCATCGGGCCGCGGACCTGCAGCATGCGCGACGAGCCGGCGCCATCGCCCAGCACCTTGACCATCGTGGCGGGATCGAGCCCGGCCTTCATCCCCAGCACGAGTGCTTCGGCTGTGGAGACGTTGTGAATCGCGACGAGCAGATTCGCGAGGAACTTCATCCTGGACCCGGCGCCGAACCGACCAAGGAAGAAATGCGTGCGCGCGAAGCCGTCAAAGACCGGGGTGCAACGACGATAGGCGCTGCGCAGGCCGCTCGCGTAGACTGCGACATCCTTGGCCTTCGCCTGCGCCCCCGTGCCGCTCAACGGGCAATCGAGCAAGGTGACGCCCTGAGCCGCCAGGAGCTTCCTGGCCTGCTCCTTGGTCGCGATCGGCAGCGTGCTGGTTTCGACGACGATCTGCCCGGGATGGCGCGCTGCCGCGAGTTCTGCGGCGACCTCGAGCAGCGCTGCCGACGACGGAAGCGATGTAATCACGATGGGCGCCCGCTTGGCGAGGTCGCGGATACCACGCGTCGTGCGGCCACCGGCCCTGGCAAGCTCGTTGCGGCGCCGCGCCAGCACGTCGTAGCCGAGTACGGGAAATCCGCCGCCGATGAGGTTGCCTGACATGGCGGATCCCATGATGCCGAGACCGACGATTCCGACTCGATCGCGTGATGCCATGGTCACATCCCCTTCGAGTTGCCAAGCACACCTACCGCTGCAAACAGCGCCTCGATCGCTTCACGCGGGATGTTGCGCACGATGAATACGATGCGCGACCGCGGATCGGTATCCTGCCCGCACTCGAGCGTCACCGGCGGATGAAACACGTGTTGCGCTCCCTGCAGCACCACGGGGCCGCGTTCGCCCGCCACGTGGACGATACCCTTCACGCGCAGCAGATCGGGCCCGCGCAGTGAAGTGAGCGCCTGCAGCGCCGCGTTCAGTCCGTCCCAAGTGAATGGTTTATCGAACCACAGACAGAACGCATGGATGGCGGCATCGTGTGTTCCCGCTCCGGGCACGATCCGCTGGCGGACGAAGCCGCCGTCCTTTGCGTGAATCGCTTCCGGCACGATCGCATTCAGCCAGTGGCCAAGCTCCTCGGAGCGTGCCGCAACGCTGTGCGGGCCGATGTTCGCCAACAGTGCGGGATCGAGCTCGCCGTCGACAGCCATCGTGATTAGCGCGAACGGATTCATCGCCTTCAGCCGTTGCCGCAGGCGTTCGACGGTGCTGCCATCCGCGATGTCGGTCTTGGTGATGACGAGACGATCAGCCACGGCCGCTTGCCTGGCGGCCTCGGGCATGGTGTCGAGCTGGCCCATGCCGTTGACGGCATCGACCAGGGTCACGACACCGTTCAGCCGGTACTGCGCGCCGAGCAAACCATCGGTCTGCAGCGTATGCAGCACCGGAATCGGATCGGCGAGGCCGGTCGTTTCGACGAAGACACGATCGAAGTCGATGACTTCGCCGGCGCGCCGTTTGACGAACAGCTCCCGCAGCGTCTCCTGAAGATCGGTGCGCAGCGTGCAGCACAGGCAGCCGTTGGAGAGCAGCGTCATCTGCTCCGACGACGCGGCGACTAGCTCGTGATCGATCGCGACATCGCCGAATTCGTTGATGATGACCGCCGCCCGGTTCATGCCCGGATGGCGCAGCAGCCGCCGCAGCAGCGTCGTCTTGCCGCTGCCCAGGAATCCGGTGATGACGGTGACCGGCAGCCGCCTCGCCAGCGGATCGGCCGTGGCGGATATGCGCTGGGTTGTTGCCGTAGTCACAACGTCATCTCGAGAATGTACAGGCCGCCGGCGAAGCGATCCACCGTGTAGACGATGCGCCGGTCATCGACGTAGACATCGTTCAACTGGATCGCGCCTGCCGCCGACAGCGCGGGGGCGCCCGGGACGAAGTAGGCCACCTCCTGCGGCTGATACGGATTGCTGATGTCGTAGGCGCGAACGCCGGCATTGAAGAATGTGCCGATCACAAGCTGGTCGGAACGCCATGACGTCGGCACCGGCAGATTCTCGTGCAGGTTGTGCGCGCCGAAGCGCCCGCCACGCTGCGCGAACGCGCCGTGCGGCGGCGCCGGCAGCGTGCTGATCGGGACGAGATTGCTCTCCACGCGCGCATCAACGACCCATACGAGCTTGGGCCAGTCGAATCCGTTGTCCTTGACGCATTCGTCGCTGACGATGAGCAGATTGCGGTCGAAGAGCGGCAACACGGTGTGCGTGAAGCCGTTGAACGGCGGCGAATACTGCCAATGGCCGACAAGCCTGGGATGCGTCTTGTCGGCAATGTCGAGGATCACCGCACCGCCGTCGATGTAGCCCACATAAGCGCGGTCCGGCCGCTGGGGAAAAACGTTGGTGTTGTGCGCACGAAAGCCGGCATCGAACTTGGGGTCGAGCCGCGGCGGCGCCAGCGCGCTGTCGCCTTCGCGCGTGCCCGGCAGCCACCAGCGGCCGACCTCGACCGGGCGCGCCGGGTTGCGCACGTCGACGATGCGGTAGAACTGGTCGTCATTCGGATGCCGCGGCTGGAAGTCCGCGGCACCGCTCGCCATGTGCACGAATTCGCCGTCGACGAACCACAGCGCGTGCACGCCGCGCGAGTGCGGCCCCGAGGCGTCGAAGTGCGAGATGAGCTTCGGTTGCTCGGGCACACCGACGTCGAACAGCTCGAATCCCGCGGGCTTCAGGCCGGTCGTCTTCGTCTGGTAGGCGACGGCCATCACGTCGCCGACGACGTCGAGCGAATTCGAACGCACCCTTGCATGCGGCAACTCGGTCTGGACAATGACGCGCGGCGCCCGCGGGTCGGTCACGTCGACGCCGGTGAAGTTCTTGGGCGCGGACTCGTGCGCGAGCCACAGGATACGGCGACCGTCGCGCGCCTGCTGCATCGCCATGCCTTCGCCCATCCCCCCAAAGCCCTGCAGCTCGTGGTGGGCAATAAGGCGCATGTTCAGTGAGAGCGCCCGATCGGGTCGCGATCCGGGTCCTGGCAGCGGAGGTGGCATCAGCGATACTCCCGGCAATTGGGTTCAGGTAAGATTTCCCTGCGAGGCACCCTCGTATTCAGCGATCGGCAGCAACGCAAGGAGAATGGCATGCGCATCGTCAAGGCCCTTCTGTTCGGACTCGGTCTGGCCGCGGCACTGGCCCCCGCCGCGTTGCTCGCACAGACCTTCCCGAGCAAGCCCGTGCACCTGATCGTAACCTATCCGCCCGCGGGCAGCTCCGACCTGATGGCGCGCATTCTCGCGCAGAAGCTCTCCGAGGTCTGGGGCCAGCCCGTCATCGTCGAGAACAAGCCGGGCGCCGCAGGCTCGATCGGCATGGACTACGCGGCGCACCAGCCCCCCGACGGCCACAGCTTCGTCATCGGTAACCTCGGCCCGACGGTGGTCAATCCGATTCTTTCCAAGGTTCCGTACGACGTCGAGCGCGACTTCATCCCGGTGTCGCTGATCTCCACCGGCCCCAACATCCTCGTCGTCAATCCCAGCTCGCCGACGAAGACGCTGGGCGAGCTCATCGCCTATGCGCGTGCCAATCCCGGCAAGCTCAACTTCGGGTCGGGTGGCTCCGGGAGCGTCGCCCACTTGAGCGGCGAGATGTTCAAGAGCCTGGCGCGCGTCGATATCGTGCACGTCCCCTACAAGGGCGGAATCCTGTCGGTGAACGACCTGCTCGCGGGGCATGTGGACATCGTGTTCTCCGACGCGCTGCCGGTGATGCAGCACATCCGCGCCGGCAAGCTGCGCGCGCTCGCGGTCACCAGTCCCGAGCGCAGCCCGCTGGCCCCGGACATCCCGAGCTGCGTCGAATCCGGCCTGCCCGGGCTCGTTGCGGTGAACTGGTGGGGGGTGCTACTGCCGGCGGGAACGCCCAAGGCGATCGCCGACAAGTTTCGCGCGGACCTCGTCACCGTCATGCAGAATCCCGAAGTCAGGGAGAAATTCGCGTCGCTGGGGGTCGACGCGGTGAGCGGGACGCCCGAGCAGTTCGGCGCGTACATGAAGTCCGAGACCGCCAAGTACGCCAAACTGGTCAAGGAAGCGGGAATCCGCGCCGAAGAATGACCTCGCCTAGCGGCCGCGCAACCAGCGCGCCGGCAGCATCGTGGCATCGCTCTTGCCCATGCCGGAGCGCACCGCTTCGTCGTAGCAGTCGAGCGCCCGCGCCGTCAGCGGCAGGCTGACGCCGAGCCCCGAGGCCTCTGCGAGCATCGTTCGCAAGTCCTTGCAGATCAGTTCGACGTCGAAGGTGATCGGCGAGGTTTCCTTGCCCTGCAGCGTGGCCGCGATCGCCGGGCCGCGCACCTTGAGCATGTTCGGCCCGCCCGAGGTATCGGCAAAGATGTCGATCAGCCGTGCCGGTTCGAGCTCGAGGCTCGTGCACAGCGACAGCGCTTCGCCGAGCGCCTGGTAGTACACCAGCAGCGGCAGGTTGATGGCGAGCTTCAGGCTCGCGCCTGCGCCGACCGGGCCGACGTGCTCGACGCGGCGACACAATTGATCGAGCACCGGCCTGGCACGTGTCACGTCGCCGGCGTCGCCACCGACGAAACCGAAGAGCTTGCCCTGCTTCGCGGGTCCGACGGTCCCCCCGACCGGGCACTCGACCAGCGCCGCGCCTTTTGCGGCGACCTTCGCCGCGAGCGCCCGCTCGGTCTCGGGCCGAACCGTGCTCATGTCGATGAACAGCTTGCCGCGCACTTCGCCGGCGAGCAGGCCGTCGGCACCGAGATACGTGGCATCGATCGCGGCGGCGTCGGTGAGAAAGCTGATGACGACCTCCGCGCCCCTCGCAAGTTGCCGCGGCGTCGCGGCCATGGTCGCGCCCGCCGCCACCAGCGCCGCAGTTTTCTCCGCGGTGCGGTTCCATACGCTCACGGCGTGGCCGCAATCGAGCAGGCGCGCCGCGACCGCCGCACCCATGCGGCCCGTTCCTGCGATACCGATTTTCAATGGGTCCTCCTCCATTCCCGCTATGGCTCGTACTTGTGTCGACACAGGTTGACACCGTATCGGCCCGAGCGTCAAATGACCTCGCGATAAACAGGGTGTATCGCAGCATCACCAACGGAGGAGCGATGGTTGTGCCCGGCAACGAGCTGCGCGATGGCATGAGCATCGATTGGGATGTGCCGATCGCGATGGACGACGGCGTGCGGCTGCGGGCAGACGTGTTTCGTCCACCGGCGGAGGGGCGCTATCCCGTGATCATCAGCTACGGGCCGTACGCCAAGGGCCTGGCATTCCAGGAAGGCTATCCGAGTGCGTGGCAGCGCATGGTCGCGGAGCATCCGGACGTCGCGTATGGCTCGAGCAACCGGTACCAGAGCTGGGAAGTCGTCGATCCGGAAAAATGGGTGCCGGACGGTTACGTTTGCGTGCGCGTCGACTCGCGCGGCGCCGGCCGTTCGCCCGGCTTCATCGATCACTTTTCGCCGCGCGAGACCCGGGATTTCTACAACTGCATCGAGTGGGCCGGGGTTCAGCCCTGGTCGAACGGCAAGGTCGGGCTCTCCGGGGTTTCGTACTACGGGATCAACCAGTGGCATGTGGCGTCGCTGCGGCCGCCGCACCTGGCGGCGATGTGCATCTGGGAAGGCGCCGCCGACTGGTATCGCGACATGACGCATCACGGAGGCATACTCAGCACCTTCTGGGCCAATTGGTACGACATGCAGGTGAAGACGGTGCAGCATGGTCTCGGAGAGCGCGGCCCCAGGAGTCGCGTCACCGGCGCGCTGATTTGCGGCGACGAAACACTATCCGAGCGCGAGCTGTACGCGAATCGCTGCGACTTCGGCGATGAGATCCGCGCTCATCCGCAGGACGATGAGTATCACAAGGCGCGCTCGCCCATCTGGGAGAAGGTCAGCGTGCCGTTCCTGTCGGCGGCGAACTGGGGCGGGCAGGGCCTGCACCCGCGCGGCAACTTCGAAGGTTTCGTGCGTGCCGCCTCGAAGCACAAGTGGCTCGAGGCGCACGGTCTGGAACACTGGACGCACTTCTACACCGACTATGGCGTCAAGCTGCAGAAGCGCTTTTTCGACTGCTTCCTGAAGGGCGCCGACAACGGCTGGACGAGCCAGCCGCGCGTGCAATTGCAGGTGCGTCACGTCGATCGTTTTGTCGAGCGCCACGAGGACGAGTGGCCGCTCGCCCGCACGCAATGGATGCGCTTCTACCTCGATCCCGCCGACCACAGCCTCGCGTTCCAGCCGGTCGCGCAGGCACGAAGCGCGAGTTACGACGCGAGCGGCGACGGCGTCACCTTCGTCACCGCGCCGCTCGAGCGCGAGACCGAGATCACGGGTCCGCTTGCCGCGCGGGTGTTCGTGTCCTCCTCGACCGCCGACGCCGACCTGTTCCTGGTGTTCCGCGTGTTCACGCCGGATCTGCGCGAGGTCGTGTTCACGGGGGCGATCGATCCGCACACGCCGATCGCGCAGGGTTGGCTGCGGGCCTCGCACCGCAAGCTCGATGCGACGCTTTCGACCGAGTACCGCCCGTATCACACCCACGACCAGCCGCAGCCGCTCGCGCCTGGAGAGGTCGTGCCGCTCGACATCGAGCTGTGGCCGACGTCGATCGTGGTGCCTGCCGGCCATCGCCTGGCGCTGACGGTGCGCGGACGCGATTACGAGTGGGGCAAATCAACCGGCGCGCGGCTGTCCAACTTCAAGAACGAGCTCAAAGGCTGCGGACCCTTTCTGCACGATGATCCGCGCGACCGCCCTGCTTCGGTGTTCGGCGGCACGACGACATTGCACGCCGGTCCGACGCAGCAATCTCATGTGCTGGTGCCGATCGTGCCGGCGAAGCGCTGACCGGGAGGATCGCTATCGTGACGATGAAGCTATACGGTTTCTGGCGCTCGCTCGCGAGCTACCGGGTGCGCGCGGCGCTGGGGCTCAAGGGCATCGCGGCAGAGGAGGTTTCGATCAATCTGCTCAAGGGTGTGCAGCACGGCGACGATTACAAGGCGGTCAACCCGCAGAGCGTCGTGCCGGCACTGGTGGTCGACGACGGGCCGCCGCTGTTCCAGTCGATGGCGATCCTCGAGTACCTCGAAGAGACGCACCCCGAACCGCCGCTCTTGCCGCGCGACCCGCGCGGTCGCGCCCGGGTGCGCGGACTCTCGCTGATCGTCGCCTGCGACGGCCACCCGCTCATCGTGCCGAGGATTCGCGATTACCTCGAGCGCGAGATGCACCAGGACGAGGCTTCCCGCAATCGCTGGCTGCAGCACTGGACGCTGAAGGCGCTCGAAGCGCTTGAAGCGCATCTCGCGAACGAGCGCGAGACCGGCCGGTTCTGCCACGGCGATGCGCCGACGATGGCCGATATCTGCCTCGCGGGCCAGGTCTTCGCCGCGGGGTATTTCAATGCCAAGATTACGGCCATGCCGACCGTGACACGCATCTTCGACGAGTGCATGAAAATCGATGCCTTCGACCGCGCGCAGCCGAAGAAGCAGCCGGATGCGCCGAAGAGCCCTGCTCACTGAACGATAAACACCCTAGGAGGAACACCCATGACATTCACGCGCAGAAAATTCGTCCAGGCGACCGGCAGCGGTCTGGCAGCGACGGCGCTCGGTTTCCCGGCGATCGCCCGGGCACAGAGCGAGCCGATCCGGGTCGGCTTGGTCACCGTCAAGACCGGCCCGCTTGCCTCGGGCGGGATCGACATGGAACGCGCGCTGGTGATGTACCTGCGCGAGCGCAACAACACGCTCGCCGGACGCAAGGTCGAGCTGTTCGTCGCCGACAGCGCTGGTGTACCGGCGCAGGCGCGCACCAAGCTGCAGGAGCTGGTGGAACGCGACAAGATCCAGGTCATGATCGGGCCTCTCGCGGCCGGCGAAGCGCTCGCGGCCGACGACTACATCCGGGCGCAGCAGCTCCCGACGCTGTCGGTCGCCGCCGCGGAGGACCTGACCCAGCGCACTCCCAATCCCTGGTTCGTTCGCGGCACGTCGACGTCCGCGCAGTCGGCCCACGCCCTGGCCGACTATTGCGCCAAGGTGCTCAAGTACAAGCGCATGGCGGTGATTGCCGACGACATCGCTTACGGCCACGAGATGTGCGCGGGCTTCCAGCGCGTGTTCGAGGACGCCGGCGGCAAGATCGTGCAGAAGCTGTTTCCGCCGTTGACGGTGCCTGACTACGCGACCTTCCTCGCCCAACAGAAGACCAATATCGACGGCGTCTTCCTGGGCTTCGCCGGCTCGAACGGCTTTCGCTGGTACAAGCAGTTCAACGAGTACGGGCTCAAGGGCAAGGTCGCCGTCGTTGGCGGAATGACCGCGTTCGACGAGGCGGTGTTGCGCAACATGGGCGACGAGGCGCTGGGCATCATCACCGCGTGCTGGTACTCCGCCGAGCTCGACAATCCGATCAACAAGAAATTCGCCGCCGCGTTCCGCGCCGAATGGAAGTACGACCCCGGCTTCTACGCCGCCGCGACGTACGTCGAGGGCGCGGTGCTGGAGGCGGCGCTGGAATCGGTCAAGGGAAAGATCGAGGACAAGCAGGCGTTCATGAAGGCGTTGCGGGCGACCAAGACCGATACGGCGCGCGGCCCGGTTGCGTTCGACGAGTACGGCAACATCGTCGGCAACGTCTACATTCGCAAGGTCGAGCGCAAGGACGGACGGCTGGTCAACGCGGTCGTCCAGGTCTACCCGGCGGTGAGCCAGTTCTGGGTCTACGATCCGAAGGAGTTCCTGAAGAACCCGGTGTATTCCCGCGATTGGCCGCCGGCGAAGAATCTCGAGCCCTGAGCCGGCTGTTGAAGTCGCTCGAGCGCAGGCACCGATGTCGGTCTCATTGAGAATCGCCTTAGTGGCGCATACCGGCAGTTCCTGACCGTCGTTCCCGCTTTCGCGGGGACGACAACTTTTTCCACCCCTTCCCGAAGCTCATCAGCATGCAGTTCTGGATCATTCAGACCCTGAACAGCCTGGCCTTGGGTGGGCTGTTGTTCCTGCTCGCCGCCGGGTTCTCGCTGATCTTCGGGCTGATGCGCATCGCCAACCTGACGCACGGCTCGCTGTTCATGCTCGGCGCCTACCTGGGCGTGACGGTGCTCAGGTTCGTGCCGAACCTGTGGCTTGCCGCGCTGCTGGCCGGGTTGATCGTTGCCGCGTTCGGCGGCCTGGTCGAGCGCCTGCTCCTGCGACAGCTCGCCGGCAAGCCGCTGGGACAGGTGCTGGTCACGCTCGGCATCTCCTTCATCGTCGCCGACCTGTGCCTGATGATCTGGGGCGGCGATCCGATCCCGCTGCCCACGCCGGCTTTCCTGCAGCGGCCGCTGGTCGTCGGCAGCATCGCCTTCCCGGCGTACCGGCTGGCCGTGCTCGCGATCGCCATCGTCACCGCCATCGCGCTGCAGGTCTTGATGGAATGGACCCGACTCGGCGCGATGATTCGCGCCGGCGTCGACGACATGCAGATGGCGCGCGCGGTCGGCATTCCCGTGTCGAAACTGTTCACGATCGTGTTCTGCCTGGGCGCCGCCCTTGCCGGAGCAGGCGGCGTCATCGGCGGCCCGATCATGTCGGCTTACCCGGGACTCGATACGGACATGCTGCCGCTCGCACTGATCGTGGTCATACTCGGCGGCGTCGGCAGTCTGCCGGGAGCCTTGGTGGGTAGTTTCATCACCGCGGCGATCTATACCTTCGGCTCCGCGCTGCTGCCCGACCTGGCCTACGTGATCCTGTTCCTGCCGATGATTTTCGTGATCGCGTTTCGTCCGCGCGGACTCTTCGGGCGCCAAGGCGCATGACGCGCCGCGCTCGGGCGGCATGGATCGTCGGCGCTGTTGCGCTCGCCGCGTTTCCACTGCTGGGCGGGGACTTCTACGTCAACCTCGCCACCCAGATTTTCATCGCCTCGATCTTCGCCGCCAGCCTCAACCTGCTGGTCGGTTACGGCGGCCTCGTGTCGCTGGGCCATGCCTCCTGGGTCGGTCTCGCCGCATACTCTTCGGCGTGGCTGTATCTGCGGCTGGGCCTCGGCCACTGGATCACGGCGCCGCTCGCTCTCGCGCTGACGACGCTGATTGCCGGCGTCTTCGGATGGATCGCTCTGCGCGCCACCGGGCTCGGCTTCCTGATGCTCACGCTGGCGCTGTCACAGGTGCTGTGGGGCACCGCGTACCGGTGGTCGAGCGTGACCGAGGGCGACAAGGGACTCTCCGGGCTCACGCGGCCCGCGCCGTTCGGAATCAGTCTCGATCGACCGGCCGCGTTCTACTATTTTGCGCTTGCCGTCACCATCGCCGCGGTCTGGCTGATCGCGAGGTTCGTCGACTCGCCGTTCGGCGCGACATTGCGCGGCAGCCGCGACGAGCCGCGGCGCATGAATGCACTCGGCCACAACGTGTGGCTGGTGCGCTGGATCACCTTCGTCTACTCGGCCTTCTGGGGCGCGGTCGCGGGCCTGCTGTTCGTCTACTATCACCAGTACATTCATCCGACGACGCTGTCGCTGACCACTTCCGCAGAAGCGCTCCTGGGCGTGATCGCCGGCGGCGCAGGCACCCTGGCCGGACCGATCGTCGGCGCGGCGATCGTGCTGATCCTGAAGAACTACGTGTCGGCCTACCTCGACCGCTGGAACATGCTGCTCGGGCTGGTCTTCGTGTTGATCGTCATTTTCATGCCGGACGGCGTCGTCCCAGGGGTGCGGCGCTGGTGGGCGCGGCGGCGAAGCGCATGACGCCGGCACTGCACATCAGCGGTCTGAGAAAGTCCTTCGGCGGGATACCGGCAATGAACGGTGTGTCGCTCGACGTCATGCCCGGCGAACGCCGGCTGATCATCGGCCCGAACGGCGCAGGCAAGACCACGCTGTTCAACCTGATCACTGGGGATTTCGCGTCGGACGCCGGCGCGATCCGACTGTTCGGCGAGGACATCGCGGCGATGAAGCCGCACCAGCGCGCGCATCGCGGCCTCGCCCGCACCTACCAGATCACCGCGCTGTTTCCCAGCGATTCCCTGGAGCACAATATCGTGTTGTCGCTGCTCGGCCTGTCGAAGCTGCGCTGGGATGCGTTCAGACCGCTGGCGAGTCAGACCGAACTGCACGAACATGCGCGCCGCGCGCTCGGCCTGGTCGGCCTGGAGCAACGGGCGACGCGCCCGATCGGCGAAGTGTCTTACGGCGAGAAGCGGCGCGTCGAGATCGCCATGGCGCTGGCGCAGAAACCCCGGCTGCTGCTGCTCGACGAGCCGCTCGCCGGGCTGTCGCGCGAGGAGCGCGCCGCCGTCAAGGCGCTGATCGCCGGAATACCGCGCGACGTCACGCTGGTCATGATCGAGCACGACATGGATACTGCACTCGACCTCGCCGAACGCATCACCCTGCTGCACTACGGCAGCGTGATCGTCGAAGGTACGCGCGGCGAGGTGGTCGCCGACCCGAAGACCCGCGAGATCTATCTTGGCACCTGAGCTGGCAACCGAGTTGGCAACCGAGTCCGCCATCGGCCAGTCGACCGGGTCTGCAATCGACGCGCTGGCGCTCGCCGGCGTCGACGCGCTGTATGCCGACAGCCATGTCCTGCACGGCGTGTCGTTCGCACTGCGCGCCGGCCGCGTCCTGGCGCTGCTCGGTCGCAACGGTGCCGGCAAGACAACGTGCATGAACGCCATCGTCGGCTTCCTGCCGCCGCGCAGCGGCGAAATCCGGCTATTCGGCGAACCCATCTCGCGGCTTGCGCCCGAAACCATCTCGCGCAAGGGAGTCGGACTGGTGCCGCAGGGGCGACGGGTCTTCCCGAGCCTGACGGTGCGCGAGAACCTGATCGTTGCCGCGCAATCGAGGGCTCGAACGCCAGGATCGTGGACGCTGGATCGGGTGTTCGAGCTCTTTGCCCCGTTGCAGGCGCGGCAACAACAGCACGCCGGTTCGCTGTCCGGGGGCGAGCAACAGATGCTCGCGATCGGGCGCGCACTGATGGGCAATCCGCGCGTACTGCTGATGGACGAACCCTCCGAGGGCCTCGCGCCGCGGATCGTCGCCGAGGTCGGCCGCACGATCGCGCGCCTGAAGCAGGATGGCCTGTCGATCCTGCTGGTCGAGCAGAACCTCAAGCTGGCATTCGACCTCGCCGACGACGTTGTGCTGCTGAATACCGGTCGCGTCGCGTTCACGGGAACAATCGACCAGATTCGTGACGAACAGTCGCTGATCACGCAGCACTTGGGCGTGTTCTAACCATTCGCGTAAAGGAATCGCCATCATGATGTTCACATGCGCCGCACCCGGATGCACCGATCCGCGCCACGATCACGGCGTGGCGCCAGCCGCGGCCCGCGGTTCCGCCCAAGCCGCGCGTGCGACGCGCCCCTCCTCGACCAAGATCGTCCGGGTCCGCAGCGGCAAGAGCCTGCGCATCGACATCCACTGCCACTATCTCAACCAGCCAGTCGCCGCCAAGGTCGCGCACCTCGATCCGGCGCAATACGAGCCGTCGGTCGAGTTCGCCAACGCGCTGACGCGCGAAGTCAACGTCAAGCAGATGCGCGACCGCAGCGCCAAGCTCTCGACGATCGAGAAGCGCCTCGCCGACATGGATCGCATGGGCATCGACATCCAGGCGGTGTCGCCGGCGCCGAACCAGACGTATTACTGGACCGAGCCGGAACTCGGCGCGGAGCTCTCGCGCATGGTCAACGACCGGCTCGCGGAGATCGTCGCCAAGTGGCCGGACCGCTTTGTCGCGCTGGGAACGGTCCCGCTGCAGCATGTCGACCTGGCGATCGCCGAGCTCGAGCGCTGCGTCAAACAGCTTGGCCTGCGCGGTGTGGAAATCAACCCCAGCGTCAACGGCATGGACCTCACCGATGCGCGCCTGGGGCTGGAGAAATTTTTCGCTCGAGTGCAGGCGCTCGACGTCGTCATGTTCATGCATCCCATCGGCTTCACGCAGGGCGACCGGCTGATGGACCACTACTTCAACAACGTGATCGGCAATCCGATGGAGACGACCATCGCCGCGAGCCACCTCATCTTCGACGGCGTGCTGCAGCGCAACCCGAAACTCAAGATCGTCCTGCCGCACGCCGGAGGGTACCTGGCGCACTACTGGGCGCGCATGGACCATGCCCATCGCGCGCGGCCGGACTGCCAGACCGTGATCAAGCGAGCGCCTTCGAAGTACCTCGAGAAAATGTACTTCGACACCATCACCTTCGATGCGCAGATGCTGCGCCACATGGTCGACCGCTATGGCGCCGGCCACGTGCTGCTCGGCACCGACTATCCCTACGACATGGGCGAGGACGATCCACTTGCGTTGATCGGCAGCGTCCCAGGTCTCAAGCGCGCCGAACGGGACATGATCCAGGGTGGCACTGCGGCGCGGCTGCTCAAGATCAAGCGCTGACCCTTGCCATGCATTCCTGCTATGCGTGGCATGCCGGCCGGCGACTTGTGCGCGCCGGCACGGCGGGTCTAAGCTTGCCGCGGCGCGTTCAGGTCAACGGCTGCCACATCTCGAGGACGAAACCATGACTGGCACCCTCCATACGCTTCGCGTGTTCGTCGTTTCTCTGGCGCTTGCCCTGCTCGCGGCGGCACCCGTCTACGCACAGGGCAAGTGGGCAAAGCTCGCGGCGTTTCCCGAGCCGGCGGAAGAGCTGCTCGGCGTCGCTGCAGGTGGCAAGCTCCACGTCTTCTGCGGCCTGGCTCCGGGGTGGAAACCGATCGGCATGGTCTACGAGTACGATCCGGCCACCGACAGGTGGACGAAAAAGAAGCCGATGCCGCTGCTGTCGCATCACGTCGCCTTCGCCGAATACCGCGGCAAGATCTACGCCTTTGGCGGCTTCGTGCTGCCGGCGCTGGCTCCGCCCGCCTGGGCGCCTGTCGACAACGCATGGGAATACGATCCGGCCGCCGACAGCTGGAAAGCGCTGGCGCCATTGCCGACCAAGCGCGGGTCGCCGGTCGCGGTGACGGTAGCCGACAAGATCTACGTGATCGGCGGTGCGACGACGCCCGCGGGTTCCAAGGAAACGGCCGTGCACCCGGCGCGCCCGCACGTCTCGGTGGGAACGGTCGAAGAATACGATCCCGCCACCAACACCTGGCGGCAGCGAAGCTCGATGCCGACCCCGCGCAACCACGCGACCGCCGGCGCCGTGAACGGCAAGATCTACGTCATCGGCGGGCGCGTCGGCGCCGCGTTCATCAGCGCGGGCAGCAGCAATGTCGACGTCGTCGAGGAATACGATCCAGCGACCGACGCGTGGGGCAGCGCGCGCGCCAGGATGCCCTCGGCGCGCAGCGCGATGGCCTCCGGCGTTTTCGGAGGTCGCATCTATGTCAGCGGCGGCGAGGGCCAGAATGCGCAGATGATGTACACCTTCCGCGCGCTGGAAGCGTACGACCCTGAAAACAACCGGTGGGCGGTCCTGCCGTCGATGCCGGTGTCGCGGCACGGCCTCGCGGGCGCGGTCGTCGGCAACCGCCTGCACATGGTCAGCGGCGACGTCCAGTCGGCGGGAACCGGGGTGCAGGTGCATACGGATGCGCACGATGCTTTCGAGTTCGATGGCGCCAACCGGTAGATCGTCGCTCCCGCGAAGGCAAGCCTTCGGCCCCGGTCGGAGACGGGAACCCGGCGTCGCTCGCGCCAAAGACACGGAATCCCCGCTCCGCGGGGATGACGGGCTTGCCTTGCCTGATTGAGCGAGCCTCGCTGGATGGCCAATCTTCTCGTCGGCGTCGACATCGGCGGCACCTTCACCGACTGCGTCGTGCTCGGCCGCCGCGGTGAGGTCACCGCGACCAAGGCAGCGTCGACGCCGGAGAATTTCGCCGAGGGCATGATCAATGCGATGCGCCTTGCTGCGGATCGACTGGGGCTCTCCTTCGAGCACTTCTGCCGCGACGTAGCGGTGCTCACGCATGGCACGACCGTCGGTACCAATACGCTCATCCAGAGAAAAGGCGCCCGCGTCGGCCTGATTACCACGCGCGGCCACGAGGACGCCATCCACATCATGCGCGGCTCGCGCGGGGTCACCTCGCGCGACATCCGCAAGGTCGTCCACTTTCCGGAGAGTCGCAAGCCGGTGCCGATCGTGCCGAAACGGCTCATCGAAGGCGTGTCGGAGCGTGTCGACTGTTTCGGCGAGGTCGTCGTGCGCCTCAACGAAGCCGAGGTCGAAGCCGCGATCCGGCGCCTGGTCGAGCAGGACGTCGAGGCGATCGGCGTATGTTTCCTCTGGTCGTTCAAGCAGCCACGCCACGAGTTGCGTGTCAAGGCGATGATCCGCGACCTGGCCCCCAAGGTCTTCGCGTCGTGCTCGGTCGACATCGCGCCGAAGTGGGGCGAGTACGAGCGCATGACTGCGACCGTGCTCAACGCCTACATCGGTCCGGTAATGGCGCGATATCTGGGCAATCTCGATCGCCGTCTCAAGGCCTCGGGCTACGCGCAACCGCTGCAGATCACCCAGTGTGCCGGCGGCTCGGTGTCCGTCGACAAGGCGATCGAATCGCCCTTGCTCACCCTGGACTCCGGGCCCGTGTCGGGAGTGACCGGGTCGGTTTACTTGTCCCGGCTCATGGGTTGCCCGAACGTCATCACCACCGACATGGGCGGCACTTCGTTCGATGTCGGCATCATTTTCGATGGCCGTCCGGCGAATTCGTTCGTCTCCAACGTCGCCCAATACGAATACTTCCTGCCCAAGGTCGATATCCATGCGATCGGCTCGGGCGGCGGGTCGCTCGCGCACGTCGACGAGGCCTCAGGCACGCTCAGCGTGGGCCCGGAGTCGGCCGGCGCCGATCCGGGACCGGCGTGCTATGGGAAGGGCGGCACCGTGGCGACGGTGACCGACGCCGATGTCGTGCTCGGCACCGTCAATCCGGACAATTTCCTCGGCGGCCGCATGCGGCTCGATCGCGACGCAGCCGTCGACGCCGTGCAACGCGTCGCCAAGCCGCTCAAGCTCTCGCTCATGGAGGCTGCGAGCGGCATCGCCAGGATCGCCGAGTTCAAGATGGCCGACCTCATCCGCAAGATGACGGTGGAAAAGGGGTTCGATCCGCGCGACTTCGTCGTGTTCGCGTTCGGCGGCGCGGGCCCGGCGCACGCGGGTGTATTCGCCTACGAACTCGGCGTGCGGAAGGTGGTGATCCCGCAGAAGGAAATCGCCTCGACCTGGTGCGCTTTCGGTGCGGCCTCTGCCGACATCCTGCACGTCTACGAGCAGGTCGACATCCAGGCAAGCCCTTTCGATTCCGCACGCGTCAACGCCGGGTTCGCGGCGCTGGAACGAAAGGCGAACGAGCAGATGGACCGCGATGGCATTGCCGCGCCGCGGCGGCGCTTTGCCTTTGCGCTCGACATGCGCCACCGTGGCCAGATCAACGAGGTCGAGGTGATCCTCGCCGGCAAGCGCCTGCAAGGCGCGCTCGTGCAGGGACTGCACCGCCGCTTCTACCAGCGCTACGAACAGCTCTACGGACGCGGTTCGTCGTACGCCGAGGCGCGACTCGAGATCGTGACGCTGCGCCTGCGCGCAACCGCGGCGACGCCGCGACCCAGGCTCTCGGCGGCAGCAAGGCAAAGCGCCCGGATCGGCGCCAAGGCGGGCCTCGGCAGGCGCAAGATTCACTGGGCCGAGCTGAAGAGGGCGGTCGCCAGCCCGATCTACGACGGCGCGCTGCTGGTGCCGGGCAACCGCGTGACGGGGCCGGCGGTGATCGAGACGACCGACACGACGGTCGTCGTTCATCCGGGGCGCACGCTGCACGTTGATGCATTCGGCAATTTCGCGATCAGGTTTGCGTCATGAGGACCGCGTCATGCCCAGGGTGAGCCAGATGCAAGGCGCCGCGTTCGACGGCAGGAACATGGGCTACGTGCCGCCGAAGAAGCTCGCCATTTCGCCCAAGCTCAAGCTGCAGCGCAAGGTCGCGGGCAGCCTCGACCCGATCACCTACGAGGTCGTCCGTCATGCGCTCTGGCACGTCAACGAAGAGCACGGGGCGACGATCCAGCGCGTTTCGGGCTCGCCGGTGGCGATGTACGCGCTCGACCTCAATCCCTCGATCCTCACCGAGGACGGCGAGTTCGTGTACTTCGGGCCGTACATGCAATACATGTCGGGCGTCACCGACACGCAGGTGAAATGGATCCTCGAGTACCGCAGCGGCAATCCCGGCATCCGCGCCGGCGACATGTTTCTCGCCAACGACCCATGGGTGGGCGCGGCGCACCAGCAGGACGTCATGCTCATCTGCCCGGTGTTCTGGAAGGGCGAGCTGTTCTGCTGGGTGACCAACTGCCTGCATCAGTACGACCTCGGCGGGATCACGCCGTCGTCATTCTGCGGCTCGGCGGAGTCGGCGTTCGAGGAAGGCATCTGCATCCCGCCGGTGAAGATCGTCGAGGGCAACGAGATCCGGCGCGACATCGAGGAACTGTACCTGCGCTCGTCGCGAAAGCCCGCCGCCGTCGCGCTCGATTTCCGTGCCCAGCTCGCCGGCAACATCACCGCCCGCGACCGGGTGCTGTCGCTGGTCAGGCGCTACGGTCCGGACGTGGTCAAGGGCGTGATGAAACGCATCATCGGCAACGCGGAAAAAGCCTTCCTGAAGAAGCTCGAGCGCTTGCCGGACGGCGTGTGGCGCGAGCGATCCTACGTCGAGTGCTGCCGACCCGGCGACCGGCGCACGCACCGGGTGATGCTGACGCTGCGCAAGACGGGCCGCAGGCTCGTGTTCGAGAACGAAGGCACGGCGCCTCAGGACGGCGCGATCAACGCCACCTACTCCGGCTGGCGCGGGTCGATCATGGTGGCGCTCAACCAGCTGTTGTGCTGGGACCAGTACTTCTGCATCGGCGGCGCGTTGCGTCACGTGCTCTTCGATCCGACGCCCGGAACCTTCAACTGCGCCAATTTCCCGGCATCGGTATCGACCGCGCCGATCCAGGCGATGGAGATTTCGCTCTATCCGGCGTACAACGTCCTCTCGAAGATGATCCACAGCGACCCGGAAATGCGCAAGGACATCATGTGCATCGGCGGCACCAGCCAATGGCCGGCGACGATCTTTCGCGGCGTGGACCAGTGGGGCGAGCCCTATGGCTACATCCTGGTCGACCCGATCGGCGGCGCGATCGGCGCATTTGCCACCGGCGACGGGATCTCGACCGGCGGCCAGTCGCGCACGCCGATCTGCAAGCTGCCCAATGTCGAGCACACGGAACAGACGTTCCCGCTGCTCTACCTGTATCGCAAGGAAGTCGTCGATTCCGGCGGCGCGGGACGCTATCGCGGCGGGCTGTCGGCGGAATCCTGCTTCATTCCTCACCACACCGTCGCGATCACGCAGGACACGCTATCCTCGGGCAATGCCATTCCGACCTCGGTGGGGATGATGGGCGGCTACCCAGGGACGACCAACGCATACAAGTACAAGCGCGCAACGGACATCGGCGCGCGCATGGCGGCTGGCGCCATGCCCGCCGACATCGCCGAGCTGAAGGGCGAGGATGTCACGCTGCAGCTGCGCCAGGAGAACTTCCTGCAGCGCCCCGACGACGTCTACGCCGTTCTCTGGTCGGCGGCGGGCGGCTTCGGCGATCCGCTCGAGCGCGAACCGGAAAAAGTCCGCGAAGACGTGATCGACCAACGCTCGGTGTCGATGGCCGCGGCGCGCGACATCTACGGCGTGGTGATCGCGGGCGACGGCCGTATCGACGCCGAAGCGACGCGACAGCTGCGCATAGAGCGCCGCGAGACGAACCGGAGAAAGGACGGCGCCGTCACGCGACTCGCCGGCAAGGTGATTCTTCGCATCACCGACAACCTCGAACTGCGACTGGAGAAGGACGGTCAGCACCATGGCTGCGCGAAGTGCGCCGCGGACCTCGGTCCAGTGCGCGACAACTACAAGGATCACTGCACACGACGCGAGTCCGACATCGGCACGGCGAACCCGAACATCGGCGACTACCGCCGCTACATCGACGACCGCCCCGTGTTCAGGCAATTCTTCTGTCCGGGCTGCGGCGCCCTGATCGAGAACGAGGTCGCGCGCGCTGACGATCCCGTGCTGCGCGATATCGAAGCGCACCCGCGGGCAGCGAAGGCGCGATGAGCCCGCCGCGTACGCCCAGGGAGCGCGTTCCCTATTCGGCGATCGTCGACCGCCCGCCGCTGGCGCTTCCGGGCGACGCGCGCATGGTGGTGTGGACCATCGTCAACGTCGAGGACTGGGGCATCGAGCGGCCGATGCCGCGCACGGTGCTCTCGCCGCCGATGGGCCAGCCGCTGCTGCCCGACCTGCCGAACTGGGCGTGGCACGAGTACGGCATGCGCGTGGGTTTCTGGCGCCTTTTCGACTGCCTGCAGAAGCTCGGCGCGACGCCCACGCTGGCGACCAACGGCGTGGTGTGCGGCAACTATCCGCGCATCGCGCAGGCGGCCAGAGACGCGGGCTGGGAGTTCATGGGCCACGGCTGGCTGCAGAGCGCGATGCACAAGGTCGACGACCAGCTGGCATCGATCAGGGACACGATCGAGGCAATCCGCGCCTTCACCGGCAAGGCGCCGCGCGGATGGGAGAGCCCCGGATTGACCGAGACGCTCGATACCATCGACTATCTCGCCGAGGCAGGCATCGAATACGTCGCCGACTGGGTGCTCGACGACCAGCCGGTGTACATCGCGACCGCGCACCGCCCGGTGCTCTCGGTGCCGTACACGGTGGAGGTCAACGACATCGCAATGATGGTCGTGCAGCACCACGCGGCCGAGGAAATGCTACGCCGCGGCAGGGACCATTTCGATCGCCTCTACGAGGAGAGCGCCGCGTCGCGCCGGGTCATGGCGATCAGCGTGCATCCGTATGTCTCCGGAGTGCCGCATCGCATCGGCTACCTCGAGCAGCTGTACCGGTACATGCTCTCCAAGCCCGGCGTGCTGCACTGGACCGGCGAGCAGATCCTGGATTGGTTCCGGACCCAGGTGCCGCCGACCGCCGTGGCAGGAAGAGAATGATTGACAGCGCGAAAATCGCTGTGCAAGCATGGTTCGCCATATGGAGGAGGAGACGAAAATGAAAAGACTGACGACCTGGTTGTCGGGAGCGCTGATTGCCTTCGCACTGGTGCTGTCGGCGCAAGCGCAGCAAGCGCCGTTGAAGATCGGCTTTGGCATGAGCCTCACCGGCCCGCTGGCCGGCAACGGCAAGGCGGCGCTGATCTCGATGCAGATCTGGGCCGAGGACGTCAATGCCAAGGGCGGGATACTCGGCCGCAAGGTGGAGCTTGTCTACTACGACGACCAGACCAACCCCTCGACGGTGCCCAGCATCTACAGCAAGCTGCTCGACGTCGACAAGGTGGATCTGCTGGTCTCCGGTTACGGCACCAACGTCATCGCCCCCGCGATGCCGATCGTGATGCAGCGGAACCTGACGTTCATGACGCTGTTCGGCCTGAACGTCAATTCGAAGTTCAACTACGACCGCTACTTCCAGATCATGCCGGCTGGACCCGAGCCGGCGCTGGGCTGGACCCAGGGCTTCTTCGATACGGCGATGACGCTCAACCCCAAGCCGCAGACGATCGCGCTGGTCGGCGCCGATGCCGAGTATCCTGCCCTGGCGCTCGAAGGCGCGCGCGAGCAGGTGAAGCGGACCGGGCTGAAACTGGTCTACGACAAGACGTATCCGCCCAACACCGTCGACTACTCGCCGATCGTGCGCGCGATCCAGGCCACCAATCCCGACCTCGTCTTCGTCGCCTCGTACCCGCCCGATTCGGCCGGCATGGTGCGCGCCGCGAACGAAATCGGGCTCAAGACGCGGATGTTCGGCGGCGGGCTGGTCGGCCCGCAGTTCGCCGCGCTCAAGACGCAACTCGGACCCTTGCTCAACGGCCTGGTCAATTACGAGGCCTACGCGCCCGATGTCGCGACGAAATTCCCGTTCCTAGAGCAATTCCTCGCCAGGTACCAGGAGCGAGCCGTCAAGGAAGGCGTCGATCCGCTCGGCTACTATCTGCCGCCCTATGCCTACGCGATGATGCAGATCCTGGAGCAATCGATCAAGGCAACCGGCGGACTCGACCAGGCGAAGCTCGCCGATTACATGCACAAGACCGAGTTCGACACCTACGTGGGCAAGGTGCGCTTCGCCAAGAACGGCGAGTGGGCGGCTCCGCGCATGCTGACCGTGCAGTATCACGGCATCAGAGGCAACGACCTCGAACAGTGGAAGAAGCCGGGCCACGTCACGGTGCTGGCCCCGAGCGGCTACGCCAACGGCGCGGTGATGACGCCGTACCAGGACAACAAGAAATAGCGTTGCGACATCTCTAGTTCGTCATTCCCGCATTCGCGGGGATGACGGCGCATTTGGTTCACCCCTATGAAGCAAATCAGTTGATGGAATTCCCGACGGCGTTGGTGCTCAACGCCATCGTCGCCGGCCTGTTGCTCGGCGGCTTCTATGCGGCCGTCAGCGTCGGCATTTCGATCTCGTTCGGCATGCTCGACGTCGTCAACATCGCCCATCCGGCGTTCATCATCCTCGGTTCATACATCGCCTACATCGTCAACGACCGAATGGGCCTCGACCCGATCGTCATCTCGGTCGTGCTGTCGCCGCTGTTTTTCGCGCTCGGGATGCTGATCTATCGCGTCTACTACCTGTGCTTCGAGAAGCGGGGCCAGGAGTCGCTGCGCGGCCTTGCGTTCTTCTTCGGCCTCCTGTTCATCACCGAGGTGGCGCTGGTGCTCATCTTCGGCGTCGACTACCGCATGGTGCAGACCGCGTACTCGGATACCACCTTGCGGCTCGGCGTGGTGGATTTTCCCCTGCGACTGGTCGTCCCGTTCCTGGTGTCGGTGACGATGGTCGTCGGCGTGCAACTGTTCCTGACCCACACCTTCTTCGGCCGCGCCGTGTTGGCGGTCGCACAAGATCAGTTCGCGCTGCGCCTGGTGGGCGTCGATCCGGTGCGCGTGAAGGAAAGGGCGTTTGCATTGTCCATCGCCACAGCAGGCGTGGCGGGCGCGTTCCTGATCGTCATCCAACCGGTGCAGCCGGCGATCGGACGCGAATACATCGGCCTGGTGTTCGCGGTCTGCGTCCTCGGCGGCATGGGCTCGATCTGGGGCACGCTGCTTGGCGCGTTCGTGCTCGGACTCGCCGAATCGTTCACGTCGACCTTCTTCGGTCCATCGTGGGCGCCGGCGGTGTCGTTCGGGCTCCTCCTGGCCGCGCTCGCCTTCAAGCCGTCGGGGCTGCTCGGGCGATGAGCAACCGGGTCTTCGCCGTCGTGGCATTCGCGACCGCGCTCGCGCTCATCGTCGCGAGCCGGTTCATCCGCAACGACTACTTCTTTTCCGCGGCGTATACGGTGCTGCAGTTCGTGATCCTGGCCACGGCGTGGAACATCCTCGGCGGCTACACCGGTTACGTGAACTTCGGCTCGGCCGCGTTTTTCGCGACCGGTGCCTACTCAACCGTATTCCTGTACAAGGCGCTGCAACCGGCGCTGCCGGTCCTGATCGTGGCGGGTACGCTCGTCGCCGGCCTCCTGGGGCTCGCCGTCGGCTATCTGACATTGCGCCTGCGCGGCGTCTTCTTTGCCATCGCCACGCTCGCTCTCGCCGTCGTCCTGTACACCTTCGTCGTGAATTGGGACTACGTCGGCGGCGCGCGCGGAGCGTACATCCTGCTGCCGCGCGAAGTGCCGTTCGGCCTGCCACGCTATATTCACCTGCTGTATTCGGCGATGCTGCTGATGACCGCGTTCGCGCTGGTCGTCGCACGCTCGATCGAGACTTCCACGATCGGGCGCGGCCTGGCCGCGATTCGTGACGACGAGCTTGCCGCGGAATGCGCGGGCGTGCCGACGCTGCGGCTCAAGATCCTGTCCGCCACCGTCAGCGGCGCGCTGATGGGCATGGCGGGAACGACCTTCCCCTACTACCTGTCGTACGTCGAGCCCAGCGCGGCGTTCAACCTTTCCTACGCCGTCAACAGCATCGCTATGCCGCTGATCGGCGGCATGATGAGCTGGATCGGGCCGGTCATCGGCGCCGTGCTGCTCGGTACCGTCCAGCAGGTCGTCCAGGTCACTGTCTCGTCGGCATGGAACCTGCTGATCGTCGGCGTGCTGCTGGTGGTGTTCGTCACGCTCGCACCGAACGGCATCATGGGTTGGGTCGATGCGTGGCGGCGGCGCCGCAAGACCGATAGCTGACTTGCCATGAGCAGCCTGCCGGCATTGCAGCTCGTGAGCGTTCCTGTCACCAGCCCGTCGTCCCCGCCCGAGAGCGGCCCCGGTGTCTTTCAGTCAAGCGATCGACACCGGATTTCAGCGCTCGCGGCAGTGACGTCGGGCAATCGCCAACGGAGCGGCAACCAATGAGCAAGCCGTTGCTCGAGCTCACCGGCGTCACCAAACGCTTTGGCGGCTTCACCGCGCTCGACGGCGTCGATCTCGTCGTGCACCCCGGCGAGCGCCTTGGCCTGATCGGCCCCAACGGTTCCGGCAAGAGCACGCTGGTGAACTGCATCTCCGGGACGCTGCGCAACGAGGTAGGCAGCATCCGCCTCGACGGACGCGACATCGGCAGCGACTCGCCACACCGCCGCACCCGGCTCGGGCTCTCACGAACTTTCCAGATTCCCAAACCATTCGCCAGCATGTCGGTGCAGGACAACCTGCGCATCCCGCTGTTGTATGCCGGGCGACGGCACGAGAAGCTCACCGCCGAGCAGGTCGCCGGCGAAGCGCTGCGCATCCTCGAGCAGGTGGGCCTCGCCGACAAGGCCGACGCGATGTCGCGCGGCCTCACCCAGGTCGACATGCGCAAGCTCGAGCTGGCGCGGGCGATGGCGGCGAAGCCCAAGCTGCTGATAGCGGACGAGGCGATGGCGGGACTCTCGACGTCGGAGGTCGACGATATCCTTGCGCTGCTGTCCGGACTCAAGCAGCAAGGCGTTGCGGTCATCATGATCGAGCACGTCATGCGTGCGGTCATGAATTTCTCCGAACGCGTCGCCGTGCTGGTCGCCGGCCGCAAGATCGCCGACGGCGATCCGCGGGACGTGGCGGAAAACATGGAAGTGGTGACGGCTTACCTTGGCCAATAGCATCCGCGTCGAAGGACTTTCCGCGGGCTACGGCGCGGTGCGCGTGCTCGACCGCATTTCGCTCTGTGTCAACGACAGCGAGACCGTCACCCTGCTCGGCGCCAACGGCAACGGCAAGAGCACGCTCATGAAGTGCATCATGGGCATCGTGTCGCCGAGCGACGGCCGCATCACGGCGGTGATCGACGACGTCGAGCACGACCTCGCGGGCATGCCTCCGGAGGAGGTCGTCGATCTGGGCATCGCGCTCGTCCCGGAGGGGCGCAGGCTGTTTCCGCGCCTCACCGTCGAGGAGAACCTGCTCCTCGGGGCGTACCGGCGCACGGCGCGCATGGCGATCGCGCGCAACCTGGCGTTCTGCTTCGAAACCTTTCCGGTCCTCGCCCGACGCCGAGCGCAGCTCGCCGGGAACATGAGCGGTGGCGAGCAGCAGATGCTCACGCTCGCGCGCGCGCTCATGACCGCGCCCAAGATCCTGCTGATCGACGAGCCCTCGGTCGGCCTCGCTCCGCTGCTGGTCATCCACACCATCGACAAGATCCAGGAGCTCAAGGATCGCTATGGCCTCACGGTGCTCATGGCCGAGCAGAACTTCCACCAGGCGATCCGGATCGCCGACCGCGGCTATGTCATCGTCCACGGCAGAATCGAGTACGAAGGCGCCTCCCGCGACGAGCTTGCCAACAACGAGCTGGTGCAGAAACTGTACTTGGGAATGTGACGCGAGGTGGCGACTACAGCGTCGGATTGTCGCAGGGGAGCCCGAGCGCGACGCGGCCGAAGGTCGTCGCCTGAGGTTCCCAGATCATCGAGATGTGGGCGGTCGCCGCGTGGACGTCGCGAAACGCGCGTTGCAGCGCGTGGTCGTCGAACAGCGCGCCGCCGCCGCCGGCTTTGAACAGCACGTCGACCGCCCTCTCACACAACCCCGCCGAAAACGCACCGTCGCGACGCCAGGTCGCCTTGGTCAACAGATCCGGCACCTGGTCGCGCTCGGCCAGCGCCTGTGCGGCCTCGCAATGCTCGCGCATCAGGCGGCGCGCGGTGTCGATGTACGCTCCCGCCTCGGCGACCTTCACCTGCACCGCGGTCATGTCGGCGAGGGCCTTTCCCGAGTAGCGCGCGACGCGACCACGCAAGCCAGCGACGAAGCTTTCGTAGGCTCCCTGTGCGATCCCCAACGCGATGCCGGTCAGCATGTAGGGAAACGTCGCGAAGACAGGGATGCGGAACAGCGCTGCCGGATTGGCCATGGCCCCCGGGTGCATCGCCCCGCCCCTGGTCGCGTCGACGGCGAGCGTGCGTTGCTCGGGCACGAACACGTCCTGCGCCTGCACGTCGTTGCTGCCGGTGCCGCGCAATCCCAGCACGTGCCAGTTGTCGATGATCGCGTAGTCCCTGCGCGGCAGCACGAACATCCGGTATTCGCCGCTGTCCTGCACGATGCCCCCGAGCATGTTCCACGCGGCGGGATCGACGCCGCTCGAGAACGGCCAGCGCCCGCTCAGGCGATAGCCTTCCGGTGCGCGACCCGCCTTGCCAGCGGGGAACACCATCGATGACGCGATCAATGCAGCGGGATCGGCGCCCCAGATTTCGTCCTGGCAGGCAACCGGCCAGAACGCGAGCATCCAGTGGTGCACCGCGTAGTTCGCCCAGTTCCACGCCGTGGAGGCGCAACCCCGCGCCAGCTCGGAGCCGATGTCGACCAGCGCGACCCATGGCAGCTCGGAGCCGCCGACGCGACGCGGCTGCAGCACGCGCATCAAGCCGGATTCGTTGAGCTCGCGTAGCGATTCGTCGGGACAGCGGCGCAGCGCGTCGGCGCGCGCCGCGCGCTCCTTGAGCCGCGGCACCATGGCGCGCGCCCACGACAACGCCTCGTCGCACGTGAGCAGCGGCGCCGCGGTGCGCGCTACGACGTCGGCTGACAGGCTCAAGCGACGGCGGCCGAGGTCGTGCTCTGCGCCTGCGGCGCTTCCCACGCCGGGAAATTGAGCTCGATGGTGACGCCGTTGGGATCCTTGATGAACACCTGGTGCAACCCAAGCCCCGGCACCGCACGCTCGAAGAAGCCGACGTCGTGGCGGCGGCAGCGCTCGAGCATCGCCGCGCGACCGGTGACCGCGAATGCGACGTGGTCCAGCGCACCGGTGTCGCCCTTGCACGTATCAGGGTCGGCACCGCCCATGTAGTCGATCAGCGCCTGCGGATTGCCGCGATCGACGCCCATCACGTGCACGATGCCGTAGTTGCCCGAGGCGTGATCCAGATCGACCGGCGGCTCGCCGTTGTACAACCACAGCCCCGGAAAGTCGAATGGCGGCCGCGGACCGACGCTGAGGCCGATGATCTCCGTATAGAACTTGCGCGACGCCTCGACGTCGAGCGTACGGATCGAGTAATGGTCGATGCGTTTGATTTCCATCGGGGCCTCCTTCGACAATGCTCGTCAAACCTATCGGCGGCCGCCGGCCGTGTCAAGCGCGGCGGGGAATGATCGGCAGCAGCAGGTACGACGCGCGCGCCCCACCGGCGAAGATCGTGTTGGATCCGGAGTTGTAATCGGCTGCGTAGTGCGTGTACGGCGCGCTGCCCACGCCGTCGCGCGGCTGGACGTCCAGCCGAATGCGGTGTCCCTTCCCGAACACCATGGAGGTCGGCCAGATCTCGACCTCGACCTTGACCGGTTCGCCGGGAACGAGCCATTCGCGTTCGGTGTGCGCGTGGTACGGCCGGTACGGCAGGGCCAGCGCGGGATCGAGTCGGCGCTGCGAGACGCGCAACCATCCCTTGGCCACGGCGACCGGCTGGCTTTGCTGTCCCAGTTCGAATACGTCGCGACCGTCCGGTGCGATATTGCGGATGGTCGCGAATATGTCCATGTCTTCGGTGCTGCTCGCGACCCACAGAACCAACGCGACCGGGCCGGTCACCTCGGTGTCTTCGTCGAGCGGCTCGGTCTCGAATGACACCCCCATCGGCGGCAGGCTGCCGGCGAGCGCGGTGGAGGTCCAGGAAGCGCTGGCCACGCCCGCCTTGGTCATGCCGCTGGCCGAGTAGGAAGCCGAGACCGACTTGCGCGGCGCCTGCGTGGCTAGTCTCCCCGGCCTGTCTTCGCCGCCATGCGCATCCGGCCGAAGAAAGAACTTCGTCCATCGCGTGCGCGCGACCGGCCACTCGTTCTCGAAGCGCCACTCGGAGTTGCCGTGGCCGCCCTTGCGGATGAGCAGCTTCACCGGCGGCTCGCGCATGAATCCCGTGTCGATCCCCTTCAGCCAGTGATCGAAGAAGCGCAACTGATCAGCGCGACCTTCCGCGGAATAGAACGGGTGGTAATGCGTGCCCGAGTGGATGCGCAGCTTCTTGTGCCTCGACGCGGCACGCACGTAGCCTTCGGTGTTGCCGCGCAGATGCAGCCCCATGCCGCTCCAGTTGCCGGCGCTCATGAGCGGGCAGTCGATGTTTTCCCACAGCGCGCGGCGGCCGTGGTACCACTCGCCGTCCAGGTTGTAGCGCATGTACTCCCACACCCACGGCGTCGCGAATGCGTCCGGCGACGTCGCCTGCGGCTTACCCAGCAGGTGGTGCGCCATGTGGTTGTTGTACCAGTTGACCACGAAGGTGAACGAAAAGATGCCACCGTGATAGCCGAAGTCGCGGTACATGTCGGCCGCGCCTTCCCATGGAATCATCGCCTTGAGCGACGGCGGCTTGAGGCCCGCCACCAGCCACTGTGTCATCGCGAAGTACGACACGCCGCTGGTACCGACGCGACCGTTGCTCCACGGCTGCCTGCCCGCCCACTCGATGGCGTCGTAGAAGTCGCGTGCCTCGATGGGCGACCATGGGTCGGTGCGTCCGGGAGATTTCCCGCTGCCCCGGCTGTCGACACGCACCGCGATGTAACCACGCGGCACCCACCACAGCGGGTTGACCGTCTCCCAATTCATGTGCGGATTCGGTGCCTCCTCGAGGTCGGCGGGGGGCACCCACAGCTTGTCCTTCTGATACGAGCCGAGGTTGATGATGACGGGGAAGCGCCCCGGCGACCTGGGCCGGAAGACATCGGCCTGCAGCCGAGCGCCGTCGCGCACCGGGATCTCGAGGTCCTTCTCGATGACCAGATCGTGGCGCGGCTGCGATCCGCGGTAGCGGGGTTTGGCCAACGGCTACTCGATCTTGACCTTGTTCTCGCGGACGAAGTCCGCCCAGGCTGAAGTCTCGGCACGAACCTGGTCGGTGAATTCCTGCGGCGAGGCCGACACCGCGACCGCCATCAGCTGCTGCCCGAGCATTTCCTTCATCTCGGGCCGCGACAACACGACGACGACCGCAGCGTACAACTTGTCGACGATCGGCTTCGGTGTCGCCGCCGGCGCGAACAGTCCCTGCCACGCGTTGGTGCCGATCCCGGGGAAACCCTGCTCGGCCATGGTGGGAACGTTGGGCAATTCAGGAAGCCGGTTGGGCATGGTGGTGGCGATCGCCTTCAGCCGTCCGGCCCTGATCTGCTCGATGGTCGAGGCCAGATTGATGAACGCGACCTGGACTTCACCGGTCATCAGCGCCGGAAGCATCTGCGACGCACCGCCCTTGTATGGAATATGCGTAGCCTCGATGCCCGCAACCTTGAGCAGCCGCAGCATGTCGAGCTGCGGGTAGGTGCCGAGCCCGGCGGAGGCGTAGTTGAGTTTGCCGGGATTGCGCTTGGCCCACTCGATCATTTCGGCGATCGAGTTGGGCGCAAATGACGGGGACGCGACGACGACATGCGGGATTTCCACCAGCTTGGTGATGCCGACGAGATCGCGCGAGGGCCGCGTCTGCATCACGTCGGCGAACGTGCTTTCGTTGATGGCGTTGGTCGAGACGTTGCCGACCAGCAGCGTATAGCCATCGGGCGTGGCTTTCGCCGCGGCCTCGAGAGCGATGTTGCCGGACGCGCCGGGGCGGTTGTCGACGACGAAGGGTTGCCCGAGGGTGTCCTGAAGCTTGGGCGAGACGTGGCGGGCGATGATGTCCGTCGCGCCGCCGGGGGCATACGGTATGAGCATCTTCACCGGCCGACTCGGATACGAATCGGCGGCTTGCGCCGATACGGCCAGCGGCGGCAGCGCGAACAGCGCAGCCAGCCCTAGCTGCCACGCGGCGCGCGACATGTCGAAGGAACGGTTGCGCCGGATTGACGCGATTCGAGCCATGATTTCCTCCTCGGCATGCCCATCCCGACCGGGCGATCAGCGACGTCCCGCGTCGGCCTGCGACTGTCGCTTGCCTTGTCGCGCGAACCATTCGTGATCATGATAACCTGCGGCTCGAGCGCCGCGCCAATACCGGTTGATCATCCGAGCCATAAGCATGCGGCATCGGTGCGGCCGCGACCACCCGTAACGGAGAACGAGCCGATGACCGAGGGTACCGCAGATCACCTGGATCGCCCACCGCTGCCGCAGGGTTCATGCCGCGCGGTCGACACGCACGCCCACTGGTATCCTGCGGACTGGCTCAAGCTGTTCGAGCGCGACGGGCCGGCGGAAGGCGCGCGGCTCGAGCGCACCGACAACGGCTATACGATCCGCACCGAACGGATCGTCAACGCCTTCGACGAACAGTTTGTCGATCTGGGCTTGCGCATCGAGGGCATGAACCGCCAGCGGGTCGACGTCCAGGCGCTGTCTCTCACTGCACCGATGGTCTACTGGGCGTCGCCCGGTTTCGGACTGGCGCTCGCCCAGGCCTACAACGACGCTGCAGCCGCAGCCCACGCCACGTACAGCCAGCGTTTGGTGGGACTCGCCATGCTGCCGATGCAGGCGCCGGAGTTGGCGCTCAAGGAACTCGAGCGCGCCGCCAAGCTGCCGGGGATGCGCGGGATGTACCTCGCGACTCATGTCAACGGCATCGAGCTGGACGACCAACGCTTCTGGGATGTCTATGCGAAAGCCGAGGAGCTCGACTGGCCGATCTTCTTGCACCCGATCGACACCATAGGCCGCGAGCGGACCACCCGCTATTACCTGCGCAACCTGCTCGGCAATCCGTACGATACCGGGGTCGCGGCGGCGTCGCTCGTCTTCGGCGGCGTGCTCGACGCATTTCCGAAGCTCGAGGTCAACTTGCCGCACGCAGGCGGGACGTTCCCGTGGCTGATCGGCCGCCTCGACCATGGGACCAAGGTGCGCCCGGAACTGCGGCACATGAAAAAGCCGCCGAGTGCCTATCTGCGACGTTTCACCTACGACACCATCGGCCACAACGACCAGATCAACCTCAACCTGATTCGCATGGTCGGCGCCGACCGCGTGGTGCTGGGCAGCGACTACTGCTTCGACATGGGCCTGACGGATCCGCTCGGTGACGTCGAGCGGCTCGACGCGCTCACCGGAGCGGAGCGCAATCTGATCGTCGGCCGGACCGCCGCGAAGCTGCTTCGGCTGGAGTACTGCCAGGACCCTGTTAAACCTGCAGACCCGCGGCCTTGACGCCGGCTATCGCGCAATCTTCATCTCGATCCGAGGTATCGCCGCTGATGCCGACGGCGCCCACGACATTGCGCGCCGAGTCGCGGATCAGCACACCGCCCGCGGCCGGGACCATTCGTCCCTGGCTCACGGCCGCCAGCGCGCCGAAGAATTGCGGTCCCTTCTGCGCCCGCTCCCCGAGCTCCCGGCTAGGGAACCCCATTCCCAGCGAGCCCCACGCCTTACCGCGTGCAATGTCGGCGCGCAGAATTCCCGAGCCGTCCTGACGCTTCAGAGCGATGTCGTGGCCTCCCGCATCGAGCACCACCACCGTCAGCGGCGGGCAGCTCAGCTCGGCCGCTCTGGCCAATGCAGCGTCGATCACTCGAACGGCTGTTTCCAGTGTCAATGCCGCCACTCGATACCTCGCTTCAATGCTTCGTGATCAGCTGCACCTGCGATCGTCTTCCCGCACGTCCATTATCATCGCCACCGCGCGCGGCGACGAGATCGATCGCTTGCTGCGCCTGGCGGTCGTGCCCGGGCCCGATCGGATGACCCCCTAGCGCGCCACTTCAAACGCCTCGTGCGAATCGGTATCGAAGCTTAAACCCTTGGGGAGGGGGACGATCGCCGATTGGACCGAACCACCCGCGACGTGGATTCGATTGCCCAGCGCGGCCATGATGCCCTCGTGCCGGGGCAGGAGCATGGGCGGCAACTGCCACCACGTGTCGCTCGCCGGATCGTAGGCCTCGAACGCGCGAAAGGCTGCCAGGTAATCGTCGTTCTGCACCTCGCCGCCGGCCGTGTAAATGATGCCGTTCAAACTGGCCGTATTCAGCCCGCTGCGCGCCGTCGGCATGGGTTTCTTCGTCACCCAGGAATCCGTCGCTGGATCGTAGGCCTGCACCAGGTTGATGTTCCCCGGGAAGCCGATGATGAACGCGCCGCTGAGCCGCCCGCCGATGACGTAGATCTTGCCGTTCACGGCCTCGCCGCCCATGTGGTTGCAGGGCGTGGGCATCGGGGCGCGCGCCCGCCACGTGTTCGCGGCCGGATCGTATTCCTCGACGTTACCCAGCGACCGTTGCGGTTGGCGTGGACGGATTGCGGGAGTGCTCGCGTCGGCTACCGGTCCGGCCCCTCCAATCACGTAGATCTTCCCTCCCACGACGGCGGCCACGCCGCCGCCACGAAGCGTGGGCATCTGGGCCAGCGCGCGCCAGCCGTCCGTCACCGGATCGTACTCCCACGCATCATTCACCGGGTTCCAGCCCGGCGGGCCCGTCGCAGGAGAGTCGAAGCCGCCGAAAAGATACATCTTGCCGTTGAACACGGTCAGCGCCGCGTGGTGGACCGGGTGTGGCATTGGTTTCTTCTGCGTCCATGCGTCGCTGCCAGGATCGTACTCGTACACCAGGCCGGCGGGCTTGAACCCGGGCAGGAGCCCCTGGAAGGCGTAGAGCTTGCCGTTGATCCCAACCCCGAGCAACTCTCCGATCGCCTGGGGGAACGGCGCGAGCCTGACCCACTTACCCTGCGGAGGTCCCGCAAGGTTGCCCTGGGCGGCCGGCGCGCCCGTGGGTTGGGCGCGCAGGCCCGCACCACTGAAACTCCCCACGAGTCCTTGGCCGACGGCCGTCGCCATCAGCACTGCGCCGGATGCTACAAAGGTTCTCCTCCGCATGCCGCTTACCTCCCCATTCAGGCGGTCCGTCCGCGACGGCCGCCCATGTCATTGTCTCTGGCTCGATGTACCGGAGAATTTCCTTCACCGCGCTCCGGGCGCCGATTTGCATCGGCCGTCGCTATTCTGTCATGCGCGGAAACTGAACATACTCTGCCAACGCGGCTCGCACAAGCAGGCAGCAGGGTCTTCACCCCAGGAACCGCGTGCGTCGGTGGAGGCGAGTGACGCGGGAGCGCCGTGCGCTGCAACCCTCTTGCCGCGCAGTGGACGCATCATGGCACGAGGTTCTTGTAGATCTTTCCGTCCTTCATGATCACGACGAAATTCCTCGCCGGATCTTCGACGAGCTTGATGTTGTCCAGGGGATTGCCGTCCACCAGCAAAAGGTCGGCCAAGGCGCCTTCCTGCACGACACCCAGCTTGCCCATGTAGGGGCTGCGCAGTCCCGACAGCGCGAGCAATTCGGCGTTGTCCGCCGTCGCCATCTTCAGCGCTTCGGCGGGCGTGTACCAGCGAACCATCTTGGCGAGCTGCGCACCCTGCGACGCGGCGACCTCGGCGCTGAACAGCGTGTCGGTTCCCCACGCGGTCTTCACCTTGTACTTCTTCGCCAGGGCGTAGGCGGTGTCGGTGCCGCCGAACATTTCGAGCTGCTTCAACCGGTTTGACGAGCCTTCGGGAAACGTCGACGGCCGA
>Ga0209048_10000764_pt1 | contig 34006 bp, 29 predicted proteins | sample FrelakmetCRP12CR_FD_187146 | JGI IMG/M metagenome (GOLD analysis project Ga0209048, IMG submission 187146) | Freshwater lake sediment microbial communities from the University of Notre Dame, USA, for methane emissions studies - CRP12 CR (SPAdes)... | ecosystem: Environmental > Aquatic >...
GGGCAACCTTCCAAATATACGGAGCAAGCTTTCAACCTGCCCTATGGCCCTGGACTGGAGGTTTGGAATTGAAAGTAATACGACCAGGATGAGCGCCCCTGTCCCCACCCAGGGATCGTAAAAACCAAAGAGATGCGTGCCCCAGTTGAGATGCGAAGGCTGGATTGCACCCCAGATGTGCAATCCGAGGAAGAGGGCGCAGATCAATAGCAGAATGTAGGATGATCTGGACATGGCTGCCTATCGGGTTTTCATCCGCCAATATGAGGGTGAATGATTAAATTGGTGTGCCGTCATCAGGGATTGTATGCAGGTTGATGATTCCTTATGAATAATAATTTGAAGCCCATGTTTTCGCTAAAACTCTCATGAGGGGTTACCGCCCTCTCAAGTACGTCTCGAATTTGGCCCCTCTGGCCTAACGCGGCGCGCATCGCTATTTCTGAGGTTGACGTGAGAGCGCACCGCTTAATTTAATAAAACGCTGCTGAATTTCCGCATCATTGGGAACGAGGCGGAGGTAATCGGCGTAAAATTTTAAGGCCTGCCGTATATCATTCTGTCCCAGACAGGCATCCGCCATTCTTTTATAGAGATATGGAGCCCGCATCCCTTCCTCGATCGAACTTTTGAAATGCCGGTAGGCTTCCGCGAAATTTTTGCATTGAATGTAATAGGTTCCGAGATTAGCATGCACCTGGGGCTGGTTCGGAAAAAGTAAAAGCGATTTTTCGCCTGTGGCAATTGCCGTTGCGGTATCTCCCCTGAGGAAATATTCCACGCTCAGGTTGGTATACACCCCTGCATCCCCGCTGCCTAGCTTAGCGGCCTGTTTCAGCATCCGGAAGGTGTTTTCTTTGTCTCCGAGCCTCCTGTATACCTCCGACAAGTTTCCAGCCATCCGGGGGTTCGTGCTGTCGACTGCGAGATAACGCTCGTACCAGTCCCGCGTTTTGGGATAATCCTTCTTTTCCCAGAAGGCATTCGCCAGCCTGTCGTAGTAAAGAAGTTGTGCAAATTTTCCCATGAACAAAGGGTTCGTCAGTATCTCCGACCTACGGAGATGCCGCTCGTGGTCTGAATTTATCCCTATCCATGCCGCCGTGTGGAAAAACGATATCGCGGTGACCATCAGCAATACGTTCTTTCGCTCCGGTATTTGCAGGAATTCGTTAAAAAGATACAACGCAAGAAATATTGCCGGGAGAAAGAAGCTCGCAATTAAATCCCAGTCCCGGGCCATGCCTAAGGCAGGATTGATTACAAATGTAAAGAGCAGACCGCATGATCCGGTCAAGATCAGAAAAAATAAAGGAGGGTTTTTTATGCGTGCGTCACGTCGGTTCAAAAGCAATAGCAATGCAGACGAAATGACGGCAAAGGGTACAATCAGAAGATTGGCGTTGATCCAATCCAGTATGTGGAGCCAGGATAGAATTGCGTACGGGATATGCGGGGGTGCTGAGAATAAGGGGAGAAAATCATAGGTTGCCGCGTCCATCATGCGTGTCATGAGTTGCTTCGGTCCGTAATTCCCCAATAAAAAGAGGAGTGCAGAGGCCGATATCACTGTAACGGCCGTGATCAGAGACCCGCGTTTTTTCTCGCGCCAGGTTGTGATCAGCAGGTAGAGAACAGAAGGGGCGTATGAGAGCGCCCCGAGGTGCAGTCCGGTGATTATCCCGAAGAATAATACCGGAAATACCAGGTTTATTTTCCTTTCGAGGGCGAGGTATCCTGCAACCACATAAGCGGCTGTGAAACCATACAAGAGGGAGTAGTTTTCGATATATCCAAAGAAAAACTGGCTGCCTGCTCCCGAGAGCAAAAATATCCCGCCAAGTAAATTTTCAGCCGGAGAAAGCTTCATTGATCGCAGGATTATAAAAACTACGGTGAAAAATATCAGTCCGGCTGCCACATCTACAGCCCTGTATACATTTTCAAGATGATGAGCTCCGCCGTGTTCGATAATATCCTGTGCAACATGAAGCGCAACCAAAAAAAGGGGCTGGTTTCTGAAATTCGCCGAAATCTCGCTGCTGGATGGAATTTGAGACGTTGTCAGTAAAATTAATTTGCTGTCGCCCAGCAGCAGGCCCTGCGCAGGAAGTAGCAGAAAGAGTGCGATCAAGAAGGCCGCCGAGGCAATAAAAATAATCGCACTCGGTAGCTTTGACAAGGGGTGTAGCAGCTTTTCGGTAATTTGAATCGCTTTACCCCTGAAGGACTGAGAAATTAGCATTCCCAAAACCGCAAGTATTATGCATCCCGCCCAGGCGTCGTAAAAAGCCAGCAGATGGACTCCCCAGTTATAGTGCGTGGGATATAGGGCTCCCCAGATGTGGAGACCGATGATAACAATACACAGGATTATGAAGATTTTTGAGGAAAACGCCATATAGTCTGGGAAATATACGATAATGCTGGGACACAATGAAATAATCAAGGGCACCGCTTCCTAAGTTCTCACCTTGATTATCAGTCCAATAATGTGTATTTTTTTAAAAATTTTTAACCGGAATTGCTCAGGATCCAGCCCAAAAAACGCCGTTTTTATTTGGATTTCAACCTGCTGCCTGCAATGATTAACTGCTGAGAGGAGTTCATTGAGTGATAAATATCGAGTTTAACGAACCGGCTCTGCGAACGTATGATATTCTCGGTCATTATTCCGACGTATAACCGGATCTCCCTGCTTAAAAATACGCTGGAAAGCTTGTTCAGGCAGGATTTTCGAGGATATGAGATCATTGTGGTAAACGACGGCAGCACGGATGGAACTGACGGATATCTTTCTAATTTTTCAGAGCAGGGGAGAATTAATTACATAAAACAACCGAACATGGGACCGGCCTCTGCCCGGAACGCGGGCTTGAGATGCGCTAGTGGGACTTTTATAGCATTCACAGATGACGATTGTGTGGTTCCCCGGGACTGGTTGAGCCGTTTTCATCAGATTTTACTGCAGACTCAGGCCGACATAGCTGGCGGCAAGGTTAAGAATTGTGTAAATCGCAATATTTATTCAGCGACCAGCCAGGAGATCACGAATCATTTCGTGGATTTTTTCGGAAAGAACGGCCAGGTGACAGCATTTTTGACATCGAATAATGTTACGTACCGGGCAGAGACTCTGCGAAAAGCCGGCGGTTTCGATGAAAAGTTCAGAAGGGCTGGCGGGGAAGAGCGGGCCCTTAATTTGAAGATCGTGGGCAACGGAGGCAGGAGTTTGCTGTCGTCGGACGTAATTGTTGAGCATCACCACAAACTTAATTTTCGGAGTTTTTTCAAACAGCAATTTAATTACGGACGAGGCGCTTATATCTTGTACAGGTTTTACGGCAACAGATCGGGGATCCGTCCGGGTAGGATACCGTCGTGTGAATACGTGAAAATCCCGCTAGGTTTTCTGAAATCTGGATCTATCAAAGGGTTTGTTAAACTGATTCTTTACATCGCAGCGCAGCTGACAGTACTTTGCGGGTTTATTTATCAGGCCTTAATGCCGGCATCAGGTTGAATGGACACCTCCCGCGATAAAGACGAAGTTGTCAGAATTTTGTTCGTTAACCTTTACACCGAGATGGGGGGCTGTGAAACGGCCGTCTATAATCTTTTAAAAAACATAAACAGAAAAAAATTTGAACCGTTTGTGCTTTTTAACAAACGCGGCCCTTTTGTCGATAAGGTGGAGGCGTTAGGAGTAAGGACTATAATAGTGCACTATCCTGTAATAATGCTCCGCGAGCTTGTTAAACCGCTCAACCTCGCGGATGCTATCCGCTCCTCCAGACGCTTGTACGGAGTCCTGCGCGAACACCGGATAGATATCGTCCACTGCAGCGATGTTTTGGCGCTCTCCCTTTTCGCAGTCCCTGTTCTTTTGCTGCGCATAAATGTCGTCTACAACGTGATATTCTATTATGAGTGGACTCGTATGCTCGCATTCAACCTGCTGGCCGTGCTGGCGGTAAGGAAAATTGTCACTAATTCCGAAGGTGTCCGTAAGCACGTAGGGCGGCGGTCAGTTTTATTAAGGAAGAAAACCGAAACGATATACCCCGGGGTCGACACTTCGGTATTTCGAGCGATGCGCGAAGGCGAAAAGAACGTCTTACGCGAGGAGTTCGCTATCAGAAAGGATGTCAGGCTCATAGGTATGGTCGGCAGGTTTGACCCGTCAAAAGGCCATAAAATCTTTCTCCGAGCGGCTGCTCTTATGTTAAAGGAGAGAAAAGATGTAAAATTTTTTATCGCAGGCGGATTGCTGTTCTCAGATGTCATTGATACCCTGGAGCCCTACCGCCGGGAGGTGATTGACACCTCCAGGCAGTTGTGTCTTGGAGATGTCTTAATCCTGCTCGGCCACCGGGATGATATGCCGGAGGTCACGCGCAGCCTGGATATTCTGGTTTGCCCTTCGGAAAATGAAGGATTCGGTCTGGTTATACTGGAAGCGCTGGCCAGCGGAGTTCCGGTAGTTGCCAGCAGGACAGTCGGATCTCTTGAGGTGGTCGGGGATTCTGCGGGAGTTTTTTTGGCGGAGCCTTGCGACAGCGCGTCATTTGCAAAATCGATTTGCGATGCTTTGGAGTATATTGGCCAACATAAACCGAACATCATTCAAGAGCTGGTTCGCAGCGCAAGCCGGTTCAGCTGGAAAGAGAGCACGTTAAACTTTGAAAAATATTATTCAAAAACACGTGAAATAGTAAATGCCTGATAGTAATCAAGGCGTAAATCATATCATATCAACGAATCCGATGAGTTACCACGCATATTGGGCGCTTGTAAATATGAGGCGTGATCTGAGGGAATTGTGGGCCCACCGGGAACTTCTCATCACGCTTACACGCCGTGAAATTATTGCAAGGTATAAACAAACATTCTTTGGACTGGGTTGGTCATTGATGCAACCGATACTTCAGACGATCGTTTACACGATTGCATTTTCTTTGGTATTGAAAACCCCCAGTGCCGAGGGGATCCCTTACCCTATTTTCGTATTTGCCAATCTGACTTTATGGACATATTTCTCTACAACGACGATTAATGCCATGAACAGTCTTCGGGCAAATACTGCATTGATCACAAAAGTTGCATTTCCCCGCGAGATTATACCAATTTCTACCATCCTATCAGGACTATTTGACTTTATTGTGACGTTTGTTGTTCTTTTGATATTTAATTTTTTCTACGGATTTTTACCTAATATTAAATATTTGTATATCCCCCTGATATTACTTGTTGAAATATTTTTCATACTTGACCTTGCCTTAGTTCTGAGCGTTTTTACGGTAGTGCGCAGGGATTTAACTTATATCGTTACGTTTTTGATTACCTTATATATGTTTCTGACACCTGTGTTTTTTAGCATCAATGCACTGCCGAAAGCTTTGCAAGAATTTTATTTTGTAAATCCGATGGGATCCATCATCGATGCATTTAAAAACGTTGTTTTTTATAATTATGAACCCCGGTGGTACTCACTGCTGATTGCCTCAATTATCCTCCTGTTGCTGTTCATTCCTTGTTACAAATTCTTTAAGAGGGCCGATAAGAACTTTGCGGATGTTCTATGACGGCGGTTCGTTTTCAAAATGTTTTTAAGGCATACGATCTGCATTCGGGCAGCCGTACCCTTCTGTCCTCTTTGAAGATGGTGGCCGGAGAAACTAAAGCCGACAAGTTGTTCTATGCACTCTCCGATATTAGCTTCGAGATACAAAAGGGGGAAGCTTTTGGGATTATCGGGAGGAACGGTGCAGGGAAAAGCACTATTTTAAAAATAATTGCCGGTATTACTAAGCCTACCTCCGGAACGGTGGATGTTCATGGACTGGTCTCGTCGTTGATCGAATTAGGCGCGGGTTTTCATCCGGATATGACCGGCCGTGAGAATGTCTATATGAGTGCTGCAATACTCGGAATTCCCAGGAGGTTCATTGATGCAAAATTCAAAGAAATTGTTGACTTTGCTGAACTCTGGGATTTCATTGATGTTCCAGTAAAAAAATATTCATCAGGAATGTATGCAAGACTCGGTTTTTCCGTCGCTGTGAGTGTTGAGCCTGAGATTTTAATCATTGACGAAATACTTTCGGTTGGAGATGTCTTTTTCCAGCAGAAATGTTTCGCAAAGATGCGTCAGATAATTGCGAATGGCACTACATTCATCTATGTAACACACGATACAGCCGCGATGCAAAACCTATGTGATAGGGCACTGCTGCTGGATTCAGGCCGGACGGAATATATTGGCAGCACAATTGAATCGGTCAATAGATATTATGCAAAAGTAGGTCAAAAACCTGACCGCAATAAAATTCTTGGGAATAAGGCTGCTCTGCAGCAGGTTGTTTTAAATGAATTTCTTTTCTCGCCCGAAGAGATCGTAGAGCATTCCATTCTCAACAAAATCTCTTGTCGACATGGTAGCAAAGGTTTGGAAATCATAGCGGCCCGGGTAACGAACGAAAGGGGTATCGACACATTTCAAGTAAATATATTGGATAATTTGTTTTTTAACGTTATTTTACGAGCAAATGAAGATATCGATGAACCGACATCTGGGATGAATCTGTATGATCGCATGGGTAACCTTGTTTTTGCGGCTGGTACTCCGCAGCTCAGGTATCGGCTGCCCCCTCTTTCTGCTGGAGAGGAATTGATTGTAAGATTTGAGGTTTCTTTTTCAGTTAAACCTGGTGAGTATACCTTTAGTCTGATCGCGTCCGAACCTTCGTCTATAGGTGGTCCAAATGTTGGCTATTTTCATGATCAGTACGATTTGCTAGGTCCAATTACGGTTACGGCAGATACAAATCAGGTTTTTCCATTTTATGGTATCGCCCAATTGCCAATGAAGATATTCCATGGAGCGCCCATTAAATCCAACAGGGGCTGACACGCGCAAAACGGATGCGCGCAAACTCTCTCTAGCGTCTGTTAGGGAAATTAACAGTCCGGAATTTATCGATTTCATGATGACGCTGAATGAATTTGCCAGTATCCGCAATCTCCGACAGTTTACCAACTGGTCAAAGAATTGGGAATATCCCTGGGTATGGTTTAATGGTCTTCAAAATTTCAATTGGAAGGCGGCGTCTGTAGTAGATTATGGGAGCGAGTTAAGCCCGATGCCCTGGTATTTTGCCTCCCTGGGCGCAGAAGTAACCCTCATCGAAAAAAGCGCAGATTGTATTACCAAATGGAACGCAATAAGGGATATGGACAGCGTAAAGGTTAAATGGCATATTACTCAAGACGAAAGACTTCCGCTGACCGATGAAACATGTGACCTCGTGACTAGTTTTTCGGTGATCGAGCATCAAAGCGATAAAGGTTTAGCAATCCGAGAAATTATTAGGATATTGAAACCGGGGGGTATCCTTGCGATTTCATTCGATGTCTGTGAACCGGCGCTAGGCATGACATTCCCTGAATGGAATGGCAGAGCTTTAACAATGAAAGAATTCGAAGATCTGGTGTGGAATAATCCATGGTTCGTACAAACAGGCCCTCCTACTCAGTGGAATGTTGGAGATTGCCAGGAATTTATTCGTTGGCATCTTCGATCTGCTCTGCATCACAATTATACGGTAGGGGCCGCGATTTTGAGGAGGCGATAAATTTTTTAACTTTTTTTCAAGCCGTCCGCAGTTGTTCCTCATAATGAATCGATAAACCTGCAATCAATGAAATATTTAATTACAAATCCGGATTCCTTCGGCGATATAGTCCTCCGGCAGCCCATGTTTCGGGCATTGCTCGATGCTGGGCATGAGGTGGCCGTGATAGTAAAAAGGAGCTACTCGCAAATCGTTCATTTCCTGGATCCGCGTTTGCGGATTTTTATGATGGAGGACACAAATCCATATGTCATCTCAATATTGGGAGATAAGCACAAAGTCGATCATTTACTTGGCCAGGCAGATGAATTCAACCCGGATATTATCGTCGTTGCGCCTTATCAAAGGACACTTATCGACATATGGACGCTTGAACATTTTAAGGGAAAAATAACAATTGGGATGCAGGGGATTGAAGTTGTTTTTGAAAAAAATCTTAGAGTTTTTCGCCCTACAACCCAAGGTGTAACGACGGTACTTCAGGTGCCTGAACAGTTGAGTGAGGTAGAGAAAAACCGCCGCTTACTCTCACTCTGTTTGGGAAAAAATATAAGATCCTATCATCCCCAATTGACTCTACTTCAATCAACACTTGTATTGGCTGAAGTGATTCTCAAGCAATTGCAACTTAGAAAAGATGAATACATCGTTTGCGCACCGGCCTCCGTCAGTGTACCGCTTAAGCAATATCCATCAGAGAGATATAAACGGCTTCTGGATTTTTGGTCGCGCAAATATCGACATCCAATTTTATTGGTAGGCAGCAAATATGAGGAGGAATGCATTCAACAGATCGATGCCGCATTGAAAAGTGAGGGAATCGATTCCAGATCATGGATCGGGGAAGACTCAAATCTTGAGATTTTCCTTGGTCTGATATCTTTCTCTAAGGTCTACTTTGGCAATGATACCGGACCTATGCACTTTGCTGCAGCACTAAATAAGCCGGTATTGGCAATCTTCGGAGGAGGACACTGGCCCAGATTTGTGCCTGCGGCAGAAGAAGGTGCTCTTGTTCTGCAGGATCTTCCTTGCTTCGGATGCGGCTGGCAATGTCTGTTCGACGAAGCTTTATGTATAAATACCATAGGTGAGGAGAGAATAATGAAAATGATCGAGGAGTTTGAAGAGGGAAAGCTCAAGAAAATGCATGTAAACGGTAAACCGTTCGAAGGACAAATCGTGATGACATGGATCGATGAGGCGAAAGGAAATATCAAAAAATACAAGGATAAGATTGCCTCGGTAACCGTGGAGCTTGAACAGCAACAACAAGATCTCCAGAAGGCAGGTGAAAAAGCAGCTTCCTTAGCATTCGAGCTTGAACAGCGGCAACAAACTCTCCAGAGGGCGGATGAAAAAACAGCTTCCCTGACCTTAGAGCTTGAACAGCTACAACAAGCTTTCCAGAGGGCAGATGAAAGAGCAGCTTCCCTGACTTTAGAGCTTGAACAGCTACAACATACTCTCCAGAGGGCAGATGAAAGAGCAGCTTCCCTGACCTTAGAGCTTGAGCAGCGGCAACGGGCTCTCCTTCAGGCATGTGAAAAAGAGGCTTCTCTTGAGCGCCGCATTAAAGAACTTCAGGAAGAGATTGATACCAAGAACGAAAACATTGAAACAGCCGCTTCGAAATTAAACATCAGGAATACTCAAATCTCGGAATTAAAAAATCAATTGGCCGTGCAAGATAATAATATTGCCGGCTTGAATAATAAGTTGATAAATGAACAGGAACGGAGTGGAGCCCTGTTGCACCGGATTCATCAGCAAGATGAGTATATCATATCTTTAAAGCGACAGCTATCGGAAGAACAACTTCATAATGCGTCTTTGAAATCCCGGATCCGGCAAGGGGAAGAAAGTACTCATGCATTGAAGCATCAGTTATCGGAGCAGCAACAACATAATCTTGATTTAAAGAACCTGATCACGCAGCAAGATAAGCTCCTTGCGGATTTGGATAGTAGACTCGAAGAAATCGTGCATGCTAAGGAGGAGATTAAAAGGGGGAAAGATATGATGATTCGCTACGTTATTGATGTGGCACAAAGCCTCAAACCCAAACTCGAAGAACTTCACCTTTCCCTTCGTCAGCAGGATGAGATGTTGCATTATTTCGAAGGAGGTCTCTTGGGTGCAGTGCAGAGCGGTTGGGTCCGATTGGGAATTCGGTTGAGAGTCCCGTGGCTTTCAAAGTGGTATAAAATCTTTTTCCAAGCTAGTACCATCAGAGGTAAACCCGTTGTTGTCAACCAGGAGTATGATAATCCATTGGAGATTATCATACTCCTGGTTGACAACAACGGGTTTACCTCTGATGGTAAACCCGTTGTTGTCAACCAGGAGTATGATAATCCATTGGAGATTAAAAATTATCTGGCGACACAAATCAACGACCTGATAAATTCTCTTAATCAATTATGATGAAAAGACACTGCCACATCGGTAATTAGTCCTGTCTTTTTTATCGTTAACAGTCTGCGGAATAAGTCGACTTTTACCTAACTTTGATGATATCAGCTTCGAAAAATGACCCAGATTCGACATATCAAAAATTCCTGAAATAATTTGTTGCAACCTGCTAGAGGTCTATGAAAATAGGGATATTTATTAACTCTTTGCCTGATATGGGTGGAGTTTATCAATATACCAGGATGCTCGTTCGAACCATTGCTGATAATAATTGGTCCGGTGATGATCTGGTTGTATTCAGTGGAGTTAAGGCCGGCTCGATGCGGGAACTGATGGGGAACAGTAAAAACAAGTTTGTTTATCTTGGTCCTCTCCGGCTTGGTCTCGAATTATTAAGGAAACCTTCCTTTAATTTATTAAAAATGGTTCCGCGATATATGATCACAAAATTGCTCAGGCGGCAAAGTGATAATGAATTGCATCGGACTTATCTGGAGCTTGTCGGGCGCGTCGTGAACAATCGATACAAAATTGAACTCATGATTTATCCTCGTTTGGATTTTGAAACATTCCATAATGGCATTCCATTTATAATCTCAGTTCATGATCTTCAGCATCGTTTAAATCCGCAATATCCGGAGGTGAACACGGGGGATCTTTGGGAATGGAGGGAATATTTTTTTCTTAATGGGTGCAGGAATGCTCTGGCCATCTTCGTAGATTCAGAAATTGGCAAAGAAGACGTAATAAATTGTTACGGGACACCCTCAGTAAAAATCAAAGTACTCCCCTTTTTACCACCAGATTATCTGACTGAAAAGATCGACCCCGGACTGCTTAAGGAGACAAGAATAAACTTCAAATTGCCCGATAATTTCCTTTTCTACCCGGCTCAGTTCTGGCAGCACAAAAATCATTATAACATCATCGGCGCCATTTCCAGAATTAAAATGGAAAAAGGCATGGAGATTCCAATTGTTTTCTGCGGCGATAAGATTGAGAAATACGGTGAATTTGATCGAGTTATGAAATGGGCTAAGGAAACCGGTGTAATTGATCAGGTGCATTATCTTGGTTATGTTGATAAGAAATACATTGCACCACTGTATAAGCTTGCGTATGCATTGATAATGCCGACTGCTTTTGGTCCCACAAATATCCCAGTTCTAGAAGCCTGGGAAATGGAGTGTCCGGTTATTACTTCAAATATCAGGGGTTGCCGAGAACAGGCAGGTGATGCCGCCATCCTGGTAAACCCGTTTGATGAGAAAGATATTGCCCGCGGGATATTACAACTTTATTATGATCCGGAATTGTGCAAGACCCTTGCTGTGAGAGGGAAGCAACGTCTCATGCAGTGGGGGGTCGAAGATTTTAGAAGAAGAGTTAGAGATACAATCGATTATTGCAGTAAGGAACTCAAATCAGGCGTTAAGTTCGAAGTACAAATGACTTCTATCGAAAGAATTAAAGAGACCAAGCCCGTGATTACCGGGATTAAAGTTTCTGTAAATTCCGCGGTTTTCAAAAATCCGACACAAAGCAAATCGGTTTGTCTTCGAAGAATATCTGTCATCACTCCATCATACAACTCCGGTCAATACATCGAGGAGGCGATTAAGAGTGTCATCAGGCAAAACTACCCGAATTTTGAACATATTATAATAGATGGGGGATCGACAGACAACACCATAGAAATCATAAAAAGATACCCGCATCTTCGGTGGATGTCAAAAAAGGATAACGGCCAATCGGATGCGATGAACAAGGGATTCATGATATCAACAGGTGATGTGATCGTATATCTGAATGCAGATGATTTTTTTGAGCCGGGTGCATTTTATGAGGCAAATGAGCAAATCAATCCCGAAAAAGGAGTTTATATTATCGCAGGAGAATGTAATGTCGTCAAGGCCGACGGTTCAATCTATGTGCCCGCATTTGTCCCTAAAACCGATTTCTTCCACATGATGTTCTGGTGGAATGCATGGTTTCCGATCAATCCTGCAAGCTATTTTTATACACGGGAAGTTCAACAGAGAGTTGGTGGTTTTGACGTGAACGATCATTATCTGATGGACTATGATTTTCTATTACGCGTGGCGCTCCGATATAAGATTCATATCGTCGAAAAGGTCTGGGGAAATTTCCGATGGGTGGAGACAGGTAAAAGTTACACACGCCCTGCTGCTTTGACACGGAAGGCAGTGAGTAAAAAATATTTTCATTGGCTATCCTTCACTGAGAAGGTTGGTTATTATAAAAACTACCTTGAGTGTACTGTGAATAGCATAAATGATCATAAACGCGGCAATTTGATAAGAGGGGCGGCTAAAAGAATCTTAAGTACTATAAATCATACCTCCATTGTCTCATGATACCGATCGGTGTTTATCAATATTCATTCCTGCCCTTGTCTGAAACTTTCATTTACAGGCAGTTATGCGGGATTGCTGAAAGATTTGATTTGCGATTATACTCGATGAGTCTGGAGAATATAAATCTTTTCCCGGGGTTTTCACCGATTGTCGTTCCGAAAAAGAGTGTTTATGAAATATTATCCAGAAATTATAAAGGCACAACGTTTACACCTTCCAGGAAGCGATTTATCGTTAATATCCTGAAAAATGTGAAACTGCTTTATGTGAATTTTGGTCACATGGCACTTTCGATGCAGGAAATGGCTGCGGAAGCTAGTATTCCTGTACTCTGTTTTTTCCACGGGGTAGATGCTTCGGCATTCTTAAAAGATAAAAATTATGTGGGAGAATATGCAAAGTCGACGTTTCACACCGCGTTCACAAATTCTGAAAATATGAAATTGAGGCTAAGGCCTTATCTCCCCAAATCTACTGAGATAAAGGTTGTCCATTACGGCGTTGATCCAAAGCATTTTCCATTTAAACTGCACACCCGCGTTCGTAAAGGTGCTATATTTCTTCAAATCAGTAGACTTGATTATAAAAAGGGAATTGATATTTCCCTGGAAGTCTTCAGCAGGTATCATCGGGAGATTGATCCGTCGGCAAAATATATCATCGCAGGCGATGGGCCGCGAAGGAAAGAACTGCAGGAATTAACAATTGGGCTGAATATTGAAGATTGTGTGCGATTTCTCGGCAAGATCGACCACAGGAGGGTGATCAAGCTACTTCAGGAGGCGGATGTCATGCTGCAGCACAGTGTAGTTGCACCCGACGGCGATATGGAAGGAGTCCCAAATGTTCTGATCGAAGCAATGGCATGCGGAATACCGGTAGTTTCGACATACCACAGTGGGATTCCGGAGTTAGTAAAGGCCGGTGTGAACGGCCTTTTGGTAAAAGAAAGGGACACTGAAGAGTATTTCAATGTACTTGCTTCACTTTCAAGCATTAATATTGAGACAGTCTCAGTCAACGCACGGAAAACCGTGGAAGAGGACTTTAATTCCGAAATAAACAACAGGAAGTTGTGCAATTATATCGAAGAAGTTCTTGATTGACATAAATACGCGTGCGTGCATTGATAATTCAATATACAATATTGATTAAGAAATGGAGATTCTGTACATTTCGGGGGATTGCAGGGTGTTGAGATATAGTTTTTCATGCCCTGACGATGGCAAGTTGATTCGTTTTCGCTAATCAAGGTGTTTGATGTCGTTAAAAAGCGGACTTTTTCAACAGCCTGTTGTTGTTCGAATGTTTAATATTGCAGATGAAAGATAGGTAACGCTTGGTGTCTCCTAAAGAGATAGAATATTATTATAATCTTGAATCACAAAATTTTACCGCTGGTCCTGAATCCGATGATTTTTGGATCTGGTTGAACACAGATGGAATGGTGAAATATCCTGCCATCAAGGATTTGTTAGCACCCTTCCCCTTTAAGGATTTGATGACGATTGTATCCGGAATATCAGATCACATTGAATTTGCGCGGAGCGGATCAAGTATATACAAGTCGCTGAGTTTAAGACTTAAAGAACAGGGATACCGATGGGAAGATTTCCGTCGAATCTTAGATTTTGCATGTGGCTGCGGTAGGCTTACCAGATTGCTTATGAAGTATGCAGATGATCACGAAATAATCGGAAGTGATATAAATCAGAGACATATCGATTGGATGAGGCAAAACTTGTTATTTGCGAGATTTTTTAAAAATGAATCTCTCCCGCCTACAAGGTTCGAGGCCCGATATTTTGACTTGATATTATGCGTTTCTCTTTTATCACATTTGAATGAATCACACCATCTTCGATGGCTTGACGAATTTCAAAGAATAACCCGAGAGAACGGTATTATTATTCTCACAGTACACGGTGTGCATTCATACAATGTCTGTCGGGAGCGGCCCGACATACGGCAAAGGATGGGAGTGTCTGCTTCTCAGCTTGATGAAGCCTGGTTACGAATGAACGAGGGAAGATTTTATTTTATCCCGCAAAATAATAGTTACATCGATCGGGAATCATATGGCTTTACGTTCATTTCGCATGCATATATTCGAAATGTTTGGTCAACAAAATTTGATGTATGTGAAGTTATGGATGGTGCAATTGAAGACTGGCAAGATGCAGTCGTATTACGTAGGAAAAGGGAAGTATAACAATTTAGTCAAACATAGAAGCTCATCACCTTTGTCGGTGGTCAGGAACAGTTGGCTCTGCCTGCCAGGATTATTTTAATATTTGTGGTGCAGTTCATGACCGACAAACGAAGTATGGCGCAACAGAGAGCTTAAAGCCGCTGCTTATGGCGGCGGGAGAGGTCGATGCGAGTAAAATTTTTGCTCTATCAGCATAGATTTGATAATGCCCGTTGTCAGTATAATTATACCAACATATAACAGAAGACAATATCTGAACAGAGCGATTCAGAGTGTTCTCAATCAAACCTTCCGGGATTATGAGGTGCTTGTTGTCGACGATGCTTCGACTGATGGTACAGATAAGATGGTCAAAGGATATAATGATGTGCGTATTAATTACAACAGGCATATAGTAAATAAAGGTGCACCTGCCGCGCGAAATACGGGCCTAGAGCTAGCTCGTGGTGAATTTGTAGCGTTTCTAGATTCCGACAATGAATGGCTGCCGGAACGGTTAAGGAAACAGATCGATTTATTCGCAACTGTGGACGAATCGATCGGCGTCGTTTATGCAAAAAACAAAGTTATTGACGAGGTCACACGTGCCGAAACTGCGTGGGCATTCGGTTTAAGGGGGAATTTATACAAAGAACTTTTGCAGCGCCCGTTTATGGATTTCATCACTCCCTTGATCCGAAAATCATGTTTCGATAAAATCGGATTAATGGATGAAAATGCCCCGTCATATCAGGAATGGGATACGTTTTTACGCATCTCCCGTTATTATGAATTTGAGTATCTACCCGAAGTTCTGGCAGTCTATTACATACATACGCATAATAGGATCTCAAAGGGACCTTTACAGGAAGCCAAAGGATATCAATATATTCTAAAAAAGCACAAGAAAGAAATGCTTGCAACATTTAGTCCGAGAGTGCTCATCGAACACCACCGTAATCTGGCACGATTTTACAAGGATGGAAAAGCCTACAGAAGAATGATTGCCAACCTGGTGATGTCCCGATATTATCAGATATTCGCAAAATAAAAAAATATGTTTTAAACAATAATCAACCGACTAATGAAGTCTATCGACAGAATTCTAAGCCCACAGGGTAACCTGATTGCTTTGATCGTACCTTCAGAATATTCTGCCCAGGGTATTCATTTCTTCACGCCGAATGAATTCTCCCAACAGCTTGCCTATATGAATCGCCCCTCGGGTTATAATATCATCCCCCATCTTCACAATCCGGTGCATCGGAACGTAGAATATACACAGGAAGTGCTTTTTATCAGGAAGGGAAAGGTGCAAGTCGATTTCTATGATGACGACAAATCGTGGCTCTGCAAGCGCGTATTACAGACAGGTGATGTTATTTTACTAGCCTCGGGCGGTCACGGTTTCACTATGCTTGAGCAGTCTGAGATGATCGAGGTCAAGCAAGGTCCTTATACTGGCGATGCAGATAAGACCCGGTTTTCAGTGAAGAAGGACGGTAATTAATGATGATTCCGGTCAACGAGCCGAAGTTTGGAGCACGTGAAAAGGAATTGCTCAACCTGTGCATTGATACAGGCTGGGTTTCCTCAGACGGGCCGTTTATAAAGGAATTTGAAGAGCGATTCGCTGCATTTACTGGTGTGAAGTATGGTGTCGCGGTATGTAATGGGACAGCAGCGATCGAAGCTTCACTTTTTGCTCTAAAGGTCGAGGAAGGTGATGAAATTATAATGCCGACCTTTACCATCATATCTTGTGCGATCGCAGCACTTCGCCGCGGCGCAAAGCCTGTTCTTGTTGATATCGATCCCGAAATCTGGACAATGGATGTAGGGATGATAGAAAGCAGGATAACAAAGAAGACCAAAGTTATTATGCCGGTCCATATCTATGGACATCCTGTTGACATGGACCCTTTGATGGAAATTGCCGGGAAGCATGGTCTATTGGTGATGGAAGATGCTGCAGAGGTTCATGGGGCTGAGTATAAAGGGCGCAGATGCGGGAGCATGGGGAACGCTTCTACGTTTTCTTTTTATGCGAACAAGATCGTAACTACCGGTGAAGGCGGAATGGTGCTGACAAATGATCCTGAGACGGCTGAGAGGGCAGGTTCATTCCGTAACTTATGTTTTCGTCCCGAGAAAAGATTTTATCATACTGAGCTTGGATACAATTTTCGGATGACGAATCTGCAAGCTGCCCTCGGTGTTGCACAGACGGAACGTATCGAGGAATCAATTGCAATAAAGCGAAGACTTGGCCATTATTATAGGGAACGGATTGCAGGAATACCCGGGATTCGATTTGCGGTTGAAAAACCTTGGGCGAAATCGGTTTATTGGATGTATGCTGTTGAGATTGATTCGGCGACTGGATTGAATGCTGAAAAAGTTATGGGCAAACTCAGAACCCGAGGTATTGATACCCGGCCGTTCTTCATGGGACTGCATGAGCAGCCTGTCTTCCGACAGATCGGATTATTTCGTGATGAACATTATCCAAACGCAGAATCTGCATGCAGGCAAGGTTTTTATCTCCCAAGCGGTATGGCGCTGACAGAAAGACAGGTCGATATCGTATGCGGTGAATTAAAAGAAATAATGGTCGGAAGGCAATGAAAACACCACCGATTGAAAATCCCGTATTTAATGAATATGCAAATTTATACGACGTGTTTTACGCTGAGAAGGGATATCATAAAGAATCCTCCTATGTTTTAGATATCTTAAATAAATATCTTGGCAAATCCCCGCGTAGCATTCTGGATATCGGTTGCGGCACGGGCGGTCACGCGCTGATATGGGCATCGAAGGGCATCAAGGTAACCGGAATTGACCGTTCACAAACCATGCTGGAACAGGCGATGCAAAAAGCCCTGAAAAAAAAACTAAGTATTGATTTTATCCAGGGAGACATACGAAAATTTAAACTAAGAAGTAAATTCGATGCCGTTGCTGCGATGTTTGCCGTGATGGGTTATCTTACAAGCCGTGGGGAGATTCTCTCTGCCATGGAGTGCGTTCGCGATCACCTCAAGGTAGGCGGGGTATTTCTTTTTGATGTTTGGTCCGGTCCGGGTGTCCTTCTCTCACCGCCCGGTGATGGGGTAAGACATATTTATAGAAACGGTATGGAAATTCTGAGAACCGTAAAATCCTCACACGACTTTGGAAAGCAGCTTGTTAAGGTATCTTATGACATTCTTGTAATTAGACAGGACCGAATCCTTCAGCGGCTCAAAGAAATACATCAAATGCATTACTTTTTCCCGATGGAAGTAAGCGAGCTTGCGTCCAAAGCCCGATTCCGTCTTGTTGAAAGTCATCCGTTTCTGCGAAAGACCAAAAAAGTTAAATTAACTGATTGGAATGTTACATTTATCCTACAGGCTGTATAGCTGCAGGATGATTTGCTGGTAATTTATTTTCGCTCAACTTCTGAGCCATTAGATGAGCATAATAATATTAATCATTATCGTATTTGCACTTTTTGAATCGTTCAATCGTGTTGCTTGTTATTTTGGGTTTAGGGAAGGCATTGAACGAATACTGGCATCTTTCACAATCTTCTGGACCTGGCAGGTGGCTATTTCCTGGCTGTTATCATTCATTAACCTGTTGCACGCAGAAGCATTCGGGATTGTCACTGTGGGCACAGTTACACTGGGTTATCTTGCATTCCCGAAACCCACGAATTTATTATTTCAGCAAATCACATATTTGGTTAAACTGGGACGGTCTGTTTCGAGGAACAGTTTCTTTCACAGTTTATTTTTTGTAGCGATCATTATTTGGTTCGGATGGGCAGTCTATCGAATTATCCTCCTGCCACCTACCAATTGGGATTCAATGACTTATCATCTGCCAATGATAGCAAACTGGTTGCAACACGGACAGGTTGGATTTTATGAGACATCGTCGTTACGCCAGGTGACAAGCCCCGTGAACGGTGAAATGCTTCAGCTTTTTCATGTGATATATTTAAAAAATGATTTAATTGTTGGCTTAGCTCAATTAGAAATGCTGGCGATCAGCATTATGGGCGTGTTTTATCTTTCACGGTTGTCGGGCGTTAGTATCGGTTGGGCTCTAAATGCATCTGTTACGTTTCTTACGGTACCTCTGATTTTGTTGGAATCGTATACAACACAGAATGATCTTATAGTATGCGGAGGAATGATTTTATGTCTTGTTTGGATTGCTGTATACCTGAAGCGGTTTGAATTAAATGCTCTGGTTCTACTTGGATTAAGTCTTGGCTTGCTGATGGGTACAAAGTTCCACATGCTTATCGCTGTTCCGCTCCTAGTATTCATCTTGATACTGATCTTCTGGTATTATCGCAGGGATGGTGTTCGGCTTAATCATTTGATAGTTTTTCTACCGGTGATGATCGCATCACTGGTTTTCCTCGGTTCGATAGTTTATATACATAACCTTGTAAGATATGGCTTGTTGACTCCGATATCTGTTCCGGGAGCCGAGACTCAGTTCAGCTCGGTGATTTTTCCCAGTTATCGGACCCTGGCTGATAATTTTATTTACTTTGGTGAATGGTGGTTCATCAGGTGTTGGGATTTTTTATCTCCGAGGGTCTGGAAACACGATGATTCACACTACGGTCCACTCTATGGATATGTTTTGTTTCCACTATCGTTGGTTGTGTTCGGAGTTTTATTCTATAAAATATTCAAAAAAGAGAAATTTTCGGCTGAATTTGCCATTCCTTTGATTATACTCCTCGTTGCCCTGGGTACATTTATCGGATTTAATTATGGCCATCGGGGCAGACCCCATGACTTACGATATTTCTTGTTTCTTCCCCCGCTGCTGAGTGTGACAGCGATGTGGTTTTTATCGCGAACGGGTTTAGAGTTGAAGAAAGGTGTTTCCCTGTTGATTTTGATTCCGGCCATTGCCACTACCTATTTTGCATTCACCCGTGATTCAAATCCCGATGTTCAAATAGCCTCTTCGCTGGAACCATCCGCGCGAACCTCCGTTCAACTAGGTTTGAATAATCCAGACAGGGTGATTATGAAAAGGCTGGATCAGCTGGTCAGACCGGGTGAATCGATTTTATTTTGCGGCCAGGAAGACGACTGGAATTATCTCCTTTTTGGAAATGATCTCTCTCGTCGTGTTTATTATGCCGGCTCAATCGCGAGAGTTCGGTATTACCTTGATTATTATCCGATTAATTGGGTGGTGGTGAATTGGTATTATGATTCCATCTATGATTACTTGCAGCATTATCCGCAAAAATATCGTGAGCTTCATTTCACGTCGGTTTATTCAGAAAATGTTTTTCACGTATTTCGGGTAGAACCGCAGGATTGGAATCCCGCATGGGTAGATGGTATTTACGGTGATGCGTGGTCGCAAAAGAAATTTCTGCTCGGTGCAGATATGCCGGGGAGATTTATAGTTCAGGGTGAAATTCCTGATGTGTTTACACGGGGTGTTTCTATTCAGATTGTATTCCCTGACTCGACATCCAAGGATACACTGCTGGCTCATCCTGGTTTATTTAAACTTGAACTGCCCTTGGATGTTGCGGGTATTATCAGATGTACACTTGATACAACATTTGTTCCGAGCAAGGTCGGAAAAGGCGATGATAGCCGTATTCTTGGGATCCGGATTTTGGTAGTAGATTTTAAGGAGAATCCAGAGGAATGGCGGACAGGGAGAATCAATGTGTTCCCATAGCAATAGCCGATTGACCGAATCTAATTTCAAGAAAAATCGCACAGGGATCAAGAGGCTGCTGAAAAAGTTGGCTTTACAATGGCATCACATACATTGACTAGCGAAGACAAATCAACTTTGTCAGCGTCACTATATGAAAATTGATCTTTTTACACCCATTAATGTTATTAAACGGATTCAGGCCAGTCTCAAAAGCACTTGTTTTTATTAAGTCATTTAATAATGTTGCAAATTCAGATTGAATCTTAATAATAAATCGATATACTCTAAGATCATCCCCTATATTGTGGGTGTTTTGATTATTTCTATCATCAGATCAGGCTCCATATGGCATTATTCGACATATCAGATTGATGAAGAGATGGTTGTCCGTTATGCGGCCGGTTTCCTAGGTGGCGACTTGAATCCACGGTGGTTTGGTTACCACACCTTCCCTATGTATATTATTTCACTCGTTTACTTGGTATTATATGCTGGCTACTCTCTGCTCGGTATTTCTTCATCCAAGATTGAATTTCTTGCATTATTATTTTCGCACAACGATTTATTTTTTATCACTGCCCGTCTAGTCGGCAGTTTTTTTTATATTCTAGGGTGTTTTGTCCTCTCGTTGATTATTAATAAATCTTATACCTCAAAAACAGGTTCATTTTTTTTCTTTCTATCTGTGGCCCTTCTTCCTGATGGCATTCTAGCATCTAACTGGATTCGGGTAGACACGTTCGTGTTTTGTTTTCTAGCTATTTCAATATACTTCAGCTCTTTCGCGGCTAAGAGTTTTTGGAGCTTCCTTTTTTCAATAATTTTCTGTTCTGCAGCGTTTGCATCAAAATTCCCGGCGATCGTTTTTTTTCCCATTTTATTTATTCAAATTATAACTGATGTTCGGAACCGATTTTATCCAGCTAGATACATAGGATATTTCTTTTTTATAGCTTTAGTTTCCTCTTCGCTCCTTATGCCCTACATGTTGTTCGACTTCCACGCATTCCGCGTATCATTTGATCAGCAGGTCCTTGCCAGGGCTTCTGGTCAGTTGGTTCATCTTGGGCGCGAACATTATTCGGATCTATTATCGAGATTATCGGGGATATATTCAATTATCAAATCACAAGTCGGTATGATATCGATTCTGGGATTAGTTTGTGTTACCTTTGTTGCGACGGCTAAAGAGAGAAGATTATTGATACCCGTTCTATGTGTATGGTCTTATATAATCTTATTCGGCACAAGTCTAACGATAGAGTCCTACTGGTTGCGGCCCATTTATCCGCTACTTCTCTTTTTACTATTCATATTGGTAATATACTTATCGAGGAGGGAGATATTTCAAAAGAAGATAGATGCTCTTTTCTCCATTGCGGGTCGTTCAGGTGTGTCGTCGAAATCATGGGTTGTGTCTATCGCTTGTTTGGCACTTCTAGTTTATTATTCAATTTTGTTCTCTGATTCTCTTTTGGGCTTCTATAATAGTTGGACATCGAATGATGAGGATACTCGCATGGTTTCTAGTCGTTGGATACAAGAAAATATGAAGCAGGACTCAAAAATATGGTTGGAAGGCGGGATTCCAAATTATTTCCCGATATTATTATCCAAGGATACTAATATTGCACGATTCATCCCTCTCGGTTTTTACTTGGGGGGTAACCAAAATAAAATCTTAGATGAAGCGTTTAAATACTATTATAGCGATCAAGTGAGACAACAAAAGACCTATGAATTGGGAATTTTGGGGATTGGTAAAGAAGAGAATGACTTTTCTGGACGATGCAGTGAAATCAAACCAGGAGAGTATATCATACTTTCCAGTTACATACTCGATCGATTCTATCTTGAGGTAACAATGCGGCAATTTCCGCGTATCGCCGCTTCCGCTCAACACTACTATGGATATCTCCGCCGCCAAAAACCTGTTGCGTCATTCAGGGGAAATGGGCCGAACATTGAAATTTATCTCATAAACGAAAAACCAGATTGTCGAGAATGGAGCCAATGAAACCTTATATGAATAACACGAGATAAATTTATGTAGTAGTTAATAATCAATTAAAATTCTGAAGATTTATCTCTCCAAGATAGAAATGATATTGCGTAATCATGAAACTTATTATCCAAATTCCCTGCTACAATGAAGAACTGACTTTGCCGATAACTTTCAGAGATCTACCTCATCAGATTGATGGTGTTGATTTAATTGAAATTCTCATTGTCGATGACGGTAGCACCGATAATACTGCCGATGTGGCAAGAAAACTCGGCGTTCACCACATTGTAAGCTTTGCATCTAATCAAGGACTAGCTCGGGCGTTTGCCGCAGGCCTTGATGCTTGCCTTAGCCTCGGTGCTGATATAATTGTAAATACCGACGCCGATAACCAGTACCGCGGTCAAGATATTGAGAAACTTGTCCAACCGATACTGCAAGGTAAATCTGATATCGTCGTAGGTATTAGAAATATCGATACTATGCAAGAATTCTCATTTCTTAAAATAAAATTACAACGTATTGGAAGTTTTTTTATTAGAAGAATATCTCATTCCCAAATACTGGACACAACAAGTGGTTTTCGCGCTTACAACAGAGAAGCCGCGATCCGAACAAACGTATTTTCATATTTTACGTATACATTGGAGACTTTAATTCAAGCAGGTATGATCGGTTTGAAAATAACCGGTGTTCCGATACTGACAAATAAAAAGCTTCGTGATTCTCGTTTGTTTTCTTCAACAGCTGAATATTTAGGACGATCTATGACCTCCATAATACGAATTTATACCATGTATAACCCGCTAAAAGTTTTTTCAACTATTGCTGGAATCTTCGCCAGTGCGGGTTTAGCTTTGATAGCTCGTTTTCTTTATTATTATTTTACCCTCATAAATGTCCAAACAGGGCATATTCAATCATTGATAGCTGCTGCCGTTTTGATCATGATTGGATTTCAAATCTTTCTGTTCGGATTGCTTGCTGATATTACAGCAAATAACCGAAAAATCTTGGAGGAGATCTTGCTGAGAATGAAAAAGATGGAGTTGGGTTCCTCCGATAATCAATGATCCTTCAATACCCCATATTTTTATAATTGACGATTCAAATAATTACAAGTTCGTATCCTTCAGACCCTACAGACGCAACCAGTACGGCCGGTCTGTTTGTTCGTGATTTTGCGCTTGGGTTAGTAAGGCAGGGTCATAAAGTAATATTAATGACTCTTGCAAGAAAAGAATATTATGTCGGGGATCCAGGCATTACCATAATCCCGTTGCCATGGAAGGGTGGAGACCAGGAGCTTGCGTCTCTCGATTTCAAATCACCGATAAACTGGCTTTTTATAATTCATTTTCTCTTGAGCGGCTGTCATAAAGCCGTCAAGACTGCCAGACATTTTTGCGTAGATAAAACATTGTGTATGTGGGTCGTGCCCTCTGGAATTTTAGGCTGGTGGGCAAAAAAACGCACAAAAATTCCGTACGATGTTTGGGCACTCGGTTCTGACATTTGGAATATCAGCAAAATTATGCTTGGAAAAGCAGTACTAAGATCTATTATTTTGAATGCAAATTTGGCATTTGCTGACGGCTTTTGGCTTTGTAACGACGTTGAGAGATTATCTGGGAGAAAATGTATTTATTTGGCATCAAGTCGAAAACTACCGCCTCCCGAGGCAGACTTTCCAAATCTAACACCAGAGCACTGTAAACATTTTCTTTTTGTGGGCAGATATCATCTGAACAAAGGGCCAGATGTTTTGATAGAGGCGATTACCCGTATAGCCAAAACGAAAATAGGTAATACGAGATTTCACATCTTCGGTTATGGTAAACTGAAAGATCTACTAGTTTTAAAGATAAAAAAATACAATTTATATCCCTATGTAAATTTAAATGATATTATCGAAGCCCAGCAATTATCAAATTACCTCTCAAAGTGTGATTTTATCATTATACCCTCGAGAATTGAAAGCATTCCGGTGATTTTATCTGATGCTCTACAGCGGTCGGTGACTCCGATTGTTTCTGATGTAGGTGATATGGGGGTGCTTGTTAAAAAATATAACGCTGGTTATGTATTCCCATCTGAGCAACCTGATGCTCTCGCAGATTTGATTGAAAAGGCGCTTGATATTGACAAGGATTTTTATTTACACGGGATTCAAGAACTGGCGGGAATGTTCGATATCGATAATTCTTGTAAAGCTTGGTTCCAAGAAAATGGCCAGCTGCGGCGGGGGGGAATATAAATTAATATGCTTGCTGCGAATTTGAGAATTGTAATATTTACCTCAGCCGGATCGCCTTATGCTCCGTTAATTCTCGAGCGTGTCGTCAAAAGACATCCGGATGTTGTCAAAACTATTGTAACATTGAAATCCTCCTCCGGAGGTTATGATGTCAAAAAAATTCGTTCATCCATTAAAAAAGCTGGGTTGAGATATACCTTTTTAAAATTGCTATTATTTGGTAGTGTTAAAATTCAGCAGATGTTAGGATTATTCCCATCGATAAAGTCGCTATGTAATCAATTTAAGATGGAGCAGATATCGTTAGAAACTGTCCATTCGCCCCGTGATATTGAGATAATAAGATCTCTGCATCCAGATATAATCATTTCAATATTATTCGAAAAAATATTTCCCCCGGATATGTTAAAGATTCCGACAAGAGCAGCATTAAACTTCCATCCTGCACCATTACCTCGTTATGCAGGGATCGCTCCCACATTCTGGGTATTAAGTAATGGCGAAAAGGAAACAGGAGTGTCTCTTCACATTCTCAATGAAGGTATTGATACGGGAGATCTTGTTGCCCAAGAAATTCTTCCAATTTATGTTAAAGAAAGTGTGCATTCTTTATACCTTCGATGCTGCATAACAGGTGGGGAACTAATTTCAAACAGTATTCTTGATATATGCTCCGGCAGGCTGTGCAGAATCGTTCAGAAATCAGAATTACGAGTATATTTTACTGCCCCCACAAAATTAGGATATAAGTCGCTACGAAAACACGGTCACTCATTGTTCTCCGTAAATGACATGGTTTTTCCGTTAAAGGGAAATTCTTGAAGATAGCGGCAGGAAATAGTTTGAATCCGTTTATTAGCGACGGGGATCGTGAAATAAAGGCAAAAAAAATCGAAGCAGTTCTGGCAAATTATATGGCACCGAAAAACATCGCGGGTTTGAACGTTTTAGATTTCGGCTGCGGTATCGGTCAGATTGCCGAGTATTTTGCAAAGCAAAACACCTTATATTGTGCCGATGTCGAAGATTATCTCGATGTTAAAAACCGAAAAATCCTGCAATTTGTCCAGCTGTCCTCCTTAAAATTGCCTTTCGAGGACCGTTTTTTTGACATAGTTCTGAGTAATCATGTAATTGAACATGTTAAGGATCAAAAATTATATCTCAGCGAAATTCACCGTGTATTGAAAAATACCGGCGTCTGTTATCTTGCGACACCAAATAATAATTTTTTTCTTGAGCCGCATCATAGAATTCCTTTTATTAACTATCTGCCGCGCCCGACGTTTCATGGGATTTTAGGTATGTTAGGGAAATACAGGGAAGAATTATATCTTTTGTCATACCGGGGTATGTGGTCTTTATTTCGCGAACAGGAATTCGAAACAATCGAATACACGGCCAAAATATTAAAGCATCCGGAGCAATACCATCTTAATTTATCGTTTTTAAAATATGTGCCCGAGTCTATGCTTGAAATATTAATATCTTTTTCTCCGACGAATATTTTCGTTTTAAAGAAGGTGGAATGAAACGCGCTCTCTCTTACCTTGGGAATGCTTTAGTTCTTGCCTCGATCGGTTATTTGATCATTAAAATTGAAAGTCATTATCGTGAATTGCCGAATATGCAATTCGACTTGCATTCGACCATTAGTTTGGTTGTTGCGGTAGCTTTTTATTTAATTTCAGCATATTGCTTGTCATATATTTGGGTATTATTGTTGCGCGGCGGTAATGTGATCTTGCCGATAAAGGATGCCTATGTGATTGTGGGAAGGTCGCAAATAGGTAAATATCTGCCCGGGAATATTTTTCATTTTATAAGCCGATATTCTCTTGGCACTCATTATGGTATTCCGGCTGAAGCGATTATTCTAAGCATGAGCATCGAAACTGCGCTACTTGCAATAACTGCGACCATCATCACAATTATAGGTTTAATGGGAGGCGATATCGAATTGTCGTGGTTTTCGCATTACGCTGCACAAAATTCGAGTAAATATGTGATACTGACAATAATTCTTGGACTGATTGTTCTGGTATTAATTTCCCGACGTATTCGGGGATGGATTAAGCCGCGATTAGTTTATCTGCATCCCGGAAGGATCGCTGCTGTGATGTTAATCTATGCTATAGTGTTAATGCTGAATGGCGCATTGATATTTATACTCATAAATACTATATGGGATGTAAATGTTTCCATTCCCTGGTACCGTTACGCATTTGGATTTTCATGTGCTTGGTTGATTGGATTTATTGTACCTGGAGCGCCTGGTGGTATAGGTGTAAGGGAAGCAGTGATCGTAGTATTGTTCGGCAGGGAGATTGGCGGCGCGCCGGCTATCGGATTGGCAATTTTATTGAGAATTATCACAAGTGTCAGCGATCTGATAACATTCGGTTTTGCGTTTTGGCTGGGAAGAATGAGAAATATCGAGTGAATTGAATATTGCTTTAAATTTATTATATTGAGAGAAAAATTGGCCTATTGAACACCCCCCCCCGAGAGCAGCAGGGTATGTCGATTGAAATTTATCTGTATCACTCCCCTCAGGTGGCGGGGAATTCAACTCTCAGTGATTAAATGAAAAAAGCATTGATAACAGGAATTACCGGACAAGACGGTTCCTATCTTGCGGAACTCTTGCTTTCCAAGGGTTATGAAGTCCACGGTATTATGCGTCGCGCCAGCACGTTCAACACCAGCAGGATCGATCATCTTTATACCGATCCGCATGTCAACGGTGTGAGTTTTTTCTTGCATTACGGCGATATCAGCGACTCGACGAACCTGATTAAGCTTCTTTACCGACTGCGGCCTGATGAAATTTATCACCTTGCTGCACAGAGCCACGTAAGAGTGAGCTTTGATATTCCCGAATATACCGGGGATGTTTCAGGCATCGGAACGGTGAGAATCCTAGAAGCTATCCGCGAAACCGGCATCAAAGCAAAATTTTATCAAGCCTCAAGCAGCGAAATGTACGGTATGGCCAGGGAAATCCCGCAAAAAGAAACAACCCCATTTTATCCCCGGAGTCCGTACGGTTGTTCAAAAGTTTATGCATACTGGATCACGGTAAACTACCGGGAGAGCTATGATATCTTTGCCTGTAATGGTATCTTGTTCAACCATGAATCTCCCAGGCGGGGTGAAACTTTTGTGACGAGAAAAATAACGCGTGCACTTGCTCATATCAAGGCTGGCCTTCAAGACTCTCTTTACCTTGGGAACCTGGACGCAGTGCGTGATTGGGGATATGCGAAAGAGTATGTAGAAGCTATGTGGATGATGATGCAGCAAGACAGACCCGAGGATTACATTATTGCAACAGGGGAAAGTCACAGTGTCCGTGAATTTCTTCAAGAGGCATTTTCATATGCCGGCCTTGATTATAATAAGTATGTAAAAACAGATTCCCGCTATTTCAGACCCGCTGAAGTCGATATCTTGGTTGGGGATGCGGGAAAGGCAAAGCGGCAGTTCGGTTGGGCGCCCAAAACAACATTTAAAGAGCTTGTCCATCTTATGGTAAATGGGGATATCGAACTGGTTAATAAACAATATCATCTGAACGTTAAATTATAGGGTTGTAAAAACTATGGATTTATGGGATAAACGTGAAGTATTAATCTCTGCGATCGATTGATAACTGATCTTCTGATTATGAATAGAAGTTCAAAAATATATGTTGCAGGTCATACAGGTTTGGTCGGGTCAGCAATCGTCCGGAAGCTGAGGGAAAAAGGATATTCTAATCTGATTCTCAGGCCATACCCGGGGCTCGATTTAAGACGTCAGGATGAAGCAGAAATTTTTTTTAATGAAGAGAAGCCGGAATATGTTTTTCTTGCTGCTGCAAAGGTCGGAGGGATCCTCGCCAATAATACGTATAAGGCCGATTTCATTTATGAGAATCTAAGGATAGCGATGAATGTTATTGGCGCTGCCTATAAGTACGGCACGCGCAAGCTACTAAACCTCGGGTCATCATGCATCTATCCTAAATTTGCACCTCAGCCGTTAAAAGAAGAATATTTGCTGAGTGGGGCGCTTGAACAGACAAACGAGCCGTATGCAATAGCCAAGATTACCGCGGTAAAGTTATGCAGGTTTTTCAATGAACAATACCGGACTAATTTTATTTCGATCATGCCTACCAATCTGTTCGGGCCCAATGATAATTTCAACCTCGAAACCGCCCATGTTCTTCCGGCCTTAATGAGAAAATTTTATATTGCAAATCTTTTAAGTGAAGGCAGTTTTGACAAGCTTCGAGACGATTTAAAGAAACATCCTGTCGGTTTTGGTACCAAACCCGATTTTTACAAAGCAGATATCGGCACAATAAAGAGCACTCTGAAGGGTATTGGAATAACCGCGGAAAATGTTGTTGTTTGGGGTACCGGTTCGCCTTACCGTGAGTTCCTTCACGTTGACGATCTTGCCGATGCGGCGGTTTTTCTTATGGAAAATTATAATTATGACGACATCGGCGAATTGATAAATATAGGTGTCGGCCAGGACAGGACAATTTCTGAGATCGGATTAATAATAAAGAATGTGGTTGGTTTTAAAGGCGGTATTGTATACGATTCCACAAAACCCGACGGTACTCCGAGAAAGTTGCTCAATATTGAAAAACTGAGGCATTTAAAATGGGAGCATAAAATTTCTCTTGAAGAAGGATTAAGAAGAACAATGCATTGGTATGAAGAGGATAACTGATCGTGGTGCACTGTGGTTCATTTCTTTTCAATTATAACCCCATCGTTGAATCAGGCATCATTTCTTGATGTGAACATCAATAGCGTCCTTGATCAAAGTTATTCAGATTTTGAGCACATAATTGTTGATGGAGGGTCCCGGGATGGCACGATAGAAATTCTCAAGAAGTATCCCCACCTCCGCTGGCTCTCTGAACCCGATGGAGGGCAAGCCCAGGCACTGAACAAAGGTTTTAAGATTGCCTCAGGCGATGTTTTCGGATGGCTGAACTCTGACGATTACTATTGTAAGGGGATTTTTCAAGAATTAGCCAAATGTTTTGACGACCCGTCTGTAATGGTGGTTTACGGTGACGGTTATGAAGTAGATCGAGGGGGCGAGGTAAAACGTTATATAAAATCTCGGGGTATTCAAACCGATGATTTGATCCAATATTGGAAATGGAGGTATGAATACGTGCAGCCCTCGTTTTTTTTCAGACGGGATGTTTTTGAGAAGACTGGATATATTGATGAGGGGCTTCATTATACAATGGATCATGATTTTTTTATCCGCTTGAGCCGCGGATATAAGTTTCACCATCTTCAGGCGCCTCTTGCTTGCTACAGGCTGCATGAAACATCCAAGACAGGCAAAACCATTCAGAGTATGGTCCCAAAGTATATCTGGGAATTGCACCGTGTGTCCAAGCGGTACTGGGGAACACCGGTTCAGTTGAACTACTACAGGAATTCTTTATCTTTATTGATTGGAGTCCTCTTTTCCATAATGAAAAATTTATTATTTGTACCTGGCTCTAAGTCCAGAACAATTGTGAAACGCTGGTTAAGTCTGGGTTCTTAGAAAGAAGAAAGATCAAGGTGTGGATACCGGAGTAATAATAATAGGCGGGGGGGTTGTGGGGCTTGCGTGTGCGGCGGAGTGTGCGAAGAGGGGGTTTTCTACGCTGCTTGTGGAGCGGCATGGGTCTTTCGGGCAGGAGACAAGCAGCAGAAACAGCGAGGTTATACACTCGGGCATTTATTATCCAACCGGTTCGTTGAAAGCGCGGTTGTGCGTGACCGCCAACAGCAATATTTACGGAGAATGCGACCTGGGGGGTGTCTGGTTTAAACGCTGCGGGAAGCTCATTGTGGCTATGGCTGAAGAGGAAGTGCCGGAATTGGAGCAGCTCTATCAGCGCGGTATAAACAATGGTATCGATAAAATTGAAATGCTGGATGAAGGCCAAGCGAAGAAACTGGAGCCTCATATCCTCGCAATCAAAGCGATTTACCTTCCTGGAACAGGCATTGTGGATTCACATCAGCTCATGAGGTCATATTTTCTTGAAGCGAAAGCACGTGGTGCTGATATCGCGTTCGGGATTGAATATATCGGGGTCGAGGGCAAGAACGGAAGTTATCTTCTGGGCTTTAGAGACACCAGCGGGGATATAGTAAAAATGTCGACCCGTTTTGTGATCAATTCTGCAGGATTGTGGTGCGACAGGGTTGCGCAATCTTTCGGTATTAATGCAGATGCTGCCGGATACAGGCTGCATCATAACCGCGGGCATTATTATACCGTTTCAGCCTCGAAAAGCCGTCTCGTATCCCATCTTGTTTATCCGCTCCCGCATCCGCATTTGGTCAGCATAGGTGTTCACATCACAATTGACAAAGCCGGCCAGATGAAACTCGGTCCAGATACAGAATATCTCGATCCTTCGATCCCCGAATCTGAGTGGTATAAGTTCGATGATTCTCGCAGAGAAAAATTCTGCGCAGCCGTCCAAAAATATTTTCCCGCTCTTGAGCTGAGCGATCTCTCACCCGGGCTGGTAGGCGTCCGGCCTAAACTTAAAGGTTCTGAGAATAGTGTAAAGGATTTTATCATTAAAGAAGAAACCGAAAAAGGTCTTCCAGGGTTAGTTAATCTCATTAACATTGAGTCGCCGGGATTGACTTGTGCGAGGGAAATCGCCCGTGCAGTGTGCGATTTGTTAAAAGCTCTGAAATAATCGGCCCCAGCGTATTTGTGTGTCTTGCCGTGCAAGATTCTGCCGCCACAAGATACCTCGTGATTTAAACCGTCTATTGGATAGCCTCTTCAATCCCCTTGGTTAATAGTGAAATTTTTAATAAGCCGGGCAGCGACCGGAATTTGTCCTTTATTCTGCATAGTCTGGAAGATTCGGCATTTTTCATCTTAAACCTCCCCTTGTTTTTACGTTTACTTTTTTATATATTCTTGCACCTGGACATTTGAATTCCCCTGAGTGGTACACATACTATTTTTTTCTCTCTACTATTAAAATTTCTAATTGCCCGGATAAATGATTCAGCCTGTCATGAATATTAAAACTGATCATATGCCACTCGTTTCGGTCATTATTCCGGTTAAAAACGGTCACAATACACTCGGCGATTGTCTCCGGTCGATAAAAAGGTCTTATTTCCAGAATCTAGAGGTCATCGTGGTCGATGACCATTCGACTGACGATACCATCGAGATTGCGAGCCGGTTTAATTGTACTGTTCTCAGTGTGATGGACGGGAACGGCGCGAACACCGCACGCAACTTCGGGGCCCGCAATGCGAACGGCAATATTTTTATATTCATTGATTCTGACATTAAGATCGGACGGGAGACCGTCCTGGATATCGTTGAAACGTTAGATGAAGATGGGATCGATGCTGTTGTAGGTATATACACCGCGCGGCATCGCCACGAGTCGCTGGTCAGCCAGTATAAAAATCTATGGGTTAGATACTCGTACATTAAGAGCCCGCCTGCAATAGACTGGCTTTTCGGAGCCGTCTCGGGTATTAAAAAGCAGGCCTTCGAAAAAATAGGGGGTTTTGACACACAACTTCTTGCCAAGCACGGGCATGACGACATCGAATTCGGCAAGCGCTTCACAAAGGCTGACCTGAACATAGTTCTGAACATGGACATCGAGGTTGAACACCTTAAACAGTATACAATCGCATCCTTTATTCAAAACGAGTTTCACCGCAGCGTCGGGTTTGCAGAACTCGCAATGAAATTCGGAGAGGCGGCGCGATCGATCCGCCGCGGGTTCGTGAATGTTTACCCAGTATTCATTCTTTCAACGATATTTTCACCTCTTGAGATTTTTTCAAGTTTATCCTGATCTTTGTCATATCCAAAAACCTCATAACCTTTAGTAGAGCATTGGACAGCCAGCGGGAAGCCGACATACCCCAGGCCGATTACGCAAACTTTTTCTTTTGGCATATATAATTTTACCCAATTAAAAACAAAACGAAGCCTCAAAAAGCTTCCTGAATATTAACGGAAAATACTATTTTCAGCAAGCTTTTTCCACGCTGAAAAAAATTATTTTCCGAGTTCGTCTGATAGTTTTTCAAATTTTATAATTCGGCTTTCTTCTTCACTTCTCCTCTTCACTTCCATTCCCCCGCTTGCAAGGGATTTTTGACTCACGACAACACGAAATGGTATACCGACGAGATCCGCGTCAGCAAACTTTTCACCGGCACTTATATCTTCGCGGTCATCAAATAAGACTTCGATATTATTTTTCTTGAGATCGTTGTATATTTTTTCCGCCTCGGCGTTTTTTCCGAGACTAATGAGATGAACTTTGAAAGGCGCGACTGATTCCGGCCAAAGAAGGCCTTTTCCGTCGTTGTAAATTTCAACAATTGTTCCCATTAACCGTTGCAGGCCGATTCCATAGCATCCCATAATTAACGGAATTTTTTCACCTTTTTCGTCGTTGACCGCAAGATTGAAAGGAGCGCTGTATTTTGTGCCGAGCTTGAAAATATTTCCCACTTCCACCGCTTTTTTTTCGTGAAAAGAGTGATTTTTGCACTCCGGACAGTGGCTTATCTCGTCTTTAATTTCCTTGTTATATGCCAAATTGCATTCAGAGCAGACAAAAATTATGTCTTCTCCTGCATCAGTTTCAGTCTGAAATTCATGAGAATATTTCGAAAATGACCCGCCCGAAGCCATCGTCAAAAATGTTTTTTCTCCAATTCCGACGCGGTCAAAAATATTTTTATAAGCCTGCTTTGCTTTTTCATAATATTCATCCAGATTTTTCTGGTCGAGGTGGAATGAATACAAGTCTTTCATTAAAAATTCCCGCCCGCGCAAAATTCCCGATTTTGCCCTGAGCTCCATTCGAAATTTATTTTGGAATTGATAAGCAGCGAAGGGGATATCTTTATAAGAATTCACGAATTTTTTCACGAGAGGTGAAATGATTTCTTCATGCGTAGAACCAAGCGCAAACTCACGGTCGCTCGCATCTTTCACTTTATATAAATCATCCATCGTGTCCCAGCGGCCAGTCCGCTCCCAATTTTCTTTGGGTTGAAGCGAGGGCATAAAAATTTCCTGTCCGCCAATGGCGTTCATCTCCTCGCGGATAATCTGCTCAATTTTTTTGAGAACCCGTAATCCTAAAGGCAACATTGTATAAACTCCTGCCATCAGTTTGTCAACAAACCCACCCCGAATTAGAAGCTGGGCATTGATGCTAATTTCATCCTTCGGCGCGTTTTTTTGAGTTCTGGTAAAAAGTTGGGATTGTTTCATATTATTTTCTAGCTCTCTCCCTTTATTAAAGGGAGAGTTGGAGAGGGATTTTGGATTGTGCGATTTATAAATCCCCCTTAATCCCCCTTTAGAAAAGGGGGAGATTTACGAATT
>Ga0209048_10000765_pt1 | contig 33986 bp, 35 predicted proteins | sample FrelakmetCRP12CR_FD_187146 | JGI IMG/M metagenome (GOLD analysis project Ga0209048, IMG submission 187146) | Freshwater lake sediment microbial communities from the University of Notre Dame, USA, for methane emissions studies - CRP12 CR (SPAdes)... | ecosystem: Environmental > Aquatic >...
AACCAATGACAAACCCGAGAACTCGTTTGCCCGTGAACTACCTGATACACAGGCAACGCCTCCTGATGTCAGGATCAACTTAACAAGGGTGGGGGTAAAAAATGTCAAAAAACTGGTCGAGGTGTCCCGGCACGAGAAACGCCCGGTCATCTTCATCTCCACCTTTGATGTCTATGTCGACCTGCCCGGGAGCTTGAAAGGGGCAAACCTGTCGAGAAACTTTGAAGTTATCGATGAGGTGCTCCAGCAGGCGATCGATGGCGACGTCAAAGAGATCGAGAATCTCTGCAGTGCTGTTGCCCGCAAACTTCTCGACCGTCACGAATATGCCGACCGCACCGAAGTATTGATGCGGAGCGAATTCATGGTCAAGCGCGAAACCCCGGTCAGCCACACCACATGCCATGAGGTCGTAAAGGTGCATGCCCGGGCGATCGCCCGCCGGACATTCCGTGCACCTATTGTCAGAAAAAGCATCGGTGCGGAAGTCACCGGTATGACTGCCTGCCCCTGTGCCCAGAATATCATGAAGGAACGGGCAACGTATGTGTTCAACACGCTCGGGGTCGACCAGAAAACTATTGATAGCTTCTTTGCCGAAGTTCCGATGGCAACGCATAACCAGCGGGGCCGGGGATTTCTCTGCATCGAGACCGACGATGACCAGCACGTTGACCTGGAAACGATCATAATGATCTTAAAGGACTCTATGAGTTCGGGGATCTACGAATTGCTGAAACGTGGTGATGAGAGTCATGTCGTGCTTGCCGCGCACAAGAACCCGAGGTTTGTCGAGGACTGTGTACGAGAGATGGCCAAGAAAGTGCTCGCCGAATTTGAGTACCTCTCGGGCGATTCTATGGTCACCATCAAGCAGACCAATGAAGAGAGCATCCACCAGCACGACGCATATGCAGAGCGGCGGGCGACCATTGCTGAGCTGGTCGATGAACTGAATGGCGACCGCCATCACGAATCTGCATAAATAATTTAGCATCGAATCATTTTTTCTATATTGTTCATCTATTTTTAGAACACCTTATTATATTATATTAAAAAAATGCGGATAGAGATAAAAAATAATTTCTTTTCTTTTTACATAATCCCGTGATATCAGCAATTTCTCCTGCCTTTTATTCTATCAGATCGAGATAAAAAGGGTTATTAAAGAAGTGCGCAAACAAGAGGTGAACGTACTCTGTACGGTCAATTATCTCTAGAGATGAGAGATCTAAAAAATTTTGTACAGCGATGTGAACAACTCAACACAAATGAGGCGATAGTATTGTCGAAAGTTGTAGAGATTTCCCCAACCACAAGACATGAGGGACACTCAAAACTTGTCTTGAAGGTTAACGATGCAGGTATCATCGAAACGGGTAACTGGTGTTCCATTACCCCGGTGAGGGGCGTTGAGAAGCTTGCCGTCGGAAAAACGATGGAGCAGGTTCCCAAGATCGCGTCCCGCGTCTGTGGTATCTGTCCGATTGCCCACACACTCGCAGGGATCGAGTCAATGGAAGCATCCATCAAGTGTGAAGTACCGAGGGATGCGAAGTTGCTCCGTTATGTCCTGCAGTTGGCAAACCGGCTGCACAGCATCGCACTTCACAACATCCTGATTTTGCCCGACCTTTATATACCGGGCACTGACACCAAGATCAACCCGTTCACTCCAGAAGAGCCGGTGCGCACCGTTGCAAAGCGCATCCAGAGGCTCCGCGAGATCGGCCAGACAATCGGCCAGATTGCCGGTGGAGAAGCTGTCCACCCGAGCAACCCGAGAGTCGGTGGTATGTACCGGGCATGCAGCCCGCTGGCAAAGACCAAGATGTACGACCTGGCAAAGGAAGGAGTCGTCCTTGCCCACGCTCAGATGGACTTCATGATTGCAGTCCTGCGCAACTTCCAGAAGCGCGACTGGGCAGCGGTCGGTGGAGCAAAGATTGCCATCCCCAAGGACCTGGGATATCACGACCAGGGCTACCTTGCGACCCACCCGTACTATGGCAGCTCAAGCCTGGACGAATGCCCGACTTGGGACTACAGCCGGTTCAAGGAAGCCAGACCCTGGGACTGGTACATGGGTGAGATGGAAGTCTCCCTTGCAGACCCGAATTATCCGATTGGCGGAACCACACCGGTCGGTACGAAGGTCAACCCGCAGATGGAAGCCTGCACCGGCATCCCGATGTACGACGGCCAGCCCGTTGAAGTCGGTCCGCGTGCACGTCTTGTCACGTTCAAGAACTTTGATGAGAAGGGTACTGTCGGCCAGCATGTTGCTCGTCAGATGGAGTATCCTGACTCACTCTACCAGATCATCACGGCACTCGATGAGTACAACCCCGCAGGAAAGGTCGTTGCCGACCACATCCCACAGGGTGACGGCTCCATGGGCTGGGCTGCAAACGAGGCACCCCGCGGCACCGATGTCCACCTTACAAAGGTCAAGAACGGCAAAGTGCTCTGGTACTCGATGCTTGTCCCAACGACCTGGAACTTTGCAACCTGCAGTGCTGCACTTACCGGTGCACCCTGGCAGCTTGCCGAGATGGTCGTTCGTGCATATGACCCCTGTGTATCATGTGCTACCCACATGATCGTGATCGATGAGGACAACCGGATAGTGGCTCAGAAACTCATCCAGTGAGAGTAGCGCAATGCTGTATCCAGAGATCGTGATTGCAGGGTGCGGAAATCCCCTGTTTGCCGATGATGGGTTCGGACCTGCTGTAGTTGAGGAACTGCAGAAACTCACACTTCCCGACAATGTAGGCGTAGTAGATGCTGGCCTTGGCGGCCCGCACTTTATTTTCACGCTCCTTGACCCGGAAGTGACAAAGAAACTCGTGATTGTTGATATCGCAGATTTTGGTGCAGAGCCCGGTTCGATCGCGAAGTTCCGGGTGGAAGATCTGCCACCGGGAAGTTACCGCGATGCACACTCATGGGATCTGACAGAACCGCTCCAGCGCCTGAACGATAAAATTGATATCACGGTTATCGGATGCCAGCAAAAACGTGTTACCGATCCCGAGATGGAGATCGGGCTCTCGGATGAAGTTTCAAAGGCTATACCCAAAGCAGTACGGATTGTACTGGAAACAATAGGGGTGAATTATGGGACTGCTATCAAGCGTCTTCAAGAAGAACGTCAGCGAGGAACCGCAGAAACCTGCGGCTGCTCCAGCGAAATCAACTGACGTACCAAAAGTGACAGAAACAACAAAAAAGGAGGTTAAGCCTGTGGTAGACAAGATTACAGTGGGCCACATCCACATGAGTGGATGTACTGGCTGTCTTGTGTCTTTGGCAGACAACTACGGTGGACTCTTGACGATCCTCGACAGGTACGCAGACCTTGTATACGGTCTGACACTTGCCGATGTGCGCCACATCCCGAAGATGGATGTTGCACTCGTTGAGGGTTCCGTCTGCATTAATGACAAACTTTCAGTGGAAGAGATCAAGCAGACAAGGGAGAAGGCGGCAGTTGTCGTCGCAGTCGGCGGATGCGCCTGCTATGGCAACATCACCCGGTTTGCACGCGGTGGCCAGCAGAACCAGCCGGCACACGAAGCTTATCTGCCGGTCGGGGACATTATCAAGGTCGATGTGTACATCCCCGGATGTGCGCCGACGCCCCAGCTCATCAGGAATGTCTGTGTGATGGCATACCTGCTGCTCAAGGGAACCAAGGAGCAGAAGGAGCTTGCGACCAACTACTTAAAACCGCTCATGATGGCGGCACAGAGAGGTACAACCGCATGCTTCTGCGACCTGATGACCGAGGTCATCAACCAGGGTCTCTGCATGGGATGCGGCAGCTGTGCATCAGCCTGCCCGGTCCGTGCGATCACCCACGAGTATGGGAAGCCTCAGGGCGTGCGCGACATGTGCATCAAGTGCGGTGCGTGCTACAACCAGTGCCCGCGGAGCTGGTTCAGCATCGACGTCGTGTCTGCATATGAGGCGATCAACGAAGCCATAATGGCGGCGCTTCAGTGAGGTGATTGAAATGGGAACAGAACTCGGTAATTACAAGACATGCGTGTCAGCACGGAGCACCAACAAGGAGCTTTTAAAGAGCGCACAGGATGGCGGTATCGTCACCCAGCTATTTGCATTCGCGCTCGATGAGGGTATCATTGATGGAGCCATTGTCGCAGCAAGCAAGGAATTTGCCTTAAAGAACCCGTCAAAGTGCATGGCATTCAACCCAACACTTGACGATATTGAGCCATGGAGGCCGATTCCTGCTGTTGTCTCAACAAAAGCTGAACTGTTTGAGGCACGCGGTACCAAGTACAACATCAGCCCGAACGTTTCCTTGATCAAGGAGGCAACCCGCAGCTTCGGTCTGGACAAGGTTGGCATTGTCGGAACCCCCTGTCAGATGCAGGCTGTCCGCAAGATCCAGCTATACCCGATCGGTGCCCGTGATGTCGGTGCCAGTATCGCTCTTGCGGTCGGTATCTTCTGTATGGAGAACTTCCCGTACCAGAGTATCCTTCAGCTCGTGGAAGACCATGCAGCAATGAAGATGGAAGCGGTCAAGAGGATGGAGATCGGCAAGGGCAAGTTCTGGGTCTACGGGAAGCGCGGACAGGTCGTCCAGCTCCCGCTGAAAGTGACCCACAAGTACGAGCAGCCCGGATGCCATGTCTGTCTAGACTACGTTGCAAACCTCGCTGACATCTCGACAGGATCTGTGGGCAGCCCCGATGGCTGGAGCACGGTCTTTGTGAGAAGCAAGATCGGTGACTCGGTCTGGGCAAAGGCGATGGCAGCAGGGTGCTTCGAGACCCAGCCAATCGAGAAGGTCAAACCTGGCCTTGAACTCGTCACCAAGCTCGCAAACGAGAAGATCACGAAGAACAAAGCAACTCTCGAGGGCCGCAAGACCTTCGGTGTGGGCAAGGCACTCCGCAACCCATACATCTAAATTTTTTTCTTTTATAATAAAAATTAAAAATAACTATTGGTAAAGATCCTGAGTTACTTCTTTATGACCTCGACAGGATCAATATTTGCGTCGATGAGAAGATCGAACGATATTGTTTTCAGCCACCCCGCCTTTTCAAACATCTTCATGAAACAGACGCCGATAATTATGGCACCCGGATGCTTGTCAATGACCGCCTTCACCTGCTCTGCCTTGACCGGGACGTTCGGCATTGAGAGTCCGCCCATGATCACAAGAACCTTGGGATTAAGAGTAGCTGCAGTAGCACTCACTTGCATTCCGACCTCGGGGACCCCTTGGATCTTTTTTGCCTTGCTCTCGTCCACCATTGGTACATATACTTGCTCCAGCTCAAGCGAACGAATTGCAAAGCCGAGGAGCTCAATAAACGGTGTGCAGGTGCCCGGGACTCCATAGTATACGATCTGGTCCGCTTTTTTCAATCCCTTTACCTCTACATACTCCTTAAACGGGCGCAGGATGCCCGGAACACCGTGAAACGTTTCTTTTTGTGTCATAATACCAACAGTGAATCCATCATCCCCCATGATAAGTGTTACTGGAATGGTGCGGTCATAAATGGGTGATCTGTTTTTCTCTACAGGTCATACCTTCGGCTCGGGATGACTTCACAACCGATCAGCCAGACTGCATATAGGATGGAGAGGCTGGCAATCAGGAACAGGGGCGAGAGGACCTCTTCACTCTTCGGAAGAAGCTCAAGACGCGACAGGTCAAAGACCACATACAGGGCAAATGTAAGCGCAATCCACCAGCCATAATACTTCTTTCCTTTGGTGGCAAGTCTCACCCCGGCGAGTGCAACGATAATTTCGATCAGGACCGCAAGGACCTGCAACACGTTGTTAGTATCCATAGGTGTAGGTTCCGTCATTTATTGCCATAGTCCTTTGGATTTGGTATCGGCGATAATTCAGTGCCTGTTATAGAGTAGTACCATAATTATACATGGATCTGTGACAGCGATGTACAGTCACGAATTTTTTTTCCGATTGTGTGATATATTGCATTCAGTTCCCTATGAATAAGAGTCAAAATGTCACTGGACCTGAATGGCTGGGAGGTATTTGACCTCTTAGTTTTTTCGCAGGTAAATGAACGTCAGAATGAAAAATGCCCCAAGAGAGAAAACCATCAGCGGAATATATCTCAAATTTCCAAAAAACCACACAACTCCTTGAAGCAATAATCCAAGCCCGCTCCCCGCCATGATCGATACAAGGATTTGCCTGCGGGTGATTTTTGGAGTATATTCGATAACTTTCATGAATTACTTCTATGCTTCGTTTGCATTCTCTTAATGCTGTCTGATTTGAATTGGTTGGAATTAGGCTCTGGAGAAAATCTCATTTCATTCAATCCATTCTCTCAACTGTTCAATGACTGTAGCATCTTGGGGTATGCCATATTGGCGGGAGAGAGATATCACCGGGCGATCTCGCGCCTGTCCCGCATAATGGTGAGCTCCCGTACCTTCTCGAAACATTGCATCGCTTCCTGTTCGCGCCCGAGCCTGCTTAAGCAAAGCCCGAGGTTGCTCCAGGCTGTGGTGTCCTGCGGGTCAATATCAAGTGCATCACGCAATAATACCTCGGCTTCCTGATACCGCATGAGCCTTGCGAGCGCAACCGCTTTGTTCGTCATGACGATCGCAACACCCGGGTTGATTGCAAGACATTCATCATACCACCGGACTGCCTCATCATAATCACCGAGATCCACGAGAGCCACACCTTTGTTGTAGAGCGCTTTCGGGTATCGCCGGCGGACCCTGAGTGTCTCGTCATAACACCGGACCGCTCCTTCCAGCTCGCCCCGCAGGTAGTGGGTGTTGCCTTTCATATACCACGCTTCGGCATGATTGGGATCACACCCGACCACCTCATCAAAACAGGGGAGCGCATCCGGGTACTGTGCAAGCCGGAACAGTGCGAGCCCTTTCATGAACCAGGCATCGGTCTGATGTGGATCGATAGCAAGGGCCCGCTCGCAACAGGTGATCGCTTCATGAAAAAGCCCGAGACGGTCGAGGCTTGCACCAAGTGCGATGAGCGCTTCCGGGTTCTCAAGCCCGAGTTCGAGAGCATGGTCAAAGCAGGTGATCGCCTCCGCGTATCTTCCGACACAGACAAGCGCCGTCCCGCGGCGGTATTGTTCCAGAGCCGCTTCATTTACCACAATTTCACATCCCCTTGGGGGGTGCCCTGATGTTGTTGAAACCAGCCGGAATATGGCTGGGCGTTCAGGAAAATCTCCCGATGGTCACCTGAGGCTGTGCTTATCATATGCTCGATCCTTCCTTCTATCATCACTCTTGATATCATTGTATAAAAAAACCCGATAGAAAGGGGTGCGAACCTGCCCCTTCATATCCCGTCCCGCAACCTCTATACCCCTGTATATCCTACCGGATATCCATGGAATTGCGACGTGCGCTTATCATCTCCGCACTTCTCCTCATCGCCCTGCTTTTATCAGCAGGGTGTACCCAATTTTCTCAGCAGACTACGGTCACCAATCCGACCGGGACACAAACCATGACAACCTCATCGCAACCCCAGAAACTGGTACGGCTCGAGACGAATATGGGAAACATCACGATTGCCCTTGCTCCCGACATGCCGATCACCGCGGGCAACTTTGAATCGCTTGTGAAAAGAGGGTTCTATGACGGTGTGATCTTTCACCGGGTCATCGACGGCTTCATGATCCAGGGGGGTGACCCAACCGGCTCCGGGCGTGGCGGCTCGGATTCGATCAAGGACGAATTCACAGACCACAACCGGAACAACCGCGGCACCGTATCGATGGCTAACGCCGGTCCGAATACCGGCAGCAGCCAGTTCTTCTTCAATCTCGTGAACAACAACTTCCTTGACAGCAAACACCCGGTGTTCGGGACTGTCGTGGGGGGGATGGATGTCGTTGACAAGATCGGCAAGGTCAGGACCGGTCCCGGTGACCGCCCGCTCCAGAACGTGACGATCATCCGTGCCGTGATGGACTGATCCTCCTCTTTTTTATGCTAAAGTCATAATTCCGTGAGTGAAGATTGATATATCGTCAATGCGGCACATTATGCATGGACGCAATTACTGTTCTCGAAATTCTCCATGTTTTCACGTTATTGTTCGGCATTTTCGGGGCTGCCCTGATTATCTACGGCGGTTTTAGGGCGATTGTCAGTATCATTTTTTTAGAAGTGCGAAAACAGCAGAAAGGGTATTATCAGATCCGACGGGATTTTACCAGCAAACTTGTCTTTGGCCTGGAATTTTTCATCGCTGCAGATGTGCTGACAACCCTTGTGACCCCTTCAAAAGATGAACTCATCACACTGGGGGCAGTTGTGCTTATCCGGACGATCCTGGGGTATTTCCTCTCCAAAGAAACCAATCGGGTTGACGTGGAGTGAACTATTAAAAAAACAGGTTCTTCGTCAAAATAAGTAGGTAATTCCGCTCAGATGTTTATTATATTGATGGGGGACTTCGCCCCCATACTCCCGTAAATGATTGTGCCGCCGTCCACGAAGCGCGCCCCGGCGGCGGTTCCGTGACCGTGTTCATGAGGTGATTATAACAATCAATTAACCCACTCGAAATAACGAAGAGGCAAAAAACATTTATGAGAGATCATGGTGCACGTGCCCGTGCCCCGGGGGGAGCGTTGCGACAAACGTACGCAGGGCGTCAAACGCTTTCCGGTAGTCCTTTGCCGAGATTGTGTGCACCGGCGCTCCTGCTAGGTGCTTCCTGATCATGTCCGGCTGCGCCCCGACTTCCTCGCACTTGTTGATCATCACGACAAACGGTATGTTCTCGCCGGCAAGCGAATCGTGGAGGTGCCGGACGAACTCATCGACCGGTGATGTCGCATCAGTAAGCAGGATCGCCCCGTCCATACCCGTTCCGATGATCTGGCGGGCAAACTCAAACCGCTCCTGGCCCGGTGTCCCGAAAAGATAGACATGCCGCCCGTTCACTTCCACCTTCCCGAAATCAAGCGCAATTGTCGTGCTTCCCCCCACACCCTCTGCCTCCACATGTTTAGACTGGGGGTCAAGGGTCTGGATAAGCGTTGTTTTTCCCGCGCCAAACGCCCCAAATACGACGATTTTTAATTTGTCCTCTGTCATTACGGTAAAATTCAGTGTGATGGATGTTTACCATTTCGGTATTTAAAAAAATACGGCTGTGCAGAAAACTTTATTTCATTTTATCTTTCTCTGACCTTTTTGCCTGACTATCACACTATGGGGGCATGACAGCGGCTGGGGTAAAGGGAGTACCGGGGCCTGGGGGAGCGTTAAGAACTATTTTCTTTAGCATTTCCACAGTGCCAAAAAACTGCAGCAATCTGCGAATTAAAAAATGAGACCAGAGAAAAAAGAGGGGGGATAAATTACGCAGAAAGATAATCGCCCGGTGTCGGAAGCTGCTCTTTTAAGCCTTTGCGCTTGCGGATCGAGAGTACAACTTCCTTGACCATATTGTTCGGGACGAGTTCGAACCCGGCAAACTCGGTGTTCCACATCGCACGCCCTTCGGTTGCGGACCGGATATCGCCGGAGAACCCGAAGAGTTCCGCGACCGGTGCCTTGCCAACAACAGTGATGGTATCTCCCTCACTTTCCATGTCAAAGACCTGCCCGCGCCGCCCCTGGATCTGGGAGGTTGCAGCGCCCATCTGGTCCATAGGTACCGTTATCTGGATCTTCTGGATCGGCTCAAGGAGCGAGTCCCCGGCGATCAGCATACCTGCTTTGATGGCGCTGCGTACAGCCGGGATGACCTGCGCCGGGCCGCGGTGGATCGCGTCCTCGTGCAGCTTCACATCCACAAGCCGCATCTTCAGGTTCTGGACCGGCTCGTCAGCAAGTGGACCGCCCGCGAGCGCCTCGTGGATACCTTCGATAATCAGCTCCATCGTCTCGTTGAGGTACTGGACACCTTTGGTCATATCGATGAGCATGTTGGTGCCCTTGATATCCTTGATGTTCTTTGCCTCGTCCTTTTCCATGCCTGCTTTCATCAGCACGTCACGGCGCTCGAGCATCGGCTGGTTCATTGAGACTTCGCCGCTCTTGATAAGGTTTACGATTGCATCGGGCAAAGTCTCAAGGTCAAAGTAGAAGCGGTTATGCCGGTTGGGCGATTTCCCCTCAACAGATTCCACCTTGGACGTGACCGTCTCACGATAGACAACGATCGGTTCGGATGTGACGATCTCAACACCCTTGTCACGTTTGATACGCCCGGTGATGATCTCGAGGTGCAGCTCACCCATTCCGGAGATGAGGTGTTCGCCGGTCTCCTCGTTGATCGAGATGGAGAGCGTCGGGTCTTCCTTTGCCACCTGACGCAGCACCTCGACGAGCTTAGGCAGGTCCTTCATGTTCTTTGCCTCAACGGCAACCGTCATGACCGGCTCACTATAGTGCTTGAGCGACTCAAATGTCGTCATTTCCATAAGGTTTGTGACCGTAGAACCGACGATAGCGTCCCTGAGACCGGTGACCGCGGCAATATTGCCGGCAACGATCTCCTCGACCTCGACACGCTTGGGCCCCATGAAGATACCGACCTGCTGGAGACGGTTCTCCTTCATTGCTGTGCCCATCACGTAGAGCCCGTCACCGCGTTTAAGCTTTCCGGAAAAGAGGCGCCCGGTCGCCACCTCACCGGCATGCGGATCAAAGGAAATGTCCGTTACCATCAGTGCCACCGGACCATTCGGATCGCAGGAGAGCATCGCCTTCCCTTCAACCGACTCCTTGTCCCCGTGCCAGATGACCCGGATACGGCGCGGCTGGGATTCGAGCGGGTTGGGGAGGTGATGGACGACCATGTCAAGGACGACATCGCAAAGCGGGCTGTTTTTCGCGAGGTACTTCATATCCCCCGACTTGCATTTTTCATATACGTCCTTGAATGAGATGCCGCTTTTCTTCATGAACGGCACCGAAACCGCCCAGTTGTAGAGTGCGGAGCCAAAAGCAACCGTGCCCAGGGAAGCGTCAAGTTTCCATCCGTTGTTGTACGCATCCTCGTTCATGCCCTTGATCAGCTTGTTGACCTTATCGATCACCTTGCCAAGCCGGATCTGCATCTCCATCTCATCGACCTTCAGCTCGTTGATGAGCCGGTCGACCTTGTTGATGAAGAGGATGGGGCGCACCTGTTCTTTAAGGGCCTGCCGGAGCACGGTCTCTGTCTGGGGCATCGTGCCTTCAACCGCGTCCACGAGCACCAGTGCGCCGTCCACCGCACGCATGGCGCGTGTCACGTCGCCGCCGAAGTCCACGTGACCGGGCGTATCGATCATGTTGATGAGGAACTCATGCCCCTCAAACTCGTGCACCATTGAGACGTTGGACGCGTCGATGGTGATCCCCCGTGACTGCTCTTCTTCATCAGAGTCCATGAAGAGCTGCTTGCCTGCAAGCTCTTCAGAGATAATCCCTGCGCCTGCGAGCAGGTTGTCGGACAGGGTGGTCTTGCCGTGGTCGATGTGCGCAACGATACCGATGTTCCGGATATGCTTCGGATCCTTCATGAGCTCGGTTACGCGCTCAACGGATTTTTTGCCGCGTGACATGAAACAACCTCAAAAAAAGATAACAGATTTACCGGGCGGACTTTGCAATGCGCTCGCGTTCTTCCTTCTTGTTCACCGAATAGCACTTCCCATCGCCCTTTGATGCGGAGATCAGCTCATCGGCGAGGACCGCGCTCACACGCTTCTTGCTTGAGCTGGAGCCCTTCAGGGTTGCTTCAGCGATAAAACCGATTGCAGAATCAACCCTGCGCAGGGGTGCAGTGTCGACGGATTTCGGGACGTTGATGCCCCCGTATTTCAGGCGGACAGTCTCTTCGCGGGGACCGGTATTTGCAATGGCGTCGACAAGGACCTGGATGGGGTTCAGCTTGGTCTTTTTATAGACGATATCAAAGGCATCCCGGACAATCCGGGTCGCCAGCTGTTTTTTCCCGGTATTATTCTCGGTCTGCATCAGCTTGTTGATCAACCGCTCGACGATCATGATATTGCTCTTATTGAAGTCCTGCTGGGAGTTCTTGCCGCAGGACTGGGGGATAATGGTGGGGGTGAGGTTGATATACCTGACAAGGCCGGGATCATTGACCGTGACTTCGCTCGCGTCCCACAGGTTGAACAGCAGCTTTTTCCCTGCTGCCTTTTCTTCTGCTCCTGCCATGAGAATCACCTGCGCGGTTTCTCCTTCCTGCCGATGACCATCTCGTGGAGACAGACATTGTTGACCTTGGTAACAACGTACCTGACGCCGGGGATATCGCCCATCGAACGCCCCAGACGACCGCCGATGCCCTCGATCTCAACCTCATCGTGCTCATCGATGAAGTTGATCGCACCGTCGCCCACCGCAAATGCAGTGACCTGACGCCCGTTCTTGATCAGCTGGACGCGCACGCACTTGCGGATTGCGGAGTTCGGCTGTTTTGCCTCAACCCCGATCTTTTCCAGCACGATTCCTCTCGCCTGTGGAGCCCCCTCACACGGGTCTGACTTCACATCGAGGTTTAGTTCGCGGCGGGCGTAGTTTTTATCGCTCCACCGGAACTTATTTGAGTCCCGCACCAATTTTCTGGCTGCAAATTTACCCTGTCCCATTAAATGTCCTCATTAACGTTGTTTTTGTGGTTATCGACAACCCACGCTGAGATATATACTAACGCAGGGAACCAATTTATAAATTGTGGCATCCCACCTGCCTGTCGTATACTATTCTCCCTTGCTCATAATAATATAATATGCCGCTCCGCCAATATGATACGATGAACGTCACGATTTACAAGGAGGTGCAGTTCGATGCAAGCCACCGGCTGCTTCATTACAAAGGGAAGTGCGCCAACCTCCATGGGCACCGCTGGAAAGTGGAGGTGTGGGTGGAAGGCGAGCCCGATGCGACCACGGGTATCGTGATCGACTATAATGCAATAAAACAAGTGATCGGGAAATTTGACCACCAGATCCTACTGAATGCTAAAGACCCAATGGTAGCCTGTATTGAAAAGTATCAGCACGTGATTACAACTTCGGGTGACCCGACAAGCGAACTTCTCGCAGCACGTATCCAAAAAGACCTTGCCAAGTACTGCCGCGAGCAGAAGATTCCAGCGAAGATAAAAAAGATCCGGGTCTGGGAATCCCCCACCTGTTTTGCAGAGCTTGCAGAATGAAGGTCGCTGAAATTTTCAGGAGCCTCGAGGGCGAAGGGAAGAACCAGGGGAAACCCTGTCTTTTCATCCGGCTGGCTGGCTGTAACCTCCATTGCCGCTGGTGCGATACGGAATATGCGCAAACGGGAGGGGTGGAGATGAGCCATGATGCTATCCTTGAACAGGTCTGGCGGACAAACCCTCCTTACGTATGCATAACCGGGGGGGAGCCTCTCCTGCAGGCCGATGCACTTGAACCGCTTCTTGCCTCTCTTCATAAACGGGGAACAGCGATCGCCATCGAGACAAACGGGACATTGGATTTCACCGGTCTCCAGCAGTACGCATCGATCTGCATGGACGTGAAATGCCCTTCCTCCGGTGAACAGAGCGACCTTGGACTGCTCGGGAAAATCCGTCCAGAAGACAGCGTGAAATTTGTCGTACATGATGAGGCGGACTGCCACTACGCACAGGAAGTCATGAACACGCACAGGATTTCGGGCGAGATCTTTTTTTCTCCAGTGTATGGGACTGATTATGCACCCCTTACCCGGTTTATTCTCAGCAATAACCTGCCGGTGCGGTTCCAGCTTCAGCTTCATAAGATCCTGGGGCTAAAATGAAAACTGCGGTCTGTTTACTTTCGGGCGGAATGGACTCATCAACCCTTGCATACCTTGCAAAAAGCGAGGGGTATGGTATCCTCTCCCTCCACATAAATTATGGGCAAAGGACGGAGAGAAAAGAGCGGGCGTGCGCCCAAACGATCGCGCAACTGCTGAACGCAGAGGACTTTGCCGAGGTTGACGTCGGATACTTTGCACGGTTCGGGGCAAGCAGCTTGACTGACCGAACAATCGCGATCGAGGAGTTCGATCCGGCAAAAGATCACCTCCCCTCGACATATGTGCCGTTCCGGAACGCAAACCTTCTATCGATTGCGACAAGTTATGCCGAAGCACGGCAAGCGGATGCAATCTTTATCGCCGTCCAGTCGCTCGATTACAGCGGATATCCCGACTGCCGCCCGCAATTCATGGAAGCGTTCCAGCGCGTGATTGATCTGGGGACAAAGGACACGACGCATATCATGCTTAAGACCCCGTTCATACGCATGACAAAGACGGATATTTTAAAAATCGGGAAAAAACTCGGTGTCCCGTACGAACATACGTGGTCCTGCTACCGGAATGAGGAGCGAGCGTGCGGAACCTGCGGCTCATGCCACTTCCGAAAGGAGGCGTTTGCTTCGATCGGAATGAAAGATCCCATTGAATACGAGGTGTGATGATGGAGATCTTCCGTGGAAGGCGCCTCTGGATCGAGCAGAAGGTAGTCCATCTCCCGAACGGGCTAACACGGGAGAAAGTCATTGTCCATCCCGGCCATGCGGTTGCGATTCTTCCCATTGACGGCAAAATTTGCAAACTGCTCAGGCAGTACCGGTATGCAGTCGGACAGTATATCCATGAAGCCCCGGCAGGGACCATGGAACCCGGAGAGGATCCGGTGGTAACAGCGCACCGTGAACTGGTCGAAGAAACCGGTTTTGCAGCAACAACCATAGTACCAAAAGGATTCATTTACACCACGCCGGGTTTCACGGACGAGAAGATTTACCTTTTTGAAGCCCGGGATCTTATACCATCGCAGGAGTTTTGCAGGGACGATGATGAGGTGATCGAAGTCGTGGACGTTGCGATACACGATCTTGATGCCATGATCAGGGATGGGACGATCTGCGATGCAAAAACGATCTGCCTCATCCACCGCTGTCTGGGGTAATGACCGTGCGAACGATGCTCTTTGCCAGTTGTTTTCTTTTAGTGTGTGTCTGCCTCGCCGGGTGCACAAATGCCCCTGCAAAACCCTCGTATTCGGTGGACAATAACGGCATCCTCTCACTGACCTGTGCTCCGATGACGGCTAGTGAAGAGGTGCTCTTCTCAAATGGGACCTATACAAAATCAAAAATTGTCATACACACGCAGACCGGCGATGTGGTCACGTATCTCGGAGCCCCCGCAAAGCCCAAAGCAGTTATCGTGTATGCACCGGGCGCCGGTGAAAAGGTCACCGGTCACGACGAGCGGATGGTGAAGTATGCAAGCGCCGGATACGCGTTCCTCTTTGTTGATATACGGGGAAACGGAGCCGAGACAAAAGGCTACCCGTTCAACCCGCAGGCCGATTTTGCCCTCTTTGAAAAGGGGGAGCTGCCACAGTTCTACGCAACTCTCTGCGATCTTTCCACAGCCAGAATGTTACTTGCCGACAGGTTTGATGCACCGGTATTTGCTGTCGGTTCGAGCAACGGGGGGCGGTACGCAGCCATCGTTGCAGCAATCGACAGGGAATTTGCCGGCTATATCGGGATATCAACATCCGGCTTTGGAATGGCAGGTGATCAGTACACCGGAGATGCAAGGAGGTTCTTGCTGTCAGAGGATCCCGACAATTATATCGGCAGGATATCCCCCCATACGGTCTGGATCTTCCATTCAAAAGCAGACAACATCATTCCGTTCGATGATGGCAGGAAACTCTACGAACGGGCGCAGGATCCAAGGACGTTTACCGAGTTTTATGGAGGGCATGGGATCAACAGCGATGTTGACGACCGGATAATCGCACAATGGGCGCAAATTTATGGCAACCGCGGGTGAATAGATACTAGCTTTAGAGAGGTTGAACGACCCTGATGGCAGAAGCAGGTGAAATGGATGAGGCGCGCAAGCGCTACGAATTCAAAAAGACGCTCGAGAAACTTGAGTTGCAACAGGGGGATGGGACAGAGCTGATCACGCTCTACATCCCACCTGACAAGCAGATCTATGATGTGACCGGGCAGTTAAAAGACGAGTTCGGGCAGTGCGCCAACATCAAGAGCAAGCAGACGCGGACCAACGTGCAGAGCGCGATATCATCCATTCTCTCCCGGCTCAAGTACTACAGGAAGCCCCCGGAACATGGCATGGCGGTGTTCTGCGGGACCGTCCAGCTCTATGGTGACAGGACTGATCTCCAGTGCACGATCATCGAACCGCCGGAGCCGCTCAACCTCTATATGTATAGGTGCAGCTCAAAATTCGAGCTTGAACCTCTCAAACAGATGCTGGAGGAGAAGGTCGTTTACGGGCTCCTCGTGCTCGACCGGAGAGAGGCCTACTGGGGGTTTTTACGGGGGAACAGGATTGAACCAATGGGCGGTGCGACATCAACAGTTCCCGGCAAGCAGCGCAAAGGGGGGCAATCGGCTGCCCGGTTCGGGCGTCTCCGTGAGATTGCCATCAACGAGTTCTATACAAAAATCGGGGAGCGGTCAAGCGCCATATTCCTCGCAGAGAAAGATTTTTTTGAGCGGTTCAAAGGCGTGCTGATTGGGGGGCCGAGCCCCACAAAGGAGGAGTTTGAGGCAGGTAGTTTCCTTCACCACGAGATCCAGAAACGGGTCATCGGGTTGTTCGATGTTGCCTACACCAATGAAGACGGCCTCTCTGAACTTGTCGACGCAGCAAAAGACGCGCTCAAGGGCATGACCGTCATCAAGGAAAAGGGCTTCATGGACAAATTCCTCAAAGAGCTCGTAAAAGACGGGGGGCTTGCTGCATATGGTGAAGAGAGTATCCGCAAAAACCTTGGGGTCGGTGCAGTTGATACGCTGCTCCTCTCAGGCAACCTCCGCAAGTCCCGGCTCAGGATCAAATGCCAGAGCTGCGGGTATACCGATGAGCGTACGATCAGCATGGAACCGGGGAAGACCGTCAAGGATGTCCCGCTCGGAACATGCCCGAAATGCACAGCGCCGCTTACGCTCGAAGAAGAGGTCGACATTGTTGATGAACTGACAAAACTTGCCGACCAGAGCAGCGCAAAGGTGGAGATCATCTCTGACGACTTCGAAGAGGGGTCGATCCTCTTCTCCGCATTCGGCGGGATTGCCGCGATCCTCCGCTACAGGACGGGATTATGATGGAAGACGATACCAGTGATTTTAAAAAACGATACGATGCGATTTTCCAGCTGCTGCAGGAATCATCCGGAAGCAAAGAGGTTGTGCTCATTGAAGGAGGGGAGCATGCGGATCTCTCCTCCACTCAGGCGTTTATTGTGGCAAAAGAGAAGAAAATCCCACCTGCAAAATGGGCAAACGATTTTGTGACTAAGTATTCTCAAAAAATTACCGATGTTGCAGCGGCTACGGTAAAGGCATCAGGACCGTACCTGAATTTTTATTTTGATGATTCCTATCTTGTCAATGTCTTAAAAGAAGCGACAAAACCCGGTTATGGTTCGCTGGCAAAGAAACCGGTCCGGGTCGTACTCGAGCACACGAGCGCAAACCCGAACGGGCCACTTCACGTCGGGCATATCAGGAACTCCATCATCGGCGACACGCTGGCACGGGCGTTTCGGAAGGCAGGCTACCGGCTCGAAATACAATACTACGTAAACGACATGGGGCGCCAGATCGCGATCGTTGTCTGGGGATTCGATAACCTTGACAGTGCCCGGCATGAGGGGGAGAAAGAGGACGCTCACATCGCCCGTGTCTATATTGCAGCAAACCGGGAGATTGAAAAGGACACCGGTATCACCCGGCAGGTCGACAAACTGATGCAGCTCGTTGAGGAAGGAGATCCGGTGACAGTCAAGAAGTTCCGCAAAGAAGTCTCCCGTTGCCTGGACGGGTTTGCGGTCACGTTACAAGGCCTTAGCGTCGCCCATGACCGTTTCGTCTGGGAGAGCGACTTTATCCGGAACGGGGATACGAAACGGATCATCGGCAGGATCAAAAAACTCCCGCAGGCAAAGGAAGACGGGACTCTCGCGCTTGACCTCACTGAATGCGGGTTTGAAAAAGAGTACGTGATCCGGCGAAGCGACGGGACATCGGTATACGGCGCCCGCGATCTTGCGTACCATACATGGAAAGCTGCCAATTTCGACCGGATAATCGATGTGCTGGGAGCCGATCACAAACTGATCGGGGCACAGCTCCAGTGCACGTTAAAACTTCTTGGTGAGAAAGCACCGGATATCGTCCACTTCGAATTTGTATCACTCCCTGAAGGGTCGATGAGCACCCGTGCAGGCAAGTTTGTTTCCGCTGATGACCTGATTGCCGAGGTAACGCGGTGTGCGTACGATGAAGTGACGGTACGGAGACCGGAACTTGATGAGACTGCACGAAAGGCGATTGCAAAATCGGTCGCTCTCGCAGCCATCCGGTACGATATCGTGAAAGTGTCGCCGGAAAAAAGTACGGTATTTGACTGGAATGAAGCGCTCAATTTCGAGCGCCAGAGCGGGCCGTACATCCAGTACGCCCACGCCCGTGCCTGCAGCATCTTAGACAAAGCCGGAGACTTCACCAAGTGTTACGAACTGGAGACCGAACAGGAGATTGCTGTCGCAAAACAGGTTGCACGGTTCCCCATAGTCATCGGCAGGGTGATTGCCGAACTTCGCCCTCACCTGCTCGCCACCTACGCCCGCGAACTCGCTGATGCCTTCAACTCATTCTACCACTTTGAACCGGTATTGAGAAGCGCAGGGGCGGTCAGGGACCGGCGGCTCACGCTCGTACAGGCAGTCCAGAACACCTTACAAGAGTCCCTTGAGACGCTTGGGATCGATGCCATCAGCACCATGTGATGCCCTGAAACGGCAGGGCTACCAGTTTTTTTTGCCGGCTTCTTCTGCAGCACTCAAGCCCTGCATGTGGTGCAAGCGGGCGCTTGCCGGCGGCGATATGTGCTACAAGCACCAGTTCTACGGGATCGCGAGCCACCGCTGCGTCCAGATGACCCCCACCCTGCGCTGCAACCAGCGCTGCCTCTTCTGCTGGCGCTCGTTCGAACACGAAGTTGCTGATGAGGAGGAGTGCCCCCCGGAGGCTATTCTTGCCGGCATCCACCGGCTCCAGAAGAAAGCGCTCGCCGGGTACAACGCGGTGCTTGACAACACGGTGACCGGGGAGAAGTGGCAGGAGGCTCTTGACCCGAAGCATGTGGCGATCTCGCTCTCAGGCGAACCCACGCTCTACCGCCCGCTCCCTGAACTCATCGACCTTTTCAACCGCACCGGATATACGACATTCCTTGTAAGCAATGGCACAAACCCCGGGATGCTCGCACGCTGCCACCCGTACCAGATGTACGTCTCGCTCGATGCTCCAGACAGGGAGACCTACATGAAAACCTGTCGTCCGGCTGGAGATTACTGGGAGCGGATCAGGGAGAGCCTTGCACTGCTCGGTACGCGGCGGTCAGCAGTGAGGATAACACTTGTTGGCGGTTTGAATGATATCACCCCGGAAAAATACGCGGGGTTGCTGCAGGACTCCGGGGCCTCGTTTGTTGAAGTGAAGGGATACATGTATCTGGGATACAGTAGAAACCGATTAAAAAGAGAGAATATGCCGGAGCATGAACGGGTGCGCAGGTTTGCAGAAGAGATCGCCACAGCATGCGATTACAGAATAAAAGATGAGAACCGGTTGAGCAGGGTGGTCTGTCTGGAGCGTGTTGTATGAGGTTTGTCCCCGAGGACTGGAAGAGAAAAGCGCATGAGAATTTCGAAAACGCATGGCACGAGGGGCCTTCGGTGCTGACCCTGCCAGGACAGGAAGGGCGTTATCCCCGGCTCACCTATAAGCGGGCACATGCACATCCGGTCTTTGCGACCATCAACCGGCTCCGCGAGATCTACCTTGCGCTGGGTTTTGATGAGGCGGAGAACCCGGTGATCGTTGATGAAAAGGACATCTACCGGCAGTTCGGGCCCGAGGCGATGGCGGTGCTCGACCGGGTCTTCTACCTCGGGGGATTACCACGCCCGAATGTGGGGATCGCCAGAAAGCAGCTGGATGAGATAAACGAGATCCTGCAGAGCCATAGCAGCCCGCTTGTCCACCGTGATAGAGCGGTCAATGATCCTGCACTCCATCAAAAACCCCACCAGCCTATGACAAAGGAGACAGAGGAACACTTGCGGGAGACGCTTCACGCTTATAAGAAGTCTGAGATCGATGGAGACGAGCTCACCATTGAGCTCGCGAAGGTTCTCGGGGTGGACGATGCACTTGTGGTCCATATCCTTGATGCAGTCTTCCCGGAGTTCAAAGCGCTCGCACCTGAATCTTCCCGCAGCACCCTGCGCAGCCATATGACGAGCGGGTGGTTCCTAACGCTCGGGTCCATATGGAATCGCACCTCCCTGCCCCTTAAGCTCTTCTCGGTCGACCGCTGTTTCCGGCGCGAACAGGCAGAGGGGCCGACCCGGCTCATGACCTACCACTCCGCGTCATGTGTTGTTGCCGGCGAGGATGTCACCAATGAAGAGGGCAAGGCAGTAAGCGAGGCGCTCCTGTCCGCTTTCGGGTATAATGATTTCCGGTTCCAGCCCGATGAGAAGCGCTCGAAATACTACATGCCGGACACCCAGACTGAGGTATATGCCCGTCACCCTGTGCATGGGTGGGTAGAGGTGGCGACATTCGGCATGTATTCCCCTTCTGCGCTTGCAGAGTATGGCATCGGGATACCGGTCATGAACCTCGGACTTGGGGTCGAGCGCCTCGCCATGATCGCATACAACGCAACCGATGTCCGGCAGCTCGTATTCCCGCAGTTCTTCCCGCGCCCGGTTACCGACAGGGAGATCGCGAGCGCTGTCCATCTCCGCGAAGAACCGGTTTCACCGGAAGGAAAACTGCTTGCCGCTGCCATTGCAAGGGTTGCCGCGGAACATGCAACAGCACAGGGGCCGTGCTCATTTGACGTGTGGGGAGGTTCAATTGGCGGCAGAAACGTGAAGGTTGTCGTTGAAGAGACTGAATCCAATGCAAAACTCTGTGGCCCGGCATGTGCCAATGAGATCTTTGTCCACGATGGATCAATCCTGGGAGTGCCGGATACAGAGAAATGGAAGCAGGTGCGTAGTGAGGGTATTTCTACTGGTATCACGTACCTTGACGCCGTTGCTTCACTTGCCGCTGCACGGATTGAAGAGTCATCGCGGTGCGGCATGCCCGCAACTGTGCAGGTCAAGATGGCAAAGCTCCCCAGCGACATCAACTTAAAAATTGAAGAATATGCGATGCGGTCGGTCACCGATGCCAAAAAGAAAGTGGACGTGAGGGGACCGGTGTTCCTGTCCGTTCGTTCAATAGTGCAGGAATAACACCCCAACGCTCTTTTTTTTATGTATTCTTATGAGAAGATTGTTAGAAATAGATAACCTTAATATCCATGGATGTTAGAAATAAATAACAAAAGAGAGTGACTGAAACGAAACAGAGGAATCTCTTCCGTATCATAACCGGGACACTGATGCTCATCAGCGGTCTTGTTTCGATTGTCCTGACTTCTGGCAAGGCAATCATTGGTCCCATTTTTCTTCTTGCAGGACTTGTCTTTCTGATTACCGGTATTATCCGGCACCGGAAATATGGCGATGATCCAGAATCCGATGAACGGTCGAAAAAGATCGGAGCCTATGGCCTGTCATATGCCTGGCTTACCGGTCTGTTCTTCATGTTTGGGCTGTTCTGGCTGGACTATCTGGGCATACTCAGGATGGGCACGCAGCTTGCGCTCGCCCTTTCAATTGTCGTCCTCGCCCTGTCTGCCCTGATATACCAGATGTCTCTCTTCAGGAGCGGGAAAGTAGACTGAAATTCATGATGCTGAGGGGTGAACCGCAGTGCAGACAAGAATAAAGGAATACCGAACAAGGTTCTCCATGACGCAGGACGATCTTGCAAAAAAGGTAGGGGTGCGGCGGGAGACGATTGTCTTTCTGGAACAGGGGAAGTATAACCCATCGCTCAGGCTCGCCCACGATGTCGCAACAGCCTTGCATGCACGGATCGATGACCTGTTCATATTCGATGACAGTGAACCGGAACCGGAAAACAGGATCGTTCTTGTGGATTGATTGCCGGGCTCTTACGTGGGGATTGGTTCAAGTGAAGTCAGGCAATTGGAAGACCCATTTTTTTTAAAAGCATTACAACAAAGTGCATTAAGGATCAGCACCGTCGCCTTTTTATCGAGAGGCTGGTTATCGTTGCCGCATTTGGGGGAGTAGATGCAAGACGGGCACCCGTCTTCGCACTGGCAGTCCCGGACAAGTTCGTGCGATGTGGCGAATAGTTCAGGAAGTAGTTCAAATGCCTTCTCTGCAAGCCCGATCCCCCCATCACAGGCATCGTAGATAAAGATGGTTGGTTCTCCACTCTCACCATATGCCGGTGAAGACAGCCCGCCAATGTCCCAGCGATCGCATATCACATGCAGGGGCATGAGTGCAATGATTGCATGTTCTGCACCGTGCAGCCCCCCCGCAAGGTCAAGCCCGGCATCACAAACGGTCTGTTCGGTGCCAGGGGGAGGTATTAACCAGAACGCCTTTGTCCGGAACGTGAGGGGGGGAAGGGAGAGCGGCTCCACGCCAATGATCGTATCGTTTTGTTTGATCTTGTAACCGGTATATTGCTCGGTCACTTCCACGTCACCAAAAGCGCACCCTGAACCGCAGATTGTCCGGGTATCCAGTATTCCGGTTATCGTAAGGCGCACATCTTTTAACGCTTGTGTGTAATAGTCGACATCGGTTCTGGAAACCCGGATCGTGTGCGTTTCCAGATCCATCTCCTTAACAAGGTAGCTCTGTCCCTGGTGGAGCATGATTGCCCCGGTATGCGCCTCGCGGAATGCATGAGCGAGGTCCATCGTTTCCAGCAGCCTGCCATTACACATAACCCGGAATGTTTCATTGCAGATTCCGTCAAGCCTGACGGCATCTGCCGCCCTCCCCCGCCCGGTATATACCCACCCGGAAGAGGTTTTCCTGATGAGGTCGTGGGATGCGAGCTCGACGAGAATACTAGGGAAGGCATCACCGAAAAAGTCCTGATCCCGGTCTTCCTGGATCGGGAGCTCAGCTGCGGCACAGAGCATATGCCCGGAGATGATGTACGGGTTTGACGTATCAACGATCGCATGCTCGTGCGAACGGTTAAAAAACTGGTCGGGGTGGTGCATAAAGTACTGGTCAAGGGGATTTGCATGTGCAACAAGGATAGCAAGCGATTCCCCCCCTTTCCTGCCCGCCCGTCCCGCCTGCTGCCGGGCTGACATCATGGTGCCGGGGTAACCGGAGATGATGACGGCATCCAGTGACCCGATATCAATCCCCAGTTCGAGTGCATTGGTCGAAACAACCCCTTTCATGGACCCTTCCTTGAGCTGCCTCTCGATTGCCCTGCGTTCTTCAGGGAGATATCCGGCCCGGTACGCCGCGATTGATTCGGCGAGCCGTGAGGAGGTGCGCCGTGCATCCTCACGCGCCCAGACAGTAATCAGCTCTGCCATCTTCCGTGAGCCGGTAAAACAAAGCGTGTGGAGGTCACTTTTAATGCATGAGAGAAGCAGGTCTTTTGTCTCCTGGTGGGTGGATCGCTCACCAATCCCGTCATGGAACGGGTTATAGAGGACGAAGTGCTTCCTGCCATGAGGGGAGCCGTCTCCATCCACGAGTCCGAACGGGCGGCCTGTCAGCCGCGTGGCAAACTCAAGGGGATTTGCAAGCGTTGCAGTGGAGAGGATGAACTGGGGATCTGCCCCGTAATGGTGGCAGAGGCGCAACATCCTGCGGACCAACATAGAGATATGAGACCCAAACACCCCGCGGTACCTGTGCGCCTCATCAATCACCACAAACCGGAGGTTTGCGAAAAATTCGCTCCATTTGGAATGCCAGGAGAGCAGATGGTGGACCTCGTACGGGTTAGAGATAACCACCCGTGCATTCTTTCGGATTGCCGGCCGTTTTGACTGTGGTGTATCGCCATCATAGATTGCGGGTTTTGCGCTGATGCCGGTGAACTGCACCATCTGTTGAAGGGTGGCAAGCTGGTCATTGGAGAGGGCTTTTGTAGGATACAAGTAGAGTGCCCGCGTTTGGGGATCTGCATCCAGCCGGGTAAAGACCGGGATGTTAAACGCGAGCGTTTTACCGCTTGCCGTAGGTGAAGTGATGATCACATTCTTCCCGGTCCTGATAAGGTTGATCGCATCGCACTGGTGGGAATACAGGGAAATCCCTGCTTGAACCAGGTATCCTGCAACAGATTCGGGTAGTGGCAGGTCAAGTGTACCATACTGCGCCGGTTCAGGCTCGGTCGTTTCAACATGCATCACCCGGTTCCGGTATAAAGGATTTTTCTGGAGAAGCCCGATAACATCAGCAACAGCCATAGGACTCCTCAAGCAGGTGGAAAAAGAGCCGTGAGAGTGAGACTACGTCCTGCTTATTGTGCTCGATGATCGGGACGAGCGGCCCGCAGTTGTTCGTGTGCAGATATGTTTCGTAGAACTCCGGCACCATCTGCCCGGGGATGTCCTCCTCCCGGTGGATGCCACATATCTCCTGCTCAAGCACGCAGAGGCGCAGGGAGGGAAAATGGCCCCGCCACCTCCTGCGGGAGAAATGGAGTACGTCAAAGTGCGGGATACAGGTACCGTTCCCCATACCGTAATACGCAAGCCTGTCCCGGATATAGGGAAGATCAAAGGATTTTCCATTAAAGGTCACAAGCGCGGCATGGTCACCGGACAGATGCTCGCAGGTTGCGATCAGCGCTGCCTGCTCCTCCCCGATATCGCGCAGCAGGTACTGGTGGACAACGAGATCTCCACAATCCACCCTTCCAACCCCGAAAAGGATTATGGGGCGGGAAAATAGCCCGAGCGTCTCGATATCAAGGAATACAAAATCCTCCGGTTCATGGAAACCGGCAGTGCCCAGCACGAGCGGGTGGGATTTTGCGTGCCTGCTGCCGATCAGGTCCATAATATCTGCCTGGTTCCCCAGTGATAAGCGTTGGAGTACCTGATGTGCATGCACCCTGAACCTCGGATGCTTTCCGAGGTCAGATAGTGTTTGATATCCTCGTGCCTTTAACCGCGCCTGTGTTGTTTTCCCGATACCCCGGACAAGGGTAAGATCCCCGAGGATCTCTGTCCTGAACCGATCGATATCAAGTGATGTGTCCATGATAGCGTGGTGGCTTTTTAACGAGAAACAGACACCCCCCTCATTGGTATGTTCCACACCGGAAAATACCGTGTTGAAGGATACACCATCATAATGTTCTATCAGCTGTTTGAGGTAGTGCTCTGCATGTTCATGTTCGGAAGATAAGACATAGCTGTCCGAAAAACTTGTGTTAAAAACATTGCCGTCGCGGATAACCTCATATTCCCGCAGCGTTTCCATCCGTTGCTGCCAGAGGGTACCGATCCGGGCAGGGGCATGCATGGCAGCCATCGTCAGAATAACATCCGGAACCGGTGGTTTAAACCCCCGCTGCGTGGCGTGAAAGTGAAGCAATACTAATGCTATCGCCACGCAAACAAGAATAACAGTGGATACCAACAGGTGTAAAAGGAATCGGGTCCCTCTGAATGGTCAGCATCATGGATGTCAAAGGCTTTCTTATTGATCTTGACGGCGTTCTCTATATTGGGGAGAATGCAGTTGACGGAGCTCAAGGAGCAATTGAACTGCTCAGGGAAAAAAAATACCGGTTCCGGTTCGTGTCAAACACTACGCGAAAGTGCAGGAAAACAATCTCTGACCGGCTGGCGCGACTTGGATTTGATATACCGGAGTCCTCAATTTTCACTCCACCCCTCGCCGCCATCGCCCGCATGAATGCGGCAGGAAAGCACCGCTGTTTGCTCATTACGACAGGCGATGTCCATAAGGATTTTGAACAATCGTGCGACCGAAGCTCTGGGAACACGATCGATTACGTCGTGATCGGTGATGCCGGGGACACGATAACATACGAAAAAATGAATGAAGCATTTCGGGCAGTGAATAATGGAGCAGAGATCATCGCACTTGAGAAGGACCGGTACTGGATGGCTCCCGATGGGCTGATGCTCTCGGCAGGACCGTTTGTCGCAGCGCTGGAATTTGCGACCGGAAAGATCGCGACGGTCATGGGAAAACCGTCCAAGGCGTTTTTTGAGATGGCGCTCAGGGATATGGAAATTCGCCCTGACCAGGCAGCAATGATCGGCGATGATATCATCACCGACATTGCAGGCGCCCGCAAGATCGGCATGAAAGCAATCCTTGTCAGGACCGGGAAATTCAAAGAGGAAGCGCTGAGAAGCGCGGTGATCAAACCGACCTATGTAATCGATTCGATTGCAAGTCTGCGGGATATACTATGATCGTAGGGCTCTCCCGTTCCGTAAGGTTTCATATGTGGCGCAATGCTGGACTTGCGGTGCTGCTGGTCCTGTGGGCAATGGTGTCTGCCGGTTGTATTGAGACACTTTTACACCAGGAGAAGGTGGTCGCACCCCATATCACCCCCATCAATAATGCACCGGCACCCCCTCCCCCGGTCTATAATTTCCCATTTGGGCGTTTATCCATCACCCTCACAATGCCGGTCAATGGATCTGTGTATGCCGGTGCAAAAGCAGCCGACAAAGAGGTGACTGTGTACGGGAATGTATCTGAAAAAACCTGGGTCGCCCAGACCTACCTGTCCATGATGAATGACCCTGACCAGGAGGAATTTTATAACGACCTGCTCGCCAGACTCCGTGAGATCAGGGTGAGGGGTAATCTGACCGATGACGAATATGTCGAACTGATGACGGTTTTTGTCCAGTCAATACACTACGAAACAATCGGAGAAAATTCAGTCAAGTTCCCTGTTGAAACTTTTACGGACAAATCCGGGGACTGTGATGACAAGAGCCTGTTGCTCGCCGGTCTTCTTGCACGCGAGGGGTATCGGACCGCTCTGTTATCATTCCCAGAAGAGTCCCACATGGCAGTCGGGATCGCATGCCAGGGCACTGAATACAGGAATACGGGCTATGCATATACCGAAACTACTAATTTCTCCTTTATCGGTGTCCCGCCGGATGGCCTTGCCGGCGGGGTAGTACTCCACTCTGATCCGATCGTGATCCCTGTTGCCAATAGTACAAAAATCTACGGCAGATGCGACCAGACCCGGTATCTGCACGATGTATACATTTCCACGGGTAAGCGGTTCACCGATCTGACCAGCCAGGCGGATTCGATAAAAAACGAGCTGGAGACGCTCAAGGGTAGTGGCAATATCAACAGGTACAACCTGCGTGTTCCAATCTATAATGCCCTCATCGCGAGATTAAAACAGAATGCCGAGGTCCATAATTATATCGTTAATCACCAGTATGACCGGAAAGGAACGTATGAGTGGGTGAAAATTCACTCAACAGGTCTGTAAAAATACCTTCTCCTTTGTTACTCAGGAGTGGTCAGACCATCGGCTTCAAGGAATGCCGGCAGGGGATACTCCGGGGAAATGTCGTTCGCACCCGCGGATGCTATCACGCGCCGGAGCGCCATGTCGCAATACTGCTGTGATATATCGATCCCGATGAACCGGCGCCGGAGTTTCCATGCGACAAGCGTCGTTGTCCCAACACCGTTGAACGGGTCGAGCACGATATCGTTTTTATAGGAAAGAAGTTTGATCAGCCGTCGTGGAAGTTCCTGGGGAAACATCGCGGGATGATTATAGTCCTTCATCCGTATCTCCGGCGGGAAGACCCATTTCCCGATCACCCATTCCTTAAACTCCTCGGCAGAGATGTCGATATCTTCCCTCCTGCCTGCCTTCCTGTGCGTCTCCTTGTCAAACACTTCGACGAATTCCCATGTATATTTGATATAGGGCATTGAGGGGGACTTCCAGCTCCCCCATGCCGTGTATTTTGCATTGTAGTTGTTCTTCTCCCAGACAAATTCCGCCTTCCATAACAGCCCAAGGTTCCGGAGCTGTGAAGAGATAATGTGGTGCGTGGGGATGTAATCGGAGAAGAGCGGTTGGATGTTGACCGCCAGCCTGCCGCCGGGTTTCAGCACGCGCTCGCACTCCCGCCATACCGACAGGAGTTTTGCGAAATACTCATTCCATTCATGCGTGTCATCAGATGAATCCTGCGCATAGGCATGCCCGAAATTGTACGGTGGCGAGGTGATAATGAGGTCAATGCTTTGGCCAGGAATTCTGGCGAGGACCTGCTGTGCATCCCCGCAGATGATCCGGTTGACAAATGTTCCGATCTCCGCCGGTTCGCGGGGATACACCTCCTTTTTTGCATCCTTTGAGCCCCCTCTCCGCTTTGCCTTCCCTTTTTTATCCTGCACCTTCTCCGGCCGCACTCCGCACCCGTCCTGTGTATACTATTGCACCGGACCAGTTAAATGGTGGCGATACCCCGCTTGTGTCCGAATAGCACGGTGAAAAGCGTTTAATGCAGCAATCGACAAACACTCTACGATTGTTCTATGCTGCATATTGAAGACCTGCATGTTAAAGTCGGCGAAAAGGAGGTGCTGCACGATATCAATCTCCATATCAACGAGGGGGAAACTCACGTGCTGATGGGTCCCAACGGGTCGGGGAAGACGACACTCCTCATGACCATAATGGGCTTTACCAACTATATGATAACGGAAGGAAAGATCGTCTACAAAGGCGAGGATGTGACAAGGATGCACGCCCACGAGCGGGCAAAGCGGGGGATCGGCATGCTCTTCCAGCGCCCGCCCACGATCTCCGGGCTCAAGCTCGGCAAGCTCCTCACCGCGATCTCGCGGACAAAAAACGAAAATATCACGGAGCTTGCCGAATCGGTTCACATGGATAAATTTTTAGAGCGTGACATCAACAAGGGTTTCTCGGGGGGCGAGATCAAGCGCAGCGAGGTGCTCCAGCTGATGATCCAGAAGCCTGACTTTATCATGCTCGACGAGCCGGAGAGTGGTGTTGACCTTGAAAATATCTCGCTCATCGGAACAGCAATCGGTTCGCTCCTTGAAAAGGACAGGCACATCATCAAGCGCCAGAAGAGCGGGCTTGTGATCACCCATACCGGTTACATCCTCGATTACCTCGAAACCGACCGGGGTCATGTGATGTGTGACGGGCAGATCAAGTGCCACGGCAACCCGCGTGAGATTTTGCAGGATATCAAGCAGCGGGGATACAAGGAGTGTCTCGAATGCCGTCACACGTAAATGAGCCTGAACTCTCAAAGGTCGACCAGGAGCGGCTTGCCCAATCCGGTATTGACCTTGCGATGAAGAACCGGTGCGGGAGCTACCTCCAGATGGACCAGGACATCGTCCACGCCGAGTGCGCACAGGAAGGGATCGAAGTCCTCTCATACAAAAAGGCATTTGAAAAATACGACTGGTTAAACGACTATGCCTGGAAAGTCGTCTCACCGGAAAAAGATGATGTCACAAAATACGTAGCAGCCCAGAAAGATCCCAAAGGCTACGTGATCATCGCACACGAGGGCTCGAGCAACATCCTCCCTATCCAGGCGTGTCTTTACCTCGGGCGTGGACAGATACAGCATGTCCATAACATCATCATCGCCGAGGAGGGTGCCGAGCTCCACATCATCTCCGGTTGTACAAGCGGTGCGCATGTCGGTAAAGGCGGGGCCCATTACGGCATCTCCGAATTTTATGTGAAAAAGGACGCGAAGATCAGCTTCACGATGATCCACAACTGGACCGAAGATATTGAGGTCTATCCGAGGAGCGCTTCGGTTATCGGGGAGAACGGGGTATTCCTCTCCAACTATGTCTGTATGCAGCCGGTAAAAAAGGTCCAGATGTATCCGACAGCAACACTGAAAGGGGATAACTCGGTGGCGCGCTTCTCGAGCATCGTGATCGCTTCAAAGGAATCCTTTATGGACCTCGGTTCCCGCGCCATACTTGAAGGAAAGGGTGCGAGTGCCGAGCTGATCACCCGCGCAATTACAAAAGGGGGGACTATCATCTCCCGCGGGCATATCAACGGAAAGACAGCCGGGACACGGGGGCACCTTGAATGCAAAGGACTTATCCTTCAGGACGGGCGGATTTATGCAATCCCGGAGATCGAGGGGTCTGTTGTCGGCACTGAACTGTCCCATGAAGCAGCGGTAGGCAAGCTCGCCAGGGACGAGATCGAGTACCTGATGTCCCGCGGGCTTGACGAGGACGAGGCAACCGCGACGATCATCCGCGGTTTCCTCGATGTCAAGATCACAGGGCTTCCCGAGTCATTGCAGAAGCAGATTGACGCCATTATTGATGTTGCGGAAAAATCCGGATTCTGAGCATACGAAAAATGCCCCAGTACCCACGAGCCGATGAACGCTTCAGGATGGTGGAGCGCCAGATCGAAGCCCGCGGCGTCCGGAACAGCCGCGTACTTGCAGCAATGCGGGACATCCCCCGCCACCTCTTCATACCTCCCCCCTATGACAGGGGAGCCTATGACGACTGCCCGCTCCCCATCGGCAACGGGCAGACAATCTCACAGCCTTATATCGTGGCGCTGATGACAGAACTGCTCCGGCCAAATCCTGGTGACAATGTGCTGGAGATCGGAGCCGGGTGCGGGTACCAGGCAGCCGTGCTTGCGGCACTTGTCAAAAAGGTGACTACTATCGAACGGATTCCGGCAGTTGCCGAACTTGCCCGGCACAACCTTGCCGCACTCGATATATCCAATGCTGAAGTGGTGGTCGGTGACGGGACATGCGGATATCCCCAAAATGCCCCCTACGATGGCATCATTATTACCGCGGCGACACCCGAAGTCCCACGACCACTGGCAGGACAGATGGCAGAAGGAGGGAAGCTTGTTGCTCCGGTCGGGGGACGGGAGGTCCAGGAACTGGTCGTTGTGGAAAAACAGGGGGGCAGGGTCACCGAATCATTCCATGGCGGGGTCCGTTTTGTCCCGCTCATCGGTGAGCATGGCTGGGAGATCTGAGGCTGCATGAGATTTATTGACGTCACACGCCCGCTCTCCAGTACTATGCTGGTCTATCCCGGAGATCTGCGCCCCACATTCAGTCAGCAGGAACAGGGACAATACCTGATCAGCGACTTCCACATGAGCACCCATACCGGTACCCATATTGATGCCCCCTCCCATTACCTCAGATCCGGCACTACGATCGATACTATCCCGCTTGCATATCTCATCGGGAAATGCAGGGTGCTCGATGTACACAGTGCAGGAAGCGCGATCACAGCAGATCGCCTCAGGGGCAGAGTCGGATGTGTGGAACGACTCCTTCTCAAAACATCGTTTTCCGGATCTGACCGGTTCACCAAAAATTACCCGTGCCTGACTGTTGATGCAGCGCAGTTCATCATTAAAACCGGGATACACTGCATCGGGATCGATTCGCCATCTATCGAATCCTACCATTGCGATGGGGCTGTGCACCGGGAACTGCTCGGAAACGACTGCATCGTCATCGAGCTGCTCGACCTTTCTTCCGTCAAAGAAGGGGAGTATGACATGGTTGCGCTTCCGCTGCGTCTCAAAGGTCTGGATGGCTCGCCGGCGCGTGTCGTGCTCTGGAACCAAGAGGAGTGAACAATGGATATTGTGATGGATGCTGTGAGTAAACTTAAAGAAGTTCTTCACTTCAGCGGGTGTGAGGAGGGGCCGGTGGTGCTGCAGGTCAATCCTGATATAGTACCGTGCCGGTTTGAGAAAGGCGCATGCATGGAGGCATGTTTTGGAGGGAGGACGGCGGAGTTCGTAACATTTGATCCGATACAGGCCACAACAAAACTGGAGTTCATGTTCGGTGTACCCCTCGACACTCCTGAAACAAGGGGGGCTGCCTGCGCCATCCTGAATGTCGCGACCGCGTTTCTCTGCATGTCACGCACCCTCCGTGCATGCCCCCCAGCCTGTCATGACCTGTGCCGCCAAGACCTGGCAAAAAGACTCGGGGGGGGAAGGATATTCTGTGCTGGTGCAATTCCGGCAGTTGAACTGGGGTCGGGGCGGAATGTGGCAGAGGATCCGGAATCAGCCGATATCATCGTCATCAACGGTGAGGGCAGTATCGAACCGGGCACCGGAAACCTCATCCAGAAATACGAGGACAATAAAAAAATCCTGCTGCTCGGACCTTCCACGGCAGGTATCGCAAGCCTGGAAAAGATCGAACGCTTCTGCCCGTACGGTACCTGAACAGGGAATGGCAGGGATAAGGCTTTCTTGAATCTCTCCAAATATACTGTATATGCTTTTCGGGTCCTCTGGAATCCGGCAGCGTTTCGGTCAGGAACTTCTCAATATCGCATTAAAAACCGGATCTGCGCTGGCAGCACGGTCATCTGATATCCTGGTCGGAATGGACACAAGGACGACGAGCCCGCTCCTTTCCCATCTGGTTATTTCAGGCATCCTGGGATCAGGCAGTGTTGCGTACTCCTGTGGGATTGCACCGACCCCGTCTGTTGCATATGCCGGCCGGATGATGAAGGCTGCATGCATGATCACTGCCTCCCACAACCCGGAGGAGTATAACGGCCTCAAACTGTTCAACCCGGACGGATCATCATTTACAAAGCGCCAGCAGGAGGATATTGAGGAACTGCTCAAAAGCGATCACTGGACTGACTGGAAGAACCAGGGATCCCTTGTATCCTTTGATGCCGTATCGCCCCATAAAAAGGCAATTTTGGAACAGGTGGACATTTCCCGCGAGATATCGGTAGTCCTTGATTGCGGGAATGGTGCAGGGTGTGCGCTGACCCCGGATCTCCTCCCGTCGCTCGGCATCAGACCCGTCTGCCTCAACTGCAACCCGTCGGGGCATTTTTCCCGCCCTTCGGAACCTCTGGAGAAAAACCTGCCATATATCGGGAATATGGTGCGTGAGACCGGGTCGCGGTGTGCGGTTGTCCATGACGGGGATGCCGACCGGATGATGGCCTGGGACAGCCGGGGGCGGTATATCCCGGGTGACCACCTGCTCATGCTTTTTGCAAAATACCTTGGTGCACGGCGCGTTGTCACGACCAGCGATGCGTCGATGATCATTGAGGATGTGGCAGAGGTCAGACGCACCCCGGTCGGGGATGCGTTTGTCTCAGAAGAACTACTGTCGTGGGGGGATTTTGGCGGGGAACCATCCGGTGCATGGATCTTCCCAAGGATCTCCTATTGTCCGGATGGTCCCTATGCCGCAGCCCTGTTCTGTGAGATCGCATCGGAATGGGACGTGGCAGAAGAGATCGATGCGATGCCATCCTATCCCATCATAAGGGAGTCTTTTGCTTCCGGAACTGCCCACAAAACCATGATCGCCCTTGGAGCAGACAGCCCCACAGTGGGGATCCGGATCGCTGATGAGGACGGGTGGTGCCTGATCCGTGCGAGCGGGACAGAACCCAAGATACGGATTACTGCTGAAGGCAGGACGAATAAAGCAGCCAAGGCGATGCTAAAGCGCGGGCGTGCTCTCTTAAAACAGGGAAAAACTGCTTAAATGTTGCGGGCAGAGCTGTAGCTATGGAATGTGTCGTGCTCGCAGCGGGCGAGGGGAAGCGGATGCGTCCGCTCACGGCAAAGCGTCCGAAAGTGATGCTGCCCCTGGCAAACCGCCCGATGATGGAGCACCTTGTCATCGCTGCACGGGATGCCGGTATTAAGGATTTCGTATTCATAGTAGGGTATGGCGAGCGAGAGATCCGCAAGCATTTTGGGGATGGTTCCAAGCTGGGTATCAGGGTCAGGTATGCTCCCCAGCGCCAGCAGCAGGGTACTGCTGATGCACTCAATGCTGCCCGCGGGTCTGTTGAAAACAGATTCCTCCTCTTAAACGGAGACATGATCCTGCAGAGTGCAGATATCCGGGCTCTGTGTAACCATGAAGCCC